>ERZ791884.10-NODE-10-length-327454-cov-9.638032_pt1 | contig 327454 bp, 291 predicted proteins | sample MGYA00509941_ERZ791884 | MGnify/ENA primary metagenome ERZ791884 (study PRJEB30046, sample SAMN00792095) | human gut metagenome | study: EMG produced TPA metagenomics assembly of the A metagenome-wide association study of gut microbiota in type 2... | reverse complement strand
CTCCTAAGTAACAAGTTTAATTATTTCACTTGTCTACCTAGAAGGGAGCATATCAATCACACTGAGACAGCCCCTCTTTTTTTATCCTTCCATCAATTGCTTTTTAATCCAGGCAATTTCTTCTTTATAAGGTGGTGTTGATTTCTTTGGATTTTCCGGGTCTTTGATATACGGAGTCTCCAGAATTTTCGGAATTGTTTCAAAGCGTGAATCTCGAATAACCTGCATCAGAGCGTCGCTTCCTAAATAACCTTTTCCAAAATTCTCGTGGCGGTCTTTTGCTGCACCGAGCGGATTTTTACTGTCGTTAATATGGAAAGCAGCAATCTGGTCAAGACCAATAATTTTATCAAATTCCTTCATAACATTTTCGTAGTCGTTCACTAAATCGTAGCCGGCATCATTTACATGGCAGGTGTCAAAGCAGACACGGAGTTTATCTGGATGATTGCAGCCGTTATAAATAGCCTTCAGTTCTTCAAAACTGCGTCCGATTTCTGTGCCCTTTCCAGCCATTGTTTCCAGTGCGATAAACACGGGAGTATCTTCGTTTAAAACTTCATTAAGTCCTTTGCAGATTTGTGCAATACCGGCTTCTGCTCCGGCACCAACATGTGCACCCGGATGTAAAACTAAAACGGTTGCACCCATAGCCGCTGTGCGTTCAATCTCTTTTGCCAGAAAAGTGGCCGCCAGTTCATAGGTCTCCGGTTTTACCGTGTTGGCAAGATTAATAATGTAAGGTGCATGAACAATAAAGTTTGCCATGTTATGTTCTTCCATCAATTTTCTTGCCTGTGGAATGCATAATTCCGAAATATCTTTACGTCTCGTATTCTGGGGAGCACCGGTGTATACCATAAAAGTATTGGCATCATAAGAAAGTGCCTCTTTTACAGAATTCACAAGCATATCTTTGCCGCTCATTCCCACGTGAGAGCCGAGTAATAACATAAGAAATCCTCCTTTTGCACGCCGGGGCGTGTTTGTGATGTTCTTAGTATACACGTTTGGGGGTAATGTGTAAACAATAGATATCAAGTGTTCATTGACCCTTTTTTTGTTTCCGTAATTCAAGAGAAAAGTTTTGTGTCTCGTGGGCACTTTCGCTAATGGAGCTGCGTAGCAGCAAGGGCACTGAAACTACCAGTGCCTCTTGCTGACGCGCTCCAAACCCGCGAGCTACAAAATTTTTCTCTTGAATTACTGGAATCCAAAGAAACTGGCGGTGAACATTTGATACAAGTCAGAACTTTTGTGACTCAGTCGTTCATTGTTTTACAAATACATTATGAAATGTTTTCTGAATGCCGTTATAAGATGATAAAGAAAAACTTAGTTTAGGATGATGGGGCTGTCATAAATGTTCGTTACTAGTTCCTTTGCCTTCTAATAATTCCGTAGAAAACTTTGTGACGAGTGGGTTTTGAGTACGTCGGTATGAGATGTCTGTGTATGCGTTAGCATAGGCATCCATACTGTTACGCACTCAACGAGCGAAAGCGCCCACGAGATGCAAACCTTTCTTGCGGATTTACTGGAATTAAAAAGTACCCCAATCCCCTGCCACATCCATGCTTGACATCTCGTCCCATTTTACCTAAAATAAGAAACTAAGAAAGTGGCTTCATTTGCCACTTGACTTAAGAATTGGAGGAATATCAAAAAATGAGTAAGAAACCTTATTATTTGACGACGGCGATTGCTTATACATCGGGCAAGCCGCATATTGGCAATACTTACGAAATCGTTTTGGCTGATGCCATTGTCCGCTACAAACGTTTTCAGGGGTATGATGTTCGTTTTCAGACAGGAACCGATGAGCATGGACAGAAAATTGAGTTAAAAGCACAGGAAGCAGGAATTACACCAAAAGAATTTGTAGATGGTGTTTCGACAGAGATAAAAAGAATTTGGGATTTGATGAATACGTCTTATGACCGCTTCATCCGTACAACTGATGAGGCTCATGAAAAGCAGGTTCAGAAGATTTTCAAAAAGCTTTATGATAAAGGAGATATTTACAAGGGATTTTATGAGGGTATGTACTGTACGCCTTGCGAATCTTTCTTTACACCATCCCAGCTAGTGGATGGCAAATGTCCGGACTGTGGCAGAGAGTGCCAGCCGGCAAAAGAAGAAGCTTATTTCCTTAAATTAAGTAAATATCAGGACCGCTTGATGAAGCACATCGAGACTCATCCGGAGTTTATTCAGCCGGAGTCTCGTAAAAACGAGATGGTAAATAACTTTTTGAAACCGGGCTTACAGGATTTGTGTGTTTCCCGTACAAGTTTCAAATGGGGAATCCCAGTTGACTTTGACCCGGCACATGTAATTTATGTGTGGATTGATGCGTTAAGCAACTATGTGACCGGTACAGGTTTTGATTTGGATGGAAATCACACGCTTGTGGATGGCGAGAATTTATATGAAAAATACTGGCCGGCAGATTTGCATCTGATTGGAAAAGATATTCTTCGTTTCCACACGATTTACTGGCCGATTATGCTGATGGCACTTGACCTGCCACTGCCGAAACAGGTATTTGGACATCCGTGGCTTTTGCAGGGTGATGGTAAGATGAGTAAGAGCAAGGGAAATGTTATTTATGCCGATGATTTGGTGGATATTTTTGGAGTGGATGCTGTACGTTATTTTGTTTTGCATGAAATGCCATTTGAAAATGATGGTGTTGTGAGCTGGGAGCTCATGGTAGAGCGTATGAACTCTGACCTTGCGAATGTTCTTGGCAACCTTGTAAATCGTACCATTTCCATGACGAACAAATATCTTGGCGGCGTTTTGGAAAATAAAAATGTGACAGAAGCAGTTGATGACGATTTGAAAGAGACTGTTTTGTCGGTACCAAAAGCAGTGGAAGAAAAAATGGATAAACTGCGTGTGGCGGATGCGATTACGGAAGTGTTCCGTCTGTTCAAACGCTGTAACAAATATATTGATGAGACGGAGCCATGGGTACTTGGTAAAGACGAGGCAAAGAAAGACCGTCTTTCTACCGTCCTTTACAACTTAGTTGAGAGTATCGTAATTGGTGCCAGTCTGTTAGAGCCATTTATGCCGGAGACGACAGAGAAAATTCTCGCACAGTTAAATGCGAAAAAACGTGGCTATGAAGAAATGGATACGTTTGGTCAGTATGAATCCGGAACAAAAGTAACGGATTCTCCGGAAATTTTGTTTATGCGTCTCGATCCGAAAGAAGTTTTGGCAAAGGCTGAAGAAATTAAACAGAAACAGATGGCAGAAGCAAAGGCTGAGTCCGGTGAAGAAGATGCCGGCGAGGAAGAAGGAATTGACATCGAAGCAAAACCGGAAATCACATTTGATGACTTTATGAAAATGCAGTTCCAGGTGGGCGAGATTATTGCCTGTGAGGAAGTGCCGAAATCGAAAAAATTACTTTGCAGTCAGGTGAAAATTGGCAGTGAAGTCAAACAAATTGTATCAGGAATTAAGAAATATTATTCTCCGGAAGAAATGGTTGGTAAAAAAGTAATGGTACTTGTCAACTTAAAACCGGCGAAACTTGCAGGAGTATTATCGGAAGGAATGCTTCTTTGCGCAGAAGACGCAGAAGGCAACCTCTCCCTCATGACTCCCGAGAAAAAAATGCCGGCAGGAGCAGAGATATGCTAAAGCATTGAGCCGTGCACTAGAAAGAAACGATTTCTCTTGTGCTTGCACAAAAGAGAAAATCGTTTCTTTCTAGTATAGGGCGAAAGCCCGACAGTGAGGAATGCGGAGCATTCCGAGGTGCAGCACGGCGAGAGGACGCGGCGAAAGCCCGGCAGTGAGGAATGCGGAGCATTCCGAGGTGCGGCACGGCGAGAGAAGAGGCGAAAGCCCGGCAGTGAGGAATGCGGAGCATTCCGAGGTGCGGCACGGCGAGAGAGAAGCGGCGAAAGCCCGGCAGTGAGGAATGCGGAGCATTCCGAGGTGCAGCACGGCGAGAGGACGTGGCGAAAGCCCGGCAGTGAGGAATGCGGAGCGTACCTCGGCGAGAGGAGAGAACAATGAGCAGTTATATTTTCGACACCCACAGCCATTATGACGACAAAGCTTTTGACAGCGACCGCGACGAAATCCTTGGCGGACTTTTGGCAAAGGGAATTGGTAAAGTCGTGGATGTGGGCGCAGATATGCCATCCAGTAAAATGGCACTTGAACTGGCAAAGCAGTATGAATTTGTCTATGCGGCACTGGGGGTGCATCCGAGTGAAGTGGAAGGGCTGACGGAAGATGACATGGCGTGGATTTCTAGTCATGCGGCACATGAAAAAGTGGCAGCCATCGGAGAAATCGGGCTGGATTATCACTGGCCGGAGCCGGAACCGGCACTTCAGAAGCAGTGGTTTCGCAGACAGATTGAACTTGCAAAGGAAGTAAAACTTCCGATTATTGTGCACAGCCGTGATGCGGCAGAGCCGACCATGCAAATCATTCAGGAAACAAAAGCCTATGAGTGCGGCGGCGTCATTCACTGTTATTCGTATTCGCCGGAAATGGCAGAAGAATATGTGAAAATGGGATTCTTTATTGGCATGGGAGGAGTCCTCACATTTAAAAATGCAAAAAAATTAGTAAGATGTGCCGAGCGGATTCCGCTGTCTTCTATTGTGCTGGAAACAGACTGCCCGTATATGGCGCCGGAGCCAAACAGAGGAAAGCGAAACGATTCGTCGCAGCTTATTTACGTGGCACAGAAATTAGCAGAAATCAAGGGCATTACGGCAGAAGAAGTAAAGCAGGCAACAACGGAAAATGCCCACCGGTTATACCGGCTGACACAGAATAAATAAAAGGAGAAAACGCGTGGCAAAACTGGGAAACCCACAGGAAACCATACAGGTTTTACAAAAACATGATTTTCATTTTCAAAAAAAATTCGGACAAAATTTTTTGATTGACCCGCATGTGTTAGATAAAATTATCGAGGCGGCAGAAGTCACAAAAGATGATTTTGTACTGGAAATCGGACCGGGAATCGGAACGATGACACAGTATTTGTGCGAGGCGGCAAGACAGGTATTAGCAGTAGAAATTGACAACAACCTCATTCCGATTTTACAGGAGACACTTTCACCTTATGATAATGTAGAAATTCTTCATGGGGATATTTTAAAGCAGGATATTCATGAAATTGCGGAAAAATATAATGACAAAAAACCAATCAAGGTAGTTGCAAACCTGCCTTATTACATTACAACCCCGATTATTATGGGGCTTTTAGAGAGCCGCGTGCCACTTGCGAACATTACCGTTATGGTGCAGAAAGAAGTGGCTGAACGCATGCAGGCAGAGCCGGGCACAAAAGAATATGGTGCATTGTCGCTTGCCGTGCAGTATTACGCAAAACCGTATTTGGCGGCGAATGTTCCGCCAAACTGTTTTATGCCGCGGCCTAATGTTGGAAGTGCGGTAATAAGACTTGACTGCTTAAACCGGGTGCCAATTGAGGTATCCGATGAAAAGTTGATGTTCCGTCTGATTCGGGCGTCTTTTAACCAGCGCCGGAAAACTTTACAGAATGGACTGGCGAACAGTCCGGAACTCTCCTTTTCCAAAGAGGAAATCAAAAGTGCACTGGAAGCAATGGAGTTAAGTCCGACGATTCGTGGGGAAAAACTTAGTTTAGCGCAATTTGCTGCATTAGCAGATGAATTAAAAAAGATTCAACAGGGAGGTAATACCGATGAGTGAAACAATGGCAGATTACGAAGACCAAATTAATGCATCTTTTCGATCGTTCCGCGAAGGCGATACGGTGACCGGAGAGGTGGTAAGTGTTGAAGAAGAGGAAGTCCTTTTGGATTTACGCAGTTTTTCACAGGGAGTAATTCCTTCCGGTGAATATAGTGATGATCCGAATTTCCATGCGATGGATGAGATTCGCACCGGAGAAATGCTGACGGCTGTTGTGCTTTCGCCGGATGATGGACAGGGCCGTGTCCTTCTGTCCTTGCGCGAGGCAAAAAGAGAAGAGGCATGGGAACAGGTAGAGAAGGCACTGGAAGAGAGAACGGTGTTTACGGTAAAAGTAAATAACAGCGTGAATGCCGGTGTTGTTGCCTACTGCGAGGGACTGAGAGGATTTATTCCGGCGTCGAAACTGGCACTTGAGTATGTAGAAGATGTGGAAGAATATGTTGGAAAGACACTTTCGGTTATTGTCATTACAGCAGACCGCGAGGCAAATAAACTGGTTCTTTCCGCAAAAGATGTGGAAAAGGAAAAAGCAGCAAAAGAGCAGGAGAAAAAATTAAATGCTCTGCAAAAAGGGTTCGTGACAGAAGGCGTAATTGAGCGCATTGAGCCATATGGATGCTTTGTGACAATCGGGGATGGCTTATCCGGGCTTGTTCATATTTCCCAGATTTGCAATAAATTTTTACATTCGCCAAATGAAGTTGTGAAACTCGGACAGACGGTGAAGGTAAAAGTCCTCGATGTGACGGACGGAAAAATTCGCCTGAGCATGAAAGAGGCAGAGGATATTGCACCGGAAGTGGAAGAGGCTGAATCCATTGAGTACCATGATGAGGAGGCAACGACTTCTTTAGCTTCTCTTTTGGCAGGGATTCATTTCGAAGATTAGCGCATAAAAATCACCGCGGCACATACATTATACTAACAATCAAAAGCGGAATATGCTTAGAAATGGAGTGTGTGCGGTGAGGAATAAGAGATGCCGGGTCAGGCGGCTGCTTACAATGGTAGTTCTTTTTTCTTTTGGAATGTGCCTGTTTAGTGGATGTGGCACGGAAAAAGAGGGGAAAAGAGGAAAGGATTTGGATTATACGGTAGTTCCGACAGAGGAGTGTCCGGCTGATTTTTTAGCTGAAATCAATAAAAAGAAAATCAATCCGTTTCAAATGACCTATGAAGATGGCGAGTACTGCTATCTGGCGGTTGGCTACGGAGAGCAGGAAACCAACGGTTTTTCGGTGCGTGTTCTTGGTCTCTATGAAAAAGGCGACGGGGTGGTATTTGAGACGAATCTATTAGGACCGGAGAAAGGTCAGGAAGTAAGTCAGAAAAAGAGTATGCCGTATCTTGTCGTAAAAATGAAAAAATTGGAGAAAAAAATTGAATTTTGGTCATAATTTTTCCAATTGAAAGGTTGTCTTTTTGTCAAAATTAAGGTATAATTATTACATATTCGATAAAGAAGGGGGCATGCACAGTGAAACAGATTATCTCACGTTTGAAAAACATCAGTATGATGTTAATCTGGGATGTAATCACTGCGATTGCGCTCTTTGTTTTTGCGTATTTTTCTCTGGACAGGATGCCATCTACGATGTACAAAGTATTGGTACTCTGCGGTGTGGCGCTTTTCGTTATTATCATGCTTGTTATTAAATACCAGTTGTTGTATAAGAAGTATGGACGGGATGATGTTACCGGCGGAAAGAATAAAAGGGAATTCGAGCGGATTGCCAGAGATTTGCTTCGCGGGGATGGAAATTATGTTGTCGTGTATGCGAACATTGACCGTTTTAAGTTGATTAATGAAACTTATGGCAATGATGTCGGAGACCGGATTTTGTGCAGAATCCACGAGATTATTGATGATGAACTCCGCTGGGATGAAGTGTCCGGCCGAATTATGGCAGATAACTTTGGGGTTTTGATGCGGTTTCATTCACTTCCGAAGCTTGACCAGCGATTGTATCGGATAAGCAAGCAGTTGTCCGAACTTACGGATGATAATGGAAATTGTTACGGAATTATTCTTTATTTTGGTGTTTACGTTGTAAAAGACGATGAAAATGATATTAGTGCTATGCTTGAACATGCCAATCTGGCGCGTAAGAAGATTTCACCATCACATCTTGTTCCGATGGGAATCTACGATGTGAAAGAAAGCCAGAAACTTGGACGTGATAAAGCGTTGGAGATGAAGATGCACAAGGCACTTGAACAGGGTGACTTCGTACCGTATCTTCAGCCGAAATACGAATTGGAAGGTGAGTCGATTGCCGGTGCGGAAGCATTGGTTCGATGGATTGACCCGGAAGAGGGTATGATTTATCCGGATGAGTTTATTGATTTGTTTGAATCCAATGGATTTATTGTAGAACTTGATTTGTATATGTTCGAAGAGGTTTGCAAGTTGATTGAGCGGTGGCATAAAGCAGGCCGCAAGATTATACCGATTTCCGTAAACTTATCAAGAAGTCATTTTGAAATTCCGAACTTCTTTGATTATTATGAATATGTGTTAAAGAAATACGATATTCCGCCAAGAAGTATTGAGATTGAGTTGACGGAGTCTCTGTTTTATAATGATATGAAGTCACTCAGTGTACTGGTATCCCAGATTCATCATGCAGGATTATCGTGTTCGATTGATGATTTTGGAAGCGGTTACTCTTCCTTAAATATGTTAAAGGATGTTAAAGTAGATGCGCTGAAGTTAGACCGTGTATTCTTTGAGAGCGGTGATAACGATGAGCGTGGAAAGGATATTATCCAGAGCGTAATCAAACTGGCACAAGCACTGGATCTTCACACCATATCCGAAGGAGTCGAAGAGAGAAAGCAAGTGGAGTTTTTGAAAGAAATGCACTGTGACTTAATCCAGGGATATGTGTTTGCAAAGCCAATGCCTGTACCGGAATTTGAACAGTTAGCGTTTGGTACAGAAGCAGCGGACTAAAGATATAATCGTTTGTGATTTCGATAGCGGTTTCTACGGTACATAATTTCATGATATAAAACGACCTCGATCATATCGCGGAGAAGTCTTCCTTCCTCCGGATAGGAATCGGGGTATTTTTTTGTAAATTCACCGGCAATTCCGGCAGCCATAAGCTGTAAGGCAATTTTGTCAGGAAATACGTCAAACATCAGACTTCCCTCGTATTCCATTTTGTCACATTCTTCTTCCACAAATTCGCTGATTTGTCTTGTGATTTTCGGGTATAAATATTTAAGGTACGAGTTGTCAGCTTCCAGTTCCATCAGCTTCTGACTGCCTAAAGCAGGTGGATAGGTAGGAACATAGGGGGTTTGGTTATCAAAATGACTCATGCGTTTTCCTCCGATGGTTTATTAACTAATATATGTGTGCTAAAAATTTGTGTGTATGCCTTGCACTTTTTTGCGAAAGCCGTTACACTGTATAAGGTAGTAACATCATATTGTAGGAATGGAGAGATATTATGGTTAAATATATATATCAGGCAGTCGCTCTTGTATTCATTTTTGCGGGTGCACTGTTTTTATTTGGAAGAAATATGGAAACGGATATGGAAGAAAAGGGCGTGACGGAAGCGATTACGGATGAGACATATCCGTATCTTCAGCTGCAGACGCAGGGGCAGACGGTGAATGTTTTATATGGGTATAGTGCGCCACTCGAAGCAAATGTGGTGCGTGAATCGATTACGCCGATTAACCAGAACAGACAGATTTCTTTGTTAATCAGTAAAGCAAAGAGCCGTCTTGTTAATGTCACCTACAGCATTGTGGATAAGGAGAGCGGAGAAGTATATAAAACCGGAAGCGTGAATGCGATTGGACAGAATCAGCGCAGGGTAGATTTGACGTTTGACTATGGATTCAAGACAAGTACGGAGTATATTTTGGATTTGAAAACGACATCGGACAAGGGAAAAACAATTCATTATTATACACGATTAAAGTATTATCTGGATGAGAGTAATTTGGCCAAAAAACTGGCATTTGCCCAAAAATTTCATAACAATACATTTTCAAAAAACAAATCGGAAGAAATCAGCCGTTATCTGGAGCCGGATGGCAAGAACCGGAACTCGACACTTGCCTATGTTGACATCACCTCGGATGCCAGTCTGGTAACGTGGGCAGAGATGTCACCGAAAATTGTATCGGATGAATTTGTTACGATTAAAGAATATAATATGGAAACGGCCTGCATTCAGTATAATTATTTTGTGCAGGCAACAACGGCTTCCGGAAAGGAAACGTATCATATCAAAGAATTTTATCGCGTGCGTTATGCTTCCGGAAGGGATTACCTGCTGAATTTCTCACGATCGATGGAAGCGGTGTTTGACGTATCGACGGCAAGCAGCAAATCCAGTCAGTTAAAGTTGGGAATTACGGAGCAGAATAATGGAAAGATGCTTTCCAATAAAAAAGAAGATAAGTTGTATTTTTCCAGAGATGGCTTTGTTTACCGGTATGACATGAAGACGAATCAGGTGAAAAAGATTTACGCTTCGTTCAGCGAGAAGGCTTCTTATGCTTACCGTGCTTACAACGAGCAGGGAATTCGCCTGTTAAAAGTCGACGATAAAGATAATTTGTATTTTTGCGCATACGGTTATTTTGCGCGTGGCAGCTATGAGGGCGATGTGGCGGTTGTACTTTATGAGTACACGGCGGACGGAACGCTCGAAGAGATGGTATATATGCCGATTAATACGACGTATCAGCAGTTGAAAGAGGATTTTGCCGATTATGGCTATGTGAGCAGCCGGGGAATCTACTATTTCACTGTGGCAAATACGGTGTATGCCTATAACATGACGGCGAAGCGGCTGGAGAAAATAGCCGAGAACGTAAAAGAGAATACCTTTATGACGATGGAGCGTGCAAATTGTTACACGTGGTCATCTTCTCTTGCTAAAGGCTATGGCGAAAACATTACGATTTACAATTTGGAAAATGATGAAAAGAATGTGATTTATCAGCCGGATAAAAATAGTTATATTAAACTGCTTGGCGTAATTGAGGATAATATGGTGTATGGTTACATGCACAAGTCCGATGTTGGAACGATGGCGGACGGAACAAAAGTAACGCCATGTTATGAACTTTATATTGCCAATACAAAAGGTGAAGTGCGTCGTAAATACAGTGTAAAAAATCAGTATATTCAGAAGATTAATTGTAACGGAAATGTAATTAATATAACGCTTTGTAAAAGACAGGGCAGTCATTACGTGATGAGCGGCGAAGACACAATTTTGAACAATTCCAGCAAGGATGAGCCAAAGTTTAGTTATGTATCGCGTGTAACCACAAAGTCTTTGACCGAGTGGTACATCCAGTTCCCGATTTCGTTTGAAATGAAGGCGAAACCGACATGGGATGAACCGCTTTCCACATTGACTACGAGTGAACGTTATGTGCGTCTGGAGCAGCCGAAACTTACAAAATATTATGTATTTGCCGGGGGGCAAATTGTTTCTTCCTACGAAAGTGCGGCAAAAGCGATTCGAGAGGCAGACGCCAAAATGGGTGTCGTTGTTTCAAGTAATCATCAGGTTGTCTGGGAGAGAAGCGGAGCCTTCATCCAGAATACAATTGGTGGTCTGGAAATGACGAAGCAGGGAAATGGTGTGTCAAATCTGGATGCGTGTGTTCATATGCTTTTGAAAGCGAACCATTATGATGTGGCGGCGAAGGGACTGGTGAAAAAGGGTGAAAATGCGTATAATACGCTCTCGCAATATTTGCAGCGGCCGATGAGTCTGAAGGGATGCACGCTGGAGGAAGTTTTATACTTTGTCAGTGGCAGTAAACCGGTGATTGCGATGACCGGCAATAAAACCGGTGTGGTAATTGGTGGATATACGGCTTCTAAACTGATTTTGTACAATCCGCAGTCCGGCAAAACGCAGACGGTAAGCAGAAGTTCGTATGAGAAGATTTTCAAAGATGCCGGCAATTATTTTATTAGCTACATGAGTGAATCGTAAGATAAAGGAGAAACTATGGAGACAAAGGAATTGATTTCGCAGGCGTTATCTGCGCGTGAAAATGCATATGCACCGTATTCCGGTTTTATGGTGGGGGCGGCACTTCTGTGTAAAGACGGCACGGTTTATACCGGCTGTAACATTGAAAATGCGGCATTTACGCCGACAAACTGTGCGGAGAGAACGGCTTTTTTCAAAGCAGTCAGTGAAGGGAAACGGGATTTTGTAAAAATTGCGATTGTTGGCGGAAAAAGGGGAGAAATGACAGCACCGGCACCGTGTGGTGTCTGTCTGCAGGTGATGTCGGAGTTTTGCAAGGCAGATGAATTTGAAATTGTAATGGCAAAGAGCGAAGAAGATTATAGCAGTAAGAGACTTTCCGAACTTTTGCCAAGCAGTTTTTCCTTATAAAAGGCTGGAGGAGAGAAAAAAGATGGAATTACCGGTTGCATTTTGTGATGAGATGAAACGAATTTTGGGGGATGAGTACGAGGATTATCTGAAATCCATGGAAGGTACAAGAAAATTTGGGCTCCGTGTAAATACAGCGAAGATTTCTGTAGAGGATTTTTTGAAAATTTCTCCGTTTGAATTAACACCGATTCCGTATGTTAAAAACGGTTTTTATTATGATGGGGAGAAAGAGCAGCCTGCCAAGCATCCGTATTATTTTGCGGGATTATATTATTTGCAGGACCCAAGTGCGATGACGCCGGCTTCGCGTCTGCCGATTGAGGAAAATGATGTGGTACTTGATTTGTGTGCGGCACCGGGCGGAAAAGCGACGGAGTTAGCAGCAAAACTTCATGGCACAGGGCTTTTGATTGCCAACGATATCAGCAACAAGCGCGCAAAAGCATTGTTGAAAAACATTGAATTGTTTGGCGTGGAAAATAGCTTTATTGTGACAGAATATCCAAAGAAACTGGCAGAGTATTTTACCGGTTTTTTCGATAAAATTTTGATTGATGCGCCGTGTTCAGGCGAGGGAATGTTCCGCAAAGAGCCGTCCATGGTAAAGGCATGGGAGCAGAATGGTCCTGAATTTTACGCCGCATTACAGGAAGATATTTTGAAACAAGCGCTTCCGATGTTAAAACCGGGCGGTATGCTTTTGTATTCTACCTGTACATTCTCACCGCTGGAAGATGAGGGAACGGTGCAAAAAATTCTTTCTATGAACCCGGATATGGAGATTCTTCCGATGGAGGGTTATAAAGGGTTTGCGTCCGGAAAACCGGAATTGATTGGAAGTACAGAAGAATCTATACGAAACTGTGTCCGCATTTTCCCGCACCGTGTCGATGGTGAGGGACATTTTCTGGCACTGTTTCGAAAAAAGGAGACGGCGGATGAGCCGGTTGTATCCTGTGAGCAGACAAGAAGCGGTCTGCGGGGAGAGGAAAAGGAATTGTGGGAGGCGTTTGGTGAGAATCTGAACCGGACGTTTCTGCCTGAGCGCATGGAAAGCAAAAACGGAATGGTTTACTATATGCCAAAGGAACTTCCGAAGATGCGTGGACTTCGTTTTTTGCGCAGCGGGCTATTTGTCGGTGAGATGAAGAAAAAGAGGTTTGAGCCGAGTCAGTCGTTAGCGATGGCACTGCGGGCGAAGGACTATAAGAATTGTCTGCGTTTGTCTGTAAACGATGAGCGGGTGGTTCGTTATTTAAAGGGTGAAACACTGGTGCTGACGGATGAGGAAGCTGCTGCAAAGGATGGATGGCAGCTTGTGTGTGTAGAAGATTACCCGCTTGGCTGGGGGAAAAAGAATAAGCATAATTTAAAAAATAAATACCACAGCGGATGGCGCATGGTATAAAAGAGCAAGCGAAAAGGACCGCATAAGCGGTCCTTTTCTGGGGAATAGAGAACTAAACTATATATAGGCGATCATTGGCAGAGCCAATGATTAGGGCAAATTTAGGCGCGGCGCTTCGGTCGCGCCGTCTTTGGTGCATTGCACGTTTAACAAAAAACGTAGGAAAAAATAAAAAGCGACCCACAAAATGTGAATCGCCTTTGATTACAATGCCATAATACACCTTATCAGGATTTCTGTCAACTTATTTTTTACCGTTTTCCGTTCGGTGATAGATTTGATAGGCAAACAGGGCAATAGCAAATGTAAACACGGTTGCGATGACAAACAGCGTCATCGAACTTTTATAGATGTCAATGTTTCGCAAGTAAATCGGTACATAGCCTGCGACGTGGAGAACAATAGCAATAACCGTCCACTGTTTTTCTCCGGTTGAAATGGCATATTCAACAAGGATGGCAATGGCAGCATACAATACAAGCGAAAGAATCACGTATGTAGCGTCCATAAAAAAGGAAGAAGAAGGCGTTGCTGCCTGTTCGGTAAATAACTTCTGGGTCTGAGCCAGTTCCTCTCCTTTTAATGCCAGTTTTTTGAAATATTCCGTTGAGCCGATGGAGTTAATCAGTAATGCTGCAATAATGTTTGTGATGTAAACGGTAGCACCATTTAAGATGCTTTCAAAACCGCCCATACCAACTCCGAAAATCAGCGCATTTTCCTTGCCCGGACGTTTTTTCATTGCATACTTCAATCCGATAAATGCTCCGATGGTCGAAAGAATACCAAGGGAGAAGGCTCCGAACAGTGCCGAGTAGACCGGATGTGTTTTTGAACTGAAAAAGGATAAAAGCCCCGGAATTGAAAAAATCAAAACATTAACAATTGTAGCGGCAACGTAGGAAAAGAGCAGGCAAAATGCAGCCCCAATAAAAAATGCACCCGGTTTTACACCGTTTTTCCGTTTCTGATACCATACAAATAAAATCGGCAGCAGGATGCAAAGCAGCGAACAAAAAATATTTGCTTGAACAAATCCCGCTGAAAAAACAATCTGATTCATAATAATCTCACTTTCTTTGGTGGTTTTGTTGCTATTCAAGATCTTTTACGCTGTATATTAGCCATGAATAGCTGCGACTGTAGTACATTGTAACTAATAATGAGACGGTGCGTCAAGTGCTCGTTGGTGTTTTTTTAGTTTCCGGTAAATGAATTAAGAAAAGTTTGTATCCACTCTTCACAAATCTTTTCTTAATTCATTTACCGGAAACTAAAAAGATACGAGCACTTGACGCTTACCAGCAAAAAGAGATGCATCGAAACCGCACACCCATTTGCGCAGAGTCATTCGCTGGCAAGATGGTGGGGGCTCGTGTCAAATGTTCGCTGTCAGTTCCTTTGGATTCCAGTAATTCCGGAGAAAAACTTTGTGACTCGTGGGTTTGAGTACGTCGGTATGTGGCACTGGTAGTTTCAGTGCCCATACCGCTACGCACTCAACGAGCGAGAGTGCCCACGAGACGCAAAGCTTTTCTCCGGAATTACGGAAAACAAAAAAGTGCCAACGAATACTTGACACGAGCCCTACCACCTTGCCAATGTCTCCATTCTATTGTAAAATAAAAGAGGAATATTCATGACAGGAGGGATTTACGATGAATCTTTATGAAAGACTCATGTGGACGGCAAAAGAAAACCGGTATCCGATGCATATGCCCGGGCACAAGCGGGCAGGTCTTTTTACGATGGCAAATCCCTATGCATTTGATGTGACAGAAATTGACGGCACAGATAATCTTCATCAGCCGGAGGGGGAAATCCTTTGGGAGATGGAGCAGATGAAACAAAAGTATGGAACGAAAGACTCTTATCTTTTGGTAAATGGAAGCACGTGTGGCATCTTAGCAGCGATTTCTGCCTGCTGTCATCCGGGCGATACGATTGTGATTGCCAGAAACTGCCACCGTTCGGTGTACCATGCCGTGGAACTTTTGTCGTTGAAGCCGGTTTATGTATATCCGGAAGTAGATAAAGAGACGGGAATCTGCCTTGGGATTTCTTCGGAGGAAGTGAAGCGTGTCATAGCAGATACGAAACCTGCCTGTGTCGTATTGACCTCGCCGACGTATGAGGGCCTTGTGTCAAATATTCGGGCGATTGCAGAGATTGTCCATGAGGAAAATTCGCTGCTTGTAGTGGATGAGGCGCATGGTGCACATTTTGCATGGAGTGACAAATTTCCGGAGACTGCGATGGAGCAGGGGGCGGATCTTGTGATTGAGAGTCTGCACAAGACGCTGCCGGCATTGACCCAGACGGCGGTTTTGCACCGGGCGAGTGACCGTATTATGGCAGAGCGCGTGGAACATTATTTGGAAATCTTTGAGACGAGCAGCCCTTCTTATGTGCTGATGGGTAGTATCAGCCAGTGTATGCAGTGGATGCGGAAATATGCCGATACTTGGTTTGAGGCTTATTTTACGAACCTTATTTGGTTTCGTGAGCATGCAGAAAAATGGAAGGAATTACGTCTTTGGGAAAATCCAAGAAAGGAACCATCAAAACTTGTTGTTCTGACCGGGGAAAAATGTTCTGGCACAGAGGCAGCAAAATGGCTGCGGGAAGAATTTCAAATTGAAGTGGAAATGGCGGCTGCAGGGTATATTCTTGCGATGACAAGCCTCGCGGATTCGAGAGATGGTTTTGTCCGTCTTATGGATGCCCTTACTAAAATTGATGAAAGACTGCAAAAAATTTCTTTTTCCAAAGAGAAAAAAACAAATTATAGCGAGTCGGTTTTAACCTGCCCGGAAGTGGAAATGCTGCCGGTGCAGGCGGTAAATGCACTGGAGGAGACAAAGTCTGTGAATGAGGCAGAGGGATTTGTTTCGGCGGAATATGGGATGGTGTATCCACCGGGAATTCCGTTTTTAGTGCCGGGAGAAAAGATTACAAAAACGGTTTTAGATAAGATAGAAAATGCAAAAAAAGCAGGACTTCATTTGTTTGGATTTGCGGATGCAGGCGGACAGACCGTGCAGGTTGTGAAAGAAGAAAAGAAAAGGTAAAGAGAGGATTCTACCATGGGCAGATTGTTTGTATTTATGGGGAAAAGTGCATCGGGAAAAGATACGCTTTACGGGGAACTGTTGGCGCGTTACCCGGAGATTCATGCAGTGATTCCCTATACGACCAGACCGATACGGGAGGGCGAAACGGATGGTGGAGCGTATTATTTTGTCTCCGAAGATAAAATGCGCAGAATGGAAAAAGAGAACCGGATTGTGGAATCAAGGTGTTATCAGACCGTCCATGGACCGTGGTATTATTTCACGGCGGAAGATGGACAGATTGACTGGGACAAAGGCGATTTTGTGCTAATTTCGACGCTGGAAGGTTTTGAGAAAATTTCCCGGTTTTATGGTGCCGATAAGGTTGTTCCGCTTTATATCGAGGTGGATGACATGACCCGGATTGAGCGCTCGCTGAAAAGGGAAAAAGAGCAGAAAAATCCATGCGTTTCCGAGGTATGCCGCCGCTTTTTGGCAGATGAAAAAGATTTTTCCGAAGAAAATCTCAAGCGCTTAAATATTACGGACAAAATCGTAAATGATTCCGTTGAAAATGCACTGAGAGAGATTTTTCTGCGGATAAAAAGTGGTAGATAAATCATGTGAAACGTGGTATTATAAATCGAGAAAGAGGTGATATTTTGGATATTCGAGTGGACAACATGCAGCAGGTAAATGCGACGACACAGACGCAGCAGGCGCAGCAAAGTGGAGAAGATTTTAAATTTACACTGATGAGTTCGATTGAAGAAGCTGGTCTTTCCGAGCGGTTATCGGTTATGATGCAGGAAATTACGATGCAGGGAGAAAAGCTTGGCAAACATATGGATGTCCGGGATATGAAGCATTACCGCCGCCTCATTCAGGAATTTATGAATGAGATAGTAAATCGTTCGCATAAATTCAGCCGTGAAAATTTCTTGGACCGCCGGGGCAGACACCGTGTGTATGGCATGATTAAGCGTGTGAATGTGGTGTTGGATGAACTGGCGGGAGAGTTGATTAAAGAAGAAAAAGATACCCTTGCGATTTTGAGCAAAGTCGATGAAATCAGAGGGTTATTACTGGATATTATTACGTGATAAAAGAAGGGAGAAACGATGTTTTCATTTTCAGAGATTGTAGGTCATGAACAGATAAAGGAACATATGCAGGCAGCGATTCGTGATAAGAAACCGTTTCATGCGTATTTGTTCCAAGGCGAAGAAGGTGTTGGCAAAGAAGCGTTGGCGAGGACGTTTGCCGCAGGTTTGCAGTGCCAGAGTGAGTCGGCAGATAAACCGTGCAAGGAATGTGTGTCCTGCCGCCAGATGGAGTCCGGAAATCAGCCGGATGTTATCTGGGTAACAAGAGAGAAGGCGAGCCTTGGCGTGGATGAAATCCGCGAGCAGCTTTGCAATACGATGGATATTAAGCCGTTTTCGAGTCCGTATAAAATTTACCTCGTGCCGGAGGCGGAAAAAATGACAGAGGCGGCACAGAATGCGCTGTTAAAAACAATTGAGGAACCGCCGGAATATGGTATTGTCATTTTGATGACAAGTAACATTTCTGCGTTGCTGCCGACGATTCAGTCGCGCTGTCTTACGATGGAGTTTCGTCCGCTCAGCACTGCCGTTGTGGAATCGTATGTCAAAGAACATTGTCAGGTGCCGGATTATCAGGCGAGAGCGAGTGCGGCATTTGCACAGGGAAATCTGGGAAAAGCGATGCGGTATGCCAAATCGGAAGATTTCATTGAGAGGAAAGACCATATTATTTCTTTGCTGCGGCATGTGGAGCAGATGGATTTGTCTGAGATGTTAGCGGTAATTAAGGATTTGGGAACACGCAAAGATGAAGTGAGGGATTATATTGATTTAATGGTGCTGTGGTACCGGGATGTGCTTTTGTTTAAGGCGACAAAGGATATTAACCAGCTTTTGTTCCAGGATGAGGCGTCTTACATTTCCCGTGAGGCAAGCCACCGCAGTTATGAGAAAATCGAAGAGATTCTGCAGGCGTTTGAAAAGGCAAAAGTCCGCCTGCGTGCAAATGTAAATTTTGATATTACGATGGAGCTTATGCTTCTTACTTTGAAATAGAGATACGGAGGTTATTATGAAGATTATTATTGGTGTTAGTTTTCGACAGGCGGGAAAGGTGTATTTTTTTGACCCGGGCGATGAGCAGATTGAGCGCGGGGAGCACGTAATTGTTGAGACGGCAAAAGGAGTTGAATACGGAACGGTTGTTGTGCCAAACCGTGAGATGGCAGAGGAGAAAATTGTGGCACCGCTGAAAAAGATTATTCGTGTGGCAACGCCGAAAGATGAAGATATCGAGTTAAAGAATCGTGAAAAAGAAAAAGATGCATATAAAATCTGTATTGAAAAAATAGCAAAACACAGATTGGAAATGAAGCTGATTGCGGCTGAGTATACATTTGATAACAATAAATTATTGTTTTATTTTACAGCGGATGGACGAATTGATTTCCGCGAGCTGGTAAAAGATTTGGCAAGCGTATTCCGCACTCGAATTGAACTTAGACAGATTGGTGTGCGTGATGAAACAAAAATCTGCGGTGGAATTGGAATCTGCGGAAGAACTTTGTGCTGTCACAGTTATTTATCCGAGTTTGCGCCGGTTTCGATTAAAATGGCAAAGGAACAGAACCTTTCCCTGAATCCGACGAAAATATCCGGTGTCTGCGGACGTCTGATGTGTTGCTTGAAAAATGAGGAAGAGGCTTATGAGGAATTAAACAGTCGTCTGCCACACATTGGAAGTCGTGTGAAAACGGCGGAAGGTTTGGATGCGGAAGTACAGAGCGTAAGTGTCTTAAAGCAGCTTGTGAAGGTTATTGTTTTTTTGGATGACGGCGAGAAAGAGGTGCGTGAGTACCGTGTGGATGAGTTGAAATTTCGTCCGAACAAGTCGAAAAACAGAATTAAAGATAAACATGATAAAGAGTTGAAGAAGTTAGAGGCAATGGAGAAAAAGGAAGGAAAATCGAAGCTGAATGAGTAATCAAAAAGACCCAAAGAATTTTCTTTGCGATGGCGAGCGGCTGGATGATTTGCAGCGGGATGGAATGTACATTATTCAGAATCCGAAGTGGTTCTGCTTTGGCATGGATGCTGTCCTTTTATCCGCATACGCAAAGGTAAAGGAAGGGGAAAAATGTTTGGACCTTGGTTGTGGCAACGGCATTATTCCGTTACTGCTTTCCGGACGTACTAAGGGAAGCTCTTTTACCGGGCTGGAACTGCAAAAAGATATTGCCGAAATGGCGAAACGCAGTGTGGCGTATAACGAAAAAGAAGATAAAGTGCATATTGTGCAGGGGGATATCAGGGAAGCTACTTCAATTTTTGAAGCTGCTTCCTTTGACGTTGTTACGAGCAATCCGCCGTATTTGAATCAATCCAATGGTCGTGTCAGCGAGGCGTCACACAAGGCGATTGCTAGACATGAACTTTTCTGCACATTTGAAGACGTGGTAAAAGCCGCGGCGAAGCTTTTGCGTCCCGGCGGGCGTTTTTATCTGGTACACAGACCGTTTCGCTTAGCGGAAATTATTTCCTGTATGGTGCAGTACAAATTGGAGCCAAAACGGATGAGACTGGTTTATCCGTATGTTGATAAAGAACCAAATATGGTGTTGATTGAGGGAGTTCGTGGAGGAAATCGTCAATTGACAGTCGAAAAACCGTTAATTGCATACGAGGATACGAACCAATACGCAGAGGAAGTGAGGCGGATGTATTATGATTAGAGAAGATAAAACGGGAATGTTATATTTGTGTGCTACGCCGATTGGCAATTTGGAGGATGTTACACTTCGTGTTCTCCGCATTTTAAAGGAAGCCGATGTGGTGGCGGCCGAAGATACCAGACAGAGCATCAAGCTTTTGAATCATTATGAAATTAAGACACCGCTTGTCAGTTACCATGAACATAACAAATATGAAAAGACACCGGTTTTAATTCAGCGTATGTTAAAGGGTGAGACGATTGCGCTTGTCACAGATGCCGGTACACCGGCAATTTCGGACCCTGGTGAGGATTTGGTTAGGGCGTGCTATGAAGCGGGAATCCCGGTTACATCTCTTCCGGGACCGGCAGCAGTAATTACAGCGCTGACCCTATCGGGTATGCCTGCCCGCCGGTTTACTTTTGAAGGATTTTTGCCGGTGGATAAAAAGGAAAGAAAAGAAGTGTTAGACCGTCTTGAAAGGACGACCTGCACAACGATTTTTTATGAAGCGCCGCATCGTCTGAAAAAAACACTTGCACTGTTTAGTGAACTTTTGGGCGAAAATCACCGGATTGCCATCTGCAAGGAGCTAACAAAAAAACATGAGACGGCACTTCATTTTACTTTAGGTGAGGCAGTGGCGTATTATGAAGCGAACGAGCCAAAAGGTGAGTTTGTGCTTGTACTGGAAGGGAAAAGTGCAGAAGATATGAACCGCGCAGAACAGGAGAAATGGCAGGAAATGCCGCTCTCCAAACATATGAAAATCTATGAAGATAAAGGGCTTAGCCGTAAGGAAGCGATGAAGGCAGTGGCGAAAGACCGCGGTGTATCCAAACGGGAGATATATGCAAAATTACTGGAAGATGAGTAGGGGGCGAAATTTATTGGGTGAGGTTGCCATAAGTTGACTGGATTTTGAAAAATTGCAAATCCGGTCAACCATTTTATAGACATAAGGTGACTGAAAACCTATTTTGTGTTAAATAGGTCAACCAAATAGTTTTAAACGAATGACCGTATTTGCAATTATGTGAATTAAGGTCAACAAATACATTGCAAAGGTTGACTCAATTTAGAAAAAAACAAATATAAGTCAACGAAAGAGTAAAATTTTGTTGACCGTGGGAGAAGTTTTTCTAAATCAAGTCAACATGATAGTTATTATGTAAGAAATCTATTTTCCCATCACGGCTTTAATTCTTCTAACATCAGCGGAGGAGGCTTATCAACTAAAATTTCATCTTCTTCTGAAACAGGTCAGCAATAATCTGAGCCGTCTCGCTCATCCCCAAACATCGGATTTGATGCATAAGTCATAATTTTTGGCATTGCCCCAGTCAGTTTTAGTAAAATGTCTGCAGTGAATTACTCCGTCATGGTGGAGCAGATAATCCGGTATTTTGGGCTGGCTGGGTGTTAATCCGGTATCTTTGACACTTGATACAAGAGCTTTTTGAACCATCAGGTGATCGGACATCAAAGGGTAGTGAAGTGTTTTTTTTCATAATAACCTCCATAATTAGAAATCTAATCGAATGTGCACCATGAAAAACAAAAAGTCAATGAGAATTATTTTGAAAACGGAAACTTTCATTGTTGCCCGGACGCAAGTGTGGTATAGTTATGCTCAAAGAGAGGTGTGAAAAATATGGCATCAAGTAAAGATTATTTAGGAGGACACACAACATGTTATACATTATGCGCCACGGAAAAACCGATTGGAATGCATTGCACAAACTTCAGGGAAGAACGGATATCCCATTAAATGAAGAAGGAAGGTTAATGGCATTAAAAGCACACGAGGAATATAAGTCATGGAATATCGATGTATGTTACTGTTCTCCACTGATTCGGGCAGTGGAGACGGCGCAGATTGTGCTGAAAAACAGGGGAATTCCAATTATAACAGATGAACGGCTGGTAGAGATGAGCTTTGGTGATTATGAGGGGATTGAAAATAGCTTTAAAATTCCGGATTGTCCAATTAATCTTATTTTTCGCAAACCGGAGGAATACATAGAATCAATCGGTGGGGCGGAAACCTTTGCAGAGCTTTTTGCGAGAACAGGTTCCTTTCTGAAGGAAGTAATAGAACCTCAATTGCAGGAAGGAAAGGATGTTCTTATTGTGGGACATGGCGCGATGAATTCCAGTATTATATGTCAGGTTAAGAATAAGCCAATCGAGGAGTTTTGGAGTGCGGGGCTTGAACAGTGTAAGATTTTACAATTGTAAATTGAGAGGAACCGGGGAGAAGGAATTAAAAGTTGACAATGCGGTTAGTCTATGCTAACTTTGAGCTGACAGAAAAGAGTGGGATTATCATTCGAATAAGATACTGGAGGAAGAGCAATGAAAAAGTTATTTTTTGAAACCGAAAAAGATGGTTTTTATGGAACTTATTATGTAAATCCCAAAGGTTCAGACTGTGCGGTTATTGGATTGTTTGGAGATGACCCCAATGATTATATGGCGAAGTGCGGGGCAAAATGGCTTCATAAAAATGGTGTCAATGTTCTTTGTATGTCGCCGGGAAAGAAAAATTACAGCCATGTAAATTTCCCACTCGAACGTATTGAGACGGCAATCCAGTGGCTGAAAAATAATGGAAATCAAAAAATCGGAATTATGGGAATGAGTACAGCGGGTATGGATGCTCTTGTTGCAGCTTCTTTATTTTCAGATATTACGCTGACATTTGCTCTTACGCCTAGTGATTTTGTATGGCAGGGATTTGAACAGGGGGAAAAGGATGGATGCAAGGAATGGCCGATTCCGGGAGCGTCCACTCTTTCCTGGAAGGGAGAGCCACTTGCCTATATGCCGTTTATATATGAGCATCCGGTATATTGGCAGAAGATTGAGGAAGAAACAAAAGGCTCCGGTGATATTGAACGCAGCACCTGTCTGTTTATTGACTCTGAAAATGCAAGAGAACATACCGAAGAGGAAATGATTCCGGTTGAGAATATAAAGGGCAGACTGTTTCTTGTAGGAGCTGAGGATGATTCCTTCTGGGAAACAGGAAAATACATCCGTCGCATGGATGAACGGTTAAAAGAGCGCCCGCATACCTGTGAGTATGTGCCGCTCGTGTATGAACACGGAACTCACTTTGTACTGCCGGAATCTTTGCTTCGCAAGGCTTTGCCGGTGGGACTTAAATTTGTGATGCGATTTATTTTCAAAGCGGCAAAAGAATATCCAAATGAGTGTGAAAAAACGCGAAAAGATATTGACAGAAGACTTTCTTCTGCCCTAAAAGAGTGGCGGGAAGAGTAGATTATGAAACTTTTGCAGAAGATATTTGCAGTTAGTTGACCTGATTTGTCAAAAGCATAAATCCAGTCAACCACTTTATAGACAAAAGTTGACTTAAAAATCGCTTTTTGCCAAATAGGTCATCAAAAATGCCTCAAGAGAATGACTGTATTTAAGATAATGTAAATTTAGGTCAACAAAAATATTGTAAAAGTTGACTTAATTAGAGAAAAAGTAGAAATAGGTCAACGCAGCGTTTACATTTCTTTTTTTATCATACGACGGTGCAGCCAAATTACATAATACATAAAAAAAGACGCCCGAAGTCTGGGAAAACTTCGGGCAAACACTAAAGGGATATATGATTAAATTAAACCAGCAAGCTTTGATAATTCGCGGATTGATTCTTTGGAAACTAATTTTCCTTTGTACTCAATCAAATCCTCTTCAGAACCAGTAAAGATATCCTGTTTCTGTCTTTCACATTTTCTTAAAATAATTTTGTCATCTTCAGTATATATTTCCAATAATTCGCGGTCTTTAAATCCTAAAGACTTGCGAAGTTCTTTTGGCAGAGTAATACGTCCGACTGCATCTAATTGTCTTGCAATACCTGTTTCAATCATAGGTTTACTCCTTTGAAAACTTTTTTTAACGTAGTCAACTATAGTACGTTTTTGACATTTTGTCAAGTGATTCGACGATTAAAAGAGTATAAAAAAACAATGAAAAAGAATAGACCTTTTTTATGACACACGGATGCATATAATAATAAGAAAAGGATGCTTTATTTTTTGTCCTAAAAGTGATAAAATGAAAATAATTAATCCGTGAAAGGAGTGTATTTCATGAAAAAAAGTAAAAGGGGATTATGGATTCTTGGATTTTTGTGTGTGATGGTTTCGGGGATTGTGCTGTCAAACAGCAAAAGCCGGGCAAAAACAGTTATCTATCCGACTGTTGCAAGTGGGGAACAAGTTAAGGAAAGTAATAATTGTGTGATTGACTATTCCAACACGGCAGACGGTTATGTGATGGTGAAATTTAAGAAGGCACTGGGACCTACGCTGAAATGTGTTGTTACGACCGGGGGACAGGCGCTGAATGATGGTTACAAATATACACTTTCCGTGAATAAGTATCAGGTTATTCCATTGACGGAAGGAAATACTGCCTATACGATTTATCTGCTTTATGAAGTGGGTGGTCGTTATGCGATGGAGATGACATTGAAAGTAAATGTCGAAATGACTGACCAGTTTGAACCGTATCTGCGGCCGAATCAGTTTGTGAATTATACGAAAAGCACGAAAGTTGTAAAAAAAGCAGCCTCGATTACAAAAAATTGTAAAAACGATTTGGCAAAGGTTAAAAAGGTATACAACTATGTCATTAAAAATTACAAATATGACAAAAAACTTGCCAAGACGGTAAAGCCAGGGTATGTGCCAAATTTGAATAAGATTTATAAGAAGAAAAAAGGAATCTGTTTTGATTATGCGGCAGTAATGACTGCGATGCTGCGAAGTCAGGGAGTTCCGACAAAACTAATTGTAGGTTATACCGGGAATGCGTATCATGCATGGATAAATGTGTATTCCAAGAAAAAAGGACGCATTTCCAAAATGATTTATTTTAACGGTAAGAAATGGAAACTGATGGACCCTACATTTGCTTCAACCAGTAAATCAAGTAAGTCCATTATGAAATACATAGGAAATGGTAGAAATTACAAAGAAAAATTGAGTTACTAATCAGGGGAGTGTGTCATGAGTAAGCAAACAGTAAGTAATGAGTATGTTTCTGCTTTTTGTCTGGAAATGTCGCTTTTACTGCATGCCGGCATTGGAATCGAAGACGGATTGTATCTTTTGATTGAGGATGAAAAGGACAAAAAAAGCAAAAAAATGCTGGAACAGTTAGCGGATTTGGTGACGGAAGGTAAACCGTTTTCCGAAGCAGTTCGGGAGGTTGGTACGTTTCCGAAGTACGTCGGCGATATGATTGAAACCGGTGAGGAGACAGGGCGGTTGGAGCAGTCCTTTCAGGCACTGGCAGATTATTACGACAGGCAGCAGCAGTTAATGTCGCAGATTCGCAGTGCCCTTCTGTATCCATTTATATTGATGATATTGATGTTAGTAATTTTAGTTGTGCTGCTTGTTAAAGTGCTTCCGATTTTTAATCAGGTTTATGAGCAGCTTGGCGGTACGATGGGCGGCACGGCGAAGCTTTTACTGCGGTTTGGCGACTGGCTCGGAAGTATCATGCCGGTGTTGTGCGGTATCATATTTGTCATTGTTTTAGTGGCAGCAGTGATTGCCTGCAGCAAGAGGACAAGAGGCTTTTTTGTGAAACTGTATAAAAAAGTTTTCGGCGGACACGGAATTGTGCGCCGGATGGGTGAAGCAAGATTTGCGTCAGCGATGGCGATGGGAATGATGAGTGGATTAAATACCGAAGATGCATTCCGTACGGCGATGCTTTTTCAGGATGTAAATCAAAAGACGAAGAAGCGTTATGAGAAATGTCTTGAGATGCTGGAAGTGGGCGAACCGATGGCGAAGTCCTTCCGAGAAAATGAAGTGTTGGAAGCGTCATTTTGCCGGATTTTAGATTTGGGTGCAAAAAGTGGTACATCCGATACGGCGATGGCAGAAATTTCACGGCGTATGGATGACAGAGTACAGTTGGAAATTGTACGAAAAGTTGGAAAGATTGAGCCTACGATTGTCATTATTACTTCAATTCTTGTAGGAATTGTTTTGATAACCGTGATGTTACCGTTGATTCATATCATGTCTTCGATTGGATAGGATGGATGAAAATGATGAAGCAGAGAAGTTTTTTAATTATAAAAATTGTATTGCTGACAGCGGTGATTGGCGGACTGCTTTATGCGATGAACGCGGGGGCGGCAAGGCTGAATCAGGGGCAGGAGGCAGAGAGCATGAAACAACTCGAAAACTCCATTCGTAAGGCAACAATGACCTGCTATGCGACAGAAGGCGTATATCCGCCTACCCTTGAATATTTAAAGAAAAATTACGGAATCCAGATTGATGAAAGCCGTTTTACCGTCTTTTATGAAGTATTTGCCAAAAATTTGATGCCGGAAATTACAGTAATGGAAAATCAGGAGCGGGTCGATTAGCAATGAAGAGAAGCAGTCAGAGACATAGTATTGAAAATGTATTTGTTCTTGTATTGTTTGCTATCTTTGCCATGACAATTGTGGCAGTTCTAGCATTGGGAGCAAATCAATATAAAAGTTTGGTCGAGCGTGATAATAATGCATACAACAAAAGAATTATCACGTCTTATGTGTCTGCCCAGATTCGTGGTTATGACAGAGCAGATGCCGTAAAAGTGGGCGGATTTGCTTCGCCGGATGTGGATGATGAGGTAAATACGCTGCATCTTTTGGAAACAATCGATGGCATTCGGTATGATTTGAAAATTTATTATTACCAGGGTAAGGTGTATGAGTTGTTTGCTGCTGAGGAATCCGAGATGAAGCCGGAAGATGGTGTGGCGATTATGGATGCGAAAGATTTGCATTTTGAGAAAAAAGGCAGTCTCATACGAATTACATCCAAAGATAGCGAAGGACGTGAGAATGAGACAACCGTTTCTCTGCGAAGTGAAGAAAGCGGGGTGGCATTGTGAATTATGAAAGAAGCAAAGCTCCGTTAGCGCTGATGGAGCAGATTATTATGATTTTAGTGTTTGCGCTGGCGGCAGCCGTGTGTTTGCAGGCATTTGTCTATGCTAATGGATTATCTACGCGTGGTGAAAAGGAAAACATTGCGGCGGAACACGCACAGGAAGTAATTGAGATGTGTAAAACGTGCGCCGGCGACTGGCAGAAAGTAGTAGGGGAGATGCCCGGTCAGATTGAGGGAGATACTCTGGAAATTCCTTTTGAGCAGGACCATATGACGGTCCAAATGATAAAGACGGATGCAGATGAGTATTTGACAAATGCAAAAGTTACCGTTTTTGATGAAGATAAGGAAGAAATTTATCATGTTGCGGCGGCTTGGCAGAGAGGGGGCACATCATGAAAAAACGAAAGCTCTCATTCACAAGCGTTGGCGGCAGTTCGATTCTGACGATTTTTGCCGTGTTATGTTTTTTGGTATTTGCGCTTTTGTCACTGTCGACGGCAAAAGCAAACTATAACCTGGCAGAAAAATCCGTAAAAGCGGTGAGTAATTACTATGCAGCAGATACGAAAGCAGAAGAGATATATTCACAGATTCGGGCAGGTAATATGCCGGATGGTGTGAAACAGAAAGGAAATACTTATTCTTACACTTGTGCGATTGATGATAAGCAGAAACTGCTTGTTGAAATCAAAAAACAAAAAGAAAAATTTCATGTAGTAAAGTGGGAGAAGCAGTATACCGGTGAGTGGAAACCGGACGATACCATCGATGTTTGGGATGGAATGGAACAAATGCTTCCAGACTAAAGAAAGAGAGAAAAGATATGGAACGTTTAGTGGAAATATTAAGAAAAGCGGTCTCTGACGGAGCATCGGATATTTTTATTGTTGCCGGTGGTGCATTGAGTTATAAGGTGGATGGCGAAATTCGTCCAATGGAAGCTTCGGCGGAGCGTCTGATGCCGGATGACACAAAGGTGCTTTTAGATGAAATCTATGAGTGCGCCAGCCGGGAGAAAACACATTTTTTAGAAGAGGGAGATGATGATTTTTCCTTTGCCATTGAGGACTTGGCGAGATTTCGTGTCAATTCATATTTCCAACGTGGCTCACAGGCGGCGGTTATCCGTGTTGTTTCGTTCCGGATTCCGGATTACAAGGACCTGGGAATTCCGGAAGAGGTAATTGCTCTGTCGAAACTACAGCACGGCATGATTATTATTTCAGGAACGGCTGGAAGCGGGAAATCGACGACACAAGCATGTATTATCGATGCGATTAACAAAGAGCGGGAAGCACATATTATTACGCTGGAAGACCCGATTGAGTATTTGCACCGAAACCAGAAATCGTTAATCAGCCAGCGTGAAATTGCAATTGATACCGAGAATTATCTAACCGGACTTCGTGCATGTCTGCGTCAGGCGCCGGATGTCATTCTGTTAGGGGAAATGCGCGATGCGGAAACGATTCGCACGGCGATGACAGCAGCGGAAACCGGACATCTTGTTATTGCAACACTGCACACCAAGGGAGCGGTAAATACGATTGATCGAATTGTGGACTCCTTCCCGGCAGATCAGCAGGATCAGATTAAAATCCAGTTATCACTTGTGTTAGACTGCATCGTTTCCCAGCAGCTACTGCAGAGAGAAGGCGGCGGCATGATTCCTGCGGTGGAAATTATGAAAATTGTGCCGGCGATTCAGAACATGATTCGAGACAGCAAAAACTATCAGATTGATAATGTCATTCAGACGTCCGGAGAACTGGGGATGGTTTCGATGGATCAGTATATTTTGAAACTGTACCGGAAAGGCGAAATCAGCGAAGAAACCGCACTTTTATCCGCCATTAATCCGGAACAGTTAAAGAGAAAATTAAGCCGGTAATTATTTTACAGTATTTGGAAGGACGAAACGCACTACAAAGATTTCGTCCTTTGGCTCAAAGGAAATAACACCCTTTGCCTTGTCAACGATGAGGCGGGCAGACTGGGTACCGATACCCATACCGGAATGTTTTGTTGAGAAGAACCGATTCGCTTTTTGGATTGGTTCTTTTTTGCAGCTATTTTCAATCATTGCAACAATGTTGTTTTTCTGTGGCTGAATCTGGACGCGGATATACGCATTTTCCGGTGTCTGGCTTGCGGCCTCCCATGCATTTTCCAAAAGATTACCAAACAAAATCGAAAAGTCAGTGTCTGGAATCGACAGTGTTTGCGGAAGATTTGCCAGACATTCAAAAGCTACGTCGTTGTTTTTGCAGAGTGTTTGATAGTATTGTAAAATCGCATCCGCGAGCATATTACGGCATAATACGATACGTCCTTTCTGCTCCCTCTGCTCTGCGTATTGTGCCAAGTATTCCAGTGCTTTTTCGCGCTCATTATTTTGCAGATAGGTTGTGACAGTCTGCATATGGTGACGGTGGTCGTGGCGCAGGCGAATTGATTCGTCAATGCGTTCCGTAAGTTCCTGATAGTGCGCTTTTTGAATTTCAATCTGTTTTGCAAGATAATGAGTTTCTTCTTCTAACAAAAGCTTTGCTCGGTAGGTCTTCGATAAATCCTGCCACAATTCATAGCCGATAGAAATGACTAACAGAAAAGTGCCAATTTCCTGAAACCAGCCGCCGTAAATCGGTTCGTAGCCCGGATACATGCGGTCAGCAGTCAGGGAGGCGGCAAACAAAACCGTACCAATTAAGAGAATTGGTGACGTGTGTAATTCTTTCTGATACGAATAATATGCCTGAAATAAAAGCAAAAGGGCGCAGCCCGCTTTGTATAAAAACAAAAATTCAGAATATATTTTGGCAAAGTGTGTGCTGCCGTGTAAAAACAGAGTGAATACAAGCGATAAAACAACACAGCTGCCAAAGATAAGCGTTTCGTGCCGAATTAATTTCTTGGGGAGATTTAATATCGTTCCCTGCAGCAAAACCATGCATGGATACATGGCGGTTAAGCAGGCAATTTCCAGTGGATACCACGGAAAAACAGAATAACTGCCGTAAGAAAATAGAACCGGATACAAGGAGATAACAAAAAACAAACCACACAAAATAGTAAAAATCAGCGCATTTTTATGTTTTAGCCGGCAGAAAAAGAACAGTGAGCAGGCAGAAAAAAGAAAAATGGCTGCAAGCGTAATGCCAGAGATGAAAAGTCTTGTGGAAAGATATTTCTGGATGGCAGTAACTGTTCCAAAGGCCGGTGGATAGGTAATACCACTGTAAATATGCGAATAATTGGTGGCAATAATTGTGATATGAACGGTTCCGGAGGCGGTAAAAGAAATTTCTTTATTGCCAATTAAATCTTTATAATGCGTCTGGTCAGGATTTCCCTGCGAGCAGACTTTTTCCTCGTTTAGGTAGAGTGTGTAAGCGGAAAAAATTTCCGGCAGATACAAAGAATATGTCCGTGCCGTGTCTGGTAGAGACAGTGTTAAGCGGTAGGTGGCAGTGCCATTCGATGCCTCGGAAGTACTGCCAAGACTGAAATTGCCAAATGAGCCAAGGGTTAAAAAAGTGCCTCCCGTTACTTTTTTTTCATTAAAATCGGAAGGCGTATATTGTTTGCCCGGGAAAAAATTCCACTGATGGGCAAGGAAAATTACGGAATCCCCGGATAAGTCGGAATCGGAACAAAACATGACACCGCCTATTGGGTAAACCGGATTATTTTCATATTTATTGTTGTAATAGAATAGAAAATGCGCAAGTAGCAGAAAGGAGGCAAAAGGAAGAAACAAAGCAAGAAATAGTTTGATAAAGCGAGGTTTCATCTTAATGTTTCCTTTCTTTTTTGTGGTAGACAAAGCAGCCGGTCGAAATCAGAACTAACATAATGGCACCTATAATTACAAGACGAGGCACGCGGTTTCTTTTGACCGGAAGATTTTGTTTGGCAGAGCCCGGGGGCTTGTAAACGCCGGTTTTGTCAATGGTGCGCGTTTTGTTCTCCTGCTTCCAGGTAAGCCGGCTGTTTGGAATATTCGTCAACACTTTACCTGCGGCACGAACTGCAAGAGTTACCTCTTTACTGGAACCGGGAACAATACTTACCATCAGTACTTCATTATCTTTAAGATTCAGTGATAAAAGATAATTCGTCGGAATTTCAAGCGTAATATTATCATAAGTAAACGGAACATAGTTTGGATTTGATTCCGCAATCAGACGAAGTCGTTTTCCGGATAGAGAAATACGGTTTGAGCCAACCTGTTCTATTGTCTTTTTCTCGCTGGCATGGGAAGTGGTGGCACTGTCTGCCGTATCTTTTTTCATTGATGTAGTTGTATTGGTATTTGAACCGGATTTTTCTGTACTGCTTGTAATGCCGGTAATCATTCCCTCTGATTTCTGGGCAGAGGAAGAATTCTTCTTTTTTTTCGTGCGCGTTGTTTCTTTTTTGGGAATGGAAGAAACAGACGTTGTTGGAATTATAATTGCCGCTGTGGCAGTTGGTTTTGGCACGGCTGTGTGGTGTGTAGTCTGCCCGCTGTCCGGTGTCGATACCGGTGAAGTAATTTCAAACGGGTCTTCCGAGGAAAAATCGCCACCGTCACGGTCACCCTCAATTGGTTTCGAGCGAACGAGTTCACCTTTCTGCTCCAGACAAAGAATATTGGAGGTAAGATTTTCGTTGGTTAATTTTATATATAAATAGCCATCTTCCTCAAAAAAAGCAGATGATAACATGACGCCATCCGGTGTTGTATTGAAATTTTCCGAAGATGTAATTGTTGTCCATTCGGCTTTGTTTAGTTGAGATTGAGTAAGGGCGGTTTTGGATTTTACATAGGCCCCTTCTATTGTGGAAAAATCCTTAAAATGATGCACAAAACTCAGCGTTGTGTGGTGGAACGATGTAAAGGTTGAAAAAATTTCAAACTTTTCCGGGTCAGAGATACAGACCGGAATGGTATAGGTTTCCGAATAGTTCTCTGCCAGTTGGAACATTTCTTTGTTATATTGCAAAGTCATAGTCATTTCATAGATGCCTTCTTTTTGCACATCAACCGAGTGAATGTCATAAGATGGTATCAGTTCCGTGCTCTCGTTTTCATCTTCACAGACGGCGTAGAGAGGGCAATTACTGTAAGTCTGAATGGTTTCCTGAAAATGGTGAGAGCCAACCGGAAACATGAGGGGAGCAGATGCAAGATCCAGATCATAAATTTCTGTAATAACTAATTTGTCCTGTGTGGATGCCCACGCAAAAGAGACATTCCCCAAAAGTGAACTGAGAATGCCAAGAATTAGTAAATAAACAACCATTTTCAATCTGCGCATAAAAAATATCCTTTCCCGCTACTGATTCAACGAAAAATCCAAAAAAGTCTTTTTTGCCTGCGATAGATTCCGCCGGCTAATTGGTACTTCCTCTCCATTATTGAGAACGAAGTGATCTTTTTCTAATTCACTCACATGCTGTAAATTCACGATAATGCCTTTGGAACAAAGGAAAAACCGGGAATCACTAAGGAGTGGAGCGACTGTTTTTTGAAAATTAATGGCGGAAGACTGTTTTAGCACCTTTTTTTCTAAATGAACTTCTGTCTGGCGCATCACCGATGATAAATAGTACAAATCCGAATAAGGAATGTACAGCGGTGTCCGCTCTACCATAAGTGGAAGCTTCCTTGCTTCCCCACGAAATTTGCGTAAAAAGGGATTTAATGTATCTTCCAACTTGTCGTAAGTAAGTGGCTTAAGCAAATAACGAAAAGCCCCTACTTCGTATCCTTCGAGTGCATATTCGCGGCTGGACGTTAAAAAAATAATTGTGCAGTCGCAGCCTGCTTCTAATAATTTGTGTGCCGCGTCCATACCGGTAATCTCATCCATGAAAATATCGAGAAAGACAAGGTCAAAGGAATGGTGAGAAAGCCCTGCCAAAAAAAGTTCACCCGACTGAAACGGGTAAATCGTAATACTGATTCCGCTTATATCGAAATAACGTATTAGCAATTCCTGTAGTAATTGGCGGTCGCTTTCTGAGTCATCTACAATTGCGATATTCATTGCTGCCTCCTATCATTTTGCGACATTTACCTATATAAAATTTTAACAAATTCATAAGGAAGGGTCAAGCAATTTTTCACCCTTTGCCCACAATTCTGCAAGGTTTGTTGCAGGATTTAGAAAGAGCCGATACAATGAAGAAATGAGCAGAAAGGAGAAATTTTAAGATGGAGATAAAAAAATATCAAAAATGGACGGCGCTTGTGCTGGTTTTGTGTATGTTATTTTCAATGACCGGCTGCGCGGACGAAGAGAAAGAAGCCAAACAGAGTTTCAGTAAGGAGGATACTTGGGTTGTTTATTGGTATCTGTGTGGCAGCGATTTGGAGAGCAATTACGGTGCAGCAACAGCAGATCTAAATGAAATGATGCAGGTTAAGCTTCCGGAAAACGTAAAAGTGGTAATTCAGACGGGTGGTGCGTCAAAGTGGCAGAATGATCAGGTAAAAACCGACCGGATTCAGCGTTATGAGTACAGTGGAGATACACTTACTTTAAAAGATGAAACTGAGCAGGCAAGCATGGGTGATCCGGAGACGTTAAAGGGATTCCTCAATTATGCAGAGGAAAACTATCCGGCAGACCATAAGATGTTGTTGTTCTGGAATCATGGTGGTGGAAGTGTAAGCGGTGTATCTTTTGATGAAAATTATGAAATGGATTCGTTGGTATTAGACGAACTTTCCGCTGTTATGAAAGATGTCTACGGTGACAAAAAGCCGTTTGAGGTTGTTGGTTTTGATACCTGCCTGATGGCAACGGTAGATACAGCGAATGTATTCCAGAATTATGCGTCCTACATGGTAGCGTCTGAGGAGACAGAACCGGGAAATGGATGGCTGTACAGCGGATGGCTTTCTAAACTTGCAAAAAATCCGGCTATGAACGGTGCCGAACTTGGTAAAGAAATCTGCGACAGTTTTAAACAAGGTTGTAAACAAGCAGGAACGGATGCGGAAATTACACTTTCCGTAACCGATTTGTCCAAGACACCGGCAATAATTGAAGCCTTGCAGAATATGGGTAAGGTCGTTTTGAAAAAAGCAGAAAAAGATTCTTCTGTATGCGCGGAATTTGCCAGAAGTGCCACGAAGGCAGAAAATTATGGTGGTAATAATGACAAAGAAGGATACACAAACATGGTTGACTTAGGGCATTTGGCACAGAATGCAGAAGGGCTGATTGGTGAGAGCAAAGCGCAGATTGAAAAAGCACTTTCCGATGCGATTGTTTATAAAATAAACGGAGACTACCGCCGTCATGCAAGTGGACTTTCGGTTTATTATTCCTATGACGGTGACCAGGAATCAGCAGCCCGTTACCAGCAGATTGCCGCAGAGAATATTTATTCTTCCTTTGTCAATTATTCCATCGGTGCCAATATATCCGGTGAGGCATTGAGCGAAAGTGGTGTCGGCGAAGTACAGGAAGTAAGCGGATTTGACGGTGACCTTGAGATGTCAATTAATGAAAATGATTACATCCAGTTGAACATTGACCCGGCAAAATTAGATAGTATTCAAAGCATTGCCTTCAATTTTGCTTATATCAGTGACGACGGAAAAGCAATTGTCTTTTTAGGAAAAGATAACGACTTAGAGTGCGACTGGGAAAAAGGTGTATTCCAGGATAACTTCCGCGGTGTCTGGGGCTCCATCAATGACAGAGAATGTTACATGGAGTTAGTTTATGAGGGCGATGATTATAATTTGTATACGGTTCCGATTAAATTAAATGGAGAAGACAGCTATTTGAGTGTCGCCTATGATTATGAGGCAAAAGACTTCTATATTCTTGGTGCAACTTCCGGTGTGGATGAATCCGGACAGGCGGGAAAAGATATGCGGCCATTGGAGAAGGGCGATAAAGTAGCTATTGTCTATTACGCACAGAGCATGGAAGGAAATAATGAGGTTCAGGAAATGCCAGACGATGAATTTACATGGAAGGAAAGTTATGAATTCAAAGAAAAAAATTTGCCGGATGGAAAATATGCCTTTACTTATGAAGTAACGGATATTACCGGTAAGAGCACGATGTCGGACGTTGCCTTCCTGAATTTGAAAAATGGCGAGATTAAGCCGGAGTTATAAAAGAAATTTATAAAAAATGCAGAGACTTTACCGTTTCTGCATTTTTTTTACCGTTTTGACAGAAAGCGTAGGATTTATCCGCAAAGTATGATATTTTGGGAGCACGGAATCTTTTGAGGAGGGGTTTTATGCGAATTTATTTATGTGATGAATCCGCAAAAGAGCGGTCAGCGATAAAAAAGTGCGTAGATAAATATCTGCGTGGCAATTATCAGGTAAGCATAAAGGAATTCAGCTCGGTCGAAAATATGTTATCCGAACTTCCGATAAACAAACCGAGTCTTATGATTGTGAACCTTCCGGAGCAAAAGATAAAAGACCCTGTGATTGTACAAAAACTTCAGGGGAGAAAGAGTAATCAGAAGATGATTATGACAGCAGCATCTGAATGCTATGCAATGGATGCCTTTTCCGTATATGCGGATGGCTTTTTGATAAAGCCGTTTGTGCAGCAGCAGGTTGATTGTGCGCTGAACCGTTTTCAGAATATGTTTTATCAAATGAAAAAAAACATATCATTTATGGTAGACCGCACAATGAAAAGATTTTGCTTAGACGAAATCATTTACATGGAAACATGTGGGCATGCGACGATGATACATACGCTGCATGGGGATTTTCGGACAAATTGTTCGCTCACGAGGGCAAAAGAAAAAATGCCGGATGGCGGTGATTTTGTTACCTGCGGGAAAAGTTATTACATCAATGCGGGCTATATTAAAGATGTTACCAAAACAGAAATTATTTTACGGGGAGGTGAACAAATCTTTATTCCGATACGATTACAAAAGGAATTATGCTTGTTGTGGCAAATGAAAGTAAATAACAATATTTAATAAAAAATTAAAATTTGGAGGATTTAGAAAATGAAAAAGATTGTATCAGCAGTATTAGTATTTGTAATGATGTTAAGTTTGGCAGGATGTGGTATTTCTTATGACGACATCAAAGGTGATTGGACAGCAAAGACAATCAATGGTATGACGATTGATGAATATGCAGCATCCCTTGGCGTTGATCCTAGTCAGGCAACTGTAAATGTAAATATTACAGAAGATGATAAAATGACAATGGTAACTGCAAACGGTGAGACAAAATTTGATTATGAGAGACGTTCTGACGGAATTGAAGTTAAAATGGAAGGTAAAGATGAAATTTACATGTCCATGGCATATGACAAAGACAAGAAGACGCTCACATACAAATTAGATTTGGGAAATGGACAGACAATGGAAGTTGTTTTGGAAAAGGGAAAAGCTGATATGACACCTGTTCAGCAGGACGCTCAGACTCAGACTGACGGAGCTGTTGAAGAAGGAGCTACTGAAGCTGCACAGTAAGGAATATGATGAAAAAATGGGACAAATGGATAACGTTAGCACCAATTGCTTTGGTGCTTGCGTTTCTGCCCCTTGTTGTAGGCAGGATAAACAGTAAAACATACACAGAGAATGAACCGTGGCTTCCCGCAAATGCGGTTGAGTCTGATTTCTTTTTGTATGGTAAATTGTTTGTCCTGTTTTTTTGCTGCCTTTTTATGATTGTGATTTTGGCTCGTATGCGCTTTTGGCGGCAGATTCACGAGATGCCAAAATATCTTCTTCTACCTATATTATATGGTGGTTTTGCAATGGCATCTTCTCTGCATGCAAATCATCCTTTTCTGAGTGTGCGGGGGATGACCGGCAATATGCAGGGGCTTTTCGTAATACTTTTGTATCTGGTTGTGTTCTTTTACAGTTTTTTTGGGGTGAAAAAAACAGAAAATATTTCCATACTGATAAAAATACTTGGCGTCTCAATTGGAATCCTTGGCGTGATTGGTATTTCGCAGTTTGTTGGATTTGATTTATTGTCAATGGGCTTTGTGAAAGAGTTTCTAGGTGGGAGAAAGGCGAGAGTTTCACATTTTATATATTTAACTTTGTACCATTGGAACTATGTGGGGAGCTATGTATCGCTTCTTCTGCCAGTGACGGTGGCAATGATTGTTTATTTCCATGAGGCGGGTAAAAAGCGGGAGAGAACTTTTTGGTTCGCGCTTTTTTATCTGCTGATTTTCTGCCTTTTTGGTTCACAGTCGCGGACCGGTACGCTTGCGGTACTGGTTTCGTTTTGTATTGGCGGCGTAAAATATCGGAACAAAGTCTGTCAGTACAAAAGGACAATTCTCTGCGTCTTGGTTTCTGTGCTTGCAATTTTATTTTTCTGCAACTGGTACATCACAGGGGATATTTTTGGAAAATGGCAGCAGGTTCGTTTTTCTACCAAAGGAAGTAAAAAGTTATCTTATATTGAAACGAAGGATAACCATGTGAAAATCCGCTATAAAAAGAAAAATTATTCTTTTGTCATAGAGGGAAGCGGTGAAAATATCACGCTTAAAAAGACACCGGATAGAAAGTGGAAAGCATTTTCATTTGAAAAGAAAGCATTTGCGGACGGTGAAAAGACCGTTTATGGCTATGAAATGAAGTACAAAAAGAGTGTCTGGCGGTTTACCAATCAGCGTGGGGATGGGAAGTATTATTATCTCAATGCAAACGGAAAATGGGATTTGTGTATTCACGCCGAAACGGCACTGCCATCGTGGATGAACGAGGTGGCATCGCTTCGTGGTTTTGTGTGGTCAAGAACGATACCGCTGTTAAAAGATTATGTGCTGCTTGGCGCGGGGCCCGACCAGTTTGGTTTTGTGTTCCCGCATAATGATTATGTTGCCAGATATCAGTATGATTTGTTGACAACTTATTATAAGAAGCCACATAATTATTATCTTCAGATGGGAATTGAGACAGGGTGCCTCTCGCTTGTTCTGATGCTTGCATTTTTTGTGATTTTTTTAAAGCGTGGCTTTGCGGCGGCGAAGAGAACGTGCCATACGCAAAAAGAGTATTTTATACGGGCAATTTTGATTTCTGTATTAGGATATCTCTTTGCCGGGATGTTTAATGATTCTATGGTAGTAACAGCGCCTGTGTTCTGGTGTCTGTTAGGACTGGGAGCGGGTGGAGTTGATAATGTTAGGAAAAGGTAGCAACCCTATTTTTTGTGTATAGCCGTCACGTTTTGTGTGTAGGCCTTGTCGCAGGTGCGAAGTCCGTCGATATGTTCAAATAAATCAGGTTTGATTGGTGCACCGAGTGGATCCAGAATAAAATCAATCCCCTCACGACGTGCTAGTTTTGCGGCAGATACAAAATCGCTGTCTCCAGATATAAGGATAATCTGTTCTACCTGTTTTTGCAGAAAAGGGTGATAAATTCGTTTCGAAGTTGGAGGACAATCATAATAGAATATTCTATACAAGTCATTATTTTCACCATGTGAATTTAAATGTCTTTTGCAGTAATTTACAAGTTCAGTTGCCCGGTCTTTTGCGGATATGTCACCGAATACTTTTTGGGCACGTCTTGTATAGAATCCTCCATCTACTAAAATAGCTGTTTTCATATATTTCTCCTTATAATAGTAAATGAAAAGCTCTAGGGGTCGGCCTATCTCCTATTATGAGAGGCGTACAACCTAGAGCGTTATTAACATGTAACCTTTGTTACACTTTCATACTATATGCAAATGAGGCAATTGTCAATCCTTTTTTTGAATATTTTGAGAAAATATTATTTACCCTCTCAATGCCTCATCAATTGCCTTAGCGGCAGCTTTTCCTGCACCCATGGCAAGGATTACGGTTGCGGCACCTGTTACGGCGTCACCACCGGCGTATACATTATCACGGGTTGTTAAACCGGATTCATCCTTTGTGATTAAGCATCCGCGGTTATTTGCTTCCAGACCAGGAGTTGTGGAGCGAATCAATGGGTTTGGACTTGTACCAATGGACATGATTACGCTGTCAACATCAAGAACAAATTCGCTGTCAGGTTTTTCAACCGGACGACGGCGTCCGCTTTCATCCGGTTCGCCAAGTTCCATCTCAACACATTTCATGCCACATACCATACCCTCGTCATTGCCAAGGATTTCAACTGGGTTATTTAATGTCTTAAAGATGATTCCCTCTTCTTCTGCATGCTCAACTTCTTCTTTACGGGCAGGAAGTTCTTCCATACCACGGCGGTATACAATGTAAACTTCTTCTGCACCAAGACGTTTTGCACTGCGGGCTGCATCCATAGCTACGTTACCGCCACCGACAACAGCAACTTTCTTTGCGTGCTGGATTGGTGTTTTGCTTCCGTCGCGGTAAGCTTTCATTAAGTTAATACGAGTCAGGAATTCGTTTGCAGAATAAACACCCTTCAGACTTTCACCAGGGATATTCATGAAACGAGGAAGTCCTGCACCGGAACCAACGAAGATTGCTTCGTTACCCATTTCGAAAATTTCATCGATGGTTAATACTTTACCAATTACCATATTGGTTTCTACATCAACACCGATTGCTTTTAAGTTATCAATTTCCTTCTGCACAATTGCTTTTGGAAGACGGAATTCCGGAATACCATAAACCAAAACGCCGCCGGCAAGGTGAAGTGCTTCAAAAATTGTTACTTTGTATCCTAATTTAGCCAAATCACCGGCAACGGTAAGACCACTTGGGCCGGCACCGATAACGGCAACTTTGTGACCGTTTGGCTCCGGTTTAACCGGTGCGTCTGTGCAGTGCTCTCTGTGGTAGTCAGCAACGAAACGCTCCAATCGTCCGATACCAACCGGCTCGCCTTTGATACCGCGGACACATTTGCCTTCGCACTGATTTTCCTGTGGGCATACACGGCCGCAGACAGCAGGAAGGGAAGTGGATTCTGAAAGAATCGCAAAAGCACCTTCAATATCTTCATTTGCTACGCGCTCAATAAATGCCGGAATGTTAATCTGAACCGGGCAGGCGCTGACGCAAGGTTTGTTTTTACAGTTTAAGCAGCGACGAGCTTCGTTTACTGCCATATCATAGGTGTAGCCAAGAGCTACTTCGTCAAAGTTTTTATTACGGACATCCGGGTCTTGTACCGGCATTGGGCATTTATTCATATCCATATTTCTCTCTGCCATGATTAATTTTCCCCTTTCTTGAGTAGATTGCAATATTCATCGCGGGCGTGTGTCTCAAATTCTTTGTACATCGTTCCACGGTGCATTGCTTCATCGAAATCAACGAGGTGTCCATCGAAATCCGGACCGTCTACGCAGGCAAATTTGGTTTCGCCGCCAACTGTCAGACGACAGCCGCCGCACATACCGGTTCCGTCAATCATAATCGGGTTCATGCTGACGACGGTTTTGACGTCATATTTTTTCGTTGTCAGGCATACGAATTTCATCATAATCAATGGTCCGATGGCAATGACTTCATCGTATTCATTTCCATCCTGAATTAATTTTTCCAATGCATCTGTTACCAGACCTTTTTCGCCATAACTTCCGTCATCGGTCATCATGACAAGCTTGTCACTGGCTGCTTTGAATTCGTCTTCAAGAATTACTAAGTCCTGATTACGGAATCCAACGATGGCGTGAACTTCAGCACCCATCTGATGCAGTTTCTTTGTAATCGGATAAGCAATGGCACAGCCAACACCACCGCCGACAACTGCTACTTTTTTCAATCCCTCTGTGTGGGTAGGAACACCAAGCGGACCTACAAAGTCGTGAATGTAATCCCCTTCATTTAAGGAATCTAATTCCATTGTACCGGCACCAACAATTTGATAAATAATGGTGACCGTTCCTGCCTCACGGTCAAAATCTGCGATTGTCAAAGGAATTCTCTCGCTATCTTCTTTTGCGCGGAAGATAATAAACTGTCCCGGCTCTGCCTTTTTTGCAATCAAAGGAGCCTCTACTGTGATTTTACTGACAGTAGGATTCAGGGACTTTTTTTCAACAATTTTGAACATAAACAAAATCCTCCATTCATCTGTGTACATAAGTCAACACAATTCTATCATATTATAAGGGTAAATTCAAACGGATTCTTCTGGAAGTGTAAAAAATATATTAAATATCACGATTTTACGTTGTTTTTCTTGACAATAGGGAAAGCGTGATGTATTGTTTACAATATGATGTGGTTTTGAAAACTACATGGAACATAAAAATAATTTGCAGGATATGATATAGGAGGAACGCAAATGGCATTTTCAAAAGGCGATATTGCAGCACCATTTATTCAGGTTAAGGAAGATGAAAACGGTGTTTTGCAGGACATTAAATTTGTAAATGATGATAATTTTAACTTTGCTTATGATGTGGTAGATAAGATGGCAAAGAAAGATCCGGACAAAGTAGCAATGCTTCACATTTCAAAGGATGGAAAGGAACGCTCCTTTACCTTTTATGATATGGCACGTTATTCTTCTAAGGTAGCAAACTATCTTCAGTTTTTAGGAATTAAAAAAGGCGACCGCGTAATGCTCGTTTTAAAACGCCACTACCAGTTCTGGTTTGCGATTTTGGCACTGCACAAGATTGGTGCAGTAGCAATTCCGGCAACAAATCTTTTACTGAAATCCGATTTTGAATATCGTTTTAAAGCCGGTAATGTAGATGCGATTCTTTGTACGGCAGACGGCCCGGTTTCACGCGAAGTGGATAAGGCGTGCCGCAGCTACAAAAATCTGAAAGTGAAAATCATGGTTGGTGCCAGCCGCAAAGGATGGCGCAGCTTTAACAAGGAAGTAAAATATTTTTCAAGTCATTTCCGCAGACCACATGGTGAGAATGCAATCCATGGTGATGACCCATCGATTATGTTCTTTACTTCCGGTACGACTTCGTATCCGAAAATTACAACCCATAACTTTAAGTATCCTTTGGGACACTATGTGACAGCGAAATACTGGCATCAGGTTGACCCGGATGGCATCCATTTTGCCATTTCCGATACTGGCTGGGGAAAAGCTCTGTGGGGTAAAATTTATGGTCAGTGGCTGTGCGAGGCATGTATTTTTACCTATGATTTTGATAATTTCGATGCAAAAGAAATTCTTCATATGATTGAGAAATACAAAATTACAACATTCTGTGCACCGCCAACGGTTTACCGTGTAATGGTTCATTTGAAATTAGACCAGTACGATTTGTCTTCTTTGCAGAATGTAACAACAGCAGGCGAAGCACTGAATCCGGAAATCTTTGAGAAATTTAAGGCAAAAACCGGACTTACACTGATGGAGGGATTTGGACAGACCGAGACAACATTGACAATTGGTAACCTTGTTGGTACAACACCGAAACCGGGTTCCATGGGTGTGCCGACACCACAGTATGATGTACAGATTATGCTGCCGGATGGAACACTTGCCGGTCCGGAAGAAGAGGGTGAAATTGTTATCTGCACAGAAGATGGTGCGCCAAATGGTTTGTTTATGGAATATTACGGTGACGAAGAAAAGACACAGAATGCATGGCATGATGGTTATTATCACACAGGTGACACTGCCTACTTTGATGAGGATGGTTATCTGTGGTATGTCGGCCGTACCGATGATGTAATTAAGTCCAGCGGCTATCGTATCGGACCATTTGAAATTGAGAATGAAATTATGAAACTTCCATACGTTTTGGAGTGTGCCGTTACTTCCGTGCCGGACCCAATCCGCGGTCAGGCAATCAAGGCAAGTATCGTTCTTGCCAACGGTGAAGAGGGAACGGATAAACTGCGGAGTGAGATTATGAAATCCTTGAAAAAGAATATTGCGTCATATAAATGGCCAAAAATACTTGACTTTACGAAGGAATTGCCTAAAACTATAAGTGGTAAGATTCGTAGAAAAGAAATCAAGGAGAATGACTGGAATGAAAATGAAGACAACGAATAGTCGGCTTGTCATCACCGGAATGGGTGCTGTGACGCCGATTGGAATTGGCGTAGAGAATTATTGGAAAAATCTTGTGGCCGGAAAATGCGGCGTGGAAGCGATTACCCGCTTTGACACCGAGGAGCTGCCGGTAAAAATTGCGGCTGAAGTCAAAGATTTTAATGCGGAAGACTTTATGCCAAAGAAACTGACGCGTGAAATGGACGTGTTTATGCAGTATGGTTATGCAGCAGCGATGGAAGCAATCGCGGATGCCGGAGAGGAAATTACTGTACCGGAGCGCATGGGTATCGTCGTTGGTACGGCGCTTGGCGGTATTTCACCGATTGCAGAAGTGCAGGATGGATTAAGCAAGGGAGAGCATAAAAAAGTCAGCCCGCGCTTTGTGCCGAAAATTATCGGCAATGAGGCAGCAGCCCAGGTGGCAATTGCAAAAGGCTATCGTGGTCCAAGTCTGACGGTGAGCACAGCATGTTCTTCCGGCGGTGACGCAATCAGTACCGCCTGCATGTTAATCATGTCCGGACAGGCAGATGCTGTTCTTGCGATGGGAACGGAATCCGCATTATCCCCATTGTTTATTCAGGGACTGGCTTCAGCACATGCTTTGTCCACCAATAATGAAAATCCGCAGCAGGCGAGCCGCCCGTTTGATAAAGACCGTGATGGTTTTGTCATTGGCGAAGGCGGTGGCGCACTGATTATTGAAACCGAAGAAAATGCGAAAAAACGTGGTGCTAAAATTTATGCGGAACTCGCAGGATTTTCCAACTGCACCGACGGCTACCATGTAACAAGCCCGCATCCGGAAGGAATTGGTGCGGTATTCTGCATGGAAAAAGCAATCGAGCATGCAGGTATTACAAAAGAATCCGTAGATTATATTAATACACATGGAACTTCTACCGGTATGGGTGACCCAATTGAAACGAATGCGATTGCAGAACTTTTTTCAGAGCATGCTGGCGAAATGGCTGTGACTTCGACAAAGGGCGCAACCGGACATATGATGGGTGCCGGCGGTATCACCGAGGCAATTACTTGTATCCAGTGTATTCGCACCGGTGTTGTTCCACCAACATTAAATCTGGATGAATTGGATGAAAAATGTGCATCCTTGAATTATGTTCCACATAAGGCAATTGAAAAAGAGGTTCGTGTGGCAATGAGTAATTCGTTTGGATTTGGCGGACAGAATTCAAGTGTGATTTTTTGCCGCTACGAGTGATGAATAATTATGATGTAATAGTTAATAAAAAGAGATGGTTAATTTCCCATTCGGAATCGCTTCCGCTGAGAGAACACACGCAGCGGTGCGTGAGGGCAGACTACGCCCTCTGCGCACCGGCGGTGTTCAACATTCCTCATGGTGAAATTAACCGTCTCTTTTTTCTCATTACATCATGATTAGTTTTGACAAAAGAGGAATTCCTTATGCGGGCGAGCTGGTCAATGCCCCTGCTGTTACGCAGCTCAATGAGTGAAAACGCCCATGATGCGCAAAAGATTCCGCTTGATTATTGCAATTAAAAAACATTGTAACAGATAAAAAAACAACTGAAATTTTTGCATATTTTTCAAAAAATCGGAAATCCTATAAGAAAGTCACAAGTGGATGACTTTGGAAAGGATGATTTTATTTGGGTAAGAAGAAATTTTTTGCAGCGGCTTTTGCGGCATTTGTTCTGTGGGCTATTGTGATTTTGCAGACTGTATTAACCAGATGGTATGTTTCGCAGACTGCGTTTGAACAGGCATTTGCAAAAAGTGATATTATGAAAGCATCAACTCAGGAGGCGGCTGCTGATACAAGAAATATAAATAGTGACAATCGTGTGATGGAAGGTGTGGTAAATGGCAGGCTGAATGCATCGGAGCAGCAAACAATGGCGGACAAACTTTTTCGTCAGTTTGGCGGTGGAGAAGTAATGAACAGCAATTCCGATAGCAGTTCGGATTACTATGTCGCATACGGCTATACAAGCGGATTTGAAAGTTCCAAAAAGGTAAATGGCAGACGCATAAATATGATGGCTGCATTTTCGTATGATGAAAACAAGGATGTTACAAAAGTTGTGTTTGGAACACCGCTGATTAACAGTGATTTTTGATTTTTTGGGAATGTTTATTTTCCTGCCGCATACAATAAAAGAAAAAGGCGTGTGCGTATGCTCAATAAACTTTGGGGATTTATGATTCTCATTGGGATTTTGTTTGCGGCGGCAACCGGCAAAATCGGAGAAATCGGAACAGCAGCACTGGATTCGTCAAAAGAAGCAGTGACTTTATGTATTACAATGCTTGGCATCATGTCCATGTGGACAGGACTTATGAATATTGCAAAAAAGGCAGGAATTATCGATGCGCTTACAAAAGCACTTCGACCGGTTCTTGCCTTTTTATTTCCGGGCGTGCCAAAAGAGCATAAGGCAAATGAATATATGGCCGCCAATATGATTAGTAATGTTCTTGGACTTGGATGGGCGGCTACGCCGGTTGGCTTAAAGGCAATGGAAGAATTGAAAAAATTAAATCATGGAAGCCACATTGCCAGTGCGGATATGTGTACCTTTTTGATTATCAATATTTCTTCTCTGCAATTGATTCCGGTTAATATTATAGCGTATCGAAGCCAGTATGGTTCAGCCTCGCCTGCTTCAATTCTTGGCATGGGGCTGGTGGCTACAATTGTGTCGACGGCAGCCGGTGTTATTTTTTCTGTAATAGCAAGAAAAGTATCAAAGAAAAAGGGGGAGCGGTAAATGGAAGTCCTTTATTATATTTCAGATTGCATGATACCATTTGTGATTCTCTATCTTGTCGGCTATGGCATGTGCAAAAAAGTGGATATTTTTGATTCGTTTATTGAGGGAGCCAAAGATGGATTTTTGACGGTCTATAAAATTCTGCCGACGTTAATTGGTTTGATGATTGGTGTAGGAATTTTGCGGCAGTCCGGTTTTATGGAGTGGCTCGCCGGTATGTTTGCACCGGTTGTAAATATCCTTCATTTCCCGGGCGAGCTGCTTCCGCTTTTTATCGTGAAAATGTTCTCATCATCGGCGGCAACCGGTCTTTTGCTTGATATATATAAAACATATGGGACCGATTCGTATCTTGGTACATTAGCGTCAGTTCTTATGAGTTGTTCGGAAACCATTTTCTATACCATGAGCGTTTATTTTATGACGGCGCGCGTGACAAAAACGCGTTATACACTTACCGGTGCATTGGTGGCAACTTTTGCCGGGGCGATGGTGGCGGTTTTGCTGGTGGGAATGTCGTAAAAAAATTCCTTACTTTTGCAACATTTTCCAGTTATCATTCGTTATATAAGTACAAGGTACATGATTAATGGACGTGTAAATGAAAGTAAGGAGAGTGATTTTATGAAAATGAAAAAGATTTTGGTGTCGATGTTTTTGCTGTTTTTTGCATTGTGCTTGAAAGCAAATGTTTCAAATGCAGCGGAGATTTCTGCGATGGAGCGGTTGGATTACTGGGATGTTTCTAAGGAATATACGATTACCAATCAGGATGCAACCTATCACGCATATTTATCGAAAGATAAAAAAGAGAGCTGGATTTTTACGGCGGATTTATTGGACAAAAAGAAAATGCTAGATATCATAATTCCTCAAAAAATTGAAAATGCGCCGGTTGTGAGATTGGGATATAGTGCAGATTTATATCAGGGGGAAGAAGCTGCGTGGCCACAAAACTTATTTGGTGTGACAATGTTTGATTATTGTGATGCCGACAGCCGACCGACTTTGGAAATACTTAATGTTAAATCCGTTGTGATGCCTGATACAATTCGCGAGATGGGATCTTGTACTTTTGGTGCAATGGGAAACTTAAAATATATTCATTTGTCAGACAAACTTACAAGTTTGAAAAATGGAACATTTTTCGGAAGCAAAGATATTAAGAAAATTGATTTTCCGGCAAAATTTAAAGTGGAGGCTGCGAATGTTTTTGGCTACTGTGATGGGCTGCCGGGGCTTGCACATGAAACTAAATATTTAAAAAATGACATACTTACATTTTCCGGTAATATGGTTGTCAATCAAACGGAAAAAACATTGATTCAGGTAATGCCGGATACAAAGAAAATTACAATACCAAAAAGCGTGAAATGGATTGAGGCGACGGCGTTTAAAAACACTAGCCTAAAAACGGTAAAAGTGTCGAAGAAAAACAAATATTTTGCGGTTCATAAAAGATGTTTGTATCGGAAGGCGGAAAAAGAACTTGTTTATGTGTTTGGCAAGGGAAGCACGTTGACATTGTCGAAAAAAATAAAACAGATTAGTGAAGACGTGGTTGTAACCAAAGCTAAACTGAAAAAGCTAATCATTTCACATAAAGTAAAACGCTATAACAATTGGAAAAAGCCATTTGTTAAAAACAATAAAAAGATAAAGATTTATTACCGTGGGAAAAGAGTGAAGTAGGGAGTGGCAGTTTGAACGGAATTTCATACAGTCAAATAATTTTAAGGAGGAAAAGCGTATGAAAAAATTTATATTATCAATGACAATGTTGGTTTTGGTACTGTGCTTGAAAGCAAATGTTTCAAATGCAGCGGAGATTTCTGCGATGGAGCGGTTGGATTACTGGGATGTTTCTAAGGAATATACGATTACCAATCAGGATGCAACCTATCATGCTTATTTATCGAAAGATAAAAAAGAAAGCTGGATTTTTAAAGCAGATGTAGCAAAGGACAAGAAGAATATCAGGGTAGTGATTCCGGATAAAGTTGAAAATGCGCCGGTTGTGATAGTTGGAGCAACTAGTGGATATAAGGAGATTTTGGCAAAACAGAATCTTGGAAGTGTTGGTATACAGGGACCGGATGGTTCTTACCATTTGGATGCGGAGGTAACATTGTGGGGCGATATGTTGGAACCATGGCATTATGCAGGCCCATATAAAAAGAATATTAAATCCATTACGATGCCGGACACAGTAACGTATCTTGGTGCGGCTGCATTTGCATACACAACATCTTTAGAAACGATTCATTTGCCGAATCAGTTGGCGTCGTTGCAAAACTATACCTTTTTAGGATGCAAGAATCTTAGAAAAATAGATACTTCAGCAAAAGTAAAAGTGGAAGCGAAAGAAGTATTTACTGGTTGTGACAAACTGGCAGGGCTTACTTATATTACAAAACATTTACAGGGAGATACATTATCATTTTCTAATAACATGGTAATTGATTTGACGGAAAAAGATCTGGTTCAGGTAATGCCGGATGCAAAGAAAATTATAATACCGAAAAATGTAAAAAATATTGAGGCGGTAGCATTTGTAAACACAAACATTAAGTCTGTGAAAGTGGCAAAAAAGAATAAAAAGTTTTCTGTCCACAAAAGATGTTTGTATGAGAAAAAAACAGGAGAATTAGTTTACATCTTTGGAAAGGGCAGCGTATTGAAATTGTCTGCCAAAATAAAAAAGATTAGTGGAGATGCAGTTGTGGCAAAAGCCAAACTGAAAAAGCTAATCATTTCGCATAAAGTAAAACGGTATAACAATTGGAAAAAGCCATTTGTTAAAAATAATAAAAAGATAAAGATTTATTACCGTGGGAAAAGAGTGAAGTAGGGAGGTTTTGCTTATGAGAAAAGAAATTTTGCTGGCGTGTGCGTGTGTACTTTGTTTATCAGCATGTGGGACTGGCACAAAGGAACAGTCAAAAAATCCGCAGAAGGCGTTGGAGGTAGGCGCAGAAACAACGCCAAAAAGTGTTGAAGCAACGAGCAGTCCTATGGTACAAAAAATAAAAAACACAAGCGGGAAAAGGGAAAATCCAAAAGATTTGAAACAAATAAAATTATCCGTTGAGCGCTGGGATACGAAGCAAAAAGATTTTTCTATTCAGGCAGTCAGATTTGGCACTGGCAGTGGCTGTGTTTCGGAATTTGGCCAGAATTGGGAGTTTATTTCTTATAAAGAAAATCTCAAAACGGTCCAAAAGAAAAATCCGTCGTATTTTGTGGGATTAACTGATTATCTGGATGAAAATCACAAAAAATATAAGGCGGCGCATTATTTTAAGAATAACAATTCTTATGTCCTTTATGAAAGAAGTGAGAAAGGGAAGAAACATAAGTATTTGTGTCTGGAAAACCAAATGCTTACTTTGGAGTATCCGAAATATATGAATGAGAATCAAAAGTATATTTCTTTTCCTTATCCGTCATGTAAGAGTCTTTCTGATTTTAAAATTGAAGAGTCTTGGGAGAAAAATGAAGACTTTTACGAAAAGGAATTTTGGCAGTTATATTCATATGCGGATTTAAAAGTATTTTATCAGAATTTTGAAAAAGGTACTGCCGAATGTTCTGATAAAACGCAGACTATTCTTGTGAAAGCAATGGAACACGATTATGATAATAAAACAAGTGATGCAAGTGTTTTGCTTGATTTTAAAAATCATAATTTTATTGTGAAGAACCCGCAGGGTAAAAAGATTTTTGATAAAAATGACGTATGGAAAGCGTATGAAAAGCAGTATACAAGTGCCGGAAAATTTGGCAGTAAAGAGTTTTTCTATAATAAAAGCAGTGTGAATATTTTATGTGTGGAAAAAGGAAAAAGAACGGTATGCATTGAGAATCAGGATGAGAGAGATACCCTGTTTGAGGATTTGGGCTGGAACTGTGTAGGAACAAGTATGGATATGAAAGTTTCGCCAAAATCAAATTCTAAAAATATATATTTAGATGTCACGCTCCATATGGAGGAGGATGGCAAGTGGGATAATCATGCGGTGCTTAAACTTGACAAAGATGGAAAATTTGTGGAATGTAAATAAAGGTTGACAATTCCGATTTTCAAATGTATACTATGACAAGATAAAAGGTTTACATTTGAAAAAACGGAGGATGAACAATGAAAGAAAAAAACTTTTTTAACCTGAAAGATATGGTGTTAATGGCGTTATTTGCAGCGCTTACCTGTGTACTTGCACCGCTTGCTGTGCCGATTGGTCCGGTGCCGATTTCGCTGACAAACTTAGTGATTTACTTTAGTTTATATGTACTTGGCTGGCAGCGGGCAACCATCACATATATTGTATACCTGCTGCTTGGTCTGGTTGGACTTCCGGTATTCTCCGGATTTGAAGGCGGGGTTGGTAAAGTTGCCGGTCCTACTGGCGGTTACTTAATTGGATTTATTTTCATGGCAATTGTATGTGGTCTTTTGATGCAGGTTAAGAAGGATAAGAAGATTGTAAATATTGTTTTCTGCGTTGTCGGAATGCTTATTGGTACCGCGATTGCATATGCATTTGGTACGATGTGGTTCTGCTATTCGACAGGAACAGGACTTGGCGCAGCAATGGCGCTTTGTGTAATTCCATTTATTCCGGGCGATTTGATTAAAATTGCGATTGCAGCAGTTGTTGCACCGACGGTTGCAAACCAGATAAAACGAATTTAAGAAATAAGAAAAGATTCAAAATAAAAAGGAGCAGCTCTCCATGTACCACCGTGTTTACACGTAAGAGACATGGATAACTGCTCCTTTTGTTTTATTCGTTATGCAGGAAACATTAATCAAAGTAATCAATTTTCATTGCATGTTTTACTTCACTCAAAGTACCGGCAGCGACTTCTTTAGCCTTAATACTTCCTTTGTGCAAAATTTCCATAACGGCCGGAATATCTTTTTCAAGTTCTTTTCTTCTTGCCTGAATTGGAGAAAGTTCCTCCATAATAACAGAGTACAAGAATTTCTTAACCTTCACGTCACCCAGACCTCCGCGGGTGTAGTGGTCTTTCAATTCCTGTAAACAACTGTAATCCGGCAGGTATTCTGCAAACAATTCATCCTTGCAGAAAGCATCCAAATAAGTAAATACCGTGTTCCCTTCCAATTTTCCCGGATCCTCAATGCGGATGTGGTCCGGATCGGTGTACATGCTCATGATTTTTTTGCGGATATCTTCCGGCTCATCGGACAGATAAATACAGTTGCCGAGGGATTTGCTCATTTTTGCCTTGCCGTCGGTACCCGGCAGACGGCTGCAAATTTCATTTTCCGGCAAAAGTGCTTTCGGCTCAACCAAAACCTCATCGTAAGTAGTGTTAAAACTGCGGACGATTTCACGTGCCTGCTCAAGCATTGGCAGCTGATCCTCGCCAACCGGTACAGTCGTTGCTTTAAAGGCAGTGATGTCAGCAGCCTGACTGATTGGGTAAGTAAAGAAACCAACCGGAATACTTGCATTAAAGCCACGCATCTGAATTTCTGATTTAACCGTAGGATTTCGTTTCAATCTTGAAACTGTAACTAAGTTGCTGTAATAAAAAGTAAGTTCTGTGAGTTCGGAGACATACGACTGAACGAAGAGGTTCGATTTCTCCGGGTCAAGTCCACAGGATAAATAATCCAGGGCAACCTCCGAAATGTTTTTACGAACTTTTTCCGGGTTATCTGCATTATCCGTTAAAGCCTGTGCATCTGCAATCATAATGTAAATATCATCATATTCGCCGGAATTCTGTAATTCTACACGGCGTTTCAAGGAGCCTACATAGTGACCGACGTGAAGTTTGCCTGTAGGACGGTCTCCTGTCAAAATAGTCTTCTTCATTTCTTCCTCCAATCCGGAGCCTTGCATGTTATCAAATCTCCGTTGCAATTTTCATAAGAACAATTTTAATAGGTATTGTATCAAAAGTCAATGTTGGGATAGAAACAGTTTAGGGGGAAGTGTTCGTTGGTGGTTTTTGTTTTCCGTAATTTCGTAGAAAAGCTTTGCGTCTCGTGGTTCTACGTTCCACTCCGGTCCGCGCAGGTCAGAGGTTCCCCGAACCTCTTGCGCCGCTCCCGCTTAACAAACGCGTAAGGGTATAATTTTTCAATTCACCAAATAATTGAGAGCAGCTTTTGTAAAATAGACCTGCGGTTCCAATGCAACGCTTTTCCCTTGATTTGTCCCATAGGGATGCATTTATCAAGTTTCATCTGGAGAAATTAGATGATAAAACAACTCTTTCTGTTAATTTTCGCCTTTTAGGTTGCAATTTCTTCATAAATTTTCTTGATTAGCTTTGAATGCGACGCAAAAATGCAACCCTACAGAGTATTTTAAGCAAAAAGCGTTGTTTTGAAAACACAAGAAGCTGCTCTCAACTAGCTGGTTAGTGGTTAGCGTCAAGTGCTCGTATCTTTTTAGTTTCCAGTAAATGAGCAAGAATAGTTTGTGAAGAGTGGGCGCTTTCGCAAACTATTCTTGCTTATTTACGGAAACTCAAAAAACTTCAACGAACATTTGACACAGCCCCCAATCTAAAATATAATTTTCATATTGAGTAAGTAGGGGTGCGGTAAAAGGATTTTATTATAGCAAAGCAGCAAAGAAAGGAAAAGCAGGATGAAAAAAGCAGGCAGATTAGCAGCGGCAGTGTTCGCGGCTATGTTACTGGTAACCGGTTGTGGTGCTCCGGCGGAGAAAAAAGCCGTGGAGACAACACCGGAACAAAGTTCAAAAATTGAACAGAAAGAAGAGGCAAAAAATTTGAAGGACGCATTTAAAAAGGATTTTAAAGTTGGGGTTGCAATTAATCCGTATCAGTTGAAGGACGAGGAAACAAAGAAAATCATTCTTGAAAATTTCAACAGTATTACGATGGAAAATGGCATGAAGCCAGAGGCAATTTTAGACCAGCGGGCATCGGAAAACAGCAAAGACGGCATGCCGGCGATTAATGAGGAAAATTTGGAGGAGTGCCTTTCACTGGCAAAAGACAACGGGCTTGTGCTTCGCGGTCATTGCCTTGTCTGGCACAATCAGACGCCGGAATGGTTTTTCTGTGAAAAATACGATGCAGGAAATGCCAAAGTGAATAAAGAAACGATGAAAAAAAGAATGGAAAGTTACATCAAAAAAGTTCTGAGTTTCTGCCAGGAAAAATATCCGGGCGTTGTCTATGCGTGGGATGTTGTGAATGAGGCGTGTGACGACGGCGGCGGATACCGCACTTCCAGTTTGTGGTATGAAATTTACGGCGATGAATCATACATTGAGGATGCGTTTACATTTGCTAGAAAATATGCAGATAAAGATGTGAAATTATTTTATAATGACTACAATGAGTATATGCCAAGCAAAGTAAGTACCATTGCAGAACTTGTGAAAAAATTGTATGATAAGAAATTGATTGACGGTGTGGGATTCCAGAGTCACTGGGATATGAATTATCCGGATACCGGCATGATTTCTGACGCGATGCAAAAGTACAGTGAGATTGGTGACTTGGAGATTCAATTTACCGAAGTGGATATGCATAATACCGATGATTCGGAGGAAGGTTTGAAGAAACTGGCAGACCGTTATAAAGAATTTTTTGAGATGATTGTGAAAGCGGACCGCGAAGGAAAGGCGAATGTGACGAGCGTTACATTCTGGGGGCTTTCGGATGATGTAACGTGGCTGACATCCTTTAAAGGCGAAGACAGTTACCCGCTTTTGTTCGATGAAAGTCACAAGAAAAAGGCGTGCTACGACAGTGTGTTAGCAGTCGGAAACGAAAAGTAATACGCATAATGAAACAAGCATATAGTGTAAAAAATGACTGGGAGGCAGTGATTATGTCGGACTATATGCGGAAAGTGTTTTATGTGAGAAAACGGGAAGAAAATCCGGATTGCTCTGTGACAGCCGGTTATGTAAAAGCAGAGCGGAGAAAACAGGTATTAACGCTGACGATTTTTTTGGACATACAGGATTTACCGGAGGAATGTCCGGTATGTGCCGTTTACTGCACAGGCAGAGAGTGGCAGTGTTTCTCCTGCGGATGGGTCACTTTTGACAAAAACGGAACTACCGTCTGTAACTTGTTTTTGCCGGACGATGAGACAATTGCCCACGCGGATGCTGTGGTAGGAATCGGAATTGGCAGAAATGGCGCTTACTGGGCAGGACAATTGCCGTGCTTTTATGAATGTCAGGCAGGGGAGCAGTGCAGGCGCATGACTGCACTTAGAAAATGCGGCGGTGCGATGTGCGGCTGCCAGTGTTAGAGGAAACTTTGCCGGGATCAGGAGGAATCACGATGACAAGCGATGAGTCGTTTATGAAACAGGCAGTGAAACAGGCGAAAAAGGCGTATGACAAACTGGAAACGCCGATTGGCTGTGTGATTGTGCATGAGGATAAAATCATTGCCAGAGGATATAATAAAAGAAATATGAAGAAAAATACGCTTGCTCATGCGGAAATTCTAGCCATTAATAAAGCGAGTAAGGTGCTTGGCGACTGGCGGCTTGAAGACTGTACGATGTATGTTACATTAGAGCCGTGTCCGATGTGTGCCGGAGCGATTGTGCAGGCACGGATTCCGCGCGTGGTGATTGGCAGCATGAATCCAAAAGCCGGATGTGCAGGTTCCGTTTTGAATCTTTTGCAGCAGGATGGATTGAACCATCAGGTGGAGATAACAAAAGGTGTACTTGCGGAGGAATGCAGTGGATTGATGACGAGTTTTTTCAGAGAACTGCGAAAAAAGAAAAAAGCGTAATGGTATTTGACATACCGTGAAAAAACAGATATAATTGTTATGATATTGTTTATAACGGATTTGTTTCCCCTATTGGGAGGCAGACCGTTTCAAATTTCCGTGCAGCCGGGGAGATAGCGGTGCCCTGTACCTGCAATCCGCTATAGCAGGGGTGTTGTCCCATCGAGGGTCTTTTGACGGAGAGCTGCCCAAAGTAAGTGGCGTTGACACTTGGGTCTTGCGCAACAGGAACTTGTGAACCGTGTCAGGTCAGGAATGAAGCAGCACTAAGCAATTCTTCCTGTGTGACGCGAGGGTGCCTGAGCCTAGCTAACTGCTTTGGTAACGTCTTCTGATTTTGATTCGACATGGGATGCACGGATTTTATATTATGCAGCTTTTTTGCGAGGAGTTGTTACATATGGCAGAGAGTTTGGTCTTGAATGGAAACAGTTCCATTACAAAAGGAACGGTTATATTTGAAAAGGGACAGCCGTTGCAGTCGACGGCATTAATACTTAAGGGACGAGTGATTGTACAGGGCGAGGGCGTCCGGATGACAATCGGCTCAGGAAATTTTTTGGGAATGTGCGATGTTTGGAAAAAGGAACATTCCTTTACTTATGTTGCACTTGATGATTTGGTTTTGTTTGGGTTGCCGATGGAAAATGAAAAGCAGGCAGCTCTTTTGCTGGAGCAGAAGCCACAGTACCGGGGACTTTTAGTGACTTCGCTGAATTTCTTTTATCATGATGTGTTCCGTGTGTTTGGGAAATTGAAAACTGAGACGGAGAAGGTGGCTGAGTTTGTGCATCAGACCTATTCACGTTATCAAAAACTTGCGGAAGGTGCGGGTCTGACGGCGGAAAAAATTGCGGCGATGGAACGTCTTTTAAACCAGCGGATGGAGAATTATTCGTTGTCGGAAAAAATCACGTATTTTATTCAGTGCAGTAAAATTCCAATTGAAGCACAGAAAAATTATTATGGCGCCAGTGCTTATGTGGCGCAGAAACAGTTTGAGGAACAGTGTGCGGTGCTTCCACAGTTAGTAGCGGGATGCCGTTACTACAGCGATTGGCTGACACGATATTTCCGTATTATGATTACGGATGAAAAAAATCTGTTTTCGCTGGTAGGGCGTATGGCGCTCGGCGTAAGACGATCCGGACAAAATGACAGCGAATTAAGCGTTATGCTTGACCATATTTTGGAGCAGATTAATAATACTGAAACTTTGTTATTGGAGTACGCCGGTGTAAATCTTCATCTTGACAGACAGCGCATGGAAGAAACCTATTTTGCGTTGTTGTCAGACGATACCGGAAGCTTAGATGCGTTTGACCAGGAAGATTTAAAAGTGTTAGACCATTCGGTACAGCAGATTCTCGATTACGCAGAAGTTTCTGATGAGACGGCTGAAAAATTTGCATCGGCTGTTGAAGCATTTTTGGCGTGTGTGGACAAGTTTGCAAGAACGCCGGAAGCAACGGCGCTTCGCAAAGAATTAGTGAAATATTTCTTTGAAATCTATGAGCGTGCCTGCAAAAAAAGTTTTCAGGATGCAAATCCGCCGCTTGCAGTGAAATTATTTTTGCGATATGGCTATGTCAGCGAAGAACTTTTGACGGAGGAAGAACTCCGCACTCTTTTGACACTGCCGGATTCGAGAGAAGAAGAAACTACCTGCCGCGTTTATACAATGAGCGAGTGGCTGCGTGAAATTTATGAGGGAAGAAAAAATCCATCAAAAGATGAGTTTGATACGGATTATGAAGAGGCAATTCGCAAGCAAGTGCATGAGAAAAAACTGACAAAAACCGAGGGCGATGATGCGTTTCACGACGCGGCCAAACGCCTTCATTTTGAAGTGGAAAATCTGCTTAGTTATGCCGACCGTATTCTGAGTGGAAATATTTCTACATTTGTACCGGTTATGTGTTCAGAGGGCATTTATACAAAATTGGAAAGTGCAGTAGTAACGTCTGCTATTATTAATAAAATTGTAAACCGCGTGGAAAAAATTGATTATTCCATTTTCTACCGCGAGCGTATGGTGGCATATGAAGAAGTTGGACTTAATCGTTTTACCGTGACGGGGCGTTACACGCCGGAATTTATTATATTCCCGGTATATGGGCGCAAAGGTTTGATGTGGCAGGATATTGAAGGACGTAAAAAAGAGACACACGGAAGAATTCTTCTGCCATCATTTATGGAGCAGAATTTAGAGGCAGAGCTTTTGAAAATGCTTGCTTATTTCCGTTGGGAAAAATGCCGTACGGAAATGGGAGCGCAGTGGAACAATTACCGCTATCCATCGCTTACCGCAGAGTATACGGATTATTTGCAGTTCTTCAAAAAGAACAATGACTTATCACCGGAAAAACGTGAAAAAGTAAAGGCGCAGCTTACACAGTGCGGAAACCGTCACAAGGATGTGTTTGCAAAAGATTATGCAGACTGGGTGCTGCGTGAGGCGACCGGCGCCATGAAACTGAATCGTGTGGCGCGTGAAATTCTATTTACCTATTGTCCGCTGGCTCCGCAGATTGCGGAGGGGCTGCTTGCACAGAATGCGTATCGGGATGCGGCACGCCGTTATATGATCGAAAAAGGAAAACGGGAAAAAGAGATTAATCAGGTACTGCACCGCTTTGAAAAAGCAGGTATGGATTTGCCGGAAGAAGTAGAGCAGACCAGACGTTTTGTGTTAGATTTACAAGGAGCATAAAAATGAGTAGAAAACGAGAGAATGTGCGTCAGTGCAAGGCAATACGCCAGTTGATTGATGACAATAAATACACAAAAGCACTCGAACTAATTGATGCGATTCCTTTAGAAGAAGTTGGCTCATTAGATGATTTGTATCGTTATGCCGAATTGTATGAGAAGGCAGAGCGGATGGATAAAAAGAAAGAAATTTTTTACCATATTTATCATCGTACCCATTCCCGTTATATGTTAAATCGTCTGCTGCGTTTGACAATTCGCATGGGGGACATGGAAGAAGCGAGAGAACTGTATTTTGCCTATGAAGTGGCAGGTCCGATTACGTTAGATACTTTTGAACTCCGTTATCTTTTGGCAAAAGCAGAGGGAGAGCCGCCGGAGCGTCTGATTCAGATTCTGGAGGAATTAAAGAAGGAAGAATATACCGAAGAGTGGGGCTTTCGACTTGCTTGTTTGTATGAAAAGACCGGGCAGATTGACAAATGTATTCAGGAATGTAAAGATTTGAAACTTTGGTTTGGCGAGGGTAAAATTGTGGACCGGGCAATGCAGTTATTGGAGCATTGTGAAAACCCGGCGGTTGCAGAACCGGAGGAACTGGAAGAGACGATTGAAAAGGAAATGCCGGAGCGAAGAGAAGAATATGAGTCTTCGGAAACCGAAGAAATAGAAGAAGAGCCGCAGGAAAATGAAGATGTGGATGAGGCTTCGGAGTCTTATGGGGAAATTGTGCGGGAACCGGAGACTGAATCGGAGGAGGAAGAGGAAGTCTTGGATCCGGATGCTCCTTTAATAGAATCTGTGGGTGAAGTTAAAGTTGTGGCAAAACGAAAAAAAGAAAAGCCACTTCAAAAACCGGAAAATGTAGAAGAACTGCTTGAGGAAAAAGAAGAAGATATTTCCGACCATGGAATTTTATACCGCACGCTGAAAAGTGCGATGAACCACGTCCGTTATGGAGATAAGATGCCTCATTTTGTATTTGCTGGCGGCGAGGAGCGCATTGTGCTTGCGGTCGCAAAGCGCGTGGCGAAAGAACTGAACAAAGTAGGCTATGTTTCCGTGCGGAGCATTGTGAAAATTACGGCTGAAAAATTAAATCAGATTGATTTGTCGGAACAGGCAGGTAAAATTGCCGGTGGCTGTATGTTAGTGACGGACGCCGCTGAATTGACGAAAGAATCTGTAGAAAAATTAAAATCAGTGATGGAGCAGGAGGACGAAAAAGTCGTTGTCATGTTAGCCGGACCATTTGACGAGATGGACTGCTTTTTAGACATCTATCCGGATTTAGCAGAAAAGCTCGTATATAAAGTGCGTATGTGAGGAGGCACCGTTATGGACGAAAAACAAGTATGGAAACCGGGCAACATGCTTTACCCGGTGCCGGCGGTGATGGTGAGCTGCGGCAATAAAAATGGAGAGAAAAATATTATTACGATTGCGTGGGCGGGCACAATCTGCTCCGACCCTGCGATGGTGTCGATTTCGGTGCGCCCGGAGAGATATTCCTATTCGATGATTCGGGAGACCGGTGAGTTTGTAATAAATCTTACGACAAAGGAACTTACTTATGCGACCGACTGGTGCGGTGTGAAGTCCGGACGGGATGTGGATAAGTTCAAAGAGATGAACTTGACGGCAATGCCCGGTGAAAAACTTACCTATGCACCGGTTATTGCCGAAAGCCCGGTGAATTTAGAGTGCCGTGTGCAGAAAGAAATTCCGCTTGGCAGCCACAATATGTTTTTGGCAAAAATAGAAGATGTCATGATTAGTGAGAAATACATGAACGAAAACGGAAAATTTGAACTCAATCAGACCGGACTTGTGACATATTCCCATGGCGAGTATTTTGTCCTTGGTGAGAAAATTGGGAAATTTGGCTATTCCGTAAAAAAATGATTTTCTGTTTTACAAATGTCAAAAGTGTGTTATACTAGTAAAATAAAATGTTTCAATCAGTGGAGGTTGCGATGAAACAGTACATTATAAAAGGTGGAACGCCACTTTCAGGGGAAGTTACCATTGGCGGTGCGAAAAATGCAGCGCTGGGTATTATTGTGGCGGCTATTATGGCGGATGAGCCAGTTACAATTGATAATTTACCGGACGTTGATGACGTCCGGGTTTTGCTGGATGCAATAGAAAGTATAGGTGCGATTGTGGAGCGTATAGATTCTCATACGGTCCGTATTAATGGTGCCTGTATTAATGATGTAAGTATTGATGAGGATGCAATTCGTAAAATTCGCGGTTCTTACTATTTAGTAGGAGCTTTGCTTGGAAAATATAAAAAAGCTTTAGTTGCGCTGCCGGGAGGATGCCAGATTGGTAGCCGCCCGATTGACCAACATATTAAGGGCTTTGAGCAGCTTGGTGCTAAGGTAAGTATCCACCATGGTAAAATTGACGCTCAGGCGGAAAATCTTGTTGGTACGCATATTTACCTTGATTGTCCGAGTGTCGGTGCGACCATTAATATTATGATGGCGGCATGTATGGCAGAAGGAAAGACAATTATTGAGAATCCGGCGAAAGAACCACATATCGTTGATGTGGCAAACTTCTTAAATAGTATGGGAGCAAACATCAAAGGTGCCGGAACCGATGCTATCCGAATCCGTGGGGTAGAAGCATTGCACGGAGCGGAGTATTCGATTATTCCGGATCAAATTGAAGCCGGAACATATATGCTTGCCGTAGCGGCAACCGGCGGTGATGTGATGATTAAAAACGTCATTCCGAAGCATTTGGAAGCAATTACCGCAAAATTAGTTGAGATTGGTGCAATTGTTGAAGAGTTTGATGACTGTGTTCGTGTCTATGCTGACCATCGTTTGTCTTATGCAAATGTTAAGACGATGCCGTATCCGGGATTCCCGACGGATATGCAGCCACAGATTACAACGCTGCTTGCTCTGTCTGAGGGAACCAGTATTGTCACAGAGACAATTTTTGAGACGCGGTTTAAGTATATCAGCGAACTGCGCCGTATGGGAGCGAATATTTCCGTAGAGGGAAATGCCGCTTTTGTAACCGGTGTGGAAGGATTTACCGGAGCGCGTGTGAGTGCACCGGATTTGCGTGCGGGTGCAGCACTTGTGATGGCAGGACTTGTTGCAGAAGGATATACTTATGTGGACGATATTCAATATATTGAGCGTGGGTATGAAAATTTTGCAGAAAAAATCCGTGGGCTTGGCGGTCACATGGAAAAAATAGATGCGGAAGATGAACGTGCCGTAAGGAAATTTAAAATGAAAGTTTCATAAGAAAGACGATAGAAGAGGGAACGCCGAGGGTATCCGGCGTTTTCTGCTATTATCCGATGAGTGAGAAAGGAGAATCATAAGTGAACGATAAAGTACAAGAGATTCTGAATGAGGTTGGTAAAGTAATTCGTGGTAAGGACGAAGCAATTGAGCTCGTGATGACAGCGATGTTAGCCAAGGGACATATTCTCGTAGAGGATGTTCCGGGGGTTGGTAAAACAACACTGGCGGTTGCTTTTTCCCGTGCGATGGAATTGACAGAGCGCCGTCTGCAGTTTACACCGGACGTACTTCCGAGTGATGTAGTCGGTTTTAATATGATTGGTGCCGATGGTGAGTTTCAGTACAAGCCGGGTGCGATTTTGTGTAACCTTCTGCTTGCGGATGAGATTAACCGTACCTCAACGAAAACACAGTCTGCTCTTTTGGAGGTCATGGAAGAGGGACAGGTAACGGTCGATGGTGTGACACGCCAGCTGCCAAATCCGTTTATCGTAGTGGCAACACAGAACCCGGTTGGTTCTGCCGGAACACAGATGCTGCCGGAATCCCAGCTTGACCGTTTTATGATTCGTATTTCGATGGGATATCCGACGATGGAAGAAGAAGTTCGTCTGATTAAAGAGCGTCAGGACATTAACCCGCTTGATTTTATCCAGGAAATCATTTCAAAACGGGAACTGCTTGAAATGCAGGATCAGGTAAAACAGATTTATGTCGATGATAAAGTGCTTACTTATTTATCGAAGATTGTGGATGCAACGAGAAATCATTCCATGATTACGCTCGGTGTGAGTCCGCGTGGAACGCTTGCCCTTATGGATATGTCAAAGGCGCATGCGTTCGTTCAGGGACGTACCTTCGTTTTGCCGGAGGATATCAAACGTGTTTCTAAAGCAGTGCTTGCCCACCGCCTTTTGTTAAACGGTAAGGCGCGTATGAGCCACACGACAGAAGAAGATGTCGTTGAGGAAATTGTAGGGAAGATTCAGGTCCCTAAATTATAAGTAACAAGTGATACGATTCGGAAGGAGGAAATTATGACATTAGGAACTATCCTATACATTTTCCTTTTCTTTGTGAGTGTTTTCATTTCCATTATGTACTTGGAATTTGGTGCGATGGCACTGATGGGGCTGATGGTGACGATACCGGTCTGCATGTTTCTTTTTCTGCTTGTTTTGCGAAAGAGAGTCAGCGTGTCAGTCGATTCAAAAAATCCGCTGGCAGAAAAAGATGCCATTGATAAGCCGGCGAGAGCAGCCATTACGCTGTCGGTAGAAAACAAAAGCCATCTGCTTCCGGTGACGAAAGGAATTGCCAAGGTTCGTTATGAAAATCCGTTTTCCGGCGATAAAGGGAAGATGAAAATTCGTTTTTCCGTGGATACCGGGAAAAAGAGAGACCGTAGAATCCCGGTTGTTATGGACAACTGTGGAAATGTTTCCATCACGGTAGAGAAGGTACGAATCTATGATTATTTGAATATATTTGCGTGGACAATCGGGAAACATTTTGAGACGCAGGATGTTCTCGTCCTGCCGCCGACGAAAGAGATGTATCTTGGAAAAGACAAGTGGTACAACGAGACGAGTGCGGACAGTGACCGTTTTTCCACTTATAAAAAGGGAGATGATCCCTCTGAAATTTTTGACATCCGTGAGTATGCAGACGGAGATAAGATTCAGAGAATTCACTGGAAGTTAAGTAGTAAAACCGGTGATTTGATGGTGAAAGAGGGAAGCCTTCCTCTGATGAAAGAAATTCATATTTTTATTGATTTATGTGCGACCGGTACAAAGCAGGAAAGAAATGATAAAATCAACCGGTTGATTCAGGGTGTGTATTCCATTGCGATGTTTATGATTGAAAGTGGAATCCCACAGGCATATATTTGGTACGACAAGGTAAATGGTGTGATTCAGGAATATTCGGTAGAGCAGGAGGAAGAACTGTACTGGATGTTTCAGGAATTATTCCGCAGTAAAACAACGACCGAGGAGAGTGAGCTGATGGAGGCTTACGTCGACTGGGGCAAAGGCAGACTTTTAGAATCGGCACTGTATCTGACAGTGGCTGACCATGAATCCTTGGATTCCGGGAATCTGGTGCGCGACCGATTGGAAGTAATGGACTTACGAGGTGACGTAATTGAGGATCAGGAATAATAAACTGATTAATTTCATATTGGAATTCAGCCAGATTATGCTCGTATTTCTTGGTGTATATTCTGCGCTGATGTGTACGGCGTCGAGTCTGGATATGATTTATGACGGTAAATTGTGTTTACTCTTACTGTTTGCCGCCTCGATTGTATTTTATGGACTATTTACAGTGCTGGAGACATTCCGCAAGGGAAAACTTTACGGCTTAATCGGCATTACGATGTTCTTTTTGGCATTAGTGATTCGATTTAAGGGCGCACTGCTAAAGGGAATTGTGAGTGCGGCAAATAGTTTTTTGAAAGAATTTATGAACTATACCGGCACGAATGTATCTTTGTTGTCCTATGCGGATACGGAGAGCGCAAGCGCAAAATTCTGTACGACGCTTTTGTTGATTTTGATTGGTGTGTATTTTGTGGCACTGATTAGTGCATTTTTCTACCGCAGAAGACGTTCTGTGGTCTTTTTGGCAGGTACGATACCGTTTGTTGTTCTGCCGCTTGTGGCGGGAAGAATCGGACGTTATTTATATTTTTTCACCTATTTGATTGTGGCGGTAACGATTATCGGAACGAGACATTTGCGAACCGATGCCACAGACCGAAGGATGCGCCAGAAACTGGCAATGATATTGATGACAACCTGTTTGGTTTGCGGTGGCATTTTTTATTTATTTATTCCGCCTTCTAGATACGATAGAAACGTGGATAAGTTGTCTCAGGCAAAGAACAGTCTGGTGGCGCTTTCGACATGGGACGGTGAGGATATAATGACCTGGCTGAAAGCATACTTTAACGGAGATGCGATTTCCTATGGTAAAATCGGAAAGAAAAGCGAAGTCAGTTATAGCGGTGAAACAATGCTGAAAATATCCGGAGATATCAATTCTGATCATGGACTTTATCTCAAAGGCTATGTCGGTGATGTCTATGAAAATAACAAGTGGTCATCCATTCGCTCGGATGAAAACTTTAAGAAAGACTGGAAAGCACTCGATGCGACCGGCGTCACAACGGAAAATTGGCATACGCAGTTAAGAAATGAACTGGGTGACGAGGAGCGGAGTGGCGAAGAAGAGGTTTGGAAGACCGGAACATTAAGGATTCGCAATCTTGCGTTTGGATATGGCAACTTTTTGGTGCCATGCCTTCCGACCGGGGCATATAAGAGCCTTACAAACGGACGATCAACGGTGGATAAACCGGGAATTGATTACTCGGTAGAATACTATTTGCGCTATCCTGCAATTTTGCGCACGGATGTTTTACTTGGTGAATCCCGTATGGCAGTAGCCGACTTTTGGAGTTCAAATGAGGTTGAGCGGAGAAATTTAAGTGATTTTGCAAAAAAATATTATTTGCAGATTCCGGATTCCATGAAATCGGTTTGCGAAGATTTTAAAAAAGATTGCAAATCTGCCGGTTTGACGAAGACGTCTGACATTATTCTTGAAGCAAAGAGTTATATTACAAAAGATACGACGTATTCCCTATCGCCGGGCAAAACTCCTTCCGGTAAGGAATCCATTGAATACTTTTTAAAGGAAAATAAAAAAGGATATTGTACCTATTATGCGACGGCAGCCGTTATGCTGTTACGCAGTATGGGAATCCCGGCACGTTACGTCGAGGGTATGTATGTCAGTAAAGATGAACTGGCAGTTGTCAAAAAAGGTAAAGAACTTGAAGTGCCGGATGAAGACGCTCATGCATGGGTTGAAGTCTTTGATGAAAAATATGGATTTGTAACCGTTGAAGTGACGCCGGGCAAAGGTGAGGATGATATGGCAGGAAGTGATTCTTCCAATGAAAACACCAATCCGAACCAGACTTCGAACGGAGCACAGACAGATTCCGAAAATCCATCACAGGAAGACGCTCCGAATGTTGCAACACCGACCCCTTCGGTGACACAGGAACCGGAAGAGAGCATGGTATTTGATGATATCAAGCAAAACGACAAAAAATCCGGTGACAGTGGAAATGCAAACGGCACATCCAAAGGACGGATATGGTTTGTGATTTTAGATATTGTGATTGTGTTACTGCTCATTGCTGCGGCAATGGAAGCACAGCGGAGGATACGAGCTTACATGTTTAGAAAGAATATGAAGCAGAAGAAAGCAAAAAGGCGGATTCGTATGGTATATCTGCATTTGCTCCCGGTATTCCACCGCTACAAGCTTGCTTACCGCGGACAGTCGATGGCGCAGTTTAGCAGGGAAATCAGCAGGGAGATGGAACTTCCTTTTGAGGATGTGCTTGAATTTGTGACTTTGATTTTCCACGCAAGATTTGGTCCGGACACGATTACGGAAGACCAATTAAGAGAGTTCAAACGGGTTTATCACGAAATCCGCGCGAAAGCGTATCGTGATGCAAAGCCGATGCGAAAACTATATTATATGTATATCATGGTATTATAAGGAGGACAAGAACATGCTGAAAAAAACGTATGATAAAGTGTGTGAATTATTTGAGGAGGGAAATGGTTATCTGCCGACACGTACATTGCTTAACAACAAAATTACGACGATTCAGATTCGTACGATGCTGCAGGAAGGCAAGATTGAAAAAGTGTCTCACGGTAATTACTGGAACTTAATGAGTGGCAGAAAAAAACCAAAACATTACAAAATGTTAGAAGCCTGTATGACAAACAAAAAGGCAGTTATCTGCTCCTTGAGCGCATGCTATTATCACGGACTGATTAAGGAAGAGCCGGAAGCTTTGTATGTGGCAACAGCTCGTACCGACCGCGGAAATATGAAGTTAAACTTTCCGGTATCCCGTCACTATTTCTCTGTTACAACATTTGAAGATGATGTTTTGAATGTCAAAACAGGTGGCGGAAATATCCGCATTTACGATGTAGACCGCAGTGTATGTGATTGCATTCGTCTGGAGAAAGAAATCGGAAAAGAAACCGTACAGCTTGTGGTTGAAAACTATAAGAAGAGCAATAAAAAAAGAATGAATCACCTTTTACAGTATGCGGACCAGATGCGTTATGGCAAAATTGTCCGCGAATACCTCGGAACGGATGAGTGATGTAGATGGAAAAAGACGAAAAGAAAAAAGGTGCGATGCTTGACGAGGCTTTTCTGCAGAACTTAATGCAGAATGAGCAGGTTGAGCAGATTTTAGAAGAAGGCGAGGCGTTTCAGACATTGATGGCGTACTATCGGTGTGCCATTATGGAAGTAGAGACCAAATTTAAAGTGCTCAATACTGAATTTAGTCTCCGCTATGACAGAAACCCGATTGAGACGATAAAAACAAGACTCAAATCGCCGGAGAGCATCATTGAAAAACTTCACCGCAAAAAGATTCCGTTTTCTGCGGAAATGATTGAACAAAAATTGCATGATATAGCCGGAGTGCGCGTTATCTGTGCATTTCCGGAAGATATTTATGAGATTAGTGAATGTTTTTTGGCTCAGGATGATATTCGTTTGATTGAGAAAAAGGATTACATCAAAAACCCAAAACCAAACGGGTATAGGAGCCTTCATTTGATTGTGGAAATTCCTATCTTTTTGCATAACGAAAAACGAATGATGAAAGCGGAAGTACAGTTCCGTACAATTGCCATGGATTTCTGGGCAAGTTTAGAACACCGTATTTATTATAAAAAAGGACAGAATAACGAGACGCTGCGCAATGAGTTAAGGCAATGCGCGGAAGTGAGTGCCGCATTGGATTTACGTATGCAGAGTATCCGAAAGGAACTCGATGTGGACGATTGATCTCAAAAAATGCATAATTTCCTCTGTTTTCCACATACTACCCATACAGTATAAATATGGAAAAGCATGTAGAAAACAGGAGGAAAATTTTTTATGAAGGCAACAGGAATTGTACGAAGAATCGATGATTTAGGACGTGTGGTCGTGCCGAAAGAAATCCGGAGAACACTTAGAATTCGCGAGGGTGAACCGCTTGAAATATTTACAAACCGCGAAGGAGGCATTGTATTAAAGAAGTATTCACCCATAGGAGAACTTGCCGCATTTGCCAAAGAATATGTGGAGGCGGTTGCGCAAGTGGCGAAATGCACCGTGTGTGTGACAGACAGAGACCGGATTGTGGCGGTGGCAGGACCGGGAAAAAAGGACTATGCCGGAAAATCCATTCACCGTGAATTGTTGGAAGCAATTGAGGACAGACGGACGATTCTGGCAACGGATGCCGAACCGGACTTTAGCCAGGTAACAGAGGACGAGACAGAAGTATTTTCCGAAGCAGCGGCAACGATTTTAGCAGAAGGTGACGCTATCGGAATGGTACTTTTACTGTCTCGTGACACAGAACGCATATTTGGCGACTTTGAGCAAAAAATGGCGATTTGCGGGGCAAACTTTTTAGGACGGCAGATGGAACCCTGATAGGCAAAATTTTAAGGTGATAACGCAGAAAAACCTTGACAATTACTACCAAAAAGGTTATATATAGATGTATAGGTTGTACAAATCTAGCAAATAATTTATTGAGGAGGATATAATCCATGAATAAGACTGAATTAGTAGCAGCTATGGCTGAGAAAGCAGAATTGTCTAAGAAAGACGCTGAGAGTGCATTGAAAGCATTCGTAGATGTTGTTACAGATGAATTGAAAAAAGGTGAAAAAGTACAGTTGGTTGGTTTCGGTTCTTTCGAAGTTGCTGAGAGAGCAGCAAGAGAAGGTATCAACCCATTGACAAAACAGCCGATGAGCATTCCTGCTTCTAAAGCTCCTAAATTCAAAGCCGGCAGAGGTTTGAAGGACGCTGTGAACGCATAATCTTGCGATTGTTATTATGGATTTTTGGAGCACTTTGCTATCGCATATAGCAGAGTGCTCTTTGTTATGCTTTGCCTAATGACGGATGAAACCGTGTGAGGCAGGACTTGACAGAAGAAGGGAGATTTTTTTATGAGACTGGATAAGTACTTAAAGGTATCCCGCCTGATTAAGCGCCGTACGGTGGCGAATGAGGCGTGCGACGCCGGACGAATTTTAGTGAATGATAAGGTGGCAAAAGCATCTTTAAATGTTAAGCCCGGTGACATCATCGAGATTCAGTTCGGAAACCGGAATACAAAAGTAGAAGTATTGAGCATAAACGAAACATACAAAAAGGATGAAGCCAAAGAACTTTACCGATACGTGTAATAAAACCCCCTGTGACAGCATATAGTGAGATAGATATGATGCCAGGGGGCTTTTATTATGTTGCAGGAATCTTCCCGGCCGGTGACGGCACATAAATTGGAGATGCAGAATCGTAACCACGTGGATTTGACCGGAATTACGGAAGTGGTTTCTTTTGACAATAAAGAAATTGAACTTGAGACCGTAGAAGGTGCTGTGCGCTTTGCGGGTGAGGATTTGCATGTAAAGCGTCTTACACTCGAAAAGGGCGAGGTGGAATTGGAAGGAAGGATTTGTGAGATTATCTATCATGAGTCGAGAAAGGAGAAGACGGCAGGGGGTGTTCTTAGCCGTTTGTTTGGCTGATGGAAATGATACAGGGGCAGCTTATGTATGTTGCCGCCTCCTTTGTGGAGGGTGTTTTCTTAATGTTTTTGTATGACTTTATACGAGCGTTCCGCATGAAAGTGAAACATGGCAGAGTGTGGATTCTGATTGAAGACTGGCTGTTCTGGTTATTGGCAGCTTTCTTTGTATTCCCCATGATTTTTACGCTCAATCACGGTTTGATCCGCAGTTTTTTTGTAATTGCTTTGACTTTGGGTGTTTTTTTATACCGAACCTTGGTAAAAACGCATGTACAAAGAGTAATTTATGAATTTTTTAGACTTATTTTTCGACCATATGTTTGGATTTTTAAAAAAATAAAAGGAATACAGAAAAAACACTTGAAATCGTGAAAGTCAGCGTCTATAATGGATTTATTAGTACTACAAGTATAGAAAATACAATTGTAGAATAATGTCGAGGGGATGGAGCCGTGAGAAGAAGAAAAAGAAGAAACCGCACCGGGATTTATCTGGTTATGCTGGTGGCAGCCTTGTTTGTTGGCACATTAGCGGTTCATGGTTATTCACTGCGTGCAAACTGTCAGAAACTTGCGACAGAGCAGCAGAACTTAAAAGATAAGAAAAAGAGTTTGAAAAAAGAACAGGAACAGATTAAAGAACAAAAAGAGTATCGTAAAACAGACCAGTATGTGGAAGATGTAGCGCGTGAAAAATTTGGACTGGTATATGATAATGAAATTGTGTTTAAGGCAGAATAAGAACGAAGACCATTGCTTAGGCGGTGGTCTTTTTTTGTCGAAAATTTCTTGAAAATGCCCTTCCGATTTTGACATTTTTCTCTGTATGCTCTCTTTATACTGAGAGTGTTTAGAGAAAGACAAGGGGGCACGGATTTTGAAAGACAAGAAACAAAAAATATGTTTTGACAAGCGATATTTGTTGTTGTTAGTGGCAGGATTTTTGACCGGGCGCGTGTGGCTGTATGGAATTAATCCTTTTGGTGTGGCATTGTTTGCTGCGGTGGCAGCGGAGCGAAAGGGCAGGAAACTTTTGGCTCTTTTTGTTTTGGCAGGCATGTTTAGCAGCACAGAAGGACTTTCGCTTATTAAGTATCTCACGCTCTTTCTGCTTGTTCTGTCACTCGAAAAAATACAGGAAAAGTGGACAAGCCATACCGGACAGGCGGTGTATTTAGCACTTCTTACAGGCGGTTTAAATATGGCGGCAGGTATTTTGAACAGTATTCTTGCCGTAAATACATGGGAAGTATTCTGGCTCAGTATCCTTGAGAGTGTCATGGTATTTGCGCTTGCCAATGTGTATCAATGGGGTGTGCATTTTATTTTGTATGAAGAGTGGAATCAATTATTTAACAATGAGGAATTGATTAGCCTTCTTATCCTTGCGGTGACAGCGCTGTATGGGCTGCCGAGGCAGGCGGATATGATTTTTTCCATTTCCGGAACACTTTCGTATTTCATGATTTTGTTTATGGGATACCGGTATGGGGCATCGACCGGCGCCATTGCCGGGGCGGCGGGAGGAATTTTACTGGCACTTACCGGGGAAAATATGGTGGTTGTCGGCATATGCTGTCTGCTCGGTGTGTGTGCGGGGACGCTGCGTAAAATGGGACGTTTTGTAAGTGGCGGGCTGTATCTTCTTGTCGGTGTGCTGCTTGCTGTGTATTCATTAAAGGACTTGTATGGCATTATTGAACTGCGGGCAATGCTGTCGGCGGTTATTTTGTTCTTTGCCATTCCAAGGCGGGTCATTCACTGCGTGGAAGAAGACATACCCGAACGGGAAGAGGATTCTTTTGCCAAAGAGGATGTACGCGCACTTGCCAACCATCAGCTGGAAGACTTTTCAGATGCCTTTCGCCGGCTGTCCAAGAGTTTTGAAAATGAGATGGAAGAAAAAGGGTTGTCGGAAGAGCGGCTAGAGGATATTTTTGCACAGTTATCTCGTGATACGTGCAACGAATGTATCAATTGTAAATATTGCTGGAACCGCCATTATGAGGAGACCAATGAAAGTCTGCGACAGATTTTGTGGCAGGTGGGGCAGGACGGAAGTGTAACGATGTCACAGATTAGTCCGGATTTTCAAAGACGCTGTATGCATCTAGATGAGTATGTGCATCAGGTCGAGGAGAGGATTGCCGGGGAAAATGTGAGACTTGGCTGGCATAACCGGATGTCAGAAAACCGCCGCGTGATGGCAGAGCAGATGAAAGAAATTGCAGTGGCGTTAAAATCGTTTACCATCAATTTGGGCGAGACAGAGGAACTTCCCAAAGAGCGAAAACGAAGAATTTTAGAAGAATTAAAAAAAGAGGGTATCAAGGTAGCACGTTTATCGGTGAAAAAAAGGGGCGGATATCTGGAAGTAATGTTTACCGGTGCCTGCCATGGCAATCATTGTTTGACAAAGACCGATGTTGCTCAGGCGCTGTACCGTGCGACAGGCATTATGATGTGTCCGGCAAGAGAGACAAGAAATGTGCTTTCTTCCACAACAGATACGATGTTTTTCAGACAGGACACAGTATATAAGGCGCTTACGGGGCTTGCCAGAGTTGCCAAAAGCGGTGAGAGTGTGTCTGGTGACAATTATTCGTTTTTGGAACTTTCGGGAACCGGTGAGCTTCTCATGGTTTTAACGGACGGCATGGGAAGTGGTGAAATGGCGGACCGCGACAGCAGCAATCTGATTGAGGCACTGGAATATCTGATGGAGGCGGGGTTTGAAAAAAAATCGGCACTCAGGCTTTTGAATACGCTGTTTGTTGCAAATTATGAGGGAAAATCATTTGCAACACTTGATATGGCGGCGATTAACCTTCATACCGGCATTTGTGAAATTATGAAAAATGGAGCAGCAACTACTTTTGTAAAGCGGGAAGGCGGAGTGGAGATGATTGCTTCCAGTGCGCTTCCGGTCGGTGTGGATTTGCAGGCGGAGCCGGATGTTGCCGTCGTACAATTGCAGGAAGGCGATATGGTTATTATGGTTTCGGACGGCGTGCTTGACAGTTTTTATGAGAGAAATATAGAGAGCGACAGTCAGGAGGAGATGGCGACACTCATTGACAGACTGTACTGCAAAAATGCGAATGACATGGCAAACCAGATTTTGATGAACACACTGGCACACAGTACAAAAGAGGCGTCTGACGACATGAGCGTTTTGGTGGCCGGAATTTGGAATAAAGTTTGACGAAAAAAACGAAAACCGTTACAATAAATGCGGAGGATGAAGCCGTGAGAGAAGAAATGATTCGATATAGCGAAACGCACCACTTGTTTTCACCGGGCGACAAGATTATTGTGGGGGTGTCGGGTGGCGCTGATTCGGTATGCCTTTTGTATTTATTAAATAGTTTACGGAAAGAAATGAATTTGTCTCTATTCGTTCTGCATGTCAAACATGGCATCCGGGGAGACGATGCCGACCGGGACGCACAATTTGTGAGAGAGCTTTCAGACAAGTGGGAACTTCCGTGTTTTGAGGTTTTCGAAGATGTACCGGCGTATGCAAAAAAGTGGGGGATGAGTGAGGAGGAGGCTGGACGTGCATGCCGCTATGAGCAGTTTGAAAAATTGCGCAGGGAAAAAAATGCGGACTGTATTGCAGTGGCGCACCACAAAGAGGATCAGGCAGAGACATTTTTGTTTCGGCTGATACGTGGGAGTTCTGCCAGAGGCTTGGCGGCGATGTTGCCGAAAAGAGATTTTATTATACGACCGCTTCTGTTTGCCGAAAAGGGAGACATTCTTGCGTTTTTAGAGGAGAAAAAGATACCGTGGCGGGAGGATATTACGAATCAGGATACAGCGTATCAGAGAAACTGGATTCGGAAGGAGTTACTGCCACTGTTAAAAGAGAACTTAAATCCGGGTGCGGTAAGGCATATTGCGGATGCGGCGGATGACATTGGCAAGTGGCGTAAGTATATCCGCGAGCAGGCAGAGTGCGAGGCGGAACATGTAATTTTCCATGAGGGAAAAGAAGTTCTGTTAAGGCGGGATGTGTGCCGGGGACTTCCGGAGGTTTTGCAAAAGGAGATTTTGTCGCTCTTTTTAGAGCAGGGAATCTCTGGCGTAAAAGATGTCACGAGAGCGCATTATGAGGCATTATATGAAAAAATTGCGGAGAAAGGAAACGGCACGTTTTCTCTGCCCGGCGGCTATTTTGTCGTCTGTGATTATGAGCATTTCAGGCTTACGAAAAATAAGCCCAAAAAGCAGGAAAACATTTGTGTGGAATGCGACATGGCATCCGGGAATATAGTGGAAATGGATGGTGTGTATTACCGCTTTCGTTTTGAGGTGGTGGCACGTGAAAAACTGGATTCAGAAATTCCACAAAAAGACTATACGAAATGGTTTGATTATGATAAGATAAATAGTAAACTGACGATTCGCAATCCGAGACCGGGAGATTTTTTTGTGCTTGATGACAAGGGGCATAAAAAGAAATTATCCCGCTACTATATGGACGAAAAGATTGCGAAAGAGCGTCGGGACAGGCAGCTTGTACTGGCGGATGGCGCCCATGTGATATGGGCGATTCCAAATCGAATCAGTGCAGCCTGCAAAATAAATCAAAATACAAAATATGTTTTGGTTGTGACCAAAGAAAGGATACGTCATGAAAGAAGAAATCAACGTCTTGATTAAAGAAGATGAAATTGTAGCAAGGGTGAAGGAACTTGCTGAGCAGATTAACCGTGATTACGAAGGAAAAACACTTCATTTGATTTGCATTTTGAAAGGAAGTGTATTTTTTACCTGCGAACTGGCAAAATATATTACAGTGCCGGTTACGATTGATTTTATGAGTGTATCAAGTTATGGAAATAGTATGACCAGCAGCGGAAGTATTACGATTAGTCAGGATTTGATTATGAGTTTGGAAAACCGTGAAGTGCTGATTATTGAAGATATTGTGGACAGCGGACGCACACTTTCGTATCTTGCCCATATGTTAGAAAAACGTGGACCGAAAAGTTTGCGCATTTGTACGCTTTTAGATAAACCGGCATGTCGCGTATCAGAAGTGGATGTGGCGTATACCGGTTTTGAAATTGATGATTTATTTGTGGTTGGATTTGGACTTGATTATGCCCAGAAATACCGCAATTTGCCTTATATCGGAGAGCTGAAAATAAAGGAGGATTAATCCGATGAGAAAATGGAAAGGTTATGGCTTTTTTGTCGCGATGGCGGCAATAATTTTGATTGCCATGATTTCGAGCGATTTTATGTCCGGATGGACAGAGGAGAATTATACTTATACACAGTTTAAGGACGATTTGTCGAATCATAAAATACAGTCCGTTGTGGTGGGACAAAATGAGCAGGTTCCGACCGGTGAAATCCGTGTGACAATGAAAGACAGTAAAAAACATTCTTTCTATGCACCGGATGTGAATGTAGTTATTGAAAAATTAGACGATGCACATTTTACAAATGTAGTTGTCTCGGACGTTGAGACAACACCGTGGTATTTGGAGATTTTGCCATATGCAATAGGATTCGTCCTGATTTTTGTTTTGTTTACAATGATGACGAGCCAGGCGCAGGGCGGAGGCGGCGGAAATGCCAAAATGATGAATTTTGGAAAGAGCCGTGCGAGAATGACCGCACCGGATGAAAAATCAAAGACATTTGCAGATGTTGCCGGTCTGGTCGAGGAAAAAGAACAGTTAGAAGAAATTGTAGACTTTTTAGAGGCACCGCAGAAATATACGAATTTAGGCGCCAGAATCCCGAAAGGTGTGATTATGGTGGGCCCTCCGGGAACTGGTAAGACATTGCTTGCCAAAGCAGTTGCCGGTGAAGCGGGTGTTCCGTTCTTTAGTATTTCCGGTTCTGATTTTGTGGAAATGTTTGTCGGTGTCGGTGCTTCCCGTGTCCGTGACTTGTTTGCGGAAGCAAAGAAAAATGCACCGTGTATTGTTTTTATTGACGAGATTGATGCCGTGGCAAGAAGACGAGGAAGTGGTCTTGGCGGCGGACATGATGAGCGTGAGCAGACGTTAAATCAGATGCTTGTTGAAATGGACGGCTTTGGAATCAATGAGGGAATTATCGTGATGGCGGCAACCAACCGTGTAGATATTCTGGATCCGGCAATTCTCAGGCCGGGACGTTTTGACCGCAGAATCCACGTTGGTCTTCCGGATGTGAGAGGCCGTGAGGAAATTTTGAAAGTCCATGCGAAAAACAAACCGTTATCGGATGATGTAAATTTGGAAGAAATTGCACGTACAACGGCAGGATTTGCCGGTGCGGATTTGGAAAATCTTTTGAACGAGGCTGCCATTTGTGCCGCAAGAGAAAACCGCCCGTATTTGATGGACGAAGATATTCGCAAGTCCTTTATCAAAGTGGGAATTGGTGCAGAGAAAAAGAGCCGTATTATTTCTGAAAAGGATAAACGGGTTACGGCATATCACGAAGCCGGACACGCAATTTTGTTCCATGTTTTGCCGGATGTCGGACCGGTTTATACGGTTTCTGTAATTCCGACCGGACAGGGTGCCGGTGGTTATACGATGCCATTGCCGGAAAAAGATGAGATGTATCTGACCAAAGGTAAGATGTTGCAGGATATTGTTGTATGTCTTGGCGGGCGTATCGCAGAAAGTCTTGTCTTTGATGATGTGACAACGGGGGCTGTGCAGGATATCCGTCAGGCAACGGAGCGCGCTCGCGATATGGTTACAAAGTATGGTTTCTCGGATGAACTTGGTATGATTAACTACAGCACGTCAGATGATGAAGTCTTTATCGGCCGTGAGATTGGGCACGCAAAGAACTTCAGTGAAGGAACCGCTGCTGTGATTGACCAGGAAGTAAAACGAATTATCGAGAGCTGCCGTGAGAAGGCTACTAAGATTTTGAAAGAAAACCGCAAGGTTTTGGATAAATTGGCAGAGCTTCTGATTGAAAAAGAGAGAATCGGGCAGCAGGAGTTTGAGGCTCTCTTTGAGCAGAATGACGAGACAATCGAAGAAATGTAAAGATTCTTTGTGCAAATGTGCAAATGGGAGAAAAGTATTGGGCAAAACTAACAAAAGAATGGTGGAAAAAATGTAAACTTTGTGCACACTGTTTTTTGGTAACGTGTTATAGTAATACGCGTAAACCCCAATACATTATATAGTTTTTGCTACACCCCATAAGTAACAAAAATACCTTCTCCCAAAAGGACAGCATCGTAAGCTGTCCTTTTGACTTATCTAAAACAAGGATTCACGGCTTTTTAGCCGTGAATTTTTACAAATAGAAATAATTATGTTCGGAGGACAAAGCAATGGCTGACGGAACCCTTAATAAGAAAGCAATATTTAGTGATGGTACGGCTGATTTTGTTTCGCCATGTGAACCGCGTGTGTATGAGAACGTTACGATTCGGTGCCGCGTTGGGAAAGATGAGGCAGAATATGTGAAGGCAATGGTGGATGAAGTGCCTTATATTATGCATTTAGAAAAGTCAACGGAGTATTTTGATATTTATGCCGTATCATTTCTATTGGAAGATCATCCGATAAGTTATTACTTTAGGGTAGAAACGGCGAAAGAGACGTTGATTTGCAACCGTCAAGGAGTGGTTTCAGATGTCAATCCATATTTCAATTTCTGTCTGATTCCGGGATTTCATACACCGGACTGGGCAAAAGGTGCCGTGATGTACCAGATTTTTGTGGATCGTTTTTATAATGGGGATAAGACAAATGATGTTGTTGACGATGAATATACATATATTGATGAGCATGTGACGCAGGTGCGTGACTGGAATAAAATGCCGGCATCGATGGGCGTGCGTGAGTTTTATGGCGGCGATTTGCAGGGTGTCATGGATAAACTGGACTATTTGCAGGATCTTGGCGTGGAAGTTTTGTATTTGAATCCGATTTTTGTATCGCCTTCAAATCATAAATATGATACGCAGGACTATGATTATATTGATCCCCATTACGGCGTAATTGTCGAGGATGGCGGTGACGTGCTGGCGGCAGACGACAAGGAAAATGCACATGCTGAAAAATACATTAAGCGCGTTGTTAATATGAAAAATTTAGAGGCGAGTAATGCATTCTTTGCAAAATTTGTCGAAGAAGTACACCGTCGTGGCATGAAAGTGATTCTGGATGGTGTATTTAACCACTGCGGATCCTTTAACAAGTGGCTTGACCGCGAGAAGATTTACGATAAAGATGAGTCTTATGAAAAAGGTGCTTTTCTGCAGGAAGACAGTCCCTATCACGACTTCTTCTATTTTTACCCGGATGGAAGCTGGCCGGACAATACGCATTACGATTCGTGGTGGGGCAACGACACTCTGCCAAAACTAAATTATGAGGGATCGGAGCGCTTAGAACAATACATTCACGGAGTTGCGAGAAAATGGGTGGCTTCACCGTATTGCATTGATGGATGGCGTCTGGATGTGGCGGCTGATTTGGGACACACACCGGAGTACAATCACAAATTCTGGAAAGGATTCCGTGAGGCGGTCAAGAGAGAAAATCCGGAGGCAATTATTCTCGCGGAGCATTATGGAGACCCTTCTGCATGGTTAGATGGAACCCAGTGGGATACGGTGATGAACTATGATGCTTTTATGGAGCCAATCAGTTGGTTTTTGACCGGTATGGAGAAACACAGCGATGCGCGTCGCAGTGATTTGCGTGGGAATGCGGCGGCTTTCTTTGGCTCGATGACTGATTATGGGGCAAGATTTACGACGCCAAGTGCTTTGGTAGCGATGAATGAGCTGTCGAATCACGACCATTCCCGCTTTTTAACCCGTACGAATCATGTAGTTGGAAGAACCGCGTTTACCGGTCCTCAGGCAGCGAACTACGGCGTAAATCTGGCGGTTATGCGCCAGGCGGTACTGATGCAGATGACATGGGTCGGTGCTCCGACGATTTACTACGGTGATGAGGCTGGTGTGTGCGGCTGGACAGACCCGGATAACAGACGTTCTTATCCGTGGGGCAAAGAAGATCATGAGTTGATTCGTTTCCACAAGGAGATGATTCGAATTCATAAAGATTACGAAGTGTTTTCTACCGGAAGTTTGTTGTATCTTCATGCAGAGAATAATCTCATTGGATACGGAAGATTCAGTGAAAAGGAACAAGCTTTTGTTCTTGTTCAGGTGGAAGGCGAAGAACGCGAAGTGGAAGTAGATGTATGGCGTCTTGGTGTGGCGAATGGCAGCCGGATGGCGTGCATGATGTATACCTGTGAAGAAGGTTTTGACATGGCAGCGAGAATGTGCCGTGTTGAAAATGGAAAGGTAAAAGTTGAGATTGGTAAAAATGGAGCGGTGTTGTGGAAAACGCTCTCTATGTAGGGGGATTTGAAATGGAACAGAAAACAGCAATGAAAATATCGATGGTTAGTATTGTGGGCAATATTTTACTGTCACTGTTTAAGGCGTTGGCAGGAATTGTGGCGAATTCGGGTGCAATGATTAGTGATGCGATTCATTCAGCATCGGATGTGTTTAGTACAATTGTTGTGATTATTGGAATTCGGCTATCAGGAAAAGAGTCGGACAAAGAGCACCCATATGGACATGAACGCATGGAGTGCGTGGCGGCGATTCTTTTGGCAACGATTCTTGCAGCTACCGGTCTTTTTATCGGCTGGTCAGCGGTAGAAAAAATCACGGTACAGGATGATTCTGCACTTGCGGTTCCCGGTATACTTGCCCTTGTTGCGGCGGTTGTTTCGATTGCCGTAAAAGAGGCGATGTTCTGGTACACAAGAGCAGGGGCAAAAAAGATTGATTCCGGGGCACTTATGGCGGATGCATGGCACCACCGTTCAGATGCGCTGTCATCGATTGGCGCACTTGTCGGTATTGCGGGAGCGAGAATGGGTTATCCGATTTTGGATGCAATTGCGAGCCTTGTTATCTGTATTTTTATCGAAAAAGCGGCAATTGACATTTTCAAGGATGCGATAAATAAAATGGTAGATAAAGCGTGTGACGACGAGACGGAACACGAAATGTATGAGTGTGTTATGAAAAATGAAAGTGTTCGTGGTGTGGATTTGCTCAGGACGCGGACATTTGGTAATAAAATATATGTTGATATTGAAATCCGTGTGGATGGCAAACTGACTTTGTGGGAGGCACATGCGATTGCAGAATCCGTGCACGACTCGGTGGAAACAGAGTTTTCAAAGGTAAAACATATTATGGTTCATGTGAACCCGTGCTAGAATGACAAGAATCCGGTGAGCGGACTGGATGTGATTACTTACAGTGATGAAACGACAGACAAAACGGCGACAGTAAATGCGCTGGTTGAAAATAATACGGAAACTTTGGAAACGTCGTTCGACCAGATTGCTTTGTCTTCGAGAAAAATTATTATCACGGCAGGAAATGGTGTGCGCGTGTGCAAAGTGAAAGCGTATGTGGATGACATGACGAATCTGCAAAAACTATACGCACTTGCCAATTATATTAACAATACAACGCACTATCCGGGAGCCGGCTGCACCAAAAAGGATATTAACCCTACGTTCTATAATGACTTTTCCGTTGATGGCATTGGATTGTTTTACTATTTGTTCCCGATGCCGACATTAAACCGTGTGATGGATTTGCAGGGCGGAATAACCACATGTATCGGTGTGACAGTTGTGCAGAGAGCGGCAACGGAAGATTTGAAGCTGCCATATCTTTATGACTCATCGACCAAAACAGTTGCCGATGGAGAGGGCGTATGGCTTGCCGTTGGTTCAGCCAGCAGTAACCCAAGTGTCGGTTCCCATTATTCGGTTATTTACAAAGACGCAAACGAGCACAAATCTTTTGTCGGCTGTCAGGGCTTAATAGCGGACACAACCTGCGAGCAACATGGCTGCCGGGCAAAAGTGATTCAGTAAAAAATTTTTTGATGGTATTTCACGAAAATAAGTTTAATTGTGAAATAATGCAAACTAGGTTTTTGGTAATTGGAGAGTGATAAGTTATTGGAACAACTCTTTTTGCTTGATTTTGCCTAAAAGGTTGTATTTTCACCTTATTATCCAGCTTTATTCGGACAAATCACATGATAAATGCAACGTTTTCCGTTAATTTGATGCGTTTAAGTTGTTTTCGGCTGCGACTTCTTAAAATTCATGCAACTCTTTTTGATTTTTTTGAAGAATAAGGTTGCATATGTGTCTTATCCCAATTTGAAGAATTACTTTGTATCAAGGGTTTGGTGTAAATTTCATCGGATTCCAGTAAATCATCAAGAAAAGATTTGTGGAGAGTGGGTACAAACACGTGGGTATCAGGCATGCGTATTTTGCATGCCGATACCCTTACGCGTTTGTTTAGCGAGAGCGGCGCAAGAGGTTCGGGGAACCTCTGATCTGCGCGGACCGGAGTGGAACGTAGAACCACGAACCACAAACTTTTCTTGATGATTTACGGAAACCAAAAAATCTCCACCGCCCCCTTGACACATCCCCAAATATCTGCTAATATAAATCACGTTGAAAACTTCATAGCAACAGATGCGGGTGTAGTTCAATGGTAGAACACTAGCCTTCCAAGCTAGATACGTGGGTTCGATTCCCATCACCCGCTTCTTTTTTTACATTTTGCGAGGATTCACTCGCTTTTTTTTATATAGGAGAAGTCAGGAGGCTGTAAAATATGGTTTTATTAGTTGGAATCAATGCAAAATACATCCACACGACGCTGGCGGTCCGCTCACTGCAGGCAAATGCAGGGAAGTACCGGAAGGATGTAGAAATTGCGGAGTACACAATCAATCACAGAAGAGAGGAAATTTTTCAGGACATTTACCGCAGGAAACCGGAGGCGGTTGGATTTTCTTGTTATCTTTGGAACATTGAATATGTGATGGGGTTAGCCGGAGATTTGAAAAAAGTGCTGCCAAATCTGTTTTTATTCTTTGGCGGACCGGAAGTAAGTTATCATCCGGAGGAAGTGCTTGCAAAATACGAATACGCAGACCTTGTTATGGTTGGCGAGGGCGAGCGGACCTTTCAGGAATTTATGGCATACTTGGTGGATGGTGACAGAGAAATTTCATCTATAGACGGGATAGTATACCGAGACATCGGCGGATTACACCGTACTAAACCAAGACAGGGATTAGATATGGATGATTTAGTGTATCCTTATGATGACATGGAAACACTGAAAAACCGCATTATTTACTATGAAAGCATGAGAGGATGTCCGTTTTCGTGCAGTTATTGTTTATCCTCCATTGAGAAATCTGTGCGGATAAAAAGCCCGGAAAAGACAGAGAGAGAGCTTGATTTCTTTCTTGAAAACAAGGTGCCGCAGGTGAAATTTGTGGACCGCACCTTTAACTGCAACCACGCGTATGCCTACCGCATATGGAAGTATATTGGTGAGCATGATAATGGTGTGACAAATTTTCATTTTGAAATCGGGGGCGATTTGCTGCATGAAGAAGATTTTCTGCTCTTTGATACATTCCGCCCGGGACTTGTGCAGTTCGAGATTGGCGTGCAGTCGACAAATCCGGATACCTTAAAGGCAATCAGACGTACCGCTGACTGGGATTTGCTGCAAAAAAATGTAGCAAGAATTCATGTGCGCGGAAACATCCACCAGCATCTTGATTTAATTGCGGGACTGCCGTATGAGGATTTCAATACTTTTAAGAAATCGTTCTGCGATGTATATGCGATGAAACCGGACCAGTTCCAATTAGGATTTTTGAAAGTCTTAGATGGTTCCTTTATGAATGAAAAGCGGAACGATTACGAGATTCAGGCGAGCAGCCTGCCGCCGTATGAAATCTTTTCGACCAAATGGCTTTCCTATGAGGATGTTCTTTCTTTAAAAGGCGTAGAAGAAATGGTAGAGGTGTATTACAACAGTTTCCAGTTTACTGCATCGATGATTTATTTGGAACGCCTTTTTAAGGACGCATACTGTCTGTATGAGGAGTTGGCGAAGGAGTACGAAGAAAAGCATTTGTTTGAGCGTAAAATCAACCGGAGAGAGCGATATGAAGTGCTGTATGCCTTTGGAAAGAAACATGTGCCGGAAACAGACGCCGGAAACTGGCAGGAGATCATTACCTACGACTGGTACCGCAGAGATTTTGCAAAAGAAAAACCGACTTTTGTAAAGCCGGATTCAGAAACGCAAAAACGAGAGATTCGCGCCTTCTTTGACAGGGAGTGCGAAACACACCGTTATCTGCCCGGTTATGAGGGATATGTAACCAGACAGTTATATCATATGGTTTATTTAGGAGAATATACGGTAGATATTCAGAGACTTTTAAAAGATGGTACCCTGCAGAAAAAGGAACCTTATTATATTCTCTTTGACTATAAAAACCGAAATCCGCTCAACTATGCAGCAGCCGAACGGATTTTAACAATGGATGAATTTACCGGTACGCCATGAGTTTCTGCTCCAATGCCTGAATCAGTGCCTCTTTATGTGGCAGGGAGCCATCCTCGACATTGCGGATGAGTGCACTGATTTTTTCCGGTTCTTCCAAATGCAGATATATGTCGGCAAGACTAGTGTAATCGGTCATTTTTTGTGAGCCGTAGTGGAAGGCAAGCAAAAACGTCTGCTCCGCCTCCGAATAAAGACCGGCTTCGGTGCAGGCACGTGCCAGATTGGTCAATGCGAGGAGAAAATGATTAAAATTTTCATCATATTCGCATAAAACCTTGAAATTTCCTACGCCATATGCTAATTTTAAATCTGTATTCGAATATTCGGATAAATCGAGCATAGGACTCTTGATTATTTTCCGGATATGGTCGATATAATATAGTACGGACTCATTTTCTGTGGTAAACACAGGAAGTTCCGATTCTTCCACATGGAGAATGGGAAGATGGGAAATATCTTTTTTTCTTGTCTGGTTAGCCATGCGCTCCCGTTCCCAGAATGCGTCCGAAGCTTCTTTATCTTTGTTTTGGCTTTTGCGCTGTTCATAGAACATCCAAAGCACAAAAATGACAAAACATATTAAGAAAACAGGTATAAAATTCATAATCATTAGTTCCTTTCAGAAAGGGGGATATATATGTTAAATCGTAAAAAACAGCGTCTTGTTGCAGGTATTATCTGCGGTATCATCATATTTGCCATGTTAATTGGATTATTAGCCGGCATGTGATGATTACAGTGTAATACAAGTAAAAAAAAATCGCAAGTATTGTTAAAATTTTAGGTGAGGAGAGACAACATGAATAAAGCAAGAAAAGGTCCTGCCTTTTTAGTTATTTTTTTGATGCTGCTATTGATTGTGGCGTATATTTATGCGGCTTATCAGACGGTAAAGCCGGCGCGAGGTCTCATTTGCAATGGTGTATTCGTGGAAACCGTGAATGTGGGCGGTATGTCGGAAGATGAGGCAAGAACAGCTGTTGCGCAGTACCGGGATGAATATTTGCAGCGCACCGTGGAGGTGGATGTGAATGGAAAGACGGTCTCGGCAACGCTTGAACAGTTAGGCTACAACTGTGAAGTTGGTGATGTGATTGCGAAAGCAATGCAGGTTGGCAAGGACGGGAATCCGTTTACCAATTATGCAAAAATCCGGGAGATTGCTACAACTCCACTTGTATATAAACTGAAATATGATGCAAAAGAGAAAAAAATCCGCACCTTTGTTAATAAGAAGTGCAAAAAGAAATGTGCGAAAGCAAAAAATGCCAAAGTAAAACGGGAAAACGGTACGTTTGTTTACACCGATGCAAAAGAGGGTTCTACCATCGATGTTGACAGTACGGCGGCCCAGATTAAGAAGGCAGTGGAACAGGCAAAAAGCGGCGATGCCATACGTGTCAAAGCAGATGTTACGATTCAGGAACCGACGGTGACGAAAGATTTGGCGTCACGCTGTAAAGACAAAATCGGTTCTTTTCAGACGAATTTTAATGCCGGAAATGTAAGCCGTTCGAAAAATCTTTCCAATGCGGCAAGATTGATTAACGACCATGTTATTTACCCGGGAGAAACATTTTCCGTGCATGATACGATTTCTCCATTGACCGAGGAAAATGGATATTATGCGGCACCATCCTACAGTAATGGTGAAGTGGTAGATTCCATTGGCGGCGGTGTATGTCAGGTGTCAACAACACTTTATAACGCGGTGTTAAAGGCTGAATTGGAAGTCGTTGAGAGAAGCCCTCATTCGATGGTAGTCAGCTATGTAAAACCATCGATGGATGCGGCGATTGCCGGTGACTACAAAGATTTCAAATTTCGTAACGACACCGAAGTGCCGATTTATATTGAGGGTGGTGTGTATTCGGGAACCATTTATTTTAATATTTACGGGGAAGAAACCCGAAGTGATGACAGAGAGGTAACATTTGAGTCCGAGACGACCCAGACGATGCAGCCGGGGGCTGATAAAATCACATATGATAAGACGAAACCTGTTTCCTATACGAAAGTGACACAGGAGGCGCATGTTGGGTACAAGGCGGTGCTTTGGAAGATTGTCAAGGAAAATGGTAAAACGAAAAAGACACAGATAAATTCCAGTACCTATCAGGCGGTGCCGCGCTATGTAACCAAAGGGGCAGCAGAGGGTACACCTGCGGCATCGGGCAAACCACAGACAACAAAGAAAGCAACGAAAGAGCCGAAGGCAACGGCAAAACCAAAGAAGACAGCGAAACCAAAGGCAACGGTAAAACCGCAGGAAACAGCGGTGCCGGCAGCCGCAGAACCGACCACGGAGGCACAGTAGGGCTTTTCTTGTGGGGATAGGAGAGAACAATGGAAATAGGAAAAGTACCAGAAAACGTATTAAAGCGTTCAGTATTCAAAAAATTGACGGTGAAAAGACCGGAAGTTTTAGTTCATGCCGGTGTCGGTGAGGACTGTGCGGTATTGGCACCAACGGAGAATGCGCTTGTATTGTCGACGGATCCGATTACGGCGTCAGCAAAAGAGATTGGCACAATTGCATTTCATATTACGGCAAATGACATTGCAAGTTCCGGTGCGGAATTGGTAGGTATTTTACTTACAATTATTATGCCGCCAAATAGTGAAGAAGGCGAATTAAAGCAGATTATGGACGATGTGAGTCAATTAACTGCAGAATATGATGTGGAAATTTTAGGTGGACACACCGAGGTGTCGGCAGTTGTAAACCAGACACTTGTGTCGGTTACCGGCATTGGTCGAATTGCAAAGGATAAACTGGTTACGACCAAAGGATTAAAACCGGGACAGGATTTAGTTGTCACCAAATGGATTGGATTAGAGGGAACTTCCATTATTGCGACAGAATTTGAGAAGGAATTGAAAAAACGTCTGCCGGTTTCGATTGTGGATGAATCCAAAAAATTCGCTTCGCTTTTAAGCGTCGTAAAGGACAGTCGTGTTGCGATGCAGGTTGGTGTTTCAGCCATGCACGATGTGACGGAGGGCGGAATTTTTGGTGCCCTTTGGGAGATGGCAGAAGCATCCGGTGTGGGCCTGTGTGTCGATTTGAAGAAAATACCGATTCGTCAGGAGACAATTGAAATCTGTGAATTTTTTAATTTGAATCCGTATCAGTTGATTTCCAGCGGCTCGATGCTTATTGGCACCGACCACGGAAGCCAGCTTGTGGATGCTCTTGCGAAAGAAGGTATTCATGCGGCGGTCATTGGCAAGGCAGTAGAGGGAAATGACCGTGTTATTTTCAATGATGGTGAAAAACGTTTTTTAGAGCCGCCTAAGGCGGATGAATTATACCGCGCGTTTGATTGACCGCAGAATTGGAGGATATGATGCAGGAAGAAATGCAGGAAAAAATCTTACGAAACATTGCGAAAAACGGAAAACTTTCGACGGAAGATTTAGCAGCTATGTTAGCGGCATCTCCGGAAGAAATTGAAAAAGAAATGAATGCGATGGAAGAGCAGGGAATTATCTGCGGCTATCCGACTTTGATTAACTGGGACAAGACCGGCTGTGAGCATGTGACAGCGCTGATTGAAGTTACGGTTGCACCGGAGCGCGGCCGCGGATTTGATAAGGTCGCGGAGCGCATTTACCAGTTTGATGAGGTAGAAAGCCTATATCTGATGAGTGGAAGCGGATTTGATTTGACCGTTATTATCGTTGGAAAAACAATGAAAGAGGTTGCGTGGTTTGTCGCGACGAAGCTGGCACCGATGGAATCGGTTATGAGTACGGCAACACATTTTGTTTTGAAAAAATATAAAGAACACGGACTTTCTCTCGTAGCAGAGGAACGAGGTGATGAAAGGCAGTTGATTACTCCATGAGAAACCCATTGTCTAAAATGGTAACGGAGATGGAACCATCCGGAATCCGCCGGTTTTTTGATGTGGCAAGCACGATGGATAATGTCATATCGCTTGGCGTAGGAGAGCCGGATTTTGATACACCGTGGCATATTCGCGAGGAGGGTATTTACTCGCTGGAAAAGGGGCGCACGTTTTATACATCCAATGCAGGGCTTTTGCCTCTGCGCAAAGAAGTATGCACTTATTTGAAACGCCGTTTTGCACTTTCATATGATTCGGATGAGGTGATTATTACGGTTGGCGGCAGTGAGGCAATTGATATTGCTTTCCGCACGATGCTTGATCCGGGGGACGAGGTTATCGTTCCGGAGCCTTGTTTTGTGTCTTATGTGCCATGTATTACGATGGCAGGGGGCGTGCCGGTAAGACTTGCATTAGAAGAAAAGGATGAATTTAAACTGACAAAACAGAAATTGTTGTCAGCGATAACGGATAAAACAAAGATGGTTGTTCTGCCATTTCCAAACAACCCGACCGGTGCGATTATGACGCACGAGGAATTACAGATTGTTGCGGATGTAATTAAGGAACACGATTTGTTTGTTCTGTCCGATGAAATTTATTCGGAATTAAGCTATCAGGGCAACCATGTGTCGATTGCGGCAATTCCTGGGATGAAGGAAAGAAGTGTTGTAATTAACGGATTTTCGAAATCCTATGCGATGACCGGGTGGCGTCTTGGCTATGCGGTCGGACCAAAAGAAATTATAAAACAGATGATAAAGGTACATCAATATCTTATTATGAGTGCACCGACAACGAGTCAGTATGCAGCGATTGAAGCATTGCGAAATGGCGATGAAGATGTGGCGAAAATGCGTGAGAGCTACGATGAAAGACGCCGTTTTTTAGTGAAAGAACTGCGTGAAATGGGCATGCCGTGTTTTGAGCCGATGGGCGCATTTTATGTATTCCCAAACATCAGCCGTTTTGGTATGACGAGCGAGGAGTTTGCTAAAACACTTCTCGAAAAAGAACACGTTGCGGTAGTGCCGGGGTCTGCATTTGGCACATGCGGGGAAGGTTTTCTGCGAATTTCCTATGCATATTCCATTGAAGACTTAAAGAAGGCACTGGTTAAAATTCAGAATTTTATAGACACTATTTCGTAATTATGCTATTATTGAGATAAGATTGTGCAGAGGAGAGAGAATATGGCTACTTTAAATGCGGAACATATCAATCCTTTTTTGATGGCGGCGAAAAAGGTATTGCAGGACATGTGCTTTGTCGATGTTGCAATACAAAAGCCGATACTGAAGGAAGCAAAATTTGACCATGATAATTGGGTCATTATTATCGGCGTAACCGGGGAAATGCGTGGACAGGTACTGATTGGAATGACAGAAGAAACTGCATGTGCGATTGCTTCTAAGATGTGTATGATGGAAGTAAAGACGATTGATGATTTCGCGTCCAGTGCAATTGGTGAGTTGGGAAACATGATTATGGGAAATGCGGCAATCGTATTCTCATCAAACGGTGTTGGAATTGATATTACACCGCCGACATTATCTCACGGTGAAGTAAGTTTTACGAATAACTTTGCTAAGACTTTGTGCGTGCCGATGGTATTTGCAGACGGCAGTGGAAGTATTGATTTGTTCCTTGCACTCAGACAGGAAGATTAATATGTTAAATATTGTATTATTGGAACCGGAAATCCCTGCGAATACCGGGAATATAGGAAGAACCTGCGTGGCAGCCGGTGCCAGACTTCATCTGATTGAGCCGATGGGCTTTCAGATTAATGAAAAGCAGGTCAAAAGAGCAGGACTTGATTACTGGGATAAATTGGATTACACAATTTATGACAGTTATCCGGATTTTTTAGAGAAAAATCCGGGCGCCAAAATTTACATGGCAACGACAAAAGCAAAGCATATTTACAGCGATGTTTCATTTGAAGAAGACTGCTATATTATGTTTGGCAAAGAAAGTGCCGGAATCCCGGAGGAGATTCTGGTGGAGAATGAGGAAACAACGATTCGGATTCCGATGTATGGCGAGATTCGATCGCTCAATCTGGGTAATTCTGTTGCAATTGTTTTGTACGAAGCACTCAGGCAGCAGGGCTTTCCGGAACTCAATCCGATGGGGCATCTTCATCATTCTCATTGGCAAGATGGCACGGTATAGGAAACTGCAAAGGGAACTTTTTGAAAAAAGTTCTCTTTTTTTGCAACTTTTTCAAATGTTGAATCGTTATGTAGGTAGAAAGGGGAAAAACAATGATAGATGTGGCAGCCAATCCATCGGACGCGGTGGAAAAAGCCCTGGACTTATTTGGCAATGATATATTGCGGTTAGCCTATTCCTACATGAAAAGCAGGGAGGATGCGGAAGATATTGTTCAGGAGGTGCTGATTCGCCTTATGCAGTCAGCAGGAGTATTTGAAGATGAGAGTCATGAAAAAGCGTGGCTTCTAAAGGTAGCGTCGAATTTGTGCAAGGACAAGTTAAAATCGGCGTCCAGACAGAGGGAGGTGGCAATACCGGAAGGGTACGATGTGGCAGATGAGAAGCAGGAGCAAAAAGAAGAAAGCGATATTTTGCAAATCATATCACAATTGCCCGAAAAGTACCGGAGTGCCATCCATTTGTATTATTACGAAGAGTACTCCGTTAAGGAAATTGCAGAGATATTAGAGAAGAAAGAGACTACGATACGGTCTCTTTTGAAACGCGGGCGGGAGAAACTAGCGAGGATGCTTCCTCAGCAGATGAAAGGAGATGATGGTCATGCAGCAGGAATATAAAGAAGCAATGGAAAAAATTTCCCTTAGTGACAGCGATAAAAAGCGAATACTTGCCAATGTGAAAAAAGCCTGTGAAGAGTCGGAAGAAAAAGTGATTTCGATGGACGAATTTAAGAAAAGACCACGTTTCTCCGCTCGTCAAAAAGGAATGGCGGCTGCCGTTGCGGTACTTGTTGTTGCCATTACTGCCGTTGTATCAAAAGGATTTTTTGGAGGCAAATTAAAGAAACAGCCAAAGCAGGGTGAAATTGTAGCAAGCAGTGATGAAGAAGAGTGGCAGGAATTAGATTCCATTGAGGCAATTGCTAAAGAGACGGACTGCCGCACGTATAAACTTGGTAATGTTTCCAAATCATATCGTGTAAAAAAGGTTGAAGTCAAGAAAAAAGCAAAGCACGTAAAAATAACGTATCGGAATAAAAAGAAAAAAGACAAGATTCTCTTTGAGTACAAAGAGGAAGAAAATGCACCGGATGTAATTAGTCAGTTTACGGAGAAAAATGAACTGAAGAAGGAGACGGTGGATGATTCGGAAGTAACCATGTATGGTGATGAAAAATGTGATGCTATGACATGGCAGAAGGAATCCTGCACATTTGCTGTGAAGATGAGTACGGCGTGCAGTACCGATAAAGCAAAGAAAATTGTTTCGGGAACCAAAGAGGAAAACAAACCGGACAAAGATACCGATGCTAAGGTGAAAAAGGATGAAAAGCATATCGCAAGCAATGCGGTTGGCTGGAGTGGTAAGGAAAGCGAGTCCGATGATAAGGAGCGCAGACGTGTGCTCCGCAAGATTTATGATATGTACGGATTCCGCGTGACTGTTGAGGATCCGGCAAGAAAAGTGATTTACAAGGTAGTGGATGATTTTGAATCATTTAGTTTCCATTATGATGAACTTTCGGAGTTGGAAAATCAGCGGATTGTCGGATATGCCGGAGTTGATGGCTGTCCATCCGGTGTACTCGATGGCTTTGAAAAAATGCAGGACATTGAAGTGAATGGATTAACCATAACGTGGTATCAGAATAAGAAGGATGAATCCTTATTCTACTTTGTGAAACGCAAGGTTGCCATATCCCTTTTGATTAAAGACTGGTCCGGTGAAAATACGGAAAATATGCTCAGCGGACTCATTAGTGTAATCCGTATTTCCCTGGATGCTGCCCATGATGACAAGGGAGATAATAGTAGCTCGGATTCGGAAAATAATAGCGACAAGAATACAGATAATAATGACGCAGAGCCAACCGACAATGCTGACAACACAAGCAACAATGAAAGTGTAGAGGCATATCGTCAGGCAGCGCAGGATATTCAGTATGCGGTGGCAGACGGAAGTTTGAAAAAACTTTCTTCCTATATCCGCTTCCCATTAAGTATTAAAGGACTTGGTGTGACGGTTTCCAGTGCAAAAGAGTTTCAGGCATTGGATTCGTCAAAGATTTTCACCGGTGAATGGGTAGATGCGGTAGTATCGTATGATACCGGTAAGATTAAGAGCAGTACAAAATCCTTTACAATGGGAGATGGCAGCCGCAAACTTGTGTGCCAGATAAAAAATGACTCCGTTGTAATAACGGAGCTTCATGTAAACAGTGATGAGGTGCAGCCGGATACTGAGCCGACTGACTCCCCATCCGAGGAATAATCCCCTTTTATTATGCTTTTGGTAAAGTAAATACAAATTCAGAACCAACGCCTACAGTGCTGACAACGTCAATTGTCTGCTTGTGGGCGTTTATGATTTCCCGGCAGATGGCAAGCCCCAGTCCGGAGCCTAATTTGTCTTTGCCACGGGATAAATCGGTTTTGTAAAAACGGTCCCAAATCAGATTTAGGTCCTCACGCGGAATCCCGATGCCGGAATCCTTTATCGAAATAAAAACTTTTTCCCCTTTGGTAAAGGTATGCAGGCAGATTTCCGATTCTTCGTGGCTGAACTTAATTGCGTTATCACAGAGATTTCTAAGAACCTGTAAAATCTTTTGCTTATCGGCGTAAACGAGAAGTTCTTCCGGCTCACAGAAATCGTAAGTGAAGGTGATTTGCTTATTGGAAGCTGTTCCTTCCAGACTTTCGCAGGTCATTTTGACTGCTTTGTGAATGTCGAATGATTCCTGCTCAAGCATAATATTGTCGCGGTCGTAGTTGTTCATATCAATTAAATTTGACGTTAATTTTGTCAGCCGCTCGGTTTCATACAAAATAATATCTAAATATTTTTCCTGATTATTCGCCGGAATCACGCCATCTTTCATCGCCTGAACATAACCCTGAATACTTGTTAAAGGGGAGCGGAAATCGTGCGAAATGTTGGAAATAAATTTTCGCTGGTACTCATCAAATTTACTGAGTTCTGCTCCGATAACATTCAGTGTTTTTGCCAATTCGCCGTATTCGTCTTGAGATTTAATGAGAATCGGCGGATTTTCGTGGTTAATCGAGAACTGGCTGGCACCTTTACGCAGTTTGCGCAACGGGCGTACATTGAAAACGTAAATGAGCAGGAACACAAAACCGACAATTACCATAATCAGATAGAAAAAGGTTGTTAATATGTTGGTGTAATATATGGCACGATTGTTGATAAACTGGTCCGGCTGTGCGAGAACAAGGTAGCCGTTTAAGTAGGCACTCTGTTCCATTGGCAGAATGACACAGGTTGAATTCTCGGACAAGAGACCGCTGAGTGTCGTGTCTTTAATCACGTCTTCATGAAGGAAAGAGGAACTTCCCTGATAGATATTATACGTTTTCTCGGTGTCTGTGTTGAGAATTACATCGCCATCGCTGCACACAATTAAGATTTCTGCTTCAGCGGCTTCGGACGCCATTTTCAACTGGTCCCGTAACGATAAAATGGTCGTTTTTGTATAGCGCTGTTCATTGATGTGCGAGCCAAGCAGCGTGATTCCGACACTGCGGAGATTGCTAATGCTTTCGGACTCAACACGCTCCGAAATATAGTCGCGTCCAACGGTTGTTATCAGGTAAAAAGTGATGGCAAACAGGACGAGATAAAATGCTAATAACTTTCGACCGAGGGTCGTCTTTAAGTATTTTTTCATACGAAGTCTCCTATGCGTTTACTTCAAATTTGTAGCCAATGCCCCATACAGTCGTAAGAGACCATGCCGGGTTTTCAGTTAATTTCTCGCGGATTCGTTTGATATGAACATCCACGGTTCGAGTTTCGCCAATGTATTCATACCCCCAGATTTGGTCTAAAAGCTGCTCTCTTGTAAATACTTGACTCGGGTGAGAAGCAAGGAAGTATAACAGTTCCAGCTCTTTTGGCGGCATTTCAATTGGTTTTTCGTGGTCTGTTACGGAATAGTTTGCAAGGCTGATAACAAGACCATCGTAAGTTACGACATCTTTTGGCTCGTCTTTGGCAGCGGAAGCCACTCTTGCCTGCTGGTTGTCGAACCGGCGTAAAACGGCTTTTACGCGTGCTACAACTTCTTTTGGCTCAAATGGTTTGATGATGTAGTCATCTGCGCCAAGTTCAAGTCCCAACACTTTGTCGAAAGTTTCTCCCTTAGCAGACAGCATAATAACCGGTGTCGTATACTGCTTGCGAATCTCCCGCAGTACGTCATAGCCGTCAATACCGGGCAGCATGATGTCGAGTAAAATTAAGTCCGGCTGAAAACTTTGGTGCTTTTCCAAAGCGGTTTCGCCATCTTCTGCAATTTCACATTGAAAACATTCTTTTGTTAAATACAGTGCGATTAACTCTGCAATATTGGCATCGTCATCGACGATTAAAATTTTTCTTTTTTCCATAAATGATTCCTCTTTCTTCTGTTTGGATTTATGTGTCTTTTATCACTTAAATTCAACTACGGTTACACCATATCCGCCTTCCCCGTATTCTCCCATGCGGTAACTTTTGACGTACTTGCTTTTTTTGCAGTGGTTTTGGACAGCGTTTCGCAGGGCACCGGTGCCGACTCCGTGGATGATGGTTACCTGATGGAGTTTGGCAAGGTAGGCGTCATCTAAATATTTGTCAAGCAGAAAAAGGGCTTCGTCCACCGTTTTTCCGATTAAATTGATTTCCGGTGAAATAGTCATAGCCTTTGCCATTTTCATGTTTCTTGCATGGGTAATGGATGCTTCTTTTTTGGCAGCTTTGGTTTCCTGCTCCAAAAGTTCTAGGTCGCTTACGGAAACTTCCGAGCGCAAAATGCCCATTTGGACAAAACATTTTCCTTTGCTGTTTGGAAGCGTGCTCACGGTTCCTTTAATACCCATCGAATGAACCATAACAATGTCACCAATCTGCAATTTGTCCGGTGCTTTCTTTGGTGCCTTTTTGGTTCCCTCTATCGTCAGTTCGCTCTCAGTTTCGTTGAGCGCTTTGCGCAGGTTTGCACGCTCTTTTTCCATTTCTTTTGTCATGCCGGAACCTTTCATCCACTTGTTGTACTTGCGGATGGATTCGTCGGCGGTATCCTTTGCCTTCTGGATAATCTCGTGGGCCTCTTCGTTTGCACGGCGTAAAATTTTATCCTTGGCGGCATCAATCCGCTCGTTTTTCGCCTTCATTTTATCACGGAAATGCTCTGCTTCTTCTCGGATTTTTTTCGCTTTCTCACGCTCTTTTTCAGCGGCGGTTCTGGCATCCTCAAGTCCTGTGACAACATCTTCAAAACTGCGGCTGTCGGAGTCGACAAGTTTGCCTGCTTCATCAATAATTTCTTTTGGAAGTCCTAATTTTCCGGATATTGCGAACGCATTACTTTTTCCCGGAACGCCGACTAACAGCCGGTAAGTCGGCTGCAAAGATTCTACGTCAAATTCACATGAGGCGTTTTCAACACCATCGGTGGACAGGGCATAAATTTTTAATTCGCTGTAGTGCGTCGTAGCCATAGCGGTTACGTTTCGGTTATGCAGATTATCTAAAATCGCAATCGCGAGCGCAGCACCTTCCGTTGGGTCGGTTCCGGCGCCAAGCTCATCAAAGAGTGCCAGTGTCTTTTTGTTCGCACGTTTCAAAATATAAACGGTGTTTACCATGTGGGAGGAGAATGTACTCAGACTCTGCTCAATACTCTGCTCATCGCCAATATCGGCGTAAACTTCTTCGTATACGCGCAGGTGCGAGTGGTCATACGCCGGAATGTGAAGACCGGCCTGTCCCATCAGAGTAAATAATCCAACCGTTTTTAACGATACTGTTTTACCACCGGTATTTGGTCCGGTGATAATCAGTAAATCATAAGTTTTTCCGAGTGTGACATCAATCGGTACGACTTTATCTTTTGGAATCAGCGGGTGACGTCCCTTTTTAATATGGATGTAATCCTGGTCAAAAAGTGGTTCGCTTCCCTGCATTTTTTTAGAAAGTTTTGCCTTTGCAAAGATAAAGTCCAGTTCCGCAAGCAGCAACACATTTCGCTGTAAATCTTCGGCGTAAGGCGCTGCAAGAGCGCTTAACGACGCCAGTATTTTTTCAATTTCTTCCTGCTCTTTCATACCCAGTTCCGCAAGCTCATTGTTTAACTGCACAATTGCCATCGGCTCAATGAAAAAGGTCGAGCCGGTTGAACTTTGGTCATGAATCATACCCGGAAAAGTGGATTTATATTCCTGCTTAACAGGCAGACAATACCTGCCGTTTCGCATGGTGACGATGTTATCACGCAGCATGGAACCGGATAGATTCATAGTTGCCGTCAATTGCTCACGTACTTTATCGTTCGTAGTTTTCATGGCACGGCGAATTCGTTTCAGTTCGGAACTTGCATCATCTGCCATTTCTTCCGGACTCAAAATGCAGCGGTTGATTTCCAGACGCAAATCCGGCAAATCCGTAAGTGCACCAAAGCGTCCCGAAAGTGCATCTTTCAAATCTTCAAACTTGGCATCATAAGCGATGGCATCTTTGGCAATCTCCAAACACCGGGCGATGTCAAGAAGTTCACCCATGCCGAGCACGCCGCCTTTTTCCAGCGGCACCAGACTTGGACGAATATCCGTTAGCCCGTGAAATGGCAGCCTTCCCTGTTTTAAAAGACGCATGAGTGCGTGCGAAGTTTCAGTCTGCCAGCTAATGATTTCTTCCCTCCTTGACGAAGGCAAGAGGTGCCGTATGCTTTCCTTCGCAAGCGGTGTGTCTGCCTCCTCAAGAAGCATGTCAATGATTTTATAATATTCAAGTGTTTGTAATACTTTTTTGTTCACAATGGAAACTCCCTTCATATAGTGACGCATGGAGGGCGGCGCAGCCGCCCTCCTGCATTGCTATTGTACAATATTTGGTTTCTGTTTGTAAAGGGAGCGTTGCGTTTTTAGTTCCGTAAATTACTAGGAAAAGTGGTGGCTCTAGTGGGCGTTTTCACTCGTTGAGTGCGTAGCGGTATGGATGCCTATGCTAACGCATGTACAGGCATCTCATACCGACGCACTCAAAACCCACTAGAGCCACCACTTTTTCTGGTAATTTACTGGAATCCTAAAAACTTGGCAACGGTTCTGATGGATGAAGGGGAGGTTGTTTTGGGGATTGGTTTGCGGTGTGTGTTTGGGCGAGACGACGTGGCTTTATGGGGGCTAGGCAACTCTTTTTCTGTGATTTGTGTTATAGGGTTGCATTTTGATGCGTTTTTGCCCTGAAATTCGACCTTATCAGGGAAAATCACGAGGTAAATGCAACGTTTTCCGCTAATTTTGCCTTAATGGTTGTTTTTGCTGAAAAAGCATGCAACTCTTTTTGTATTTTTCGAGGAAAACGGTTGCTTATGGGGGGAGGGGCAGTGGCTCGGGTTAAGTGCTTGCTGCGGATTTCATTTGGATTGCAGTAATTTAGGCGAAAAACTTTGTGACGAGTGGGTTTTGAGTGCGTCGGTATGTGGCACTGGTAGTTTCAGTGCCCATACTGCTACGCACTCAATTAACGAGAGTGCCCACGAGACGCAAAGCTTTTCTCCTAAATCACGGAACCCAAATAAACCCCAAAACTCCATCTTGAATAATTCCACCAGTTGTTTTACAATAGAGTCATGAATACACAAACACGAAGAAAAATGATTGCAAGTTTCATATTTGTCATTCTCGTATGCGGCGTCCTTTTTGACCATGTGCCTGACCGCACAGTCATTTCGCAGGGTTGTTCGAATACGATTTTTTCGGATGCGCGGATTGATGGCTCCGGGATTAAATATGCCATCCGCGGCGAGCGTTTTTCAGAGCAGACGCCAATTGTCTGTCTGCTTCGCAGCACTGCAAGAAATACCGGATATTTATCGAGAACACCGCTTGTTTTAGCCGGTTTTGGTTCTCTTATATTTCTCGCTATATTAACAGCACTCTTATTACATCTCTATGCGAAAGGACACGACACAGGCAGCCGCCTGCGCATTTTACGATGGCTCTTTCGGACGGACGGAAAAAAACGCACCTTCCATATTGGATAATTGAATAAAGATGGTTTGTTCTTTTGCTGTAAATCTGCTATTTTTTCATGTCATGTCTTTGATTTTTGGCAAAAGGACGGACTTGTTATGTCGAAAATTAAATATGGAGGAAAATGATTATGTTGGGAACAATTTTTTTGAATGTAGTTATTTTTATCGGAGGCGCTTGTGGTGTACTTAGTTGTTTATACATGGTATTGTCGCTGATTGCTGTCCTGTTTTACAAGTTTTTCAGACGAATCCGTTTTGGAATTTCATTGTTTGATTAACTGAACTTGGTGAAAAACACCTTGCTTGTTCCCTCCTTTTCTATTATTATGGTATCAGGGTCGAAAAGTTAGCAATCCGGATAACATAAGTTATAAGTTCTCAAAGTCAAAAGAGTTGAAGTTAAGGAGGGAACATTTTTGAAAAAATGGATGCGATTCGTGGGAGTGCCTTTTTTAGTGGCAGGAATTTTTGGAATGATGATAGGACCAAATGTAAACGTGTCCGCCGACGAGCCAACGGCGGCTTCGGGTTCTGGCGTGACAATTGAAACACCGGCAGAAACTCCGCTTGGTGCGGCGGTTATTACAGCGGCAAAAAAAGCGTCTTCATTAAAACAGGTTACGATTACATGGACGCAGAGCGGAGAGGCACAGGGTGCCGTCATTTTTAGAAAAAGCGAGAAAAGTGATTTTGCAGAAATTGCGCGGATTTCGGATGGTACGCCGGGAAATAAAACGTATGTGGATAAGTTGGTGAAAGCAGGAAAAACTTACATTTATCAGGTCTGCGTGTTCCGTACACGTGCGGATGGTACGACACAGGTGCAGACAGGGGCAAAAACGGCATCGGTAAAATTGGTGCCGGGGAAAATTAAGGGGCTTAAGGCGAAAAAAAGAGGAAGAAAAATTGTGGTAACATGGAAGAAAACAAAAAGCGTTTCCGGTTATCAGGTTTATACGAAAGTGTTTGTAAAAGGTATTAAGACAAAGTACAGCAGAGCGAAAACGCAAAAAGGGCGCAGCTACAAGCGCGGCATGCTTGTTCACGGCATGAAATACGGCTTTATGGTGCGTGCTTATAAAAAGGTAAATGGCAAAAAAATCTACGGACCATTTACGGCTGTGAAAAAAAGATACTAATATGAAATGGAGATAAAAAAATGAATTATTTGAAGGATTACCGCGAGGGCGAAAAGTTTGTTGGCACGTATTTGTGTAAACAGAAACAGATTTTGAAAACAAAGGCAGGAAAAACGTATTATTCCCTGACCTTACAGGATAAAACGGGAACCGCAGACGGAAAAATCTGGGAGCTGAACAACGGCATTGCCAATTTTGAGCCAATGGATTATATTCACTGCGAAGGAATGGTAACGAGTTTTCAGGGAAATTTGCAGATGAACATTTCCCGCGTCCGCATCAGCGACGAGGGCGAATATGACCCGGCGGATTATGTGCCTTGCACGAACAAAGATGTCGGAGAAATGTTTAGCCGCATTTTGAAATATGTAGCAAGTGTGCAGAACAAATATCTGCGAAAAATTTTAGAAATGTATTTTGTGGAAAATAAAGAGTTTGTCGATGCATTTAAGAAACATTCGGCAGCGAAGAGTGTTCATCATGGTTTCATGGGCGGACTTTTGGAGCATACGCTCAGCGTCACGGACATGTGCCAGTATTTTGCGGAGCATTATCCAATGATTCACAGAGATTTGCTCATCACAGCGGCGTTGTTCCACGATATGGGAAAAATTCAGGAAATTTCGGATTTTCCAATGAATGACTACACGGATGACGGCCAGCTTCTTGGGCACATTTACATTGGCGCACGCTGCATGGAAAATGCGGCAGCACAGATTCCTAATTTCCCGCCAAAATTGAAAAATGAACTCGTTCATTGTATTCTTGCGCATCACGGCAAGATGGAATTTGGTTCGCCGAAAGTACCGGCGATTATGGAGGCAATGGCGTTACATATGGCGGATAACGCTGACGCGAAATTGCAGACTTTGACGGAAGTATTTACTCAGGCAGGCGACAACATGGGATGGCTTGGTTTCAACCGCATGTTTGAGAGCAATTTGAGAAAAACTTCAGAGGAGTAATGGACTTGGAAAAGAAGAAATTGCAGTTTAAGAAAAATGATGAAATTGTCATTACGATTGAAGATTTAGGAAAAGACGGAGAGGGTATCGGTCATGTAGATGGCTATGCCCTTTTTGTAAAGGGGGCGCTTCCGGGCGAAAAGGTTTTGGTGCACCTGATGAAATTAAATAAAAATTATGGCTTTGCGCGTTTGGTTGAAATTTTAGAGCCGTCAAAGGAGCGCATGACGCCTTCGTGCCCTTCTGCATCCTTGTGTGGCGGCTGTACGCTACAGCATTTTTCTTACGAAGGTCAGCTTGCCTTCAAGGAAAAGAAAGTAAAAGATTGTCTGGAAAGACTCGGTGGTGTGGATTTATCTTCTGTCACATGGCTTCCGATTTTAGGAATGACGGGTGAAAATGAATCTCCGTGGCATTACCGCAACAAAGCGCAGTTTCCGGTTCGTGAAGATGAAAATGGAATCCCGCAGACTGGCTTTTTTGCCGGACGGAGCCACCGCTTAATCCCTGCTTCGTCATGTGCCATTCAGCACCCGGTAATCAATGAAGTTGTCGAAACCGTAATGGATTTTCTGCGTGCGTATGGTATTTCTGCCTACCGTGAGGAAAGCCACAAGGGACTCGTGCGCCATATTTATGTGCGCCGCGGCTACCACACCGGACAGATTATGGTGTGCCTTGTTATAAATGGAAATGAGCTGCCGCACGCCGCAGAATTCATTACACGTCTTCGAACGATTGAGGGAATGACAAGTATCTGCCTCAACCTCAACACGAAGAAAACAAATGTAATTCTCAGTTCTTCCACAAAACTTTTGTGGGGTAGCCCTGCCATCGAGGACAAAATCGGCGGCATCCGCTACCAGATTTCGCCACAGTCCTTTTATCAGGTCAATCCGGTTCAAACCGAAAAACTGTATCAGACAGCACTCGATTTCGCTGATTTGCAGGGGGATGAGCGTGTCTGGGATCTCTACTGCGGCATCGGAACCATTTCTCTATTTCTCGCAAAAGCAGTACCAAACGGTCAGGTAACCGGCGTCGAAATCGTTCCGGAAGCCATCGAAAATGCCAAGAAAAACGCAGCATTGAACGGTATCTCCAATACGTCATTTTACTGTGGCGCAGCAGAAGACGTTGTAACAGATATGGTCGCTAAGCGCCGCACGCCGTCAAAAGAAGACACAAATGGTGCGCTCGCCGACGTCGTTGTCGTCGACCCGCCGCGTAAGGGGTGCGATGCGAAACTTTTGGACACCATTGTTACGATGAATCCCGAAAAGATTGTTTATGTCAGCTGCGACCCGGCGACCCTCGCTCGTGATGTGAAGGTACTGGGGGAGAAGGGGTATGAGGTGAAAAAGGTTCGGGCTTGCGATATGTTTCCGCAGGGGGGGCACGTGGAGAGTGTGACTTGTTTGCAGAAGGGAAAGGGGTAAAGGATACAGCAATTTTTGGAGAAAATGGAGGGGGGTCTATTTCCGAAGAGCGATGATATAAGTGGAGATTTACCCTAGGGGATAGGCTTTTGGAAATAGAAGATGTACGTTTTGGTGATAGAGTTTTTATTGTAGGAGTGCACGATGAAGAATATAGAACAATTAGCAACTAAATTTCGGAAAGCGATTGATATGGCATTGGAAGCTGGGGAGTTCGCAGGCGACAGCATATATCGCAGATTTCCACGTGCTTGCTGCGGAGATACGAGTGATTTGTTGGCTCAGTATTTGCTGGATAAGGGTATCAAAACAGAGTATGTCTGTGGAACGTATCGGGGCAAAACAGATGGGAATGGACAATCCCATGCGTGGCTGATGGTAGACAAGTGTATTATTATAGATATAACTGGTGACCAATTCAATGGCAGGTCTACATTCCTTAATTATAACAAATCAGTCTATGTTGGACAGGGAGATGATTTCCATAGACTATTTGAGGTGGAAGATAGAGATATTCATGTGCATCAAGGGTTGAGTGCATTGGGCGATTTTTGTGCGCCGAGGCTATGGGATTTGTATAGGAAAATTCTAAAATACATTTAATCATCCTTTTCTAGGGGATAAAACCGTCACCCAACTTTGAAAATATGATATCAATGGAAGTGATATGTAATTGGCTGGAGAAAGAATTTGAATCGAAAAAGAGAATGACGATAGTTAACTTTAGAAAGTATATACAAAATGCTGTTGAGTATTACGAAATATCATTTCTAGGTAACACATAGATGCAATAAAAAATAGCATATATATAGCAAAATAGGATTTATGACGTAATTACGACCATTATATTGAATTTTTTAGACTGATATGATATGATTTTTATACCGAAAATATTGGAGGTATTTATACATGTCAGAGTTTTTTGTAAATGATAAATATAGAGTTTTAGAGTGTATGGCAAATCGGCAAATTTCTGTGAATAACGAATTGATTGTCAAGTTATCACAACAAGAGATTGCTGATATATTACATTTTACGAAAACTAAAGTTAATATAATTATTGGCGAATTAAAAGATAATGGATATATCGTTCAACTTAGCACAAGAGGAAAATATTCCCTTACTGACAAAGCAAATATAGAAATTGATAAAATGAGTAATAAGGAGGTTATATAATGAATATTAACACAATGCCTTTAGAGGCTGAAAGCCGTGTACTCATTGATCGTAGTCTTGAAAATCTTGGTTGGAAATTGGATGGAAAAGACCAAAATGTATATTATGAGCAGCCGAAGACTGAAGCAGAAAAGAAAAAACTCAAGGGAAAAAGACCAGATTATGTCCTTTACTCTAAAGAAAGTGATAAACCGCTTATTGTAATTGAAGCAAAAAAGAAAGGAGCTCGAATTGATACTGCTTTGGAACAAGGCATAGATTATGCAAGAGCCATTGAAGCTCCTCTTGTATTTGCTACAGATGGTGTTTTTTGTAAGGCTTTCCACACTGTAGCAAATAGACCACCCATTTTAAATGGAGAAGAAATCGATGAATTTATTCGTGAGGCACTTGCGTTAAGATATTTGACTTCTTATGAGGTAAATACAGTCAGTCCAAAAGTTCAATATGACCGTAAAGAACTCATCAGAATATTTGATGAGGCAAATAACATGCTTCGTGGAGAAGGCTTGCGAGCCGGCATTGAGCGTTTTGGAGAGTTCGCTAATATTCTGTTTCTTAAACTTATCAGTGAGAGTGAACAAATCAAAAAAGAAAGTGGAATTCAAACCAAGTTTGATATTTCCTGCAGTTGGGATAGTATTAAAAAAATTCCATCTTCAGCAAGAATTGAATATATTAATAATACGGTCTATGATAGACTTAATACTCTTTATAGCACAGACATTTTTACTCCGCTACAAATCAGAGATGAGAGTATATTGAAAGAGATCATGGATAAACTTGATCCTCTTATGCTGACTGATGTGGATAGTGATGTTAAGGGAGATGCATTTGAATACTTTTTAAAAGCATCTACTTCTACAAAAAATGATTTAGGTGAATATTTTACGCCTCGTCATATTGTAAAAACAATGGTTCGTTTGGTGAATCCACAAATTGGTGAGACTATTTATGACCCATTTTGTGGAACGGGTGGCTTTTTAATTGAAAGCTTTCGTCATATTTATAATAACATGGCCCGTACTGAATCAAATCTTAAGACACTGCGTGAAAAAACAGTTTATGGGCATGAAATTACTAACACTGCGCGTATAACAAAAATGAATATGATTCTTGCAGGTGATGGACACAGTAATATTGAAATGAAAGATAGCCTTGCAAATCCAATAGACGGAACATCAACGTATACTGATGAAAACGGTGTAGTTCATCATAATGGATTTGATATTATTCTTGCGAATATGCCATATTCACAGAAAACCAAATATGGTAAACTTTATGATCTGCCAAGTACGAATGGTGATAGTATTTGCGTTCAGCATTGTATGAAAGCAATTAATAGTGCTTCTGCGAATGGACGTATGGCTCTTGTAGTTCCAGAGGGCTTTTTATTCCGAAAAGATTTGACGAAAACACGCGAATATCTATTAAAGAATTGTCAGTTGCAGAGTATTATTTCACTGCCGCAGGGAGTGTTTTTGCCTTATACAGGTGTGAAAACGGACATCATTTACGCCACGAAAGTAAATCAAAAAATTAAAGATTCAGAAAGAAACAAAAGCTTTTGGTATTTTGATGTTAAAAGTGATGGATATACACTTGACAATCATAGGCGCAAACTTGATACCCCAAGTGATTTGAGTAAATATGAGGAATATCGAAAATTTGATAAAGATCAGGTTGAGAATATGTTAAAAGTGGGATTTGAAATAATCCCGTTTGATAAAGTACATAGAAACTCAAATATTCTTGTAGGTAGTAGATATAGAGAACAAAAAGCCATTATTTCAAATTATGATATTGTTACGATAGGTGATGTAGCAACTTTAGTAAGTGGGTATGGTTTTCCGGTTGCTTTGCAGGGTCAAGCAGGCACAATCCCATTTTATAAAGTTGGAGATATGAATTTGTCAGGTAACGAAATAGAAATGCACGATAGTAGGAACTATGTTTCAATAGAAATAGCTCAAGAACGAAAATGGATTACTTCACCAAAAGGAACTGTGATTTTTCCTAAAATAGGAGCGGCTATTGCAACAAATAAAAAACGGATTCTTTCGGAACCTGCAATATTTGATAATAATGTTATGGGTATAATTTGTAATGAAAGAATTATGCCTAAATTTATGTGGTATGTCCTTAATTCGATAGATATATCTAATTGGGCAACTCGGGCTAATCCGCCTTCTATATCGAAAGATATTGTTTTAGAACAAAGAATTCCGTTGCCGCCGCTTGAAGTTCAGCGACAAATTGTTTTTGAACTTGATAGATATCAACGAATTATTGAGGGGGCTCAAAATGTTATAGATAATTATCAACCTAAGTTATTCTATAGAAGCAAGGAATTTAAGGCTTTAGAGGATATTGCTCTTTTTAAACCTTCAAAAGATGAAATTAAGTCATTGCCTGGAGGCACTGAAGTATCATTTGTACCAATGGCAACTCTCAATACATTTGATGCATTTTTTGAGAGTAACGAAACTCGGAAGTTAGAAGAGGTTTCCAAAGGTTTCACATATTTTAAAAATAATGATATCTTATTGGCCAAAATAACACCTTGTTTCGAAAATGGAAAAGCTGGAATTGCTCGAAATTTAAAGAATGGAATCGGATTTGGGTCTACTGAATATATTGTCATTCGTGCTGATAATTCGGTTGTTTATCCAGAATGGATTTTTTATCATATCAATACATGTGAATTTATTGATGGAGGAAAAATGTTTATGACTGGCACAGCTGGACAACAGAGAGTTGATATCAATTATGTAAAGCAATATCAGATACCGGTTCCATCACTTGATGAACAAAAAAAACTTCTTGATGAAATACACAGAGAGCAAGCCTTAATCGAACCGTCAAAAGAAGTTATTCGAACTTTTAATGCTAAGATTAGAGCAAGAATTAGAGAAATTTGGGGTGAGTAGTTGTGGTGGATACAGTTGATTATACAGACGTGCCTTATTTGCAAGAAATATTAAATTTTTTGCCCATAAATCCTGATGATGAAGAAGATGTAATTAATTATGTCCAGAATATTACAAATGTTGTCGCCGTTAATTATAAATATAGCCAGTACCAATTTGCATATTTTGGTATTCATCTTATGTATATGACTTATATTTATTGCACTGCATGGAAAATTGGACAAATTGAGCCGGAGCGATACAAAGATGCTATTGTTTTTGCACGTCCGTATAGTGGAAGAGAAAAGGATTTGAAAATTGAGGATGCGGATTCTGTTTTTACTTATAGTATAATTCCTGAGAAAGATATTGCAAAATTATTCAAAATTATCGAATTGGATAAATCACAGATTTCAGTGGTTAGTGATTTGGTGGACACAAGAAATGATATGGCACATGCATCTGGTAAATTTGAAATTCTTACTGAGGAAAGTTTTGATGTAAAAGTAAGTAGCATTCTTACATCAATGAAAATGATTCATAGGTGTATGAATAAGCCAATTCGAAAGTGGTATGAACAAGTTCTACTAAGCTTTTGTGCAGGAGAATATGAGGAGTATGATGAACCGAAGGATATGATAGCAGAGCAGATGATTCAATCTTTTAAGCTTTCAACCAATGAATTACTCATTTGTAATGAAATGAGTGTTAATGGCTTAATAACAGCTCATCGAGGTTATCAGACAAAGCTAAAAGAATTTAAAAAAGTTGTAGCAGAGTATTGTCAAGAATTAGGCTACATATAATTAAACAGGTAGTCTGATAAATAGATGGGATGTTGTTAATTTGAAAAATGATGAACTTACCATCCGCTCCAGCGTAGCGGAATATTTAACCTATGTTGCCTCTGTTGGTAACGAACAGGACAGCATTGAGATGCGCTATGAAGATGAGAATATATGGCTGACACAGAAGATGATGGCGATACTATATGATGCTGGATTACCGACCATAAATGAACATATCAAAAATTTTATGCGGATAGTGAATTAGAAGAGGATGCAACTATTCGGAATTTCCGAATAGTTCAAAAGGAAGGTTCTCGTCAAGTGACTCGTAATACAAAGCACTACAATCTTCAAATGATTATCGCAGTTGGCTTTAAAATGAATAATGAGCGAGCAGTGCAGTTTCACAAGTGGGCCAATGGTATCGTGAAGGACTACACCATCAAAGGCTGGGTCATAGATGATGAGCGTCTGAAAAATGGTGGCTCTGTGCTTACAGTAGAATACTTCGATCGTTTGCTTGAGCAGATTCGAGAAATCCGTCTGTCTGAGCGTAGATTTTGCCAAAAGATAACACACATTTATGCGACAGCACTTGATTATGACCGAATCGCGAAAACAACTAAGCAGTTCTTTGCCAAGGTACAAAATAAAATGCATTATGTAGTTCACGGACATACAGCAGCAGAATTAATTTACGAACGTGCGGATGCGGAAAAACCACATATGGGACTCGCAACATGGGCAGCAGCTCCGGAAGGCGAAGTAGTAAAAAGTGATGTAAATATAGAGAAAAATTATCTTTCAGAACAGGAAATGCGGTCATTAGAACGTATTGTATCAGCTTATTTGGATTTGGCAGAGGATCGTGCAGAGCGTCATATCCCAATGACGATGGAGGACTGGTCAAAGCGTCTGGATTTATTTCTGATGGCAGATGACAGAGAAGTCCTTCAGGATGCAGGCAAAATCACAGCAGAGATTGCAAAGGCAAAAGCTGAGACCGAATTTGAAAAATACCGCGTCATTCAGGACAGATTATTTGTGTCGGACTTTGATAAGTATATGCTTGAATTAGAGGAAAGCACAAAGAAATGATGGTGCAAGAAGAATATGAGATGCTTACAATAGATGAACAGTTAAGAACGGTGATTCAGGACAATAATCAGGTATGGATATTGAAATTAATCAATATATTTTCGGATTATTTATAAAGGTATATAGAATTAAAGAGAATGAGAGGTGTTAGTTATGTTAAATGAAGAAAAAAGAATCTGGGGAATACATACTCAGGATGATAATCTGTTTCTTAAGAACGATGTAATTGCAATCGGATGGAGTGATATGGGTGACCTAGGCAATATCGATGCAAACAGAGATGCTTTTAAAGAAAAGTACACACAGATATATCCTGATGCGAAGAAAGGAAGCATTGCAACTGGGGCAGGAATGCTGTATCGCTTTTGTCACGAAATTCAGGTTGGTGATTATGTCGTATTTCCTTCAAAGAGTAATCGTGAAGTGAACATAGGTGTTATTGAAAGTGAATATATATATGATTCAAATCAGCCTGAATATGTACAAACCAGAAAAGTGAAGTGGTTGCAACATTTGCCTCGTATGGTGTTTTCACAGGGGGCTCTTTATGAGATTGGATCGGCGATGTCATTGTTTTCAGTAAAGAATTACGCTGATGAATTTTTGAGCGTGCTTGATAAGGATTTTATGAAGAACTATTCATCTGATTCTGAGGATGAGAGTGTTGGCGCAACAGCAGATGATATTATTGAGGGCACAAAGGACTTCATATTAAAAGAGTTAAGCCGTCAGCTTAAGGGTTATGACTTGGAAGGATTTGTCGCGGATCTTCTTCGGGCAATGGGATACAGAACAACCATATCACCACAAGGTGGGGATAGTGGGATAGACATTACTGCATATAAAGATGAGCTTCCACCTCGTATTCTTGTTCAAGTTAAAAGTCAAGATGGAGATATAAAGGAAACAACCATTCAGTCATTGAAAGGTGCAATGAGAGAAGGCGATTATGGTCTGTTTGTAACTCTTTCAAATTACACGAAGAATGCGCAGAAGTATCTTGATAGTACTCCAATTATTCGTGGTATCAATGGTACAGAACTGGTTGAACTTATTTTGAAATACTATGATGATTTGAGTGATAAATACAGGAAGATGATTCCACTTAAACAGGTCTATATTCCAATCGCAAAGGAGGAGCAATGATATGAGAAATGTAGAAAAAACCAATGTACCGAATCCGTGTCCTGATCAGGTTGAGCGTTATTTGCGTGCTTGGGATGAACTTGAAAATTATTATTTACAGGAAAATGCGCTGGATAAACTCTTTTTTAAACTCTGCCCTGAGAATACTGAAATGTCTGACATTCTTTTGAAGGTTGCAGTACTAAATGAATTTTACAGTACAAATATTTTTTCTGTATACTCAGTAGCAAAGCACATCTTATCATTGAATATTGACGCCCGTCTGGATTCTGGCGACGTTACGCTTGTTCAAGATTTGCAGAAGGTAACTATCAACGGAGTCGAGAAGAATTTCTATTCATTTTCAACGAAGTATTGTAGTCATCATAAACCGCTCGATTATCCAATTTATGATAGCTATGTAGAAAAGGTTCTGTGTTACTTTCGAGATAGAGATAAATTTTCAAATTTTAAAAAATGTGAACTTAAAAATTATGAAAAGTTCAAAGAAATACTGATTGAGTTCAGAACTTTTTATGCTTTAGAAGAGTATAACTTGAAAGAAATTGATAAGTATATATGGCAGCTAGGAAAGCGTTATTTTCCTAATAACTATGGAAAGAAAAAGTAGGCATGAGTGAAGGGAGAAATATAAATAATGGGCGTGCGATACAGTTGAGGAGTTTCTTCATTTTGTTAATCCTAAGATGCGAGCTTAGATATTTGGATTATTGGGGATTCTCTAAAAGAAGAGATACAGACTGCAAAGGATAGAAGAAAGGATTTCATAGAAAGGGTGATGAAAGATGAGAACATTTGATGATATGCTTTCTAAGCAGTTACAGGATGAAGAATTTAAAAAAGAATATGATGCAATCCAGCCAGAGATGGATGTTATAAGGGCTATCGTAGATGCTCGTACTTCTCAGAATATGACACAGAAGGAACTGGCTGAGCGTACTGGTATTAATCAAGCAGATATCAGCAAACTTGAGAATGGAACAAGGAATCCTTCTGTTAATTTGCTTAAAAGATTAGCAGATGGCATGGGGATGGCTCTCAAGATTGAGTTTGTGCCAAAACAGAAAGTGTAATTATATGACATCACTAGTTTGTTGGCTAGTGATGTTTTTTATAGGTTTTAAGTTAAGTGTGAAACGTATTAGAAGCATTAAACATGGGCAGCAGCTCCGGAAGGTAAAGTGGTAAAAAGTGATGTAAATATAGAGAAAAATTATCTTTCAGAACAGGAAATGCGGTCATTAGAACGTATTGTATCAGCTTATTTGGATTTGGCAGAGGATCGTGCAGAGCGTCATATCCCAATGACGATGGAGGACTGGTCAAAGCGTCTGGATTTATTTCTGATGGCAGATGACAGAGAAGTCCTTCAGGATGCAGGCAAAATTACAGCAGAGATTGCAAAGGCAAAAGCAGAGACTGAATTTGAAAAATACCGCGTCATTCAGGATAGATTGTTTGTATCTGACTTTGATAAATATATGCTAGAATTGGAAGAGAATGCAAAGAAGTAGCAATATTTTTTGTCAAGGTCCATATTGGTTCGTTTAGGTGCGTAATTTTGTTATGTCAATAAATTATATGTAAGTTGCGACATGGATTGGAGGATGTATATATGGAAGTTTCAAAGAAAGATTGGAAATTATTCAGGGCTTGTATTGGCGAATGGCAGGAAGCATATATGGAGCGTTTGACTAAAGAATATATAGATTTGTTAAGTGGAGATGAGAACGCTTCTGATAAGTTTTGGGAGCTGGAAGAGCGAATAAAAAAGGATAAGAAACATCCGGGAGTAATGCTTGAACTAAGTAAAGAAAATATGATTTTTGATATTGTGGCACTGATTAATAGAGATGTAATTACGGTTGTTGATTTGAAGGATTTTAGTGATGAATTAAAAGAATATGTGAATTACCTTTTGCATAGATAACGGAGGGTATTAAGCACATAAGAATTGCAGGTGATTTTTGTGAATATAGAAGCATATGATGCAGAGTCTTTACGAAAGCTTGTCCGAACTCTTGAATATGAAAATAGGATATTGAAAGACAAGCTAAAAAAAGAAAATATTCCATATGACGAGGTCAATCCTTTCGAAGAGACAATTGATAGCGTAGAAGAGTATGACCCTGACCAGGGTGGGCGTATTGTCAACCCATCGTTTATAACAGAGAAAATGGCAACACACTTCTTTTCTATGTTTTGGGGACGCGAGGATGTTTATGCAAAGCGTGGCAAGAATGGCGGCTATTTTCCGCAATGTGATAACAGATGGGATAACAGACTGTGTCCAAAACAGCGGGGTGAGAAGATATTCTGTGATGAATGTGAAAACACTAAATGGACGCGGCTGGATGCTAAGAAAATTATTTCACATCTATTAGGGCACAAGGAAGATGGCTCGGATGTAATAGGAGTATATCCGCTGTTGACAAATGGGATGTGCAGATTTATTGTATTTGATTTTGATAATCATGAAAAAGGCGCAGAGGTGACAGATTTTGCTAACACGGATAATGAATGGTATAAGGAAGTAGAAGCCCTTAGGAAAATGTGTGAGATAAATGGTATTAAGCCGTTGGTTGAGCGTTCTCGTTCGGGTAAAGGTGCTCATGTATGGATTTTCTTTAAGAAAGCAATACCGGCGTCGGTGGCAAGAAATTTTGGGTTTATGTTATTGGATAAGGGTTCGGCATCTATTAACTTAAAATCATTTCATTATTATGACAGAATGTACCCATCTCAGGATGTAGTAAGTAGTATTGGAAATCTGATTGCATTGCCATTGCAGGGACAGGCGCTTAAACATGGTAACAGTGCATTTGTGGATGAAAATTGGAATGCCTATCCAAATCAGTGGGATGTTTTGCTAAATAAAACAGAAAAACTGAGTATGGAGGATATCGAAAAATATATGTCGAGATGGCAGGCAGAGTTGGCAGAAAGCAGGGGAATGTTTGCCGGTACAGATATGAATTGCAGACCAAAACCATGGAAGAAAAAATGTAAGTTTTTTAAGGCGGATGTTGTAGGCAAGCTACATATGGTACTTAGCAATGGTGTCTATATCGACACACTAAATCTTATGCCGAGAATTCAAAATCAGATTCGTAGTCTGGCTGCTTTTGATAATCCGGAATTTTACAAAAATAAAAGATTGGGATATTCCAATTACTATAATTTTAGTGCCGTATATTTGGGCAAAGACGTTGATGGGTACATACAGGTTCCGAGAGGGTTAAAAGAACGGATTATCGAGGAATGTAATAAAGCTGAAATAGTTGTAGATATATCTGACCAGAAAGAAAAAGGTCGTCCAATCAGAGTTTCTTTTAAAGGAGATTTGAGGATGCAGCAAGAGTTGGCAGCAGAGAAGTTATTGGCATATTCGGATGGTGTATTAAGTGCAGCAACTGCATTTGGAAAAACAGTTGTTTGTAGTTACCTGATTGCGGAACGCAAAGTAAATACTCTTATTTTGTTACAGAGCAAGGATTTGCTGAATCAGTGGGTGGATGAGCTGAACAAATTCCTGGATATTAGGGAAGAGCCGCCAGAATATGAAACAAAAACTGGCAGGAAGAAAAAGAGAGATAGTGTTATAGGTATTTTGCATGGTAATAAAAAAGCTTTGACAGGTATTGTAGATGTTGCTATGGTTGGTTCTATGTATAGTAAAGGTAAGTTCAATGACTTAATTAATTCTTACGGAATGGTAATTATGGATGAATGTCATCATGCAGCATCCAATACCTCTATGGAACTGTTACAGAGAATTAATGCAAAATATGTATATGGTGTTTCTGCGACGCCGAAGCGTGGGGATAGTTTAGATAAAATTATCTATATGCTGCTTGGACCGCTTCGTCATAGATTTACAGCATTGGAGAGAGCACAGGAGCAGGGAATAGGACATTACTTTGTGCCAAGGTATACAAGGGTAGTAGACACAGTTGACAGCAAAGATGATATTAACAAAGCGTATAGTCTGATTAGTACTAGCAGGGTTCGTAATGAAATGATTATAGATGACGTAAAGAAGAGTGTTGCGCAGAAACAAACACCGGTTATATTAACCAGATTTAAAGAACATGCAAAACTTTTGTATGATGCGTTGAAAAATGAAGCTGACCATGTATTTCTTTTATATGGGGATAATTCAGATAAGGAAAATGCAGAGATACGTGTTAAGTTGAAGCAGATTCCTAAAAATGAAAGTCTTATTTTGGTTGCAACTGGACAAAAAATAGGAGAAGGATTTGACTTTCCAAGACTTGACGTATTGATGCTTGCTGCACCGGTATCTTTTGAGGGGCGTCTGGAACAGTATGTAGGAAGATTGAATCGTGACTATGAGGGTAAAGATTCTGTTTATGTATATGATTATATTGATGCCCATGTGAGATTCTTTAATAAAATGTATGGCAAAAGGTTGAAAACTTACAAGCGTACCGGATTTTCCATATGGACGGGCGATGTACGGTCTAAGCAGATAATTAATGCAATATATGATTCTGGTAATTATAAAGAAAAATTTGAGCAGGATATTGTGGAAGCAGAGAAATCAATTGTAATTTCCAGTCCGGACATACGACAGGTCGAGATTGACAGACTGTTATTACTGGTCAAAGATCGTCAGGAACAAGGGGTAAATGTGACGGTTATTACAACAGACCCAGAAGAAGTGATTTATGGTAGTGCGGATGTATGTTATCACTTGATTAAGTTGATGAAACAAGTGGGCATAAATGTAGTGGCCAAAACAGAAGTCGGAGAAAGATTTGCCGTTATAGATGATGAGTTGGTATGGCATGGCGGAATGAATCTGCTTGGCAAGGTAGATATATGGGATAATTTAATGCGAATTAAAAATCATCAAGTAGCGGCAGAATTGTTAGAAATTTCGCTTGGTACCACAAGAGAATTTAGAGGAGGCTAATAATTGTTATTCAAATTATCTCGGTTCGGGTGAATGCAGCAGACGTATTATATAATACAGGATTTTGGCGTTGAGTTTTCGAAAATATTTTTTCGTGTTCTTGACAAAAATACATGTAGCAACTATAATCTAATTACCTGATAGGTAATGTGGCGAAAGAAGGGAGGACTTGGAATTAGTTTATACAGATGCAAAAACTGAGAAACAATGTACGAGTTTAAAGGTAGCAAGAAAGTTGTTTAGTGGAAATGCTGCACTTGCAAATAGCCTTTTTGCAAGAATAAATGCTTTGAAGCAGGCAGAAACTATTAAAGATATTATAGTCCAACCAACCTTTCACTTTCATAAACTTGAAAATAAAGGTGGAAGAAATTTGGATGGATATTTTGCAATTGATGTGAAATCAAGAAAGGATCAGTGGCGTATAATAATAGAACCACTAAATGAAAATAAGGAACCATATGTTCCGTGTAATATTAATGAGATATCACAAAATGTGAGGATTGTTGAGATAACGGAGGTGAGCAAACATTATGAGTAATTACATTGAGTATAATGATACGATTGCATTTCACCCAGGATATTATATTAAAGAAATTGTGGAAGAAAATGGATTGACTCAGGAAGATTTTGCAAAGAGATTAGATACTACGCCGAAGAATTTAAGTTTGTTGATTCGTGGGGAGCAGAGCTTATCTATTGATATTGCAATGAAGCTTTCTAGAATGCTTGGTACTAGCGTAAATTATTGGCTTAATTTGCAGAATTCTTATGATGCTTTGATTGCAGAATTTAAATCACAAGAAGAATTGCTGGAAGAAAGAAAAGTATTTGAATTATATGACTACAAATATTTTAGAGAGAATTATGGGCTTCCGGATTTGCCTAGAAAAAAGGATGAACAGATTAAAGCGGTTCGTGAATTTCTGAAGGTTGCAACATTAACAGTGTTTACCAAGAGAGATATGGCAGTAAACTTTAGAAGTTCAACAGAAGCATTAGAAGAAGCTAGTACAGTTAAGGCAAATACTATGGTTCAGATCGCAACTAATAAGGCATTGGCTGTAGATGCACCAAAATTTAATAAAAAGAAATTTGAAGCTGCGGTACAGTATGCGCTGACATTGACTAAAAATCATAGCGAATTTTATCCATTGATTCGAAAAGCTTTCGAGGAGGCTGGTGTTATCTTTGTAATACTTCCTAATATTGTTGGCTCAAAGATTAATGGAGCTACCAAAAAAATTGGTGATAATATAATGTTGATGGTTAATGATAGAAGACTTTATTCAGACTCATTTTGGTTTACATTGTTCCATGAGATTGGTCATATTATTAATGGTGATTATGGAATATCGTTTGAGAAAGAATCTGGGGAACAAGAGCATGCTGCTGACTTGTTTGCGGAGGATAGTCTTATTCCAAGAGAACGGTATAATGATTTTGTGGCAAGAGAAAGATTCGGATTAAAAGATATTATTCGTTTTGGGGAATCGATTAACAGAGATCCTGGCATTGTATTAGGAAGATTGCAGAATGATGGTTTGGTCGGATTTGATGATTGGACAATGAAGCCAATAAGACATAAGTATAGGGTTAAAATGGCGTAATATCATAGTAAAAGATTGAAGAACCGATTATGTGAGTTGGGTTCATGATGTGAAGCAGCGTTATGTGTCCGCACAGATAAAATCAGCGGTCAAAGTAAATACAGAGCAGCTTTTCTTTAACTGGCAGTTGGGGCGGGATTTGGTTGAGAGAAGAGCAGAGGAGAAATGGGGAAAAGGAATTGTGGAGCAGCTTAGTCTTGATCTGCAGAATGAATTTCCCAAAGCGAAAGGATTTTCAGCAAGAAATCTTTGGAATATGAAAAATGGTATCTATTCTATTCCGAAAATGAAAGTTTTTCAGAACTTACATATCGTATGGAGGAAAGTCTCGATATGAAAAGCCTAAAACTGCACCAATTTGGTGCAGAAATGGAATTTCCTTCTGTTTTTGGATTTGTTTCATTACCGGCAGGATATGATGAAAAAGAATTAGAGGATGCTTTGGAACAGAACATAACAAGATTTTTGCTGGAACTTGGATCTGGTTTTGCCTTTATAGGACGTCAGAAAGAGATTATTGTAGCAGGAAAAACCAGAAAGATTGATATGCTTTTTTATCATATAAAACTTCGATGCTATGTTGTCGTTGAGTTAAAAGCGGTATCGTTTGAACCGGAATTTGCCGGAAAACTGAATTTTTATGTGAATGCAGTAAATCAGTTAATGAAAACGGATGATGACAATCCGACAATAGGATTGCTTATATGCAAGGATAAGGATCAGACAGAGGTACAGTGGTCATTTCAGGGAATTGAAACACCTATGGGAGCTGCAACTTATGATAACATTCGGATGAATGAGATTAAGTCTCAGCTGCCATCGGAGGAAGCTATTCAGAAACGTCTGGAACAGGCAGAAGAGGAATACCTGCTGAAATTGCAGGAAAAGTTTAAGTAGATTAGATACAACGGCATCGTTATAAAGGAGTCATTAATGTCGCTAAGTGGCTCTTTTTTTAATGCGATAAATCGCACCAATATACTGCGAAACATGATTCTAAAGAGATTATTTTTAATATTAGCCCCCACCCCCACAAACTTGATAAAAACTCTCACCTGCACCTATTGATTTTTACCCCAAAATTCAGTAATATAAAAGAGGTTAGACAAGACTAACCAAAATGTGAATAAATCATGTGGACTCCTCGTATTAGGTTGTGAATCCTGAACGCATCCTATGCAGAATTGAATGAAATTCTTGCGGGGAGTACTATTATTTTGCGGAAAAGGAGATAGTGTTACGATGAATTTTTTGGAAATTGAAAAAGTAGTTGGACGTGAGATTTTGGATTCGAGAGGCAATCCGACGGTGGAAGCAGAGGTAACTTTGGTAGACGGAACCGTGGGAAGAGGTACTGCCCCAAGTGGTGCGTCTACAGGTGAGTTTGAGGCGCTGGAACTGAGAGACGGTGACAAGGACCGTTATCTTGGCAAGGGTGTTGAAAAAGCTGTCAACAACATCAATACTGTGATTAATGAGGTTCTTACCGGTTTAGATGCGTCTGATATTTACGCTATTGACAAGGCGATGATTGATGCAGATGGTACGAAAGACAAATCAAAACTTGGTGCCAATGCGATTTTGGCGGTGTCAATTGCAACAGCAAGAGCGGCATCTATTGCGTTAGACATTCCGTTGTACCGCTTTTTGGGTGGCATTTCAGGCAACCGTCTTCCGGTACCTATGATGAATATTTTAAATGGTGGTGCTCACGCAGATTCAGCTGTTGATACGCAGGAATTTATGATTATGCCGGTTGGCGCGCCATCGTTTAAAGAAGCGCTTCGCTGGTGTGCAGAGGTTTTCCATAAGTTGAAATCTCTGATTAAAGATATGGGAGATGTAACAGCGGTTGGTGATGAAGGTGGATTTGCACCAAACAAACTTACTTCCGATGAAGAAGCTATTGAGAAAATTCTGGAGGCTGTTAAGGCTGCCGGATTTGAACCGGGAAAAGATTTTATGATTGCTATGGATGCAGCTTCTTCCGAATGGAAATCGGAAAAAGGAATTGGTTATTATAAACAGCCAAAATCCGGCAAAGAATTTACTTCGGATGAGCTGATTGCACATTGGGAATCTCTCATTGACAAGTATCCGATTATTTCTATCGAAGATGGTTTGGATGAGGAAGATTGGGAAGGCTGGAAGAAGATGACTGAAAAGATTGGTCATAAGGTTCAGCTTGTAGGAGATGACCTTTTTGTTACAAATACAGAGAGACTTTCCAAGGGTATTAAAATGGGAGCGGGCAACTCCATTTTGATTAAATTAAACCAGATTGGTTCGGTATCAGAAACATTGGAGGCTATTAAGATGGCGCATAATGCAGGATATACAGCCATTTCTTCCCACCGCTCCGGTGAGACAGCAGACACAACTATCGCAGACCTTGCAGTAGCGCTGAATACATGTCAGATTAAGACAGGTGCTCCTTCGAGATCCGAGCGTGTAGCAAAATACAACCAGCTTCTCCGCATTGAAGAAGAATTAGGTGCCAGCGCAGTGTACCCGGGTATGGATGCATTTCATGTAGGTAAATAATAGAATTAAAAACAGACGATGAAAAGATTTCCGGTATATGAATGTATGTGCCGGAAATTTTTGTACGTTGAAATTGAAAAGGAGGGCGGATGGTTTTGGTGCAAAGCTCGACGCAGGATATTGCGAAAACCATATTTTGGTGATATGATTATTGCAGTGTTGTGATAAAATGTTGGCTAAGCGCTGTTAAAGTGTTAGATATTTATGGGTACGGACAAAATAATACAAGGAAGGTGAATCTATGTTATTCATATGTTATCCAAAATGCTCAACCTGCAAAAAGGCAAAAAAGTGGTTGGACGAGCATCATTTAAATTACACGGAGCGTCATATTGTAGAGGAAAAACCATCGTATGATGAATTAAAAGAATGGGTTTCTAAAAGTGGGCTTCCTCTAAAAAAATTCTTTAACACAAGCGGATTGTTGTACAAGGAGATGAAGTTGAAGGATAAACTTCCGACAATGAGCGAAGACGAGCAGCTTCAATTGCTGGCAACCAATGGAATGCTTGTCAAACGTCCGCTGGTTATTGGGGATGAAGCAATTCTTGTTGGTTTTAAGGAAAATGAGTGGAGTGAAAAATTGGAATGAAAATATAAGTGAGGGGGAATAGTATATGGAGAAAATATATATATGGATAATTGCATTAATGGTGCTTTCTGCGTTAGTAACCATTATTAAGCCGAGGATAAAAGGGAAAATGGGTGAAGCAACGGTAAGTATGTTGTTAAAAAAGTTGGACAAAAATAAGTATCAGGTAGTTAATGATGTTTTGTTGAGTGCAGAGGGTGGAAATACACGTACAACGCAGATTGATCATGTGGTTGTTTCAATTTACGGTATATTTTCAATTGAAACCAAGAATTATAAAGGACAGATTTATGGTTCGGAGTCTTCGGCAAAGTGGACACAGAACATTTACGGTCACAAATATTCATTTATGAATCCCATATATCAGAATTATGCGCATGTAAAGGCGTTAAATGCCTTGCTTCAAAGTCATGGTTATGAAAATATTCCGGTTTTCTCAATTGTGACTTTTCCCGGAGATGCTGTGCTAAAAATAAAGACAACAAAATCGCAGGTTGTGAAGTGGGGAGCAGTTACAAAGACGGTCAAAAAACTTTCTGTCCAATCGGTTCTTTCGAGAGAGGATATGGATAAGATTCTGGCAATACTTACAAATTATATGAGTACCAAGACAGATACGTGTAAACATGTGAATGAAATAAAAGAAGCAAAATATGTTAAGAAGCAGAAAGAGAAATCAGGAATGTGCCCGAAATGTGGGGGCGCGTTAGTTTTACGCAAGGGCAAATATGGCAAGTTTTATGGATGCAGTAATTACCCGAAATGCAGATATACGGCACCGGTAAAATAAGATACTTTTCAAAAATAGATAAAACAAAGAGGACTTGACAAACAAAAATTTTTCTGATATGTTATAACGATTTAGCAAAGATGTTAAATGGGAAGGTATGGGGATAAAAGGAGGAAAAATATGTATCATTTTCAGTATGTAGCAAAAAAAGAGCTTAAACCGGCAAAAAAACAGCTTATGGAACTAATACACAAGGTGCAGGATGAAGTTCGAGATAGTTTTACCTTTCAGTATAAATTTGTTGGGAGTGTACAAAGAAATATGGTAACGTGGGATGTAAAGAGTAATGCCGGTTTTGATTTTGATGTTAATATCATGGTAAATGACGATGACGAGAAATTCGATGCAAAAAAAATTAAAAACATACTTATGTGTGCATTCAACAAGTATGCTAGAAAGTACAGATATGATTTTTGCGAGGATAGTACGAGAGTTTTTACAATTAAAGTGAAAGATAGAAAAAATTTTAGGATTCGTCATAGTTGTGACTTTGCAATTGTGAATGATTATGGTGACAATCAGCAGCAGTACATACGTTACAATAAGCAAAAAAATAATTATACGTGGGAAGAACAAACAAAAGGCTTTTATTGTCTCCCTGAAAAGATAGAATTTTGTAAGGATAATCAATTATGGCAGGAAGTTAGAGAGATATATTTGGATAAGAAGAATTATAATACGGACAGTGACAAGAAATCTAGGTCGATATTTGCGGAAACAATTCATGAAGTCTGCCATAGAAATGGATTTTACGATTAGCACAATAAAGGAGAGGAGAAAGTGATGAGGACGGAGACAGTAACATTAACGAATATGTGTATGGTTTACGATGATGCGGGAAATGTTTTGGTTCAGGACAAAGTGGATAAAAAGTGGTCAGGACTTACATTTCCGGGCGGACATATTGAGAAGGGCGAATCTTTTGTGGATTCAGTTATTCGTGAGGTATATGAGGAGACCGGACTCACGATAGAAAAGCCAAGAATCTGTGGTACAAAAGACTGGCTGCGGGATGACGGCTCAAGGTATCTTGTTGTTTTTTATAAGACGAATCAATTCAGCGGTGAACTCAAATCCTCGCATGAAGGGGAAGTAAAGTGGATGCCGTTAGAAGAGATGAAAAAGGGAAAGCTTGCAAACGGAATGGACGATATGCTTCGCGTATTTTTGGAAGAAGATATCAATGAATTTCATTACCGCAGAGAAGATGGTGTCTGGAAATATGAGCTGAAATAATGGAGGGTGTATTATGCAAATTGAGACGGAGCGTTTAATTCTTCGTGAGATGAACGAAGAAGATTTTGATGACTTATATTGTGTGCTTGCGGATTCGGATATTATGCAGCATTATCCGTATACTTTTGATGAAAAAAGAGTCCGTGGATGGATTGAAAAAAATCAGGAACGGTACCAGATTTTTGGTTTCGGATTGTGGGCTGTGTGCCTAAAAGAAAATGGAAAAATGATTGGTGACTGCGAACCGATTGGAAATACGATTAAGCCGGAAATTGGTTACCATATTCAAAAAACATATCAGAGAAAAGGATATGCAAAAGAAGCAGCAATTGCCGTAAGAGACTGGGCTTTTACATATACGCCGTTTCAGACGATTTATTCTTATATGAAAAGCACAAATCTCCCATCGATGCAGACGGCACAGGCGTATGGATGTCAACGGGTTGATGAATTTGTGGATGCGGAAAAAGAAAAAACGACAGTGTTTGCCCTCTCGAAAAAAACATGGCTTGAAAAGTATAAAATGAGGCAGGAAAAAGGGGCGCCTCTTTATCGGTATTTTCCATGTCATGGACAAAGAAAAAGAACTTACCGGTTCTGCCGGAAGTATCGTTTATGCGTGGGATGTCGTAAATGAATACCTGCACCGCCAGAGTTTTGCGCGAACCTGGACAAACATTTACAAAAACAGCGGCGATTCACCAAGTTATGTAAAGAAAGCCTTTGAACTCGCCTACGGAATGTTAAAAGCCTATAATGTTCAGGATAAAGTAACGTTATTCTACAATGACTACAATACCTATTTTGGCATTCAGAAGACGCTCAATCTCGTTGAATTTATCAACGCTGCAAAATCAATGGGCTGATAGGAAGTAACCGAATGGTTACCGCAAAAATCCTCTGCTGTATTACATGCAATGCGGCAGGGGATTTTTTTACAAAAGTAAAAATTTTACCCCTTAAAGTAAAATTAATCCGTTCAAATTCGATTGCATTTTCCTTATAATGGCTATATCATTATTTGAACAAGGAGGGTTTTTTATGTTACTTAAAAAACGAATTCTTCCTCTAGCTTTATCTGTCATTATGGCTATGTCCGCGTTGACCGGCTGTGGCAGCAGTTCAGAGAAAGACAGCTCATCAGGGGCTGAGACAACCCTGACCATGTGGACGATCGCCACAGAAAGCGACTCTTTCCACAAACCGTATCTTCAGGCAATCAAGGAGTTTGAGAAAAATCATCCCGGTGTAAAGATTAATATGGAAACATTTGAAAATGAATCCTATAAAACGAAGATCAAAGCGGCCGTCGCTGCCAATGAACTTCCTGACATTTTCTTTACCTGGTCGGGTGGATTTTCTGAATCTTTCGTATCTTCCGGAAAAGTAATGTGCCTGGATGATTATTACAAAAATTACGAAAAGGAAATCAGTAAAACCGCTCTTGCCAACGATATCTACGATGGCAAATTGTATGGTTCCGTAACTTGTACACCGGTATCCGTAATGTGGTACAACAAAGAAATGTTCAAAAAACAAGGTGTCGAAGTACCAGCTACATGGGATGATTTCAAAGCTGTCTGCAAGAAATTCATTGATGCAGGCATTAAACCGATTGGAACCAGTGTAAAAGACACTTGGGTACTTGCTATGCTTCATGACGGATTAGCACTTAAATCTGCCGGAGCAGACAAAGTCACCAAGGCTTTGACAAAACAGGGTCAGTCCTACAACGATCCGGACTTTGTAAAAGCTGCTAACTGCATCAAAGAATTGGTTGATATGGGCGCTTTCATCGACGGCGCAACCGGTCTTTCCAATGATGAAGCAAGTGCTTCTTTCTATGCAGAACAGGTTCCAATGTACTTCACCGGAAGCTGGATGGGTGGTTCCATCGTTACCGATGCCGAGAAACCGGATAACTTCGCTGTTGCACCAATTCCTGTTGTCAACAGCAAAAATGCAAGTGTAACCGACTTCATGGGCGGAGGTTCCGATACTTTGATGGTATCCGCCAACACGAAGAACAAAGACCTTGCCGCTGCCGCTGCTTTTGAGATTACAAGAGGAGTTTCCAAACATGCTTACTTAAGCGGTGCTGGAATTCCGGCTTGGACCGTAGATTATGATGCTTCTTCCGTCCCTGCCTTAACACAGCAGGTAGCAGATATTGCCGGAAAAGCAACTTCCTATACGTTGTGGTTTGATACGTTGATGTCTTCCGATGATGCTGGAGAATATCTGACACTCCTTCAGTCCCTCTTCGCAGGCGATCTGAAACCGGAAGAATTTGCTGCCAGCATGGATAAGCAGTTAAGTAAAAAATAATCACAAGTTAATTTTGTGAATGGGATTTGATCCGGGCGGCTCCCAGACAGCAGCATTGCTGCAGTCCGGGAGCCGCCCGGCATTATAACGATTCGTTTAAAGGAGGATTTCATGGACAAAGTAAGAAAAAACAAAACAGCAATCTTCGTTTTTCTCTTTCCTTCTGCATTGCTGTTTTTAGCCATTATTATCTTACCAATCTTTATGTCCGGATATTATAGTCTTTTAGACTGGGACGGCATCACTTCCGGCACATTTGTTGGTATACAAAATTACATTGAATTATTTACAGAAAAAAGTCTTGGCTTCGGCCCTACCGTGCGAAACGCCTTTATCTTTGCCGGACTTTCTGTCTTTTTACAGCTTCCCCTCGCCCTGCTTTTGGCTCTGACTTTGGCAAAGGGCATCAAGGGTGAACGATTTTTTGTGGCGGTGTTCTTCATTCCGGTTTTGTTATCCACAACCGTCATCGGACAATTGTGGATGAAAATATACAATCCACAATACGGTATTGTCAATTCCTTTTTGCATGCCGTCGGTCTTGACACATGGTGCAAGACCTGGCTCGGCGACCAAAAATATGCTCTTGCCGCCTGCTTCATCCCGATGCTTTGGCAATACGTCGGCTACCACATGCTCCTCATGTACGCAGGCATTAAAAGTCTGTCACCGGATATCCGTGAAGCAGCTAAGATTGACGGTGCCAATGACCACCAATTATCACGTTATATCACAATTCCTATGATCAAGCCGGTTTTGCGTATGTGTGTGATCTTTGCGGTAACCGGTTCTTTGAAGGCCTTTGACCTGATCTATGTATTGACCGGCGGCGGTCCGGCTCACGCAAGTGAAGTACCAAGTACCTTGATGATTAACATGATCTTCGACCGAAGCCGCTATGGACTTGGAAGCTCGATTGCCATGTTTATCATTTTCCTGTGCTTCTTTTTCGCAATACTGATCAAACGCTGTTTTCGAACGGAGGTGGACTAAATGAAAAAAGTAAAAACCAGTGTAATGTACATTTTACTGTCTCTTTGGGCATTGGTAAACCTATTTCCGCTGTATTGGATGTTTACCTTCTCCCTAAAGACAAATAAAGAAATCTTTGGCGACAACATCATCGGCCTGCCAAAAGAATGGCTGTGGAGCAACTATTCGGAGGCTCTCGATACCGGGAATATGGCACTTTACTTTGTCAATAGTGCCATTGTCACCTTTGCTACGATTGCATTCACTGTCATCTTTTCCCTGATGGCGACTTATGCACTTTCCCGCATGGAATGGCGCGGCCGCAAACTTGTCAACAGCATTTTTATGCTCGGCTTAACGGTACCGATTCACGCGGCAATCCTGCCAATTTTTATCATCTTACGTGAATTAAAGATGACAAACTCCTATCAGGCACTCATAATTCCTTACACCGCATTTGCATTGGCGATGGCGATTATGATCTGTCAAAGTTTCATTGAAAATATTCCACGTGAACTTGAAGAGTCTGCCTGTATCGACGGCTGTGGTGTCTATGGCATTTTCTTCCGCATTGTGCTTCCGCTCATGAAACCGGCACTTTCTACCATTGGCATTTTTACCTTTCTACAAGCGTGGAATGAACTTATGTTTGCCGTCATCTTTATCAGTGACAGTAAATATCGTACATTGTCGGTAGGTATCCAGGCACTTTCCGGGGCTTACACGACCAAATGGGGGCCGATCGGTGCTGCTCTTGTCATCGCCACGTTCCCGACACTCATCATTTATTGTTTTATGAGCAAAAAAATACAAGAAAGTTTAATGGCAGGTGCAATTAAAGGATAAATGTGCTATAATAAGTTTATTATAGTTATTTTGGGAGATATAACGTACTATGAAGAAACGTTTTTTGTCATTGGGGCTTCGAAAAAAAATTCAGTTTTTGTTTCTTTGTACAATGATTGTATGCATTTTATTCTGCTCAGGTATCTTCTATTTGATTTTGGAAAATCAAATGCAGCAATCGATCGCTGACAAAGAAATCAGTAATCGAACTGCTATTTCCAATAACTTGGACAGCACCATGAAGTCCATTAACAGCATCAGCCGCCTTACCATGCTTCGCAGCACTGTACGCACTTTTTTACTTGCAGAGAGTAATTCTACTCCTCGCACACGAAATGCTCTCCAGGAGATCCACGACATTCTAAATACATTTAATCTTTCCTGTAATGTCGTGATTCTTCGCATGGACGGCCAATACCTTAATACCGGTCCGGGAATCACCTATGTCAATACCGGCAAGATTTTTGAAACGGAATGGCTGAACGAAGTCATGGCTCAAAAGGGAAATTACGTTATTAAAGCAGGCACTCGCGGTGCCTTTCGCTCAAATATTGGCGAAATGGTGTCTTTTGTCCGTGTCATCAATGACATAAACACCCAAAAACCGATCGGTATCCTAGCAATCAATCTCCCAAGCCGCTTCTTTGAACAGGCATATGAAGGGCTTTCCGGCGAAACCAGCCATTTTGCTCTTTATGACACATCCGGCAGATTAATCTGCAAGGATAATGAAAGCACATTTTCCTCCTTAAATCCGGAAAATCTACTTCAAAACACGCGCGAAGAAACGGACAAACTATTTTACAAAAGTATATTTACCTGCGACACATTGGGAGACTCTCATTTCATCCTTGCTTCCCGTCTGGAAGTACGGATTTTAGATGGGCTCCCTGCCAAATTACTGGTCGCTTTGATCATCGGCGCTTTTATACTTCTCGCATTTATGTGGCTGATCAATACTTATATTGCAAAAAATGTCATCTACCCGATCCAGCGTTTGGTCGACAGCATGGCCGAAGTGCAAAACGGCTGGCTACACCGCGTTAGTATGAATGTAAACGATGACGAGATCGGTCTTTTAAAAAACAGCTACAACGCTATGCTGATTGAGATCAATCAATTGATCGATGAACTTCTTCAAAAAGAAAAAACACTGCGGATGGCTGAATTAGATGCTCTTCAGGAGCAAATGAAGCCCCACTTTTTGTATAACACTCTGGATATGATCCGTTATATGGCTTTGGAAAACCGAACCGATGAAGTATATAATATGTTGGAAACTCTTGGGAATTTTTACCGTCGTTTCTTAAGTAAAGGAAGCACGGACTTGTCTCTGGGAGAAGAAATAGAAATTGTAAAAAGCTATCTTACACTGCAGAGAACACGTTTTGAGGATATTTTTACAGATGAATATGAAATTGAAGAAGGCCTGTCTTCCATCCGTGTTCCGCGCCTGATTCTGCAGCCGCTCGTAGAAAATTCCATTTATCATGGGATTCGCCCAAAAGGCGAACATGGGGTTATCCGTGTCACGGTAAAACGTCAGGAAGATTTTCTATTTCTTAGCATTTACGACAATGGAATCGGTATGTCCGCACACCAGCGGGAACTTTTATTTTCCGGCAAAGACAGCCGAAGTTTTGGATTTCAGGGAACCATTGAAAGAATCCGTTATTATTATAAAACGGAAGATGTCTTTGAGATACACAGTACAGAAGGGGAATATTGTGAGATTATTTTGAAACTGCCACTTTCAAATGGCTGTTAGATATTTTTGTTATAATGTAAAGGAGAGTGTAGTTTTTATGTATCGTGTTATGATCATTGACGATGAAAAGGCGCTTCGCAATCTTTTAAAAGCATCGGTCGACTGGCAGGAAATGGGGCTGGAAGTTGTTGGCGAAGCAGCAAGTGGGATTGAAGCGATCAATATTATCGATAAACTTCGTCCGGACATTATTTTTGTAGACATTCGTATGCCCTTTATGGATGGCATCGAATTTTCCAGAATTGCGTTAAAACGGTATCGGCAGATGAAAATCATTATCCTGACTGCCTTTGACGAATTTGAATATGCAAAGCAGTGCATCGGACTTGGGCTCACGGATTATCTTCTAAAACCGATCGTTCGCACAGACATCCGGGAAGCCTGCCAAAAAGCGATCCGCGAACTGGATGCCCTGCCTGCCGCCGTACCGGAGCAGCCCGTCCTGCAGGATGTCTCTTCGGATATGGAACACGTCAAGCAGTATATTGATAACCACTATCCGGATTCCGCTTTAAATCTCACCGCGATCGCGCAGAAATTCGGTTACAATCCGAGTTACCTGAGTCGCCGTTTTAAAGCTGACTGCGGTCAGAATATCTCAGATTACATCACGGCCTGCCGCATGGAAAAGGCCAAAAAATGTCTGGAATCGCGGATGCTTATGTATATGACGGCAAAAGAAGTCGGCATTCCGGATCCAAATTATTTTGGAAAATGTTTTAAAAAATATACCGGAAGTTCGTATTCCGAACTGCTCAAATTGCAGTTGTCCACCTAACCGGAAATCCGCTTAATTTATCATTTATTTGAGGAGGTTTCTATGAAATCATTACTTGGAAACAAATTGTACGACTGGCTGACTACTGCATGTCAGCTAATCGTGCTTGGCTTTTTATTTTTATTTACGAGTATCCCTCTTATCACTTCAGGGGCTTCTTTGACGGCGCTTTATCATTGTATCTCGCGCGGTCACACACAAACTTCCGCTCACATCTGCCGGGAATATTTTTCAGCATTCAAATCCAATTTTTTCCAGTCTCTTGCACCAACAATCCTGTTTCTCTGCTACGGTGCCACGATGGCTGTAGATCTTTCCCAAGTCTTTACCGGAAAAAACGGCAATCTTTTACCGCCCTTTTTATGGATGGTAATCTGCCTCGTCCTCTGGGTTCTCGCCAATTATATCTTTGCCGTGATCTCACACCTGCGCGCTTCGTTTCCGGCAGTTCTTCTGCTCTCCGTGCGCCTGATGGCAGGTCACATCAAAGAAACTTTCATCTTATTATTTACAATGGCCGGCGCCTGCCTCATCGTCTTCCTGGTTCCCGGACTTTTCGTCCTTTTTCCCGGAATCCTCTGCGACATCGCCAGCCATCTGATTGAGCCTGGTTTAAAAAAGGCTCTTGCTATTGATTAATCCAGTTCTTTATCAATGTCACTTAGTTAAGTTTATTAGCTCACCTCATTGTGAAACTCTAACAAAAAAATTAAAATTGTAGTTGACATATCAATCAAAATGTGCGGCTGCTCACTTTCTTCTTTTGTAAAAAATCCAAACAAGGATTTTATTCGTAAACGCAAACTTGATTTTCAGGAAATGATGCAACTCATCATTTCCATGGAAAGTGGCAGTTTAAATCATGAACTTCTCAATTTTTTTGACTATGATTCTTCAGTTCCTACTGGCTCCGCTTTTTATCAACAACGTTCCAAACTTTCTATTTCTGCGTTCCGCCATCTTTTGAAGGAATTCAACCTTAAATTTCTTTTAGATAAATTTCGCGGAAAATCAGCACGGACGTCTAAAAAATGAGTTTCAGGCTATTTGCAATCTTATGGTTCGGTATGCCTATGGAGGTTTGCCGATTTTCATCGCTGACAGAGGATTTTCCAGCTACAACGTTTTTGCCCATGCAATCGAAAATAAAGTTGATTTTTTGATTCGTGCCAAGGATTTGAATGTACAGCGTTTTCTTGGTGTCGAGATTCTTCTAGATAAACTGGATACAACCGTCGAACTGATTTTGACCAGAACACAATCAAAAAAGAAACATAAACATCCTGAAAACATCATCACTACGCTTTCCAAAGAAGACTTTACACCAGATGATATAAAATACTGTTATAATCTTCGTTGGGGCATTGAAACTTCTTTTCGCGACTTAAAACATACCATTGGCGCCACTAATTTACATTCTAAAAAAACAGAGTTTGTTGCATTTGAACTTTTGAGCAGGCTCATTTTGTATAATTTCTGTTCCATGGTTATTTTACATGTACCAGTAAAAAGTAAGAATCGCAAATATGAATACCAAGTAGGCCTGATAGGAATTATGCCCGCCAGCATAGAGTCCAAAAACCGGCAAGCTTCTCATACCGCTACGCACTCAACAAACGAGAGTGCCCACGAGACGCAAAGCTTTTCTAAGGAATTACTGAAAACAAAAAAGTGCCAACGAACACTTGACACAAACTAACATTGACTTTTCCTTGTGTTTTCAATACCCTTATGATAATATATAAGTAGATAATATATTATACAAAACACATAAATATACCACAAAACAGATAATATATTATCTGTAAAAACAACACATAAAGGTGACATAAAATGGCGAGACTAATATGGGAGACAGCAGAGGAAATCGATATGAAGCTGGCGGGCAGAATACGAGGGATTCGCAAAAGGCGTTCGATTTCCCAGAAAAAATTATCGGAAATGAGCGGTGTAAGTTACGGCTCAATTAAGCGTTTTGAGACGACAGGGCAGATTTCACTACTCTCTTTAACGAAGCTGGCATTTGCTCTGAATGAGGTGGATGAGATACGGAATTTATTTACGGATGTTCCGTATCGAAGTATTCAGGAGGTTATCAATGAGGGAAAATAAAGTGTTGCATGTTTATTACGGGGAGCGGCTTGTAGGGACGATGGCACTTACGGAATCAAAAAAAGCAGCATTTGAATATGCTGATGAATGGCTGGCGGACGGTTTTTCTATCAGCCCTTTTTCACTTCCATTGGAAAAACGGGTTTTTGTTCCCACAAAAGATTATTTTCGAGGGTTATTCGGCGTGTTTGCAGACAGCCTGCCGGATGCGTGGGGACAGTTATTGTTAGATAGAATGTTAAAAAAGCATGGGATAAATAGAGATGAATTTTCAATTATTGACCGTTTGGCAGTAGTAGGAAATCAAGGGATGGGAGCACTTATTTATCGCCCCGAAAGAAATCTGTCCTATGGTCAGGACGTAGATAATCTGGATGAACTGGCAGAAGAATGTCAGCGCATTTTGAATACAGAGGAGACAGAAAAACTGGATGAATTGTATCGTTTGGGCGGAACCAGTGGCGGAGCCAGACCTAAAGTTATGATGGAAATGGATGGGGAGCCATGGATTATTAAATTTCCGGCGCATGTGGACCGTGCGGATATTGGAAAAATGGAATACGATTATTATCTGTGTGCCGAGCAGTGTGGAATTACGATGAGTGAATGTAATTTGTTTCCGTCAGATAAATGCAGCGGCTATTTTGGTACGAAACGCTTTGACCGGAAAAATCAGCATGGAGAAATGGAAAGAGTGCATATGTTGACAGTGGCGGCACTTTTGGAGTTGGATTTTGAGCAGCCTGTTCTTGATTATCAGGATTTGATGAAACTTACGAAAATAATAACCAATAATTCACCGGAGGATTTGGAGAATATGTACCGCCGTATGTGTTTTAATGTGTATGCTCACAATCGAGACGACCATGCAAAAAACTTTTCTTTTCTTTATGAAGAGGAGAAAAAGTGCTGGCGGCTGAGTCCGGCGTATGATTTGACATATAGTACGACATATTATGGAGAGCACACGACAACTGTGGCTGGGAATGGGAAAAATCCGGGAAGCAAAGAATTAATTTTTGTAGGAACACAGGCCGGCTTATCAAAAGAAAAGTGCCGGAGCATCGCAGTGGAAATCAAAAATTGTGTTTCTGATATGCTTTCAGAATATTTGAATCCATAAAAATGCGAATTTCCGGCACTTTTTTTATCATTTTGCAGCTATTACGCTGACTTTAATTTTAGCGGTTACACCATTTTGGGCAACGGCATAAATTGTCGCATGCCCTGCTTTTTTTGCTCTGATTTTACCCTTCTTTGATACGGTCAGTATAGAGGAATCACTCACAAGGTAGCGGATTTTTTGAATGTGCCAGCAGGTTTTTTTGCCTTTTGGTACAATTACTTTTGCTCGTATTTTCTTAGTGCTTCCGGCCTTTAAAGAAAGTTTTTTACCACTGCGGATTTTTACGCGCGAAGGATTTTCATAAGTTTTACTTCCTTTCGTCAGCGAATGTAATTCCAGTGATTTACTGATTGCAGTTTTTTTCTTCCCGATAATGCGGTAAGCCGTAATACGGTATTTATACCACGTATCTTTTTCACAGTTTTTGTGGGTGTAAGAAGTGGTTAATCGGTTTTTAATGTCGGCAATCTTCTTTACTTTACGCTCTTTTCCGTTTTCATTGCAGGCAGAGGCGTAAATGAAATATCCGTCCGCATTTTTTACCTGATTCCAGAAAAGTTGGTTAGCGTTTTCGCTTGCTTTCACCGGTTGAATCAGCTTTTTGCTTACGGAAGCTTTGACTGGTTTTTTCGTAGGTGCTACGGTTGGCGCAGCGGTTGGAACCTGAGTTGGAACAGTCGTTGGTGCTATGGTTGGTGTCATCGTCGGAGTCGCCGTTGCCCGCTGCGTTGGAGTGACAGTCGGCGTAGTGGTTGGTGTGGCAGTCGGCGTAGTGGTTGGTGTGGCAGTCGGTGTAGTGGTTGGTGTGGCAGTCGGTGTAGCAGTTGGAGTCGGGCTTGGTGATGGTGATGGTGTCTGTCCCACCTCGGTTGGTTCCGGCAGGGGTATGTATTTATCGTAATAAACCTTAAGTATCGTGGCATTGTTTGGCTTAACAATTCCAAATGTAGTAGTATCATCTCCACCCTGCATATATCCATCGGGCTCCTTAATTTCTGCATAAACGGTCTTCCCAATGTAGGTTGGGGGGCTTACGTATTCGTTCAGCAGTTTATAGTTACCATCTTCTGTTTCCTGATAGTAGAGTACCTTATAGGTTGTTTTCTCCGGTTCATAATACAAATTCATTTGGTAATGTGTATCCGCGTTTTCGAGTGTGACAGAGGAATCCTGCGGTGTGATTGTGCTTATGTGATAGTAATCATTACTATATTTTGTCGCATAGCTGGGATCTGCTTCAGCCACAGTGACAGTGTCGCCAACGGCACCTGTCATAACCTCGGAAGATTCTGCCTTTACATAATATTCTGTGTTCGGATTAAACTTCCAGTAATTGATTTGATATGATGCCTCTTCGTCAATTGGTTTATACTTATTGGTAAACTGGAAGGCGTGCAAAGTTGTATTCGCCTTGGAGGCATTGATTGATGAAGAAAAACCAATCAATGCCTTTTTGTTGTCAAAACGGGAGTGAAGGTCAATTTCTTTTTCAATCTGCGGTTTGGCAGGTCTTTTCGCATTGGCAAAATCGCCATTGGCATAGCGGACATACATTTTGTCACCATCATAATCAATCCATACGGTAAAAAGCCTGTCATTTACCCCTGCGTCTGCAAAACGCGTGGCACAGGTGGAAGAATCACTGACCTTGTTACTCTTTTTTGTGGTGTCCTGATAGGCAGCTTCTAACTTATCTGTGTCATCCAGAACGCCACCTGCACAGGCATCAAAATAAGCAAGATTCTCGTACGCCGTATAGTTTTTTCCATCTTTTGTTTTTTCAACCGTTTTGGTTGGGTCAAGACCGTTTAGGTAATAAATGGCATCGTGACGGGCATGGTCGCTGTTTAGCGTGATACCGATATGGTCAAAGCGTTCGGCATACTTGTAATTGCGGTAAGCGGCGTACTCTCTGCCGTCCGTGCCCTCATAAGGATTAAAGTTTTTTTCGTAGTCATTTTTCCCGGTATAGGTTTGGTCTTTGTGAAAGTATAATTGGTTATCATAATCCCAGCTTTCATAGGAATATGGGCGATTTTCATCATATGGATATACGTCGCCCGTTTTATTCATGTTACAATAGGCACCATTATATTGGGAATCCATTTCGACCATGAGTCTTTTTTCGTCACATTGCATGCCGAATGGATAGGTGTCACCACCGGAATACGTATACGCTAAATCTTCCGGATCGGATATGTAATCTTCCATGAAAAAGGCAAGGCCGTCGCCGCCGACTTCTCTGGCGAATTCTTTCCCTCCTGCCTGTTTGGTGTTGACGCAGGCGTCCGGGAGTGAAAAGGTAAATTTTGTGGAAAACTGCGATCTGCTATTTAGCGGAACCAGTTGATTTAGTGTGATTACTGTGGAACGGTAATCAGAGGTACTTTTATTCGGATCTTCCTCGGCGGCGGATTCGGGTGCAGAATACGGTTTTGCCACGTCAAACAGCCGGATTACTTTTTCCGGGGTTTCCTTTTTTGAATATGGATTTTTTTTAATACCATAAGTGTCTGAGCTGGGTTGGTAGCTTTCAATAGCCAGTGAACCTTTGTGTGGCTCTCCAGCCGCATTAGAGTCCATCACCCAGGATTCTTCCTTAAATTCTTCTCCGGTACCCTCGCCCTCGGCAAAAGTCATTACGGCCGGCTCTGCTGCCGCCGCTTTTTTGGTCTGGTTTAATGATGATGTTACCGGTACATTTGCCAAGGGGAGTACCAGCCCCAGAAGAAGAGACGTAATCAAAAGTCTCTTGTGAAATTCTTTCCTTGTCATAATATCCCTCATTTCCTTTTTGTGTTTGCCTCATGAAATGTAAAATCATATTTCATTGCCAGAGCCATAAACAATTTATTCATGACCTGACCGGTGATTTCCCGGATTTTTAATTTTCCGATATAAGCGATGGTTTCACGCTGTATGTCATCCGGTACATGATATGCGCCAAGCGTTACTCTTAGAAACCGCTCAAGTTTCTTTTCCAAAGTAAAATACATATCACATTTTTTTGCAATATAGGCACGCATACATCCGGCTGTCCCAATTTCCATTTCGTAAAAATCACTTTCCTGAAAGTCTTTATTATACTGCCTGAAAATCATCGCAATTTTTTTTGCTGTATGCTTGTGAATATAATCCATCAATGCCGGCTGTGTGTAGGCTTCCATGTAAATGTCGCGGAGATGTTCATTCATCTCGGTAAGCGTCAACTGAATACAGGTTTCAACGGCGTAGAGAAGCACCGGATTTTTTCCGGTTCCGATAATATTTTCTGCTACACCAAACTGATTTTCAAACATAAATTCCGTAAGCTCTGCCAAGACGCCATCTTTTGTGTGAAAAATGGAGTGAAAACTGCTGCCGGATACGCCTGCATCATGAAGAATTTCCGTCATCGTTGTCTCGTGATATCCCTTTTCTATAAACAAGCGGACACTGGATGACAGAATTTTCTGCTTCGTTTCTTCACTGTCGTATTTTCTTGCCATGTACTTTGCATTCCTCCTTCCTTTTTTATTTTATGTAAAATCCCTTCGTGTGTCTCGAAATAGAAATGAATTGCTATTTGAGTTGTAACCCAATTATAGCATGTGGGAAATTATTATGTCAATGAAAGAATTGTCTATGGACAGAATTTGCCGGAAATCTTATAATGAAAGGGATTTATATACGATAAGGGGAAAAGGTATGACATTACAACAGTTAAAATATCTGGTGACAGTTGCGGAGTGTGGGAGCATTTCGGAGGCAGCACAGAAACTTTTTATTTCGCAGCCAAGTCTTAGTGCGGCAATTCAAAATTTGGAAAAGGAAATGGGCGTGACTGCTTTTTCACGCTCCAGCAAAGGTGTTGTGATAACGAGAGAAGGTGAGGAGCTGCTTGCCTATTCACGGATGCTTTTGGAACAGGCGGATATTATGCAGGAGCATTTTGGCAAGGACAAAAACCGGATGCCGAAATTTTCGGTGTCGTGCCAGCATTATTCCTTTGCGGTCAATGCGTTTGTGGATTTGGTGAAACAGTACGATGCCAGCCAGTACAATTTCATTTTGCGCGAGACACAGACCGGAGAGATTATTGATGACGTGGCGCAGGGGAAAAGTGAGGTTGGAATTTTATATTTGTCGGCGCACAACGAGGAAGTTCTGACGAAACTTATGAAGAAAAACGGACTTGTATTTGAAGAATTGTTTGTGGCAGAACCGCACGTGTTTATCTGCCGTGAGCACCCGCTGGCAAATAAGAAAGAAATTACACTGGATGATTTGCAGCCATATCCGTATCTGGTATATGAGCAGGGAGAACGGAACTCTTTTTATTTTGCTGAGGAGTTTTTGAGTATGCTGGATTTTCCGAAAAATATTCAGGTGCGCGACCGTGCAACGCTGTTTAACCTTGTGATTGGGTTAAATGGATTTACGGTTTGCTCCGGTGTCATCGACCAGAAGTTAAATGGTGAAAATATTATTGCAAAGCCCCTTGTGTCGGATTGTGATATGCGGATCGGCATGATTCGTAAGAAAAATACGATGTTAAGCCGCTACGCTTTATATTATCAGGAAGCAATAAAAAATTATCTGTCTATAGTTTGAAGCTATAGTGAAGGCATGGTTTTATGTATTTCACAAAAGAAATAAACAATGCTACACTATCCTCATCAAAAGAAAAACGAAACGGAGGATTTGAAGATGACAGCATTGCAGGAACCATTTCGATATGATTATGTAGGAAGTTTTTTACGCCCGGAAAAGGTAAAGAAGGCGAAGGCGCTGTATGAGGATGGGAAAATTGAAAAGGAAGAATTAGACGAGACAATCAATGAGGCAATTCGTGAAGTTGTTGCAAAACAGAAGGACTTGGGATTTCATGTGATTACTGATGGTGAGTTTCGTAGAACTTACTGGCATTTGGATTTTATGTGGGGATTTGAGGGAGTAGCACATGAATTAACTGGAGGCGGCGTACAGTTTGCAGGCGAGCTCGCTTCTTTGGAAGATACTTATGTAGTTGGAAAAATTAAAGTGAAAGCACATCCATTTGTTGAATACTTTAAGTTTTTGAAAACTTTGGAAGATGAAAATACAGTTGCAAAATATACAATTCCGGCACCGGCACAGATGTTCCAGCAGTTTATTGTTCCGCAGAATGTGGAATCAACAAGAAAATTTTATGCGACAGATGAAGAGCTGATTCATGATATTGGAGTGGCATATCAGGATGTTATCCGCCAGTTTTATGAGGCAGGCTGCCGCAATTTGCAGTTGGATGACTGTACATGGGGTGCCGTTGTGGGTGATGCCGCAAAACAGCGTTACAAAAGCCTTGGTATTGACTTAGAAGAAGTGAAACAGAGTTTGCTGGCTGTGAATAATCTGGCATTGGAAGGAAAGCCGGAGGATATGGTAATTACTTCACATATCTGCCGCGGCAATTATCATTCAACATATTTCACCAGCGGTCCTTATGACAGTGTGGCTGATTATGTATTTGCCAAAGAAAATGTAGACGCTTTGTTCTTAGAGTATGACGACGAGCGTTCCGGCGGTTTTGCACCACTTGCTAAAGTTTCACCGGACAAAAAAGTGGTACTTGGACTGATTACAACCAAAACACCGGAGCTTGAAGATAAAAAAGAAGTTATTGAAAGAATTCATGAAGCAGCGAAATATATTCCACTTGAACGCTTGTGCTTAAGTCCACAGTGTGGATTTGCTTCCTGTGAAATCGGTAATAAATTGACTGAGGAGCAGCAGTGGGCAAAATTGAAACTCGTAAAAGAGATTGCAGAAGAAGTGTGGGGATAAAATATAAAATAAAACCATTGGAAAAAATGGTTTTATTTTGCGATGGTGGCGAAAGGAGGGGAAGCAATGCAACGCTATTTTAGGGAATTGACATAAAGAGTTGTAATTTTTCCTCGTTTTCCGCTTTCAACAAGTCGTTTCGCGACAAATCACATTGAAAAAACAACGTTTAAGGCACAATTTGCCATAGAGCGTTGCATTGAAGCAAGAATGATTTCGTTATGTTGCAACTCTTTTGGGCGTTGGAGCAAAATAACGTTGCATTATGCAAGTTGCCATCCCTAAAATCCATTGTCCAGCATTTGCGATAAAAGTGGCGACACAACTTTTCAGCTTTCCAGCAGCTACAAGACTCCCTTAGTGGTGAGGGCACTACAAACCTCGCAGAGGTTTGTCAAGCGGCAGCGGTGCACGAACCACTAAGGGAGGCTTGTAACTGCGGAAACTAAAAACGGTGTCTCCCCTACTTGAAATAAATTCTCCATTCCCAATTCTTGTCCTCTCCCTCTATTCGTTGTATAATAAAAGTTAGCGAACAAAGGAAAGAAGATGTGTAATTTACATGATACAGGAACTTGACAGGTTAAATATTGATGCCTACCATGAAATTGTGGAGTGCATAACAAGTGCATTAGATGCCAGAGACCCTTACACGGCAGGACACTCGGAGCGGGTCAGTGACTTGGCACAGATGATATGCGGCGAGATGGGGATTACCGGGGAATGCCAAAACGATATTCATGTGGCGGCGCATTTACATGATATAGGAAAAATCGGAATCCCGGATGCCGTGTTAAATAAACCGGAGCGGCTGACGGATGAAGAATGGGAGATTATGAAAGAGCATCCGGCGATTGGAGCCGAGATTTTGAGTAAATCCAGTATGCTTTCAGGGCTGATTGATATTGTGCTTCATCACCATGAGCGGTTTGATGGAAAAGGATACCCGGATGGATTGAAAGGGGCAGAAATTTCGGTGGGAGCACGAATTATTGCGATTTGTGATTCCATTGATGCGATGACTTCAACAAGACGTTACCGCAAGGCGCTTGGATTTGATATCTGCTATCAGGAAATAGAAAAGAATTTAGGAAAAATGTACGACCCGGTAATTGGCAGATTTGTACTGGACAATTGGGATAAAGTGATTACTGTTTTGCAAAAGGATGAGAACTCACCGGAAGTTCTAATTCAATAACATATTCGCTTTCGCGGTTCGTCTCATAACTGTCGATGTGGCAAAGTTCCATCGGGTGGCCGGTGACGGTTAAGTGATGTTCTTTCGCATAGGCATAGAGAGAAGGCATCAACTGTTTGGTCTGCTTCAAGGAGCCGTGGTAGTACAGACACAGATACTCGCCGGCAGGGAGAAACGTGTCCGTCTTCGTTTTTGTGCCGTCAGTCAAAAAGAAAACATTTTCCGTGCGGTAGTAATCGGAGTCTGGATTTGATTTTTCTAAATCCAGCGTGTAACAGTCGCAGAAACCGATGGTATCTAATTTAATCCGGTTCTTTTTCATATATTGAACCATTGTGTAGTCAACATAAGCGTCCGGCAGATTTTCCGTGGAAATCATGGCAATCGGGCGTTTTTTGAATGTCTTTAATCGAATGGAAGTGTCCGATGATTCATTCTGCACGGCTTGCAAAGACTGAATCCGGCTGACAATCTGCTCCTTTTTCTTTTGAAGAACTTCCATCTTTTCCATTATAATAGAAAGCTCCGTATCTAACATTTCCATTGTGGTGGAAATATTTCTATTCTTTAAGAACTCGCTAATCTGCTCTTTGTGAAAATCAAGTCCCAGCAGTTCACGAATCATCACTAAAGTCTGGAAATCATCCAAAGAATATTCCCGGTATCCGTTATTTTCATTTCGTGTCGGGCAGATTAATCCCTTTTTTTCATAATAACGAATCGAATCGACACTGATATTAAATAAATTTGATAATTCTCCGATGTGAAATGTGCTGTTTGCCATGATCATTCCTCCTAATATAAAGGTAGTGCCCCCTCACATGCGTTCGGCGGCAAGTCGTCGGAACCGATTTCAAGCAAGAACTACGTTCTTGGCGGTTCCTCCTAATATAAAGGTAGCGCCCCCTCACATGCGCCAGACGGCAAGTCGTCGGAACCGATTTCAAGCAAGAACTTCGTTCTTGGCGGTTCCTCCTAAAAAAGGCACTATTTCCGAGGAAACAGCGCCATTGCTTACTCACATATTTTAGCAAAGATGAAAAAAAATGTCAAATTTTCAAAAAAAGCCCTTGACCCTAGTATGGTTCTAGGGTTTATACTTCCCGTAAAGAGTCAATGGTGACCGCGTTTGGTGCCAGTGGCTCTTTTGTTGTTTCTAAATCAATTTGAATTTTGGAAAGTGAGGATTACGGTATGGAAAAGAGAATTGAAAATCATCCGATTTTAGGGGAATCTCCAAAAGGAAAATTAGTGAAATTCTCATATGACGGAACAACGTTGGAAGGGTATGAGGGAGAGCCGATTGCAGCAGCTCTTCGCGTAGCCGGTGTGATGGCACATCGTTATACAGCAAAACGCCATGAACCACGAGGTGTCTTTTGTGCGATTGGACGCTGTACCGACTGCGTTATGGTAGTTGATGGAAAGCCAAATGTGAGAACCTGCATCACCCCGTTGAAAGAGGGAATGGTAGTAGAGACCCAGTATGGAGCAAGTGCAAAGGAGGAAGCGTAAATGAAACGATATGATTTGATTGTAATTGGAGCAGGACCAGCCGGATTGTCCGCAGCAACCGAAGCAGCAAAACATGGATTGCATCCTCTGGTACTTGATGAAAATGAAAAACCGGGCGGACAGTTATTTAAGCAGATTCATAAGTTCTTTGGCTCAAAGGAGCACAAAGCAAAAATCCGCGGATTTAAAATAGGAGAAGAACTTCTCGCTGAGGCAGAAAAGTACGGCGTTGAAGTTATGTTAAATGCAACGGTAATCGGTTTGTATCCGGAGAAAGAAATCACGGTGCGAATCGGAGATGAAGTAAAACATATGAAAGGGGATGCCATCTTAGTGGCAACCGGAGCCAGTGAAAACATGGTAACGTTCCCCGGCTGGACACTTCCTGGTGTAATCGGAGCAGGTGCAGCACAGACGATGATGAACCTTCACCACATCAAAGCCGGAGAAAAGATTCTGATGCTTGGAACCGGTAACGTAGGATTGGTTGTCAGCTTCCAGTTAATGCAGGCTGGATGCGAAGTGGTTGCCCTCGTTGATGCAGCACCGAGAGTTGGCGGATACGGGGTACACGCTGCGAAAGTAGCAAGACTCGGGGTGCCATTTTATCTGTCACATACCATCGTAAAAGCAGAAGGCGAAGACCGGGTAACGGGTGTTACGATTGCAGAGGTCGGTAAAAACTTCCAGTTCATCGAAGGAACGGAAAAACATTTCGATGTTGACACCATTTGTATGGCAGTTGGTTTGTCACCGATGTCACAGTTACTCAAACAGGCAGGCTGCGAAATGAACGACACACCGGGTGGTTATGTACCGGTTTGTGACATCCTTGGTGCAACCAGTGTACCGGGTATTTACGCAGCAGGTGATGTATCCGGAATTGAGGAAGCAAGTTCGGCAATGATTGAAGGACGAATTTCCGGAGCGGTCATTTCTGAGTATCTGGGCTACATGACAAAAGAAGAAAGAGAAGCCCGCGTAAGCGAATTGGAATCCGCACTGGAAGCCCTTCGTCAGGGAATGTTTGCTCCGAAAAACCGAGGCAAAAAAATTGAGAAAACCGAAGAGGGCATTGACATTTCCGAAAACCTTCTCGCAAAAGGTTATGTGGCAGACGATGAGATTGAGCGGTATCCGGGCGTTACCCATGCAGTCGGTGTTCATCCGGTTATGGAGTGTACGCAGAACATTCCGTGTAACCCATGTCAGGATGCCTGTGCGAAAGGATGTATTTCCATCGGCGATAACATTACATCGCTGCCGGTTGTTGTGCCGGGTTCCAAATGTATCGGATGTGGTATGTGTGTAGCTTCCTGTTCCGGTCAGGCAATCTTCTTAGTCGATGAGGAAACGGAGCCCGGATTTGGTACCGTCACTCTTCCTTACGAATTTCTTCCGCTGCCGGAGGCAGGCGAGAAAGGAATTGCGCTCGGACGAGACGGACAGAAAGTGTGCGACTGCGAAGTGGTATCCTGCAAAACTGCCAAAGCATTTGACCACACCAATCTGTTGACGATTAAGGTGCCAAGTGATATGACAATGAAGGCACGCTTCTATAAGAGAGCATAGAAAACGCGAAAATAACGCGCGAGACAGCGCAGAAAAGAGGAAAACGATATGATGGATATTCAGGAAAAATTAAAAGAAATCGGTCCCTTTGTACCTGGCGCAGATGATGATATGCTGATATGCCGATGCGAGGAAGTGACCAAAGGAGAAATTCGAAAAGCCATTCACGAGGGCATTGTGACAATGGAAGAAATGAGACGATATCTGAGAAATGGCATGGGACTCTGTCAGGGACAGACCTGTGGTAAATTAGTAAAAGGAATTATGGCAAGAGAGCTTCACGTAAGACCGACGGATATCGAACCGGCGGTATCAAGAGCTCCGATGAGACCAATAGAGATGAAAGTTTTAGCAAGGGATGGAGGTGACTGCAAATGAAAAAAACAGCAGACGTAATTATTATCGGTGGCGGTATTAACGGTTGTGCAACCGCATATTACCTTGCCAAAAGAGGAATCAAAGATGTTTTAGTATTAGAAGCAGATGACAGTATCGGACACGGTGGTTCATCAAGAAACGGTGGCGGTGTCCGTCAGTCCGGACGTGATGTCAGAGAACTTCCGTATGCGATGTATGCGGTCAACAATATGTGGCCGACACTTTCCGAAGAACTTGGTGTAGACGTTGAGTATTACCAGAGAGGAAACTTACGTCTTGGTAAAACAGAAGCACATTTGAAAAAACTTGAAACCTTAGCTTCCAATGCCAGAAGCGTAGGACTGGATATGCATGTAATTGACGGCAAAGAGGTCAAAGAAATCTGTCCGCATCTTTCGGATGAAGTCATTGGTGCAAGCTGGTGTCCAACCGACGGTCACGCAAACCCAATGAAAACAACCCTTGCCTTTTATACCCGTTCACTGGAACTCGGTGCACGTTACATAACCGGAGCAAAGGTAAAAGCCATTGAAAAAGTAAAGGGAAAAGCGAGAAAAGTAATTCTTACAACCGGAGAAGTATTTGAGGGCGAAACCATTATTCTGGCTGCCGGCTACGAGAGCCGCTTTATTGCCCGTACGGTAGGAATTGATGTGCCGATGACAAAATTCTTTGAAGAATGTCTGGTAACGGAAATGCAGCCACACATGTTTGATATCATGTTAGGAACTGCAGATGCCGATTTCTATGGACATCAGTCACAGCATGGTTCATTTGTATTCGGTTCGGATTCCGGTTTGGAAGAATCGATTGATAAATCGTTTGACGATTTGCGCACAACATCGATTACTGCTTCAGCAGGATGCCGCGCGATTATGGGATACATTCCGAAATTGGCAGATGCCAAAATTGTCCGCACATGGGGCGGCTGGTGTGATTTGTGCTTTGACGGCGTACCGGTTATCGACCGTGTAGATGAAGTCCCTGGACTGATTCTTGCCTGTGGATTTACCGGTCATGGGTTTGGCACCGCACCGGCAGTTGGACTGATGTTGTCCCAGATGGTAGCAGGAGAAGACACAATAGTTGATATTTCTTCCTTAAGCTATGACCGATTTAAGAGTTTGAAATAAACTGAGTGAAAGTCAAAGGAGATGAAAGGCATGAGTGAATTAGAGGCTGTAATTGCAGAAGAAAAAGCAAAATTAGTAGAATCGAAAAAACTCCGTATGCTTTATTTAGATGAAGAGGATATGATTGAGGCAGGAGTTATGGATGCTGCCAAATGCGTTGATGTGATGGAAGAGACAATGGGACTTTTGGAAGACGGCGACTTCATCATGGGTGGTCCGGAGCATAACTCTCACGGAATTATGCTGGAATTTCCAAAAAAATCCGATATTGACGGATTCCCGATTAATGACGGCGCGGACCGGCGGTTTATCGCCATGCCGGCGTACTTAGGGGGCAAATTCCATGTCGCAGGATGTAAATGGTACGGCTCAAACGGAAATAACCGCCCGATGGGAATTCCGCGTTCCAATTTGATGTTTGCCCTAAATGATGTGGAGACCGGAGCACCGCTTGCCTATATGTCAGCGAACTTATTAAGTTCAATGCGTACCGGGGCAATGCCGGGACTGGCAACCAAACTTTTGGCAAGAGAAGATTCAAAAGTTCTTACGATGTTGGGTGCAGGACCGATTGCGAAAGCTTGCTTCCGTGCCATTATGACAAATGCAAAAAATATTGACACGGTAAAAATTAAGGCAGGTTCTTTAAAATCCAAAACGGCGGCTGCACTTAAGGAATTTATTGAAACTCATTATAAACAGGTGAAGGAAGTAATCATCTGTGAGACGTTAGAGGAAGCAGTCCGCGGCTCCGATATTATCAGCGAGTCGGTTTCTGTGAAACCGGGACAGTATCCGACCTACAAAAAAGAATGGTTAAAACCGGGTGTTACCTTGATTGCGACGAGCTTTTTCAACATGGATAAAAAAGAACTCGTTGGCATCCGCAAAGTTGTCGATAACTGGAAGATGTATGAGGAATACGGCATTGAGGATGAAGAGGGCTACGATGAAAATGGAATGCGTAAGGCGACCGGCTGCATGGGTGAGGAGTTCTATTACATGGTAGAGGATGGCCTGATTACGAGAGATTCGATTGACCATTTGGGTGAAATTATCCGCGGCAAAAAGCCGGGGAGAAAGTCCGACGATGAAATTATTTTTGTTGCCATTGAAGGAATGCCGATTGAGGACGTTGCATGGGGTTCTGAAATTTATCGCAATGCCGTCGACCATGGCATTGGCACGCAGTTAAAAATCTGGGATCATTCATCCAGGTAGTAAGTTTTTTATGTGATTGGAGTGATTGATATGGACAGTAAAAACATTTTTAAACGAATTTTTTATTACATGAATCCGAAGCATATCGAGCTGAAAATGGTGAAACTCTGGGCATTTTGGATTGTTTTCTGGGTTGTCTTGTTTTTGGTGCCAAATCAAATGGTGACAGGAAGTTTCTGGATTCTTGTTCCACTGGCAGGGCTGTTTGTATATGCTCTGGTCACAAAAGATGTTATGCAGTCGCTGGTTTTAGGTACATTTTCATGTTACATATTGTGGTATAAAGGTGCCTGTTTTGGCGGATTTATCAATGATTTATATACCGTGCTTGGTGATCCGGAAAATATCGAGATGTATATGTCGTTTTTCCTTTGCGGTGGTTTGATTATAGCCATGAAGCGAACCGGAAGTACAAAGGCGTTTACCGAATTTGTGACAAGCAAGGAAAAGGGAAAAGCGGCTGCCGTTATGGTGACGGCGGGTGTGTATGCCGGTGCGACATCGGTGGATGATTATGTGTCGGCACTGACTGCCGGTGCGGCGTTTTCTCCATTGATTGATGCACTGAAGAAGCCGAGATTGGCGCTTGCCTATATCATTCGTACAATTAGTATCTGTGCTTCGGCGATGCTTCCGTTTGGTGCGTGGGGATACTTTATCATTTACCAGATTGTAGAAGCGGATAATGTTGCGGATAAAGCGCAGGCAACGGATATTTTCATCCAGTCAATTCCGTTTATGTTTTATGCGATTGTTGCCATTGTTCTCGCACTCTTATTTGCGGCGGGTAAAATTCCGATTATCGGACCGATGAAAAAAGCGTACCGGATGATGAAAGAAAAAGGAATTCAGATGGGCGATATTAAAGGGAGTGATGAGGAGGCAGATGCAGACGAAGAAGAGGATTTTGATGAAAATAATGAGAGGACAAAACACGTCAGTGTGTTAAACCTCATTTTGCCGCTTGTCTGTATTGTAATCGCTTTGTTAGCAACGGGGCTTAATTGCTTTACGGCGTTTGCAATTGCAGTTATTTTTACCGGATTTTTATATGTTATGCAGGGCTTACAGACGATTTCCGAGTATGTGCAGTGTATCGTGGACGGTTTTATCGACATGGTTGACATGGTAATTATTCTGATGCTTGGCTATGCGATGCAGGAATGTATGTATGCGATGGGAATGGAAGATTTTGTATCCGCTGTCTGCGGGGCAATTCCGGTTGCCAGTCTTCTGCCGTTTATCTTCTTCGTATTCTTTAGCTGCTCGGAATACTTGTTCAGCTTAAATTATACGTTGTATCAGATTGCGATTCCGGTTATGATGGTAGTATTACCGGGCGTTGGTGCAAATGTTCCGTTGTGCCTTGGTGCAATTATTTCTGCCGGATTATTCGGCGCAAATGCGTGTGTTGTTTCTGACCTAGGCGTTGTTTCGGCGCGAGCATGCCGGGTAACGATATATGACCAGTATCGGACGAGCCAGCCGTATGTGCTGATTGCCGGTGCGATTTCTGCGGCACTTTATTTGGCGGCAGGATTCATTTTCTAACGTTTTGAAAAGGAGTGGATACGATGCAGAATTTTTATTATGATATTCCAACGAAAGTATTTTTTGGTGAGGGACAGATTCAAAATCTGCCAGAGCTTGTCAGTGAATTTGGACAACGTGCCCTTTTGGTATACGGTGGCGGCAGTGTAAAGCGCAGTGGTTTGTATGATACGATTGTGTCGCTGCTAAAAAAGGCAGGAATTACAACGTGGGACCTTGCGGGCGTGGAGCCAAATCCAAGGCTTAGTACGGTGTGCCGTGGTGTGCAAATCTGCCGTGAAAATCAAATTGATGTGGTGATTCCGATTGGCGGCGGCAGTACGATTGATTGTGCAAAGGCGGTTGCAGCGGGATTTTACCATGAGGGAAGTCCGTGGGATTTGGTGCTGGATAACAGTTTGATAACAAAAGCACTCCCGATTATTACGGTGCTTACGCTGGCGGCAACCGGTTCTGAAATGGACGGGTTTGCGGTAATTAACAACGAAGAAACTTCGGATAAGCAGGAGATGTGCAGTATTTTACTGTATCCGAAATATTCTATCATGGACCCGGTTAATACATTTACTGTGCCAAAATACCAGACGGCAGCAGGTACGGCAGATATTATGAGCCATATTTTTGAATTGTATTTTGATGGAACACCGGGAAAATATATGCAGGATCGCGTGATGGAAGGGCTTTTGAAAACGTGTATCCATTTTGGACCGGTTGCTTGCGAGAAGCCGGATGATTATGAGGCAAGAGCCAATTTGATGTGGACGTCAAGCTGGGCGATTAATGGATTTTTGGCGTGTGGTCTTACGTCTTTGTGGCCGGTGCATGCGATGGAACACCAGCTCTCGGCGGTGTATGATGTTACACATGGACACGGGCTTGCTGTGCTCACTCCGGTGTGGATGCGCTATATTTTAAATGACGATAATGTGGATCGTTTTGTGAATTACGGAGTGAATGTATTTGGTATTTCGTCGGACAAAAAGCCGTATGAAATTGCGGAACTTGCCATTCAAAAGACGGAAGAAGTCTTTGAAAAAATGGGGCTGAAACTGTCGATGAAGGACCTTGGAATTACGGATGAAAGCCACTTTGAGAGTATGGCAGAGCGTGCCGCGGATGGACTTGATGAGTGCCAGGTTCCGCTCGATAAAGACAAGATTGTAGAAATTTACCGTAAATGTATGAAATGATGAAAATGAAATCGTTACATTTTCACAAAAAATAAAAATTAGCATTGACAGAAAAATAATTTGGTGCTAGTATCGCTTTAAAGTCAACGGAGACTCGTGGAGTTTCCGCTGGCTTTCTTTTTTTTTTGTAACAAGTAAAACTTATCAATCAACGTAAGGAGGGCATGATTATGAAAAAGAAAATGAAACATTTAATAGCAGTTACGATGTGTCTTGTACTGAGCATAAGCGTTCTTTCGGGATGTGGCAGCAGCCAGGAGAGTACCGGTTCAAAAGAAAAAGCAGACAGCTTAAACATTATGGTCTGGGAAGGAACCTGGTCGGAGGAGATGTTTCAAGACTTCACCAAAGAGACCGGAATTAAAGTCAATATCAGTTACATCGACAATACGGATACTTTGTTAGCGAAGATGATTGAAGGAAGTGCCGATTACGATTTGATTGACTTAGAGGGTGCTTATGTAAAATCTTTTTTGGATGGTGAATTGTTAGCTCCAATTGATAAGAGCAAGGTCAAAAATGTGAAAAATATTCAGGAGAGTTTTTTGAAAGAGGGACCAATTGGAGATACCGAAGAAAAATATACGATTCCAAATATGGGATGCAGTTATACAACAATTGTTTATAACAAAGAGACGTGTCCAATCAAAATCACCTCGTTTAAGGATTTGGCAAATCCAAAGTTGAAAGGAAAAATTGCGATGGTCAATTCAACGATTTCCCTTTACGGTGAAGCGTTAGCAGCCTGTGGATTTAAGCCGGATTCAACCAATGAAGAAGAGATGAAAAAAGCCAATGAACTTTTGACACAGATTAAAGCAAATGTAAAAGCGTTTGTTGGTGAGAGTGCCGTATCGCAGCTTGAAAATGGTGAGTGTCCGGTAGCGTTTTGCTGGGATTATACAACACTTTGTGTAGACTCCAAAGATAACTGGGATAAATTCGAAGCCGTTGCTTTGAAAGAAGGATGTGAGCGGTTCCAGCAGTATTGGGCGATTCCGGCAGCATCAGAAAAACAGAGTGAAGCAACCGAGTTAATTGATTTTCTACTTTGTCCGGGAGAAAATGCAAAAAGCAATGCCGAGTACGGCGGTGTGCCAAACTTAAAACAGGACTTGTTAGCACCTCATCTTGACAAAGATTTTTATGAAAGTCCGGCATTGAAAAAAGAGGAAGAGTTATTCCCGATTTCCTGGAGCATTGCCGTAAGTGATGAACAGATTAACTTAATGGATACTTACTACACGGAATTGATGGGAAATGCAGCAGAATAGGAGGATGATACCATGAAAAAGATTGAAGTAATTACAAGACCGGAAAAATTGGTCGGTTTGAAAGAAATATTTGCCACTCACAATTGTCAGGGTATGACGTGTTTATCCGTTATGGGATGTGGACGTCAGAAAGGATATCTGCCGGAGATGAATTTCACCGGTGATGATATCAACCTGCTTCCGAAAATCATGGTTTTTGTCGTTGTGGAGGATGACCAGATTGAGGAAATTTTGGCGGATATTGCGACCGCAATTGGAACCGGTAAAAATGGTGATGGTAAAGTATTCGTTACGGAAGTTTTAGATGCGATGCGTATTCGTACCAATGAACGAGGCGACGACGCACTGATGTAGACCGTTCTTAGAAACAGTCGGAATGGAGGGAACTATGAGTAAACCTATTGTATCTCTTGTAAATGTAGAAAAATGGTATGGAACCAATCATGTGGTAAAGAACATGAATATCAATATTGCCGAAGGGGAATTTCTGACACTGTTAGGACCATCCGGATGTGGAAAGACAACGACACTGCGTATGATTTCCGGTTTTGAACTGCCGACTTCCGGTGTGATTAAAGTCCAGGGGGAGAGCGTAGAGAAAAAAGAGCCGTATCAGCGCGATGTCAACACGGTATTCCAGAATTATGCGTTATTTCCGAATATGAATGTTTTTGACAATGTAGCGTATGGACTTAAGGTGAAAAAAGTTCCGAAAGCTGAAATTAAAGAGAGGGTAACGGAAATGCTTAAGCTTGTCCAGCTTGAAGGTTTTGGCAAGCGGCGCATCACTCAGATGTCCGGTGGACAGAAGCAGCGTGTGGCAATTGCAAGGGCACTGATTAACCGCCCGAAAGTATTGCTTTTGGATGAGCCGCTTGGCGCACTTGATTTGAAACTGAGAAAGCAGATGCAGATTGAGTTAAAGCGTTTGCAGAGAAAGCTTGGTATTACCTTTGTTTATGTAACGCATGATCAGGAAGAGGCGCTTACGATGAGTGACCGCATTGCGATTATCAATCAGGGTGTTTTGGAACAGGTGGATACAGCATTTGATATTTATGAACATCCAAAGACAAGGTTTGTTGCCGGATTTATCGGCGAATCGAATATCTTTGATGCCGTTGTAATCAGTCAGGACGGTGATACCGTAACGGTTGGTACGGAGGTCGGAAAAGCGCAGGCATCCGGCTTTACCGGTGAACTGGCAGCAGGAACTGCCGTTTCGGTATCGGTTCGTCCGGAAAATATGCTGTATTCGAGAGAGCGGGTAGAAGGATTTCATATCAAAGGGGTGGTGAAAGAACATATTTATGTCGGAAACCTGATTAAAACCATTGTTTTACTAAATGATGGAACGGAAGTAAAAATTAATCGATTTTCGATGGATGACCTTCCAAAAGAGGGAGAGATGATTTATCTGTACTGGCATCTGGAAAAGGGAATTGTACTGCCGGAGAAAAATCTGGTAGATACGGATGCTTCCCGTGATATTGAAGGAGGCGATGAGGATGAAGAAGAATAAAGAAGGAACGCAGGTTGCAAAACACAAAGACAAAAAATCGTTTAAGGCGAGACTATCTTCTATTATAATGTGTGCGCCTGTTACAATTTGGTCGGTTCTGTTTGTGCTTGTGCCGGTCGGAATGCTTTTGTTCATGAGTTTTATGACGAAGGGGCCGCTTGGGAAAATCGTGTATAAATTTACACTGGATAACTACGCAGAAATTTTTAAACCGGTTTATGTAACGGTTGTGAAACAGTCGCTTTTGATTGCCGTGTGGACGACTGTTCTTACGATTTTACTTGGGTATCCACTAGCTACCGTGATTGCTCATGTGAAGAAAAAGACTTCCGGTGTTCTGACGGTGCTTCTGATGCTTCCTTTATGGGTCAGCGGTCTGGTTATTTTGTATAGTTTTGTTGTTATGTTAAATAATTCCGGTATCATCAATACGGTACTTATGTCACTTGGTATTATCAAAAAGCCGATTGACCTTTTGTATAACAATTTTGCGGTTATCGTCGGTATGATTTATATGTTTCTGCCATTTGCGGTACTGCCTATGTATTCATCGATTGAAAAACTTGATCCGGGTCTGATTGAGGCATCAAAAGATTTGGGAGCGGGACCGATTAAGACATTTTGCAAAGTGACTCTGCCGCTTACAGCGCCGGGAATCTTTGCCGCAGTTATTCTTACATTTATCCCTTGTATCGGATATTATATGGTAACGGATATGCTCGGTGGCGGTACCTCGATGATGGTTGGTAACTTGATTTACCGTCAGTTTACCATCGCGAGAAACTGGCCGTTTGGCGCCGCCCTATCCATTATTCTGGCAGCGATAATTTTGTTAATGGTATTAATCTACACGAAACTTGGTGGAGATTTGGATGATTTGGGGGCTTAGTCTATGGAAAAGAGAAAGAAGAAAAAACGAGTGATGTCAATCCTCGGAAAAGTATATGTCGTCCTATTGTTTTTGTTTATCTACGCACCGGTTTTTGTCATGATTGCCTTTTCGTTTAACGATAGTCATGCCAATGTGGTGTGGTCGGGATTTACAACAAAATATTATGTGAAACTGTTTAGTGATTCCGGGATTTGGGAAGTGCTTGGTACGACACTTTTGATTGCGGTAATTTCCACTTTGATTGGTCTGGTTGTCGGAACAACCGGAGCGGTCGGATTGCGCAATGCGAAGTTTAAAGGAAAGAAATTGATTATGAATACCATTTACTTTCCGATTGTAATTCCGGAAATCGTGCTTGCGGTTGCGCTGTTGCTCGTCTTTAACCTGTCAAATATCGGATTAAGTATCGGTACTATCATTATTGGTAATACAACATTAGTTCTTCCGTATGTTTACATTACGGTAAAGGCAAGACTTGTCGGCATGGACCCAAGTATTGAAGAGGCGTCCATGGACCTTGGTGCAGACCGTGTGTACACATTCCTTCATGTGACACTGCCGGCAATTATGCCGGGTGTTATGTCCGGCGCATTTATGGCATTTTCTCTGGTACTGGATGAACTGATTGTAACGAGTTTCCTTGCCAATGCCGAGACGACGACACTGCCGATGAAGGTGTACTCAATGATTAAGAAAGGTATTTCGCCGGAAATCAATGCACTGACAACGATTATCTTTGGTGTTTGCCTGCTTGGGCTTTTGGCTTATCTCATTCACTGGATGCTGCATGCACATAAGGTGAAAAAGGTTCGTGCTAATGCGATGATGTAACTGTTTTCTGGAAAAGGAGGGTGTTTATGTCAGATACAAGAATTGATTTTTTATATTTAAATGAAAAAGATATGATAGATGCCGGTGTTTTGGATGCCGGGCATTGTGTGGAGACGATGGAAGAAGTACTTTGTCTTTTGGCAAAAGGCGACGTTTTGATGGGCGGAAAAAATCGGAGAGAGCATGGCATCCAATTGATTTTTCCAAAGGAATCAGAAATCCCAGGCTTCCCTCTAGAGGATTCGCGTGACCGAAGATTTATGTCGATGCCGGCGTATCTCGGTGGACGATTTCATTTAGCCGGTGAAAAATTTTATGGCTCAAATGGGCGGAATGTGAGGAAAGGACTGCCGCGTTCCATTTTGATGGCGACACTAAATGATGTGGAGACCGGACAGCCGCTTGCCTATATGTCAGCCAATTTGCTGTCTGCCATGCGCACCGGCGCGGTGCCGGGGGTGGTTGCCAAGCATTTGTCAGTAAAAAATCCGAAAGTGCTGACACTTTTGGGACCCGGCGTTGTGAACAAAACATGCCTGATGGCATATATGTCCCAGTTTGATTCCATTGATACCATTAAGATTAAAGGAAGTTCTGCGGCATCCGCAACGGCGAAAGAAATGGAGCGTTTTATTAAGGAAAAGTATCCGCAGGTTTCTCATATTGTTTTGTGCGGTACGGATGAAGAGGCGGTAAAGGATGCGGATATCATCAGTGAGGCAACCTCGGTTGAAAAACGCCGTTGGCCGGTGCTGAAGCCCGAATGGATTAAGCCCGGCTGTTTGATTATTTCTTCCGGTACAATGGATTTTAGCGATTATGATTTCATGGTGAAAGATATCCGTAAAATCGTGGACAATTATCCGATGTATGAGGAGTACATAGAAATTTATGAGGAGTGGGATGAAAATGGAAAGCGTCTCTCATCAGGAATCCCCGGCATGTATTATGTCAACATGGTGGACGATGGGAAAATTGAGCGCTCAGAAGTGACAGAGCTTGGTGAGATTTTACTCGGTGAAAAAAAAGGGCGCAAATCGGATGATGAAATTATCATGGTTAGTGTCGGCGGTATGCCGATTTTAGATGTCGGCTGGGGGTATGAGTGTTACTGCAAGGCGAAAGAAAAGGGCATTGGAACGACATTGAATTTATGGGAAAAACCGTATCTTTATTAACAAAGGGGGCGGTTGGTATGAATCGAAGAATTACGGTGAAATACTGTTTTTTGCAGGGAGGATACTGGACGCTCGCAGCTGTAGCGATGGCGTTTACAACACCGCTTTTAGAGGCAAAAGGTTTTTCCGGAACAGAAATCGGAATTTTGAGCGCTGTCAAATATCTGGCAGTGCTCATTTTTCAAATGGTATTAGGAAGTTTTGCGGATAAACACGCCGAAAAAGTTCCCTTGCAGCGCATGCTGATTCTCATGACTTTTGTAAATATTATTTTTTCTTTTTTATTTTATTTAACCGGACATACGATGTGGATGGCAATGCTCACGCTGATTGTTTTTGGCATGACAATCCACTGCGCTTCGCCGCTTGTGGATTCGCTGTCTATCCAGTACATGAACCACGGCGTGAAAATGAACTACGCCATATCGCGTGCCTGCGGTTCTTTGTGCTGGGCCGTTTTCTGCGTTGTGGTTGGTTTGATTGCCGATGCGTTTGGGGCAAACCGGATTTTGATTTTCCAGATTGTCGTAAGTTTTTTGTTTGCTTTTTTTGCGTTTAATATGGATGCTGTCGATTTTTCAAAGGGAAGAAAAAAGGAAGAAAAAACGGAAGACTTAGCCTCCGAAAATTCAGACACGAAATGCGAAACAGGAGAAGTCCATTCGTGTTTTTATCTGCTGAAACATTTTCCTAAATATTCATTATTTTTGCTTGGACTTGTGTTTGTCTTTGCTGCTTATAATATGAACAGTACATTTCTTATTGACTGGATTGAGGGTATGGGAGGAAATCATGCGGACTATGGGATGGCTCAGTTCGTGCTTGCAATGGCGGAAATTCCGGTGGCACTTGTCTTTTATCGGATTCGCGGTCGAGTTTCGATTGATAAACTGATGGTAGTCTGTGCATTCTTTTGCTTCCTTCGCGCCACGGCAACGACATTTTCCAGCAGCGTAACACTTGTCATTTTGTCGCAGGCACTGGAACTGTTAGGGCTCAGTATTTATTATGTCGGCACGGTGTATTTTGTCATGGACTATCTGCCACAGGCGGATGCCGTAAAAGGTGCTTCCCTCATTAATCTCGCCGGGATGGGGCTTGGGGAGATGGCAGGAAGTATCTCGTGTGGTTTGATTAAAGATGCGTTTGGCTTGAGAAATCTTATGCTTTTGAGTAGTGGTGTCGGGCTTGTGGGCGTTGTGGTTATGGTGTGGATGTGGCGGAGGTTGGAATGATGGGGTTGTGACAAACGTTCTTTTTCCTTGCATAAAAATAACATCTTCTGTTATGATATAATCAATTGGGGAATTTATTTGAAAGACGAGGAAATAGATTGATGGAGCATGTGTATAACGGAAAGGAAAACACAAAATATTTAAAACTATTAAAACAAAACTATTCATCAAGTCAGGCGGTAATCCGGGAAATCGTAAATTTAACGGCCATTACAAACCTGCCGAAAGGGACGGAGTTTTTCTTAAGTGATATTCATGGTGAATATGAAGCATTTTTGCATATTATGAATAACTGTTCCGGAGTAATCAAAGAAAAAGTGGACTTGATTTTTAAAGATACCTTATCGGAGTTTGACAGACAGGAACTGTGTACACTGATTTATTATCCGAGAGAAAAAATGACGCTGCTCGGGGAAACGAACAGAATTGATGGCAACTGGTATGCCATGACATTGAATCATTTAATTATGGTTGCCAAGTTATTGTCGTCGAAGTATACAAGGTCAAAAGTGAGGAAGGCATTGCCGGAGGACTATGCTTATATTATTGACGAGCTGCTGCATGCGCAGGAAGATGAAGATGCAAACCAGATTCGGTATCATAAGCAGATATTACAGACGATTATTGAGCTAGAGGATGCAGATGAATTTATTATTGCACTGTCGCAGTTAATTAAGAGATTGGCTGTTGACCACCTTCACATTGTCGGAGATATTTTTGACCGAGGGGGGAGTGCGGATAAAATACTGGATTTATTGTATGATTATCATTCACTGGATATTGAGTGGGGAAATCACGATATTTTATGGATGGGTGCTGCCTGCGGAAATGATGCGTGCATATGCAGTGTGATTCGTAATAACCTCAAATATGATAATGTTGAAATTTTAGAAAATGCCTATGGAATCAGCTTAAGGCAGTTGATTCTTTTTGGTATGAAAACGTATGGAATTGAGGATGGCATAAAGGCAGCATTAGCAGCGGTTACCGTTATCCTTTTTAAGTTAGAGGGGCGGTTGATAAAGACACATCCGGAGTATGAGATGAGTGACAGGCTGTTATTGGGGCAAATGGATGATACAAAAAATAAGGTTATGATTGAGGGCGAATGGGTCACTATGAATACCAATGTGTTTCCGACTGTAGATTTAGCAGATCCTTATGAATTAACAGAGGAAGAAACGGAAATTTTGCGGAAACTGCACCGGAATTTTGTGTCGAGCCAGCGTCTGCAAAAACATATTCGTTTTCTGTATGAAAAAGGAAGTATGTACAATGTATACAACGGAAATTTAATTTATCATGGGTGTGTTCCGGTTGATAAAAACGGAGCTTTTGATAAATTGTGCATTGATGGGAAATATTATCATGGAAAAGCGTTGTTGGATAAGTGCGAGGAAAAAGCAAGAGCTGCTTATTTGGACAACCCGGACAAAGATGATATTGATTTCATGTGGTTTTTGTGGGGCGGTGAAAAGTCGCCTTTGTGTGGAAGAAAACTTAAGACTTTTGAGCGTGAATACGTGGACAAAGAAAGTTTGTGGACGGAGGAGTCAAATCCTTATTACAGCAAGTATTATGATGAAAGTTTTTGCTGCCAGATTCTTCATGAATTTGGGCTTTATGATGACGATTCCCATATCATCAATGGACATACACCGGTCCATGCCATTGAGGGGGAAAATCCGGTCAGGGCAAAAGGAAGGCTGTTTGTAATTGATGGCGGTTTCTGCCGCTCCATGAATAAAGCGACAGGGATTGCCGGCTATACCTTGATTTTTAATTCGCATGGGTTAAGGCTGAAAGCGCATACCCCATTTACTTCAGTGGAAGACGCCTTGATGAATAATACGGATATTGAATCCTCTTCTGAGATTATCGAAAAAGATTTGCAGCGTATGTTTGTAAAAGACACAGACATTGGCAAACATTTGTTGGAGGAAATCAGTGATTTGAGAAAATTGCTTGAAAATTACCGCAGATTATAGAAAAGGCAAAACTTGCCATTTTTTCTCATGCTTGTTAGAATAAAGTTATTAAGTTGCGTGTGCGCGGAAAAGAGGAATTATTATGAATACAGATACATCGAAGAAAACTTTTTTGTTAGTTGAAGGGGCATTAATGATTGCCATGGCGTTTGTCCTTAGTTATATTAAACTTTATGATATGCCGATGGGCGGAAGCATTACACTGGAAATGATTCCGTTAGTCATTATGGGACTTCGTCATGGAGTGAAATGGGGAACATTTACGGCAGCCGTACATGGTATCATTCAGCTTATATTAGGCTTTAGTAATGTAATGTAATGTACTGCGCTACGATTCCTGCGATGATTGGATGTGTACTGTTAGATTATCTTTTTGCCTTTACGGTACTTGGACTGGCAGGGCTTTTTCTTCCGCTATTTAAGAATAAGCTTATAGGTGCGGCAGTTGGAACGGCGATATGCGGAGCACTGCGCTTTCTGTGCAGCTTTTTATCCGGATGGCTTTTGTGGGGAAGTTATGCACCAAAGGGTTGGAGCGTTGCTTACTATAGCTTAATCTACAATGGTTCTTATATGCTGCCAAACATTATCATCGGAGTAATTGTTATTTTGATAATTGGAAAAACAGCACCGGGATTTTTATTTCAAAAGAGGGAAAACGATAGATAAAACTGGTGCAGGAAAGAGGGGGTTTTATGTATTGGATTTTACTGGTAATTCAGTATGTGGGAATGGCAGCACTGTTTTTTGAAATTTTATATGTAAGCAGACAGCACAGTTCGCGGATTCAGACGCTTCTTGTGATGCTTTTATATGCTACGGTATTTAATATTGCCGGGTATACGCTGGAAATGCAGGCGGCGACCAAAGAACTGGCAATGCAGTCTTTGAAATTTACATATTTAGGAAAACCGTTCATTATATTTATTATGTACCTCTTTGTAATGGAGTATTGCGGGGTAAAACTTAGTAAAAAAAAGGTAAATTTATTTTTTGGCATAAGCGTGTTTGTGGCGGCATTGGTATTTACCAATGAACATCATTCGCTTTTTTATTCATCCATTTCTTATACAGAAGATGGACTTTTTCCGCATTTGGTACTGGGACATGGATTGTTTTACAACTTGTATATTATTCTTGTACTATATTTCGTTTTTTCTACCTTTTACGTGTGCGTTCAGAAATATCGGAAAGACAAATCAGAAATTATGAGCAAGCAGGTAACGGTACTGCTTGTTATGGTGCTGCTTACGTTCCTTTGTCTGGTATTGTTTTTGTTTAAACTGACAGACGGATATGATTCGACAACATTGGCGTATCTGGTGGCAGTGTTTTTGTTTCAGCGGCTCATTCGCAAGTATAAGTTATTTGACACGCTGCGTCTGGCACAACAGGAAGCGGTGGAGTATATGTCCAATGGCTTAATTGTTCTCAATATTTATGGCGGGTTGGTTTACACGAACCCGGAGGCAGAAAAGATATTGGAAAAGCTGCAGAAAGAGCGGAGTGAGGGGTTACAATATTTAGAAGATCTTGCTGCGAAGTCAGAAAATTTATTTTTAGATGAATGTTCACTTCTAGAACACAAAAATAGTGAAAAATGTGTATATGAAGTATCCAAGCATGGTATTTACCGCGATGATAAATATTATGGGCGAATGATTGTCATTACAGAAATTACGGACAACTATTATTATACGGAGCGTTTGCAGCATGACTTGGATGTTAAGACCAAAGAGGTAGTCAAAATTCAGCGTGATATCATTGCCAGTTTTGCAGCGATGATTGAGGCGAGGGATGGAATTACCGGACTTCATATTAAAAATACTGGAAATTTAGTGACGGTACTTGTCAATGTGATGAAAAAAGATGCGAGATTTGCCGATAAAATTACGGATGAATATGCAGAGATGACGGCGGCAGCCGCACGTCTGCACGATATTGGAAAGATTGCTATCCCGGACCGTATTTTGCAGAAGGAAGGAAAACTTACGGATGAAGAATTTGCCATTATGAAGGCGCATCCGGCGGAAGGAGCCAAAATATTAGAGAATACAATTCAGGGAATGGAATCCGATGCTTATTATCAGATTGCACATGATATGGCACTGTACCACCATGAGAAATATGATGGCAGCGGCTATCCGTGTGGAATTCGCGGTGAGGAGATACCGCTTTCTGCACGAATTATGGCGGTGGCAGATGTATATGATGCGCTGCGTTCCAAACGCCACTATAAAGATGGATTTTCCAAGGAAAAAGCGATGGCGATTATGAAGGAAAGCCGGGGAACGCATTTTGATGCGGAAATTGATGATTTGTTCTTGGAGCATATTGATGAAATGGAGGCCGTTTTAGATACGGGAACTGATTTATAAATACACAAGATAGGAAGTGCCGGAATGAAAAGGAATTATGAAAAATTTATTACAGATATGATACGATATGCATCATCGGCGGAGTCACCGGATTATATTATACAGCAGATTATAAAGTATATTTGTGAAAATCTGGATTCCGACCGGGCATATATTTTTGAAGATAATTTAGATGGTACATTTCGAAATACCTACGAGTGGTGTAGAGAAGGTGTATCCGAGCAAATTGATAATTTACAGCGGGTGCCTTATGAGGGAATGCTGGATGCGTGGTTTTTAGAGTATGAAAAATCACACAACATTATGATACATGATATAGAGGAGTATCGGAAAGTGAGTGAGTCACTGTATCATATTTTGAAACCACAGGGAATTCGGACTTTGGTGACAGGGCCAATTGAAGTTAATGGTAAATACATTGGTTTTTATGGAGTGGATAATCCGCCGGTGGAATTGATGGACAATATTTCTACTATGATAAATATGATGGAGTTTGTCATTTCCATGATGATTCGTATCCGAAATTATGCCAGAGAAGTTGAGGAAAATGCGCTGCGTGACCAGCTTACCGGCTGCCGGAGCCGAAAAGCACTGTCGTTTGCCTATGATGGAGACTTTGCCAAAAATCAGTCGATTGCCCTCATTATGTGTGATTTGAATGGACTGAAAAAGAAAAATGACACGAAAGGGCACGAGGCAGGAGATAAATATTTGTGTGATGCGGCAGAAGTTTTGTTTGCCTGCTTTGGCAATGAGAATGTGTACCGCGTGGGCGGTGATGAGTTTGTGATTGTGCTGTTTGATGTGGATTTAAATGCAGTGAATGAAAAAATTGATAAAATGCTTGTATATCTTGAATTGAAGGAAGTTAGTATGGCGTATGGATTTGCTTACCGGAAGAATGCGAAAGAGCCATTTGAAAATCTGCTGCGAGAAGCGGATAAAAGGATGTATGAAGACAAACGCAGATATTATGACAAAATATCAGGAGGAAAGCATTAGGAAGGAGCTGTAAGTTGGAGAAGAAAGAAAACCGGTTTCAGATTATTTCAGCAATTGCGGCGGTTGTGTTGTTATACTTAGTTTTAGAGGGCTTTGGCATCACGTGCCCGATTAAATTTCTGACCGGGATTTCGTGTGCAGGGTGTGGCATGTCCAGAGCATGGATAGCAGTTTTTCATCTGGATTTTGCACGGGCATTTTATTTTCATCCTTTATTTTTTACGCCACCGGTTATATTACTTGTCATTCTATTGAAAAAGCGCATAAAACCAGTGTTTTACAAAGGTTTTATATTTACAATGATAGCGTTATATGTTATTGTTTATTTGTATAGAATGATATTGGGAGACCATCAGGTGGTTGTGTTTGAACCGGCAAAGGGATGTATGGTTTTACTCATTCAAAAAATTTTAAGCTAAAGGAGGAGACATATGTTTTGTGCAAATTGTGGTGCACAAGTCCCGGATGGAACAAAATTCTGTCCGTCTTGTGGTAAACCGTGTTCAACAGGAGAAAAGGTAAAACAGGCAGCAGAGGATGTGTTTAACAAAAGTGAACAGGAATTAGGAAATGCTTTTGAAGATGTGAAGCAGAATTTCCAAGGAGGAACGGGAAGTACACCTCCACCATATTCCGGCGGCAGATTAAAAGAAGACCGCTCGCTTGTTACATACATTTTACTTTCACTGGTTACCTGTGGCATATACGGTTATTACTTCATTTACAAATTGGCTGAGGAAGTTAATATTGCCTGCGAGGGAGATGGCGAGCAGACTTCGGGACTTGTTGCATTTATTTTACTGTCATTCATTACCTGCGGTATTTATGCCTATTACTGGTACTACAAATTGGGAAATCGTTTAGCGGCAAACGCCGTTCGTTACAATTTAAATTTCCAGGAAAACGGTACGACCGTATTGATGTGGTGCATTTTTGGCGCTTTTCTGTGTGGTATCGGACAGTTTTTTGCAATGCACATTTTGATTAAAAACTCAAATATGATTTGTGCTGCATACAACCGTTCCAAAGGATTATAACTGTTTACAAGGAAAAGAATATGTGATAAGATAAGAACAACCCGCAAAGAGGGAGTAGTTCCGCGCCAAAAGGTGAGGTGTAGATTTCGTCAGTACGATTTGAAAGAATCCGGAATTTACGGAACAAATTAGATTTGTTGAACAAGACTTTTTGTGCATGTGTTTTGCATGCACAAAAAGTCTTTTTTTATTGAGGCGGGCTGCGAACTTTGAAATTGTTATTAATCAGAGAAAGGAAAGAAAAGATGAAAGAAATTTACCGGATGACCAAGGAAGAAATACTCCAACACCAACATGTCTCGGAGAAAGGCCTGACAGAAGGCAGGGTGCAGGAGATAAGGCAGAAAATAGGGGAAAATCAGTTACAAGCAACAAAGAAAAAAAGTCCGGTGCGCATTTTTGCGGAGCAGTTTCAGGATTTGCTGGTTATTATTTTAATGATTGCCGCAGTTGTGTCGATGTTATCCGGAAATGTGGAGAGTACGGTTGTAATCTTTGTTGTTATTGTGATGAATGCTGTGCTTGGAACGGTTCAATATCTCAAGGCAGAAAAGTCGCTTGATTCTCTCAAGGCACTTTCATCACCACATGCAAAAGTACTTCGTGATGGTAAAAAAATGAAAATCTTTTCTAAAGAGATTGTACCAGGGGATATTCTTCTTCTGGAAGCAGGGGACATGATTGCAGCAGATGGACGTATTTTGGATAATTATTCGCTTCAGGTTAATGAAAGTTCTCTTACCGGAGAATCCACAAATGTGGATAAATCAGAAGATGCTATTGAGGAGGAGGCGGCATTGGCAGACCGAATCAACATGGTATATTCCGGTACATTGGTTGCACAGGGACGTGCGACGGTGTTAGTAACGGAGACAGGAATGAAGACGGAGATGGGAAAGATTGCGGAACTCATGAATGCCACGCAAGAGAGGAAAACACCTTTGCAGGAAAGTTTAGATGATTTTGGGAAAAAGCTTGCTATTGTAATCATGATTATTTCCACAATAGTGTTTGTGCTGAGAATTTGTCAGAAACAGCCGATACTGGATTCACTAATGTTTGCTGTGGCTCTTGCTGTGGCGGCAATTCCAGAGGCGCTTAGTTCTATTGTTACGATTGTGCAAGCCATGGGAACAAGGAAAATGGCAGAGGAGAATGCCATTATTAAGGAATTAAAAGCGGTGGAAAGCCTCGGGTGTGTGTCAGTAATCTGTTCGGATAAGACAGGAACGCTGACACAAAACAAAATGACGGTAACAGATATATATATTAGTCATACTGTTGTTAAGCCAGAGAGCCTTAAGCTAACGGAACCGCTTCACAGAATTTTTTTGTACAACGCAATTTTGAATAATGACGCCTCCGTTCAAATGAAAAAGGAAATTGGAGATCCCACAGAGAGCTGTCTTTTGACAATGGCACAAAAAGCCGGATTGACAAAGGCTGGAATTTCGGAAGAGGTCATTCGTGAAATGATACCAAGAATGGAAGAACTTGCTTTTGACTCAGAACGTAAACTTATGAGCACCAAATACCGCCTGCATGGTATAACGATGATACTAACGAAAGGTGCAGTCGATGTTTTACTGGAACGATGCGTAAAATGTGCCGAGATTGGTGGAAATCGTGATATGACTGACAAGATGAAAGAGAAAATTTTGCAACAGAATCAGAAGTTTTCTGAAAATGGTCTCCGAGTACTTGCTTTTGCATATAAAGAAGTTAATGAGGGCAAGAAACTGACGTTGGAGGAGGAAAACGGATTTATCTTTGTCGGTTTGGCAGCAATGATTGATCCACCGAGAGAGGAAGCAGTGGATGCTGTACAGACAGCCAGACAGGCTGGAATTCGCACAGTTATGATTACCGGAGATCATAAAGTAACAGCAGAGGCAATTGCAAAAAAGCTGGGCATTTTCCAAAAAGATGATTTGGCGGTGACGGGACAGGAATTAGATGCTATGAGTGACGAAGAATTAGATGGGCTTTTGGAAGAAATTTCTGTTTATGCAAGGGTTTCACCGGAAAACAAAATACGAATTGTGAGAAACTGGCAAAAGAAAGGCCGCATTGTAGCTATGACAGGAGATGGAGTAAATGATGCACCGGCACTAAAGAAAGCAGATATTGGCGTGGCAATGGGAATTACAGGAACAGAAGTATCAAAAGATGCCTCCTCTATGATTTTAGCAGATGATAATTTTGCTACCATTATTAAAGCGGTGCTGAATGGAAGAAACGTGTATCGCAATATAAAAAATGCAATACAGTTTCTGCTTTCCGGAAACATGGCTGCAATTATTGCGGTACTTGTTTGCTCGGTAGCGGCATTCCCGTCACCATTCAAACCAGTTCATCTTCTTTTTATAAATTTGTTGACAGATTCGCTGCCGGCACTTGCCATTGGAATGGAGCCATCGGATCCCGAACTATTAAAGCAAAAGCCGAGAAATCCGGAGGAAGGTATTCTTACAGGAAAATTTGTGAGCCATCTCTTTGGCTATGGTGCGCTTATTGCAGCAGCAACAATGGCAGCTTTTTGTATAGGGTTGAATAGGAGCGATGCAATGGGGGCAACAATGGCATTTGCTACCCTGACATTGGCACGGTTATTTCACGGCTTTACCTGTCGGAGCGAGCGTTCACTGGTAGATTTGAAATTTTCTACGAATCTATGGAGCATCGGTGCTTTTGCAGCGGGAACATTACTACTTGCTGCAGTGCTTTTTCTGCCGGGATTGCAGACACTTTTTGAGGTAACTCCATTAAGTGGAATAGAGTATGCAACTATTCTGGGATTGGCAATTACACCCACCATATTTATTCAAGGTTATAAGTTCATAACTAGCAAAAAAAGAAAGAATTTGTTAAAATAAGAGAAAGAAATGCGGCGCAAAACATACATTTTGAGAAAAGAGGCGATGATATGAATACAAAGCGGGAATTTTGGCAGCGAAATGTGGTTGCAGTGGTTGGTATGTTAGTTTTTTCAGCGGGTATTAATCTTTTTATCGTACCGGCAAATCTTTATAATGGTGGTGTTTTGGGAATTAGTCAGGTGATTCGTACGGTATTGGTGCGTTATTTTCATTTGGCATCCGGGACAACGGATATTGCGGGTATTATTAACATGCTTTTGAATATTCCATTGTTTGTACTTGCCTATGTATTTGTCGGTAAGAAATTTTTCTTTCGGACATTGGTTTGTGTGGTGAGTCAAACATTGTTTCTTAGTTTGATTCCGATACCGGCGATACCAATTGTAAGGGATTCCCTTACTGCAAGCATAATTGGTGGAATTTTTGGAGGAACAGGAATTGGGATAGCATTGCAATCCGGTGGTTCAAGCGGTGGTTTGGATATTGTTGGTATGATTTTTACCAAACGGTTTAAAGGATTTAGTGTTGGTAAAGTGTCATTGTCGGTAAATGCAGTTATTTATATTGTTTGTGCAGTATTGTTCGGACTTCAAACGGCAGTATATAGCATTATATATTCGGCAGTAAGTATGTTGATGACGGATCGGGCTCATACGCAGAACATTAACACGGAAGTGGTTATATTTACAAAAAAGGAGCCTTTAAAGATTATTGATTACATTGTCAATGAATATCACCGCGATGCGACATGGTGGGAAGCAAAAGGCGGTTATACGGAAGAAAATACATATATGGTTATTGTTGTTTTGTCCAAATATGAATGTGCTCATTTAAAGCGGGAATTAAAAGAAGTGGATGAGCATGCATTTGTAATTGTAAAAGATGGGATGTCTGTGGTTGGAAAATATGAAAAGCATTTACAAGGGTAAGAGTTGTTGCATTCATACTGGAAGCTTATGATACAGAACTTGCAGAAAAGATAGCAATGATGGTAACGGAATCACCTTACCGTGTGACCGCAGAAACCATAAGCAATTCCTGCGGAGTTTGTGACAATTGTTCGCTGCTAGTTTCTTTGGTTTCCAGTAATTTCGTAGAAAAGCTTTGTGACTCGTGGGTTTGAGTACGTCGGTATGTGGCACTGGTAGTTTCAGTGTCCATACCGCTACGCACTCAATTAGTGGGAACGCCCACGAGACGCAAAGCTTTTCTGCGAAATTACGGAAACTAAAAAAGTGCCAATGAACAATTGACACAAACAGGCCTATTTTCAAACTTGACAGAACTAAACCTAAGCGATACAATGTATTTAGTAATACTAAATAGTTAAGAGGTGAGGGCATACGGCGAGTTTTGAACAACAGTTAAAAAAGGGTGTATTAGAGATGCTGGTTCTTGAACTTTTGGCAAAAAAGAGTATGTATGGGTATGAGATGATACAAACCTTGAAAGCGGCGAGCGAGGATTTTTTCGTTTTAAAAGAAGGAACGCTGTATCCGATTTTATACCGCTTGGAGGACAATGATTTTGCAAAAAGCAGCTGGTCTGAGCCGAAAGATGGCAAGGCACCTAAGAAATATTATGAAATAACAAAGAAGGGGAGAGAGAGACTTTTGTTTCAAAAGGAGCATTGGACTTTGTTTGAAAAGAAAGTGGATGAATTATTAAGGGGGAACGGCAAATGACAGAACAACAATTTTTACGACAGATAAAGCGGCTCCTGCATTGTAAAGCGGACAAAAAACGAGAGATACTGCGCCAGCTTGAATCAGACATTGCGAGTGCGAAAGAAGGCGGAAAGAGCTGGGAGGAGATAAGGCAGGAGTGGGGAACACCGGAGCAGTTTGTTAGTGAATTTAACGAAGATGGACGGGGCATACAAAAGGGGAAAAGAATTTTAATTGGCAGCGTGGCAGTGCTTGTTTTATTTGCTTGTGTGGCAGTAGGTGTTTGGCTTGCACACTTGCATGAAAAAAACGGCGAACAGCAGTTGGCAAAGAATGTTGAAACTCAGAAAATCGAGAAAATTCCTGATGTTGTACGAGAGGCAATTACCGATTTTTCGGATGATGCATATGAAAAATTTATCGCTCGGTGTGATGCGAAAATGCAGGCGGCATTTTCTAAGAAGAATTGGGAAGATGCACAAAAAATAGCTTCATCACAGATGATTGAAAAAGCAGAAAATGAGAAGTTATTAAGTGTGACACAAACTACTCAGGCAGGATGGGATTTGAAGGTTTATCAAGTGGCTGTAGACTATGGCAAGCGTCAGATTGTGTATACGATTTCTCTGGATACAGAAAATTTAATTGCCGGATTTTATTTTAAATAACGGGGGTGTTTGTATGGAATGGCATGGAGCAATAGCAATTTATGTGATTGGTACACTGGCACTTATTATAAGTGCAGTTCATACGGCGGTAACAAGTCAGGAAAAAGGAATCTTAATGAATGGTTTTGAACTGGAAAAAAATCTGGATGAGAAAAAATACAGGCAGGTAAAAACACTGCTTCTTGCGTTGCAGTGTTTCCTGTTAATTTTGTATGTAGTTTTATTTATTTTCTTCCGTCACTATCTGGTGGCACTAATTGGTTTGTTCTTTTGCGCAATTCTGCCATTTGCCCTTACGCTTTTGGCAGTTCCGAAAAATCAGGATTAGTTTAAGCATAAAAAATCAGAAATAACTCGACGCAAATCCATTGCCAATTGTATATTAAGTGAAAGGAGGGATGAAAGTGGAACATTCTTTATACGACGTCGATAAGGAAGCGAGATTTCAAAAGGTATACGATTCTTATATGCAGGATGTGTACCGGCTTTGCTTTTCGTATATGAAAAATAAGATGGACACGGAGGATGCCGTGCAGGAAACTTTTTGCCGCTTTTATCAGGCAATGGAGCGCGTGAAAGAAAAAGAACATGTAAAAGGGTGGCTTCTTGTCACAGCAGGAAATGTCTGCAAAAATATTTTGAAGCATTGGTGGCGGAAAAATCGAAGCTGGCAGGAAAATGAGGAGACAAAAGGGTGTTACGATGAATATGAAATTGAAATGCTTGAACTTGTGTTAAATCTCCCGGTGAAGTACAAAACCGTTGTGTATCTTTATTATTACGAGGGCTATAATAGTGTGCAGATTGCAAAATTATTGAAAAAGCCGGAGTCTACGATACGAACGTATTTGCAGAAAGCAAAGAAATTGTTGAAACAGGAATTGAATGAAGGAAATGCTGTCGAAGTTAATCAAGGCAGTGTATATCAGACCAGGGAGGAATAGAAATGGAGATTAAAGATATTTATCAGAAAATGGAGTGCTCGAAAGAAGATAAAGAGAAGATTTATCGAGCAATTTTACAGAAACGCCGGAGAAATTTTGCCGGCAGTCATTTTATGAAAGCAGCGGTCATTGCGTTGTGCCTGCTTGTTGGTGGAACGACGGCCTATGCAGCGGTTCATTTGCTCACGGCAAATGAGGCAGCAGAGCAGATGGGAAATGATAGGCTGGCAAAAGAATTTGCCGGATTATCGGAGCAGGTCGTAACGAAAAAGTCAGGTGACTATAAAATTAGTTATCTCGGAAAAGTGAGCGGAAAGAAATTGCTTGACGAGGAGATTAATTCCGGTGTGTCGAAGGAAAAATCGTATTATGTTGTGGCAGTAGAAAATACAAAGAAAAAGGATGAACGGATGATTGCATCGCCTTTTGTAAAGGGAAAGGCACCGTGGCAGTATAATCTTTTTATCATGGGCGGAAGTTCGGAAAGCCAGTTAATTGATGGTATCCGCTATTATATTTATGAGTGTGATAATCTCGATATTTTTGCAAATTATGGTGTTTATTTAGGTGTGAGTGACCAGACACCGGGTGCTGAAAATTTCTGTTACGATAAAAAGACAGGAGAGATTTCGGCAAATCCGAAGTACAAAGGTGTCAGTGTTTTATTTGAAGTGTCATTGGATAAGACAAAGGCAAATGAAGATAAAGCACAGGAAGCATTCAAAATGGCGCAGGGGGAAACGCAGAGCGGGGACACGCGTGATACGCAGGTTACACAAATGCATAAAATCATGAAAAAATGGAATGAACTGCCGGAGCAAAAACGGATTCAATTTGCCAAAGAAAACGGAGTGAAGACAAAAGAAGAAACCGTTTATAATGAAAATTATGCAGAAAAGATAGGCAAAGAATTTATACCGGGCAATTCCTATACGGAGAAGTATCTGGATATAAAGGTTGCTGTTCTTGTAAAGAAGAAAACCGCAAAGATTACACATTATCAGGTTTCACTGGATGAAATAAAGCATTGTCTAAGGTAATAATTTCTAAATCATCTGGATTCTCGTAATGAGACATGTTCAGAGCATTGTATAAACTCAATAATTCTTTTTTCCTCAATGTTCTTTTGCGTGTTCTCCATCCTATCGTCTCCCTCCACTGTCAGACAGGAGAAGTATCATCATGACCAATATCATACAACACGTGTAAAGATGTGTCAATGGCCTATTGCCAGTTCCTTTGGTTTCCAGTAATTTTGTAGAAAAACTTTGTGACTCGTGGGTTTGAGTACGTCGGTATGTGTTGCAAGAAGTCCGGTGGACTTCTGTTATGCAACGACCGAAGCGGAGCGGAGACCACTGGTAGTTTCAGTGCCCATACTGCTACGCACTCAACAAACGAGAGTGCCTACGAGACGCAAAGCTTTTCTACGGAATTACGGAAAACAAAAAAAGTGCCAACGAACACTTGACACAAACAATGTTCTTTTCCGTGTTTGCAAAACAAGCCGGATATGTTACAATAAAAACCACAAGTAAGATGAAGGAAATAAGGAGGATAAACCATGTTTTGTGGAAATTGTGGGAAACCATTAAGTGAGGGGGCTTTATTTTGTCCGGAATGTGGCACGCCTGTAAAGAAAATTGAAACTGAGAATGTGAATGTGGAGGAAACGACAGCATCACAGTCGCAATCGGACCCGACGCCGCAACCGAACAATCAGTTTGGACAGGCATATCAGACGCCACCGCAGCCAAATAACATTCCGATACGGAATTACGACCCGCGGTTTGATTACACACCGCTTGGCGCATGGAGTTATTTCTTATATACATTACTGTTCAGCATTCCGATTATTGGATTTATTTTTGCGATTGTATTTGCCGTGGGTGGTACAAACCGTATTAATTTGAGAAACTACGCAAGGTCCTATTTTTGCTGGCTTTTAATTACGGTAGTTCTTGTGATAATCCTTTTAATTGTTGGATTTGCGATAGCAGGAAGCGTGTATAATATTTTTGGACATTCGGGATATTATCACTATTACATGTAAGAAAATACAACCAGAATCTAAGAAAATAAAAATGACCCGGGGGTATCTTAAGATGCCGCCGGGCGTTACATGTTGGTAACGGAAAGGATGAAGAAAAATGTTTTTAATTGTTGGACTTGGAAATCCGGGAACGGAATATGCAGCGACGAGACATAATATTGGTTTTGATATGGTGACCTATCTGAGTGATAAATATGGAATTGCACTTCGCAGTAAAGAAGGAAAAGCAATTGTTGGAAAAGGTGTGATTGAAGGGCAGAGGGTTATGCTTGTGCAGCCGCAGACGTATATGAATCTGAGTGGAGAGAGTGTGCGTGCGCTCATGGATTATTACAAGCTGACAACGGATGAAATCGTGATTATTTACGATGATATCAGCATGCCGGTCGGACAGGTGAGGATTCGCCCAAAAGGAAGTGCGGGCGGGCACAATGGAATCAAAAGTATTATTGCACATCTGGGAACGCAGGAATTTCCGAGAATTAAAATTGGCGTGGGGGCAAAACCGGAAAATGGAGATTTGGTAAAACATGTGTTGGGACGTTTTAGCAAAGAAGATGATGCAAAAATCCGCGATGTGTTTGCATTGGCAGAAGAGGGACTTCTGGCCATTTTGCAGGAAGATGTAAAGACGGCAATGAATGCGGTAAATGGAAAGAAAGTAGGAGAGTAAACGGTGGAGACATTATTAGCACCCCTCCGTGAAATGGAGGAATATACCCAATTAAGGCTTGCGGTTGATAAGGGGGAGACTCCGGTTACCGTAGTGGGCGGTATGGAAGCACAGAAGTGTCATATGATTTACGGCATGGAAGATTTGGCTGACGTCCGCCTAATTGTCACGTACAACGAAATCCGTGCCAGAGAGCTTTTAGAGGATTATCGTTTGTATGATAAAAATGTGATGTATTATCCGGCGAAGGATTTGATTTTCTATAGCGCAGACGTCCACGGAAGTGCTATTGTAGCAGAGCGGTTAAAGGCAATTCAGGCGCTTGCCGGAGACAAACCTGTGACTATTATCACGACGATTGATGCGGGTATGGATGCCTGTGTACCTTATGAAAAATATGAAAGCCAGCGGATTCGGATTGAACCGGGTAATTTGCTTAATTTAGAAGAGATGCAGCATAAACTTTCCGCAATGGGATATGCAAATGTTTCCCAGGTGGAAAGTGAAGGCGAATTTTCGGTAAGAGGCGGGATTATAGATATTTATCCATTGACTGAGGAGTGCCCGTGCCGAATTGATTTGTGGGATGATGAAGTCGATACGATTCGCCGGATTGATGTGGAGAGCCAGCGTTCCGTGGAAGACCTTTCGGAAATCGAAATTTACCCGGCGGCAGAAGTGTTTATGACCGAAGATACCGCGGTGAGAGGCCTTAGGGAAATACGGCTTGATATGGAAAAGACCGTAAAAGAGTTAAAAGAGCAGGGGAAAAATGAAGAAGCAGCAAGACTTCGCCAGAACATTGAGAGTTTTGAGGAAACATTTCATGCTTATCACGGCATGGTAAATCTTGAAAGTTATATTTTGTATTTTGAAAAGCACGTCGTTTCCTTTTTTGATTATTTTGTCCATCGAAAAACGCTTGTTTTTCTTGATGAGCCGGCGCGTTTAATAGAGCGTGCGGAGACGGTGGAATATGAGTTTCGAGAGAGCATGAGTACGAGATTGGAAAAGGGATATATTCTGCCCCGACAGATGGACATTTTGTATTCTTTGCCGGAAGTGATGAAACGGCTGCAGGACAATCCGCTTGTTTTGCTGACGACTCTTGATACGCCGATTTCCGATTTGACCGTGAAGCACAAATTTTTCATTTCTGTGCAGGCGGCACCTTCCTATAACAATAATTTTTCGATGCTGGCAAAGGATTTACAGCGGTTTAAGAAAAACGGATACCGTGTGCTTTTGCTGTCCGGGTCGGAGACAAGAGGGCGCAGACTGTGTGAGGACTTGCAGGATTTTGATTTGACGGCATCTTATGAAGGAAATTTTGAGCGTGAAATCATGCCGGGAGAAATCATGGTGGCAAGAGGAAATCTGCGAAGAGGATTTGAGTATCCCACGCTTCGTTTTGTCGTTGTCACAGAAGGTGATATTTTCGGCGCAAAGAAAAAGAAAAAACGAAAAGTAAAGCAGTATAATGGTGCTGCGATTCACAGTTTTAACGACTTAAAAATCGGTGACTATGTTGTTCATGAAAATCATGGTCTTGGCATTTATCAGGGGATTGAAAAAATTGAAAAAGATCATGTGACAAAAGATTATCTGAAGGTGGCGTATGCGGCAGGAAGTAATTTGTATGTGCCTGCGACGTCGCTTGAAGTGCTGCAAAAATATGCGGGAAGTGATGCCAAAGTTCCAAAGCTGAACCGCTTGAATTCGCCGGAATGGAAAAAGACGAAAACGAGGGTGAAAGGTGCGGTTAAGGAGATTGCCGGGGAACTTGTCGAACTGTATGCCAAGAGGCAGGCAAAAAAAGGCCATTGTTTTGAAAAAGACACGGTCTGGCAGAAAGAATTTGAAGAACTTTTCCCGTATGAGGAGACGGAAGACCAGTTAAAGGCAATTGAGGCGACAAAGGCAGATATGGAAAGCAGCCGCATTATGGACCGTTTGATTTGCGGCGATGTTGGCTATGGCAAGACAGAGATTGCGATTCGTGCCGCGTTTAAGGCGGTGATGGATGGCTGCCAGGTTGCCTTTTTAGTGCCGACAACGATTCTCGCGGCACAGCATTACAACACCTTTTCCCAGCGCATGAGAGATTACGGTATCAACGTGGAATTACTATGCCGTCTGCGAACACCGTCGGAGCAGAAAAAAACGATTGAGGGTTTGAAAAAGGGCAGTGTTGATATTGTCATTGGAACTCACAGGCTTCTAAGCAAAAGTGTTTCTTATAAGAATCTGGGACTTTTGATGATTGACGAGGAACAGCGGTTTGGTGTGACGCACAAAGAAAAATTAAAGCAGATGAAAAATGATATTGATGTGCTGACGCTGACGGCGACACCAATTCCGAGAACCCTTCATATGAGTTTGGTTGGAATCCGCGATATGAGTGTTTTGGAGGAGCCGCCGGTAGACCGTATGCCGATTCAGACATTTGTTATGGAAAAAAGTGAGCCGATTGTAAGAGAAGCCATTTTACGAGAAATCGGAAGAGGCGGTCAGGTGTACTATGTATACAATCGTGTTGGCAATATGGATATTGTGGCAAATGAAATTGCGAAACTTGTGCCGGAAGCGGTGGTTGCCTTTGCCCATGGACAGATGAATGAACGTGAACTGGAGCGGACGATGTTTCGGTTTGTTGAGGGTGAGATTGATGTTTTGGTAGCGACTACGATTGTGGAAACCGGGCTTGATATTCCGAATGTAAATACGATTATTATTGAGGATGCAGACAGGCTTGGACTGTCCCAGCTTTACCAGTTACGCGGACGTGTGGGAAGAAGTAACCGCACGGCTTATGCATTTCTCCTTTACAAACGGGACAAATTGCTAAAAGAAGTGGCAGAAAAACGTCTGGCGGCGATTAAGGAGTTTACGGAACTTGGTTCGGGATTCCGCATTTCCATGAGGGATTTGGAAATACGAGGGGCAGGTAATCTTTTGGGTGCAAGCCAGCATGGACACATGGAAGCAGTCGGGTATGATTTGTACTGTAAAATGCTCAATGAAGCCGTGAAAAAGTGCAAAGGAGAAGAAGTGCCGGAGGAAGAATATGAAACGAGTGTCGAAATAAAGGTTGACGCATTTATTCCGGTCAGTTATATTAAAAATGAATTCCAAAAACTGGACATTTATAAAAGAATTGCGGAACTTGAGACGGAAGACGAAAAAACAGACATGATTGATGAGTTGGTTGACCGTTTTGGTGAGCCGCCAAAGAGTGTAATGAATCTTTTGAATATTGCCATTTTGAAAGCAAAGGCGCATGAAGCGTTTATTATGGAGGTGGCAAGTAAAAAAGAGCAGCTTCAGTTTGCGATGTATCCACAGGCGAAAATTGATGTGGAAGGAATTCCTAAACTCATCGCATCGATGGGGAGAAAACTTCGTTTTGTGCCGGGGGCAAAACCATATTTTGTTTATCAATATACGGGTAATGTGCTTTCGGAGGCGGAGAAAATAGTAGATGAAATTCGTGCACTTAGCATATCAAATAAAGAATGAGGAGGAACGATATGAAACGATTTATTTTGGCAATACTAGTATGTGTCAGCATGTGTATTGGTGTTGTTGGATGCGGAAGCGAGGCGGTGGAGGAAACAAGCTCTTCCGAGCGTGCGGCATCGGTATCAAATAGTAACTTAAAAGAGGATTCTTCCGTTATTGCAGTAGGAAAGACGACAGTTTCTTATAAGGAATACAAGACCTACTATTATTTTATGAAGAATCAGTATGAGAGTATTTTAGGAACCGATATTTGGAAGTACAATAAAGCGGTAAAGGATAAGTCTGTCGGACAGGAAGCAATTGAGTCGGTGCTTCGCCAGATTATTCAGGTAAAGGTAATTGGCAAAGAGGCTGCTATCGAGAAGGTGCAGCTTGCAACGGATGAAAAGGAAGAGGCAGATTACCGGGCAAAGACGGTGTTTGATTCGATTCCGGCGAAGGACAAGCAGACGCAGGGAATTGAATTAAAGTTACTTTCTAAAATTTTCGAGGAAAACAAACTGGCGCAGAAAATGTACAATGTACAGATGGGAAAACTCAAAATTGATTATGCGGCCAATACACTTTCGGCGGCAAAGGTGGAATTGATTTATCAGGCAGCGAACGCGAAAAATAAGGAAACTGTGAAAAATACGATGTCGCGGATTTTGAGTGAAGTGACAAGCTCACAGAATAGTTTTTACACGGTGGCAAAAAACAAAACACAGGCAGATGCGATTGAGTATGTAATTGGAAATCAGGACAGCCGTACTAATCTTGCAAAAGCTGTTGTCAGCCTGAAAAAGAATCAGACATCTGCTCTTATTGAGGAAAAAGACGGTTTTTATATTGCGCATTGTATTCAGACCAATTCAGCGGCGTTGCAGCAGCAGTACCGGAATCAGCTTGTGTCTGAAAAACAGACGGAAAGTTTTCAAAAGACATACAAAACGTGGTCAGATAAATTTGATGTGAAAGTAAGTAAAGCGTTATTAGCAGCAAATTAAGTGCTGCCACAGACAGAAGGAGCATAGGTTATGAAAAGAAGCAGTGGTGTTTTGCTTCCGGTTGCCAGCCTCCCTTCCAAGTATGGGATTGGCTGTTTTGACCGGTGTGCTTATGATTTTGTAGACCAGTTGGTGAAGGCGGGTCAAAGTTACTGGCAGATTCTGCCGATGGGACCGACCGGCTATGGAGATTCGCCATATCAGGCATTTTCTACTTTCGCCGGAAATCCGTATTTTATTTCACCGGATGACCTTGTGAAAAAAGGATACTTAACCGAGAATGACTGCATTCGCGCCGCCGAAGGAACGAGTGGTAAAGAAGTACACTATGATGTGTTGTTTCAGAAGCGGCTTGGTCTGTTACGGAAGGCATATGCAAACAGTAGTATTGAAGCGGATGTTTCTTATCAGGCGTTTGTGCAGAAAAATTCTGAGTGGCTTGCTGATTATGCCTTGTTTATGGCAATTAAAGATAATAAGTCAGGAAAAAGTTATTTGGAGTGGGAGGACGCTATTAGGCTTCGTTCGCCGGAGGCAATGGTGTCTTATCGAAACCGTTTGCTGGAAGATGTTAATTTTTACCAATTTGTTCAGTATGAATTTTATACTCAATGGGCGGCGTTGAAAAAATATGCCAATGACAAAGGGATTTCAATTATTGGGGATATTCCGATTTATGTTGCCTTAGACAGTGCGGATACCTGGGCACATCCGGAATTGTTCCAATTTGATGAAAATGGACTGCCGACGGCAGTTGCGGGATGTCCGCCGGATGCATTTTCTGCAACCGGGCAGCTCTGGGGAAATCCATTGTACCGCTGGGATGTTCACAAGAATCAGGGGTATTCGTGGTGGATTTCAAGAATTAAAACGTGTTACGAGTTGTATGATATGCTCCGCATTGACCATTTTCGAGGCTTTGATGAATATTATGCGATTCCGTATGGAGATGCAACCGCAGAATTTGGTGAGTGGCAAAAAGGTCCGGGTATTGAGTTGTTTGAGACTTTGGAGAATCAAATGGGAAAACTTCCGATTCTTGCTGAGGATTTGGGATTTTTGACTGATTCGGTCCGCAAACTTTTGGCGGATTCCGGTTTCCCCGGGATGAAAGTGTTACAGTTTGCATTTGATTCCAGAGAGGACAGCGATTATCTGCCGTATCATTATGACAGAAATTCGGTCGTTTATACCGGAACGCATGATAATGCGACAACGTATAGTTTTTTTGATGAGTTGAAAAAAGAGGATAAGGATGTGGCACTTCGCTATATGAACCGCAGCCGGTTTACCTCGAAGAAAAAATTGACATGGGATTTGATTGCGCTGGCGATGGGAAGTGTTTCGGATCTTTGCATTATTCCTGCACAGGATTATCTGTGTCTGCCAAATTCGGCAAGAATAAATACACCATCGACACTTGGCGGCAACTGGAAATGGCGGATGGCCGGTGGCGTGTTTGATGATAAACTTTGTGAAAAAATCAGAAAAATGACGAAATTATATGGCAGACTCAAAGGACAATCGGCGAGTGCTGATATTCATTAGGCAGTGTCTGATTGTATTTATGACAAAAGACTTGCCGGTATAAATCGGAAGCGAGTAAGTCCTTTGCGAAGAGCTTTTTTGCAGTATCGTCCATTTTTGGCACATCAAAGGCAAGTTTTGTGAGAATCTGACAAGAAGCATTTTCTTTTTGTGAAAGCAGGGAAGATGCTTCTTTTTTCATGCCTAAAACACGCAGATACGGCATAACCGGTTCTTCTTTTTCGATGTCAAACAGGCACTGAAAGAAGCTGCGCTTGATTCGTCCGGTTGTGAGGGACGGATTTTTAATTGTCTTTACGAATTCATTTATCTCCCGGTATTTTGGCAATTCATTCCGTATGCGGTCAGACAAATCCGGCGTAATATCTTTTATCCGGCACAAATCTTTTGCGGTTAAAAGAGAGTAGCCAATCAGGGATGAAAAATCGCTTAGCGAAAGGTTTTCCTTTTCCCCGGCTTTGCGAATTTGTTTGCGCAGAAAAGTAGCAGAAGGAAAATCGGAGAGTGCCGGTGTGTCATTGTCATGGTAGCCCTGCCCCTCGCGCCGTATGGTAAAAGGTTTAATTTTAGAATGAAGCTTTTGCAGGGCGACGCAGTATTCTAAGCCAAGAATGTTGTTTGGCGAGTCCCAGGTTTCTGTCGGCAGTCCGGATTCAGCAGCCAAGGCAAGTGAGCGGGCTTTTGGATAGAGAATACCTTGTTTTACGAAATGTTTCACGCGCGTGCGGTAGGAATCGGGTTCATCGCAAAGAAAGGAGGCGGCCTGCAAAAGAGGGGTGAGGTCACCGGTTTCCGTGCCAAAACATAAATGTGTGACAAATGGAAGAGTGTTCAGCGCAAGAATGCCGCCCATAGCAAAATCACCGGCGCTTGATAGACCGAACCGAACCGGCAGTTCAAAAATGAGGTCGGCACCGCCCAAAAGTGCTTCTTTTGTGCGGGTGTATTTGTCAAAAATGGCAGGTTCGCCACGCTGGACAAAATCACCGTTCATTACGACAACGGCGAATTCTGCACCACATTGTTCCTTTGCTTTTTGAATCTGATAGGCATGTCCCTTATGAAAGGGATTGTATTCTGCTATAATTCCTACTACATTCATATGATTGCCTCGCTTATTCTAAGATTTCTTTTACTTTTTTGGCAAGTGCTTCGGCAAGTGCCAAATGTCCTTCTTTTGTTAAGTGAAGGCTGTCTTCTTTCGATGGCAGGGTGACTTTTGCGGCATCTAAAAATGGAATGTCCAGTTGTCTTGCAACTTCTTCAAGTGCACCGCCAAGTTCATGCGAAATTGCAATGGAAGATGGCGGAAAACTTGCTGCAAAGTCGGAATCTGCCATGTTATCGCCCAGATAAATCGGGCTTACTAACAGAACCGGTGCCTCGCTTACCATTAGGATTGTCTGGCATACTTTGGCGAGACTTCCTGCAATTTTTTCGACGGAAGGTGAGAAATAAACTTTCATGTCGTTGCTTCCTAACATAAGAATTGTTAAATCCAATGGCTTATGCGAGTCTAAGCAGGGAACCAGACAGTCCATTCCGTTTTTGTATGGCTCAAAAGGGTCATCAAAGGAGGAAGTTCTGCTGTTTAGTCCTTCCTCGATAATCCGGTAGTCGCTGCCGAGTAATTTGGCGAGAATACCGGTATAGCGTGTATCGTCATCATAGCGTCCGCCACCGGGAATGTATCCGTGTGTGTTTGAATCGCCATAGCATAAAATGTGTTTCATAACGGTCTCCTTTTTGTGTGGTTGAGTTTATTTTACAATGAAAGGGGGGATGGTTTCAAGCGGAGATTTTATATCTTTTTGGTATTCCTGCGCCGCTCCCGCTGATAAACGCGCAGGGGTATCGGCATGCAAGCATGCCAGATACCCGCGTGTTTATACGCAGGATACCAAAAAGATATAAAATCTCTACTGTATGAGGGAAGATGGGGTGGTTTAGCCGGGGGATTTTGGCTGGGGTGTCTAAAACAACGCTTTTGTCTTGATATGAGGTAAAGGGTTGCATATTTTTCTTGTTTTGCGACGTTTTTAGGCGTATTGCGACACAAAAGCAACTCTTTTTGGTTGGCTTGAGAGATAGCGTTGCATTGGGAATGGAAGTTTTTTGTGTGCATGCAACGTTTTTGGACTTTGGAGACAATTTGCGTTGCATGAAGCAAGTTGCCAGCTCGCTGGTGCGCCAAGGAATCTCCCAATCTGTCGCCTCACAAGCTGCGCCATGCAACCTCGCAGGCAAAGCCTGCTCGGTCACGGGCTTTGCTAAAATATAAATATTTAATTTGCAAGAATTGTTTGCTGTCTGAAATCCAGCCGGCAAAACTTGTTATGCTCTTGTTGCTTTCAGATATGCAAGATGAGGTATCCATGATTTTCTGGCATCCGGCAAATCTCCTGTGTACCCAATCTCTAAGGAATCCCCTTTCTGCAATGCTGTTTTATCGACAGTTTTTCCGTTTAACGTGATGGCAACATTTGCACCAATTGACTGATACGAAATGGAGTAGGTTACACCGGATGAATCTTTTGTGTTTACCAAAATCCATGTGTCGGTATTGTTTTGCAGTACATTTTTAATATACAGATTAGTCAGACTTTTGACCGCACTGTCATTTGTGTTGGTGTTTGTATTTGTTGAAGTGTCCGGTGTTGACTTGTTGCCGGAATTTGATTTATCTGTTTGCTTCTTTTTGACTTTTACTGTTACTTTGCAAATATATTTTTTCTTCTTGATTTTTGCAATTACTTTAGCCTTTCCTTTTTTCTTTGCTTTTACGATTCCCTTTTGGGAAACTGAGATTATCTGTGGTTTATTTACGGACCATTTACATTTTTTCTTAGTCCCTTTTAGTTTTAATTTTACTTTTGTTCCTGTGTACATGGTAATACTGGTTTTGTTCAACTTGCTCTTTGATTTTGCACTTGTTTTCCAAGGGGTAAGCATGGAAAATAACATGAGTAAACTTAAACAAGACAAAATAATACGGTTCATATTTTCAATTCTCCTTCCTTTTAGTCAAAATAGCCATTTTGGTTAAGCCAAGTCGTAATACCATTATCAAGTTGGACAGAAAACATAGAACGGTCGTTTGCATTTCCAGAAGTTATGCCAATGGCATATCCACCTGGGAGATATAATGGTGAGCCACTCTGTCCCGGCATGCAGTAGTTGTTGGAGTCAATAACACAGTCATCGATAGAGTTAATTGTGCTTGTTGATTTATACAAGTACCATTATTGTATCCAAACTCGGCTTTAATAGAGTTAAAGTATTTTCCGTTTGAGTTTAGCAAACAGTGACCTGCTGTTGCGCATAGTTTATTCCATAGTTCATAGCCTGTTCCTAAAGTGACATATCCGGGTGAATCTGGAAATGTCATTGTTAATTTACAGATTGAATAATATGGGAAAGAATTAATTTGTGATGAACTTACTTTAATTCTATTATCTGGTAAATAGGAATATAAACTTGTACCTGTAGTATTGACATCACTCGTGAAATTAGTATTTAGTAGTTTGGTCGGTGTATTAACGCTTTTTACCTTATAACGTTGTATCAGCTTTTCGTCTGGCTTTTGCGGTTTATAATTCATTTTTTTTTGGAACTTTTTCGTAGGAATCTCATTCTTATCGTAATATGTAGTTTCCTTCTTCTGGAAGTCATAGTAAGCAATAAATTCACCCTTTAAACCAGCCGGTTTTTCATGCTCCTTAACTTTGTAGATTTTAGCGCTGCATACGGTGGGCTGTGTAATGAACTGTGCGCATAAAAAATACGATAGAGCAAAACACATTAACGCCCTTAATAAAATACCTTTACTATTTTTCGTAATAAACCCTTACATGATAATGAGGCAATGAATTATCATGCTTTCCTTTTTTTGTATCAATGGTTAAATACGGTTCGCGAACCATTGCGTTTATTTGCATCTATACAAAATTTATTCGAAACACCCCCCTTTTTTATGACTGTTTTGAAAAATAAACATAGTGAAAAAAACACGTACAAGATTAACATAACTTAATATTACATCATTAGAGATTATATTGCAATGGGAAAATGTCAAGTTTTGTAAAAAATGTTGCGTTGTTACGCCATGCAATCTTTTTTATGTTTTTTTGGGGAAAGGGTTGCAATTTTTTCTTGTTTTGCGATGTTTTTAGGCGAATCACGACACAAAAACAACTCTTTTTTGCTGATTTGAGAGATTGCGTTGCATTGGGAATGGAAGTTTTTTGTGTGCATGCAACGTTTTTGGACTTTGGAGACAATTTGCGTTGCATGAAGCAAGTTGCCGGGCTCGCTGGTGCGCCAAGGAATCTTCCAATCTGTCGCGTTATACTATACAAGCCATGCAACCTCGCAGGCAGAGCCTGCTCGGTCACGGGCTGTCGCCTCGCAAGCTGCGCCATGCAACCTCGCAGGCAAAGCCTGCTCGGTCACGGGCTGTCGCCCTATAAAAAGACAATCTCCCACTGCTTCTTACGTGAGCGAGCTCCCGACGAAGCAGCGTGAGTTTGTTTTTTTGCATGGCTTGTAGCTTTCGTGAAAATTTAGCATTGCTGTCTTGACAGTGCCAGGTGGATGGAGTAAGATAGAACAAGGACAAAAGTCAGTGAAATGACAGAAGAAAGAAGGAATTCTAGATGGAAAAGAAAGATATCGATTGGTCCAATATTGGCTTTGGTTATTATCAGACCGATGAGCGTTATGTGTCAAATTTTAAGAATGGCGCTTGGGATGATGGCGTGATGACAAAGGACGCCAATGTCGTTATGAATGAATGTGCCGGTGTATTGCAGTATGCACAGACTTGTTTTGAAGGTTTGAAAGCATATACTACGGAGCATGGCAAGATTGTTACGTTCCGCCCGGATTTGAATGCTTCCCGTATGGCAAATACGGCAAAGCGTTTGGAAATGCCACCATTTCCGGAAGATAGATTTGTAGAAGCAGTTGAGAAAGTAGTAGCAGCCAATGCGGCTTATGTACCGCCTTATGGTTCTGGTGCTACCTTATATATTCGTCCGTACATGTTTGCGAGCAGTTCGGTAATTGGTGTAAAACCGGCAGAGGAATATCAGTTCCGTATGTTCTGTACACCGGTAGGTCCTTACTTTAAGGGCGGTGCAAAACCGATTACGATTCGTGTTAGTGATTTTGACCGTGCAGCACCTCATGGTACCGGTCATGTAAAAGCCGGTTTGAACTATGCGATGAGTCTTCATGCAATCGTAGATGCTCATAATCAGGGCTATGATGAGAATATGTATTTGGACGCTGCTACCCGTACAAAGGTAGAAGAGACCGGTGGTGCAAACTTCATCTTTGTTACCAAAGATAACAAGGTGGTAACACCGAAGTCGGATAGTATTCTTCCATCCATCACCAGACGTTCTTTGATGTATGTAGCGAAAGAGTATTTGGGATTAGAGGCAGAGGAGAGAGAAGTTAAATTCGATGAAGTAAAAGACTTCGCTGAGTGTGGTCTTTGCGGAACAGCTGCTGTTATTTCGCCGGTTGGTAAAATCGTTGACCATGGTAAAGAAATCTGTTTCCCAAGTGGTATGGATGAGATGGGACCGATTACAAAGAAACTTTATGATACATTGACAGGAATCCAGATGGGCCGTATCGAAGCTCCAAAAGGCTGGATTCATGAAATCTTGTAATTTTAAATTGCTTACAAGTGCTTGCTTTTCAATAAATCCCTTTTTATGTGAGAAAGTTTATCCGGATATCTGGGTAAACTTTTTCGTTATTTGCGGATTGATGAGAACGGTTTTGAAAACTTACAAATTACACTTTTTTAGGAAGGAAGGTGCTGATGCGCTACTATATTTCGGATTTACATTTTTACCATGAAAGTCTGCTTACGAAAATGGATTGCCGCGGGTTTGAAAACTGTGATAAAATGCATGAATATATGATTGAGCGTTGGAACAAAAAAGTCCGGGAAAATGACGAGGTCGTTATTCTTGGGGATGTTTCTATGGAACGTGGGAAAAAGACGAATGATATTTTGCAGCAGTTAAATGGCAGGCTGTTTCTTGTGAAAGGAAATCACGACAATTATCTCGAGGACCGCCGGTTTGATGCAACCCGTTTTGAGTGGATTAAGCCGTATGCGGAGCTGAACGATAATAAAAGAAAGATTATTTTATCGCACTATCCAATCTTTTGCTACAATGGGCAGTACCGCCGTAATAAGGAGGGAAATCCGAAAACGGTGATGATGTACGGACATGTACATGATACACACGATGAAGTTCTGGTAAATGAGTTCATCCGTATGACACGAAACACGAAGCACCAGAATCCGGGGCAGAATGAACCGATGCCGATTCCATGCCGGATGATTAATACATTCTGCATGTTTTCTGATTATACGCCGTTGTCTCTGGAAGAATGGCTTGTTTTAGATGAAAAGAGAAGGCAGGCAATATGGGAAAAGGATGGACTAAATTATTGTAAAAATGCAATAGAATGATTGGATAATCCATTTTCTAGGTGTGGGGCATATGATACAATGACGATGAAAAAGGTTTAGCAGGCACTTTTTTGAATGTGGGAATAGGCTGACGGTGTTCGTTTGTTATTTACAAATAAATGCTGCCAGCTTGTTTCATTATTTATGATTGTTTGAGGGAGGATACTATGGAAAAATATGAAGTTTATGAAAATGAACCGGTCATGTTTCACAACCGCGCATTTTCCTGTATCGGAACAGGACGCATGGATTTGGCACTTCACAAAGAATATTTAGACCAGTTAGCACTGGTCCAGAAAAAGATTGGATTTGACTATATCCGTGGTCATGGACTTTTCTGTAAGGACATGGCAATTTATCAGGAATTTATTACGCCGGATGGTTCCGTGAAAGAAGAATACAATTTTACTTATTTGGATATGGTGATGGATGCTTATCAGGATTTGAAAATCCGTCCATTTATTGAGCTTGGTTTTATGCCGGAACAAATGGCAAGCGGCGAAGAGACGGTATTTTACTGGAAGGGTAATATTACGCCCCCGGCGGATTATAATAAGTGGGCGCGCCTTGTGCAGAACACGCTTCGTCATCTTATGCAGCGTTATGGGGAAAATGAGGTTTTGCTGTGGCCGATTGAAGTCTGGAATGAGCCGAATCTGCCGGGGTTTTGGAAAGATGCTGACAGACAGGAATATTTTCATTTATATGAAGTTACGGCAAAGGCAGTGAAAGAAGTGGATGAAAGACTTCTGGTTGGCGGACCGGCGATTTGCGGTGTTGATGATGTATCGTGGCTGCAGGATTTTCTTGATTATGTAAAGGAGAAAAAACTGCCGCTTGACTTTGTGTCGCGGCATCATTATACAAGTTATGTGCCGGATCGGGTAGGACATTATGGCTATATTGATTTACATGATCCGGACGATGCATTTTCTGGATTGGAAAAATCGCGTGAAATTGTGGACAGTTATGAGGAGTTTGCCGGCAAAGATATTCATATCACAGAATATAACACGTCGTATATTCCGAATGCACCGGTACACGATACCTGTTATAACGCTGCGTATGTGGCGCATATGCTGTCGAGACTTGGGGATTGCCACACGTCGTATTCGTATTGGACATTTGGCGATGTGTTTGAGGAACTGGGGGTTCCGTTTACTCCGTTTCATGGTGGATTTGGACTGGTAGCAAATGGCTGTATTCCAAAGCCGACGTTTTGGACATTTGCTTTTTATAAAAGATTAACCGGTACCTGCATTCACCGCTCTGAGGATTCGCTTATTACAAAGCAGAAAGATGGCAGTTATTATGGTGTTATCTGGAATCCGGACAATGATGGAAAAGGCGAGAAGAAGGAAGTCACTTATACCATTCATCTGCCGGAAAATTATGAACGACAAGAATACTGCAATCTTGTAAAAATTGTAGATGAAGAGCATGGCAATCCACTGAAAGTCTGGCACGACCTTGGGGAGCCGGCAAATCCATCGAAAGATGAGGTGAGTTTGCTGCGTGAAGTGGCGAAGCCATGGATTACAACCCAGACGGTAAAAGCGGAGAATGACTGCTTGGAAATTTCATTCTGTTTGGAGAAAAATGCGGTTGCAGCATTTGAATTGAAACCGGTCGAGAGGCAGCAGGACACAGGGTATGATTATGAACGTGTGATTTCGCAGAAGGTTAAGAAAGATACTCCTTGACAAGGAAACGGAAATTCGGTTACACTTGAAATAAATAAACGATAAGGAGGAGAAAAAATGGATGAACAGATGAATAATAATGGCTACCAGAGTCAGCCGAATCCGATGCCAAATCAGAATAAGGACAATTATGCAGTTGCTATTTTGGTTCTTGGTATAGTATCAATTTGCTGTTGTGCTCCTTGTGGTATCGTGGCATTGGCACTGCGCGCATCAAGCATAAATGATATTTCACCGGAGAAGCAGGGCATGGTAACAGCTGGTTTTGTAACTAGTATTATCGGCATTTGCTTGTGGGGAATTGGACTGATTGCAAGAATTATTATGATAGTTCTTTAAGTACATCACAGTTTATAAGGAGGAAAAAATGGACGAACAGATGAATAATAATGGCTACCAGTATCAGCCGAATCCTAGTCCGATGCCAAATCCGAATAAAGATGGTATCGCTATTGCGGTTTTGGTGCTTGGTATTGTTTCGATTTGTTTTTGCTGCGTCGCTTGGGGAGTAATCAGTCTTGCGTGCGCCATTGTATCATTGGTATTGTATTCACGTAATAAGACGATGTTTTCGCCTCAGAAAAAGGGCATGGCAACAGCAGGATTTATTACATCGATTATTGGCTGTGTGCTTGGTGCGATTGTACTTGCAGTTTGTGTGGTTGCATTTTGTACAGCAGCATCCGCGTACTCTTACTCTACATATAAGATGTTTTTGTAGAATTGATAATATGTAGTAATTGAAATTACATAAACTTAACCCACAATTCAAAACCAAATCGCAGTACACCAAAACCAAGGAAAATCCAAACAAGTACATAAAGGATATTCGCGCTTAGGTGTATACCGCGAAAATGAGAAAAATGATGAAGAATACATCCCTTTTTGAAAAGAGAGGGGTGTTTCTTTTTTATGCCATTTATGAGTAATGCCAGTGTATGAGAAAGGACAAAGGCGGTATAGATAAGGGCACAGTAAAAGATTGCCGGTTGAAGTTTTAAACTGGTGAGTAAGTCACCACGAAGCAGAGCGGAAACCGCACGTGTACTGCCACAGCCGGGACAGGAAAAACCGGTCAGAGCATGGAACATACAAGGTGGAAAAATCTTAGTAGGAATAAAAATCCCTGCCTGGTACAAAAGGGAAAGACCAAGCATAATAGGAAGAAGTGCCAGACTAATGCGGTAGCATATTTGGGTTGATGATATTTTCCTTTTTGCCATGTCTGCTTCCTCCTTTTGTATTGTGTGGGGCTTTTGCTGCCCTGATAACACATTATTTTAGCACGTGAAAAAGAGAGTTGCAACAAATTCTATTGTTAAAAAAGAGTGTTGACAAAACAGGTCTATTGTTATAGACTAAACACAAGGTTTATAGTTGTAGACCAAAAGGAGGCTGTAATGGAACAATTAAAATTATGCGACAGTGATTACCGTTTTATGTCAATTGTATGGGACTATGCACCCATTCCCTCTGGCAAACTTGTGAAATTATGCAATGAAATACTTGGCTGGAAAAAGTCTACGACATATACAACGATTAAAAAAATGTCAGAAAAAGGTTACATTAAAAATGAAAATGCAGTTGTAACAGTATTGTTTTCTAAAGAGCGGGTGCAGAGAGATGAATCCGATTATTTTGTCGAGCGGACATTTGGAGGTTCTCTTCCAAATTTTCTTACTGCTTTTCTAGGTGGAAAGAAAATCTCTGCGGAGGAGGCACAAAAAATTAAAGATATTATTGACCGTTATAGTGATGAAAAATAGCAGAAAGGAAGGAAATGATGATAAGGGATATTTTTGAGAAAATTCTTTTCATGGGAAGTCAGGCGGTTCCTGTTATTGTGATTGTTTTTGCTTTGCGGATTTTACTATACCGCTTTCATAAAAAGTATTTGTATTTTTTATGGCTTTTAGTGGCGGTGCGTTTAGTGTTGCCGGTATCCATTTCTTCACCGATGAGTATGTTTCGTTTGCTGGAGTTGATTCCGGTGTCGGGGCAGTCAACAGTTGTTGCGGAGAAAGAACAGTTGTCGGAGGTATCAGCAGGCAGGACGACCATAAAAGAAAAGCAGACATCGGGAAATGAAAAACAAACGGAGCGGATAAAGTCGGATGCCACAGGTGACTTTTTTGTAACGAATGCCGGAAACAATTCTGACTGGGAAAATATTTGGCAGATTTTCTTATATGTATGGCTTGCGGGAATGGCAGTTTTTCTGGTGTGGAATTTTTTCTCGTTCATACAAATGCAAAGACGAACGAAAAAGGCGGTGCGGTTAGAAGATAACATATGGGAGTGTGAAAATATTTCTTCCCCTTTTGTTGTGGGGGTATTTCGACCGAAAATTTATCTTCCTTTCCGATTGCCGGAGGAAGAAAAAGATTTCATTTTGTGTCATGAAAAACATCACATTGCAAGAAAAGACAATTGGATTCAATTATTTGCCTTTTTCCTTGTGTGCATCTATTGGTTTCATCCGCTTGTCTGGCTTTCGTATTTTGCCATGATTCGAGATATGGAAATGAGCTGTGACGAGTATGTGATGAGTAAAAGTGGCAAAGATATTCGTGCCGTTTATGGAAGAACACTTTTGAAATTTGCCATGAATAAAAGAATTTTGGCGGCAGGGTCACTTTGCTTTGGCGAGTCGGGTGTAAGAAGGAGGGTAAAGAATATTATGACATATCGAAAAAATAAAAAATGGATGGGCGCAGTAGCAGCAGTTGTTTTTCTGCTGGCAGGCTGTTCGTGTCTGACAGATGCTGTGGGGCAGCAGGATACAAAAGATGCAGCCAAAACGGAAAGTGTTAGTGAAAAGGCAAAATACACAAAGTCATTAGCAAAGGCAGAAATAAAGGGTGTAGCGGTAGAGGTAATGTATGCTTCTCGGAAAAAAATCGAAAACAATCCGAAATCAATGTATTATGATGATGGTGAGTTTTATATACAAACGAAAAAAGGAAATGATATTCTGGATACGATGAAATTAACGAAAGAACGGTTTGGGGTGGAAAATAAAATAGCATTTACACCGGAATTTTCATTGCAAATAAGCGATTATGATAAGGATGGAGAGAACAACGATTTTTCACTGGGACAGGGACAGACACCGGTTCCTGAACTTGGTAACTGGATGAATTATGCATTTTTTTGCATAGGGGAAAATGGCAGCATAAAACAGTATTTGTTAGGGGAAAATAAAACACCGTATATCGCTACCATCCCCGGTGGATATTCAAAGGCATTTGATAGGAAGAAAAAGAACATTTTATATTATTCCTTGGAAAAGACTGAAGTTACATCAACATATATTGCGCAATAAAAGTCATTCCTCCCTTTTGGGCACATCTCTTGGCGGCTCAAAATCAGAAATGTCGTCGTAGTCCGATTCAGTCTCGGCTATGTCGTCCTCGAAGAAATCGTCATAGTCGTCACAGGAATAATCCGTATTTTTTGATTTTATTTTATCTTTTTTCATAAGAATCCCTCCATGAGAAATACTATTTCCTATGGAGGGTATTATTATACTCATAATCTAAAATTTTGCTTTTTATAAGGTCAAATCTTCAACATTAATACCGACGAATAAAAAAACAATTTATGGGCATAACACAGAATATAAAATCAGTGGCAGATGCTTATGGATTTATTATGTAAAAAATGGAGGGTGTTATGTCAGAGAAGTGTGAATGTGTCAATGTCAGAAAAGTAGTAATTGTCGGCTGCGGTTTTGTTGGCTCGGCGTCAGCGTTTGCGCTTATGCAAAGCGGACTTTTTTCGGAAATGGTATTGATTGATGTGGATAAAGACCGTGCGGAAGGCGAGGCAATGGATATCAGCCATGGTGCCTCGTTTGCCGGTCCAATGAAAATATATGCGGGCGGATATGAAGATGTAGGTGATGCGTCAATTATTGTAATTACGGCGGGTGCCAATCAGAAGCCAAATGAAACAAGGCTTGATTTGGTTCAAAAAAACGCAAAAATAATGACAGATGTTGTGACACAGATAAAAGAACAGGAGTACAAGGGGATTTTACTCATTGTCTCAAACCCGGTTGACATTATGACGCAGGTTGCGATGGAAGTGAGCGGATTCCCGGAACACCGTGTGTTTGGTTCAGGAACCGTGTTAGATTCTGCGAGACTTCGGTATCATCTGGGGCAGCATTTAGGAGTTGACAGCCGAAGCGTGCATGCCTTTGTAATCGGTGAGCATGGTGATAGTGAAATTGCGGCGTGGAGCAGTGCCAATGTGTCGGGCGTTCCGTTAAATTCCTTTTGTGAAATGCGGGGGCACTTTAATCACGAAGGAAATACCGAGAGCATTGAAGAACAGGTAAAAAACAGCGCCTATGAGATTATTGCCAAAAAAGATGCCACATATTATGGAATTGCGATGGTGGTAAAGCGGATTTGTCAGGCAATTGTGCGGGATGAAAAATCGATTTTCCCAATTTCACTCCGTATGCATGGCGAGTATGCTCTGGAGGATGTTGTGCTGAGTATGCCGGCAATTGTGGGAGCAAGAGGAATTGAGACAACGATTCCGATTTCGCTGGATGAAAAAGAGGTATCAAGACTTCATGAATCTGCGGAAATGCTGCGGGAGACAAGGAAAGAAATTCGGTGATGAATTGCCTTTATTTGCAGGTACAGGAGATTTTGCTCCTTGAGTGCCCTGCCTGTGCAAGTATAAAAAAACAATAAAGTTATTGAGTTAAGCCTCTAACAATGATATATTAGTTGTTAGGGGCTTTACATGGATACACATAAATTTTACATGACTTTACAAAACGTAGAGAGAGGATAATGAAATGTCTATATGGAATGTGATTAATTTGGCGGGTGGCCTTGCGATGTTCATCTTTGGTATGAACCTGATGAGCGATGGCTTGAAGTTGGTAGCAGGCTCTTACTTGAAAAAGATTCTTGAGAAACTGACCAAAAACCGCATTATAGCGATGATGGTAGGTGCGGGGCTGACCGCATTGATTCAGAGTTCCAATGCCATGTGTGTCATGGTGGTTGGTTTTGTAAATGCCGGTATGATGCAGTTGGAGCGTTCCGTTGGAATCCTGATGGGAGCAAAGATTGGAACAACGATTACCGGACAGTTGATTGCCTTTAATATTTCCGAAATTGCACCGGTGATTGCGTTCGTTGGTGTGGCAATTACTATGTTTTCGAAAAAACCTAAGGTAAAAAATGTAGGACAGATTATTGCCAGCCTTGGTGTATTGTTCATTGGACTTGGTACGATGAGTGCAGCAATGAAGCCGTTAGCAGGCGAGATTTGGTTCCAGAGTTTGCTGCAAAAGTTTTCTAATCCGATTTTGTGCGTTATTATCGGTGTTATTTTCACCGTTATTATTCAGAGTGCATCGGCATCCGTCGGTGTTTTACAGATGTTGGCACTCAGTGGTGTTATGGCATTCCCGGGTGCCTTTCCACAGGCATTTTACATTATGCTCGGTATGAATATTGGTGCGAGTGTTGCACCGGCACTTGCTTCCCTTGGTGGACGCAAAGATGCTAAACGTGTGGCTTTTATCGTTATTTTGTTTGAGAGTATCGGCATGGTGCTGTTCATGATACTTACGCAGATTTTCCCGGTTATCTTCGATTGGATTTTAAATACAGCTCCGGGAAATCCGACCAGACAGATTGCCAATGCTAATACGATTTTCAACCTTGTGACAGTAGCGATTCTTTTGCCATGTGCGAAATATCTGGTTAAAATTTCTGAATTTGTCATTCGCGGTGAGGATGACAAAGAGGAAGCAGCACTTCATTATATTGATGAATCCGGTTATCAGTCCGGTACGGTTTTGATTGGACAGATTGACCAGGAAGTCGGCAGAATGCATTCTTTGGTTCGTGAAAATATGGAGGCTTCGACAAAAGTCTATTTTGGAAATATGACGATTTCCAAAGAGCAGTTCGAGAGAAATGAGGAAGCAGTGGACTTTTTGAATAAAGAAATCGTGGCGGCACTGATTCGTACAAACCAGCTTGGAGTTTCTGAGAAAGAAGCGACCCATGCCGGTAATCTGTATCATATTGTGACGGATTTGGAGCGTATCGGCGACCATGCGGAAAATGTTCTCGGATATGCACTGCAGATGAAAGAGGACAAGCGTAAGTTCTCTGATAAGGCATTGAAGAACTTGAAGGAATTGTCACAAGCAGTTTATAAGATTTACGATTTGGCATGTGAGCATTTCTCAAATCCAAGCGAAGAATTGTACCGCGTTATTTATGATTTGGAAGCGGATATTGATAAGATGGTTGACAAGATGCGTGCATCCAACAGTAAGCGCTTGAGCAAAATGAAATGTGAAGCGGTTCAGGGCTTGTACTTTAATGAGATTTTAGTGGACTTGGAGCGTGTGGCGGATCACTCATTAAATATCGCGCAGGCAGCGAAAAAATATGAAATTTATGATGAAGATGAAGATTTATAAAGATGTCTAAAAATGTAGTCTTTTGCTAGGATAATACATTGCGTTATTGCCTCCTTGTTTCGTATAATATCCATAATGATGGATGTTATGAAACAAGGAGGTTTTTGTTATGAAGCAGATAACAAAAAGAGTTGTGGCGTTTTTTGCGGCGATGGGGCTGATGGTTTCCGGACTTTCACTGAATGAGCCTGCGTCAGCCGATGCAAAGGCAAAAGCAAAAGTAAAATCAGTAACAATTAAAAATGTAAAAAAGAAGCTGACATTGAAAAAAGGAGATTCTTTCAAACTGAAAGTATCCGTTAAAGTTAAGCCCAATAAGGCGAAGTATAAAAAGGTGACATACAAATCGTCAAAGAAAAAGGTAGTAAAAGTTTCGTCAAAGGGAAAACTTACTGCCTGTCAGGCGGGTACGGCCAAAATTACCGTGCGGTCAAAGACGAATAAAAAGAAAAAGGCTGTTCTCACGATTGTGGTAAAGAAAGCTCAGCCAGAGAAGAAAACACAGAATGTAACGGTGGCACCGACAGCAAATTCGACGGCGGGCGCGACAACAAAACCGACAAATGGCACAGAAGAAACGCCATCGCCGACCGACAAGGCGACAGCGGCTCCGACGGCAAAACCGACGGAAACTCCCGTACCGGATGGCACCAGCACATTGATGCGAAAGCCATTTGCGGCTCAGGCTGAAGTGGGACAGAAGCTTTCAGAGGTTGCGATTTCTAGTGGAGAGATTGCGGACAGCAATGGAGAAAAAATCTCTGGCTCCTACGAGTGGGAACAGCCGGATGCCGTATTAAAGCAAATGGGGAAAAGCCATGCGACAGCAAAGTTTGTTCCAAAAGACAGTTCTTTTGAGGAGATTAAAGGAATTTCACTTCCGGTTTATACGGTAAAGAAGGCGGTAGTTGTTAAGACAAAGCCAAAATATACGGGAGCCGTGACCGGGAAAAAATTGAGTGCGGTTACACTTTCCGGTGGAAAAGTAACCGATGCAGACGGTGTGACGGTGGCAGGAAAATTCTCATTTGCCAATCCGGAACTTATGCTTACAAGTCCGGGCAAAAAAGACTATATGGTAGTATTTACACCAAGTGATAAGGAAACATATAGAGAAGCATCTATTTATCTAAATATTTCCGTGACAGGGACAGCGGTTGCGAGCACAACAGCGGATAAAAAATTAGATTTGTCCGGTGGTATCTGGAAAAATGAAAATGCGTACAATGGTCTGTGGTCCGGCAGTATTTATAATTTGACATCCTATTTGTCGGGAATTGATATGACAAAGTATTCTACCGTTACGGTTACGGCAGAGGTATATGATAAAAATGGTGTCGAGATTTCGGATACTTCCGGAAATTTGGTTGGATTTAAGCTGGCCAATAAAGATGGTGACTGGGCCGGATTTTCGGATGCTTATGTAAATCGTACAGCGGAACTTTCACTTGCAGGATACGCAGGCGGTGATTTATATCTTGTGGTACAGAATGCGCAGGCATCAGTTGGTTATATTGAGATTTTGTCTGTAACTCTGGGAAATGGTGAAATTACAAACATTGTGGACGGAAGTTCTTTGAAACGAGCTTATGGTGATATGTTTGGCAAAGTGGGAAATGCGATTGGCAGTTATGAAATGAATAATTCCGGAAATATGAGTTTTGTTGCATCCCAGCACAATTCCATTACTATGGGAAATGAGATGAAACCGGATTACTTGCTTGGTGGTGCAAAGGCTACGTTGTCGAACACAAATCCGGATGGATATGTAGACACCGCTAAATTTACCTACAAGTATAAGGATACAACCTATCCGATTATTAATATGGATTCCATTGATAACTGTTTAAACACCGCTTATAAAAACGGACTTAAAATGCGCTACCATGTGTTTGTGTGGCATAAGCAGACACCGCAGTGGTTCTTTAAGGAAAATTTCAGTAAGTCGGGTGCATACGTTTCGAAAGATGTTATGGATGGACGCTTGGAGTATTTAGTGCGTAATGTTATGACTCATATTTACACATATCAAAACGCGGATGGTGTTTATGTGGGACGAGAGGTAATTGATAACTGGGATATTGCCAATGAGTATTTGCACAATAACGATGGCGGCACAAAGAGTTACTGGGATGAAGTTTATTATCCGGAATATACGTATAATAAAAATAAGCATAGCGGCATTCTCACCCCTGTGTATATCAAGGAAGCATTTGCAATTGGACATTCGATTCTTGAAGATTTTGGACTTACGGATGATGTGAGTCTGCTTTGCAATGAGTATAATACCTATCAGGTGAGTGACAAAATGGTCAAGATGATTCAGTATTTTAATACGAAAGATGAGGTAAATAAAACCGGCGAAATCATCTGTGACGGTGTTGGCATGCAGACACATTTGGACATGGGATATCCGGCAATTGAGGATATTGGTACCAATGCGATTGATGTCTTTAAAGCGGCAGGTATTGAAATTCAGTTGACTGAGATGGACTTGACGGACAAGGTGCAGAGTGAAACCTCACAGATTAATCAAATTGCTAAATGGTATAATCTTATGATGCTTTTGATGACGGAAAAGGACAGTGGTGCGAAAATTACCGGCATTGTCTGGTGGGGAATGAGTGATAAGTATTCCTGGCGAAGTGAGGGAGTTCCTCTTTTGTTTAGTGATTACTGGAAAGCAAAAGAGCATTATTTTCAGGTGATTGAGGCCATTTCTTCCTATAATCAGGGAGATTCTGAATGGCAGATTTATGTATAGGAACGCCTTGCTCTAAATAGACGAATAATCCCCCTCTTTGGTGCATAGATTATACAAACACCAAATCAGGGGGATTTTTTTGAAAGGATATCATATTCAAAAAACACCGATTGAAGAGCGTGCGGTGGCGATTGCTGAATATATTGTAAAGAATAAGGCAACCGTACGGCAGGCGGCAGGCCAGTTTGGCGTGAGCAAGAGTACGGTACATAAAGATGTAACGGAGCGGTTACTTAGGATTAATCCTTCCCTTGCTGCAAAAGCAAGGAAAATACTTGATGTAAATAAATCCGAACGGCATATCCGCGGGGGAATGGCGACAAAGGAAAAATACAGCCATCTTCATGCAGAAAGACAGATGTTTCCGGGAAATCGAATGAGTTAATAAAACGGCGTTGGTCCGGTCTATCCGGGGTGGCGCTGTTTTTACATATTCAAACGGTAAAAAAAGGGAAAAATGTGTACAAACTTTGAAAATTGAGACGATAACTTGTCATTTTTGTCGAATGTGCTATAATGATAAATATGTATCAAAAACTCGGTAAAGGAGGAAGTTTCATTGGGACAGTCAACCTTTAAAGGGGGAGCACATCCTTATGAGGGCAAGGAACTCAGCATGGATTCTCCAATTCGTGAAATGGATGCGAAGGAGGAACTTGTATTTCCTATGAGCCAGCATATTGGAGCCCCGGCAACACCTGTCGTAGCTGTTGGTGATACAGTGAAGATGGGACAGATTATTGGCGAAGCAAGTGGTTTTATTTCCGCCAACATTGTAAGTTCTGTATCCGGTGAGGTCAAAGCCGTAGAGCCAAGACTTTTGTCATCGGGAGCAAAAGCAACCTGCGTTGTAATTGCAAATGATGGGGAATATCAGCCGGTTGAAGGACTTGGCGCAGACAGGGATTACACCCAGTTGACAAAGGAGGAAATCCGTCAGATTATCAAAGATGCCGGCATTGTCGGTATGGGAGGAGCCGGATTCCCGACAAACGTTAAAGTTACGCCGAAAAATGAAGAAGAAATTGATTATGTCATTGTAAACGGAGCAGAGTGTGAGCCGTATCTGACTTCGGATTACCGCTTGATGTTAGAGCGTCCGGAGGATTTGATTCAGGGACTTCACGTTGTATTATCTTTGTTTGACAATGCAAAAGGTGTCATTGCCATCGAGGATAACAAACCGGAGGCAATTGCAAAACTTCAGTATCTCACGGATTCCGATCCGGATATTGAGGTAAAGGTATTAAAAACAAAATATCCACAGGGAGCAGAGCGTCAGGTGATTTATGTAACGACCGGACGTAAGATTAACTCCAAAATGCTGCCGGCTGATGCAGGCTGTATCGTGGATAATGTACAGACGGTACTTGCTATTTATGATGCCGTATGTAAGACAACACCGTCGATGAGCCGCGTGGTAACACTGACCGGTGATGCGATGGCAGAACCACAGAACTATAAAGTCAAATTTGGTATGAGCCATGCCGAGCTGTTAGAAGAAGCAGGCGGACTCAAAGAAAATGCGAAGAAACTGATTTCCGGCGGCCCGATGATGGGTATGGCAATGTATGATTTGAACACGCCGATTACGAAAACAAGTTCTTCCATTTTGGCAATGAGCGAGGATGAAGTTGAAAAATTTGAGCCGACGAATTGTATTCGATGCGGCCGTTGTGCGACGGTATGTCCGAGCCACTTGGTGCCACAGATGATGGCACAGGCTGCTGAGCGCAATGATTTGGATTACTTCCAGAAGCTTAATGGTATGGAATGTTATGAATGTGGTACTTGTACATTTGTTTGTCCGGCGAAGAGACGCCTGACACAGATTTTCAAACAGGCAAGACGTGCGGTTATGGACCAGAACAGAAAAAAATAAGCATGTTTAGCCATGAAAATATGCTGCAAAAGCAGCAGAATGGAGGAAACAATGGAAGAGAAATTATGGAACGTTTCTTCATCTCCTCATGTACGTGACCATTCTTCTACGCAGTCCATCATGAGAGATGTCGTAATTGCCTTATTGCCGGCTACCATCATTGGTATTTATAATTTCCGGTTAAGTGCAGTATTAGTAATTTTAACCTGCTGTGTATCCTGTATGTTGGCAGAATACATCTGGCAGAGATTGATGAAACAGAAGGTAACAACAAATGACTTTAGTGCCCTTTTGACCGGCTTATTGTTAGCATTGAATCTGCCGGCTACGATGGGAAATCCAAAGTATCTGTGGATGTGTGTTCTTGGCAGTGTATTTGCCATTATCGTTGTGAAACAGTTATTCGGAGGACTGGGTCAGAACTTCATGAACCCGGCACTTGGCGGCCGCTGCTTTTTGATGTTGTCATTCAGTAGCGTCATGACAAGTTTTACGGTAAAAGAAGGAAGTAACTGGTTATACGGTATTTCCGTTGACGCAGCAAGTTCTGCCACACCACTTATGGATGTTAAAGAAGGCGGTTACCCAAGTCTTTTGAAGATGTTTTTGGGAACAACGACAGGAACCATTGGTGAGACATCGACAGCAGCACTTTTGCTTGGTGCCATTTACCTTTTGCTCCGTCGTGTTATCGACTGGAAAATCCCGGTTATTTACATCGCAACATTTGCCGTATTTGACATTTTGTATATGGTAATTGCCGGTGCGGCTGCTTATCCGCTTTTGTATGAACTCTGCGGTGGCGGCTTGATGCTTGGTGCATTCTTTATGGCAACTGATTACGTGACGAGTCCGATTACTTCAAAGGGTAAAGTGATTTATGCAATTTTACTTGGTCTTTTGACCGGCTTGTTCCGATTCTTCGGTGAGTCCGCAGAAGGTGTATCCTTTGCCATCATTATCGGCAACTTGTTTGTACCATTGATTGAACGCTATACCGTTCCAAAGGCATTTGGAAAGGAGGGCAAAGCAAATGGATAAGAAAAGCAGTATGATGAAGGACGCCATTATCTTATGTGCGATTACCCTGATTCTCGGTGCCGTGTTGGCAGGTGTTTATATGCTGACAAAGGACCCGATTGACAATGCTCAGAAAAAAACAAATAACGAAGCCTGCGCTGTTGTTGTCGCACAGGGAGATTCCGTAAAGGATAACGATGCAGAAGCGGTATCCGGTGCGGCTGCTTATTTAGGTAAGCATGACCTTTCAAATGCAGAAGTAAAAGAAGGCGATTTGCTTTCCGAATATGTAGAGATTACTGAAGTACATCCGACAGCAAATGGCGGAAAAGTATATCTTGCCAACGCACTCAAAGGATATGGTGGTAAAATCAGTTTTGCTCTTGGTGTAGATGCACAGAGTGCAATTACCGGTATTCAGATTACCAGTGAGAGTGAGACGGCAGGTCTTGGTGCAAACTGTGAAAACGATGAGTTTAAGGCACGTTTCAAAGGAATCAAAGCACCGGAGAGCACATCGGAAGAAATGTATAATAAAAATGAGACAACAGATACCCAGGTACAGGCATTATCGGGCGCTACGGTTACTTCCCGTGCGATTACGAGAGCGGTAAAGGGAATCTTGTTCTATGATGCATCCGGAAAGGAGGCTGGTCAGTATGAGTAAAAATGTTTGTGGCGAGCGCCTTATTAACGGTATCGTTAAAGAAAACCCTACGTTTGTCATGATGCTTGGTATGTGTCCGACTTTGGCGGTTACATCCTCGGCCATGAATGGTCTGGGCATGGGATTATCGACAACGGTTGTATTGATTTTATCCAATATGCTGATTTCAGCATTGCGTAAGATTATACCGGATAAAGTTCGTATTCCGGCATTTATCGTAATTGTAGCATCGTTTGTAACGATTGTTCAGCTGCTTTTGCAGGCGTACATTCCATTTTTGTACTCGGCACTTGGTGTTTACATTCCGTTGATTGTAGTAAACTGTATCATCTTAGGACGTGCCGAAGCCTATGCTTCCAAAAATCCGGTTATTGCATCAGCATTTGACGGAATTGGTATGGGTCTTGGATTTACGATGGGATTAACGCTGATTGGTATTTTCAGAGAAATCCTTGGAAGTGGTTCCATTTTTGGATTCACAATCCTTCCAAGCGCAGTAAATATCTCAATTTTTGTTATGGCTCCCGGCGCATTCTTTGTTCTGGCAGGACTTACTGCCCTTCAGAATAAACTGAAAATGCCGAGCGCAACAAACAAAGAAGAAGAGGACGAGGAAGAAAAGGAGGTTGAAAACGCATGAGTATTTTTACCATTCTTTTTACGGCGGCACTTGTGAATAACTTCGTATTGAGTCAGTTCCTTGGCATTTGTCCGTTCCTTGGTGTATCCAAGAAAGTGGAAACCGCTGCCGGTATGGGCGGTGCAGTTGTATTCGTAATTACGATTGCCTCCTTTATTACCAGTTTATTGTATAACTTCCTGCTTTTGCCAAATGATTTGGTATATTTAAATACTATCGTATTTATTTTGGTAATTGCAGCTTTGGTTCAGTTCGTTGAGATGGTATTGAAAAAAATGATGCCGGCTCTGTATCAGTCACTTGGTGTATACCTTCCGCTGATTACGACAAACTGTGCGGTACTTGGTGTGGCACTGCTCAGCGTACAGAACAACTATGGAGTACTGGCTAGTACCGTAAACGGTATTGGTGCATCACTTGGTTTCCTCCTTGCGATTGTACTGATGGCCGGTATTCGTGAGAAACTTGAAAATTGTAACATTCCGAGCGTACTGAAAGGAACACCGATTGTGCTGGTAACGGCAGGTTTGATGGCGATTGCTTTCTGCGGTTTCGGCGGCGTTAGCTTTTAGGAAAGGAGGAACTTGAAATGACAGTATTTATTTTCTCAGTAGTTCTCCTTGCGGTGCTTGGTATCCTGATTGGTATTCTTCTTGGGGTAGCAGGTAAGGTATTTGCCGTAGAGACCGATGAAAGAGTTGAAAAAGTACGTGAGTGTCTGCCGGGAAACAACTGTGGCGGCTGTGGTTATCCGGGTTGTGATGGTCTGGCAGAGGCGATTGTGGCCGGAGACGCACCGGTCAATGGATGTCCGGTTGGTGGAACACCGGTAGCCGGCAAGATTGCAGAAATTCTTGGCGTGGATGCCGGAAGTTCGGAAAAACAGGTAGCATTTGTAAAATGTGCCGGGACTTGTGATGTGGCAGCAAATAAATATCACTATGTTGGTGAGATGGACTGCCGCCGTGCAGCGATGGTACCGGGACGTGGTGAAAAGGCATGCTCATATGGCTGCCTTGGTCTTGGCTCCTGCGTGGAAGTCTGTCAGTTTGATGCATTATCCATTCAGAATGGAGTTGCTAAAGTAGATCGTGACAAATGCGTTGCCTGCGGTCAGTGTGTAGCAACTTGTCCGAATCATGTGATTGACTTGATTCCATATTCTTCTGCCTATGCGGTACAGTGTAGTTCGAAGGATAAAGGTAAAGCAGTTATGGAAGTCTGCCAGTCCGGCTGTATCGGTTGTGGACTTTGCGTGAGACAGTGTGAATTTGGCGCCGTAACATTGGAAGACAATATTGCCGTAATTGATGGCACAAAGTGTCAGGGCTGTGGAAAATGTGCGGAAAAATGTCCAAAGAAAATTATTCGTCCACAGAAATAAAAAGAAAAGATAGAAAAGAAGCTACAGAGCGTCAGCCGATTGATAGGCGATGCTCTGCAGCTTCTTTTTTTCGTAGTACTTTTTTGGCTTTGTACTTGAAGTTGTGCTGTCCGGAAGTACGGTTACGACGCATGATGCCGTTAAATTACGTGAAAGTAAGGTGGCAGTGATTGTTACTGTACCGGGAGAAACTCCCATTACTACACCGCGGGAATTTACAATGGCAATACTTTCATCGGAACTTTCAAACACCGGTCTTTCGGCAGAAGTATTTGGTTTAATAATGGTTTCAAGTCTTGTTCTCTGGGAGAGAGGAACAGAAACCTCATTTTTCATAAATTTGATACTTACTGCATTTGGTGAAACACGAACCCGGCATTTGAGGTTGCGGACTACTTTTTTTCCTTTTTTGACAGTAACGGTAATGACCGAAGAACCAACGGCAAGGGCAGATACACTGGCATATCTGGCATTTTGCGTTTCGGTCTTTACTGTTGCAATCGAAGGTTTTGAGGAAGTGAAAGTAATCTTATGCTTCTTTTTTGCGTTATAAACGCGAAGCGAAAAGGTGCTTCCAACAGTCATATTTAATTTTTTCATGTTCAGCTTTGGCCTTTTTCCTGCGGCGAAAGAAGTGCCGGCCGGTAAAACCATACTGATTAGAAGTACAAATACCAAAAGAGAGGTAAACTTTTTCTTCATGAAAAGGCTCCTTTCCATTGCATATTTACTTTGTACTGTAACTATATTATGTGCCTGTGGCACAAACTTGTCACTTTGTGAAGGGGTCTTGAAATTGGTTTTTGAAACTGTTATGATGGAAAAAAACAATAGGAAGAGATGGGAAAGGAGAAAGACCATGCAGAGAATTTTAATTGTAGATGATAATGAAGATATTCGAGAGGTTTTAGGTACTTATGTAGCAAAAGAAGGTTTTGAGCCGGTTGTGGCAAAGGACGGATTTGAGGCGCTTGACCTGTTTAAGAAAGCCAATCCGGCAGTTGTACTGCTTGACGTTATGATGCCGGGCATGGATGGTTACAAAGTTTGTGAAAAAATCCGCGAGCAGTCGGATGTGCCGATTATCCTTGTTACAGCAAAAGGAGACGATTACGACCGTGTGATGGGACTGGATATCGGAGCCGATGATTACATTGTCAAACCTTTTAATGGAGATGAGGTTATGGCACGTGTTCGTGCGGTGTTACGACGTATGGGACGTTCGGGGGCTACAGAGGAAAAGAAAATCTTAAACATCAGTGATTTGACGGTAAATATTGAGACTTACACCGTTTATGTAGGAGCGGAAAAACTTCCGATGACGAAAAAAGAAGTGGAGACCATGTGGATTCTTGCCGGAAATCCAAGCAAGGTATTTACCAGAGATAACCTGTTGGACAGTTTGTGGGGGCAGGATTATTTTGGTGACAGCCGTACCGTGGATTCCCATATCAAGAGACTGCGTGCGAAATTAGATAAAGTACCACATCCAAATTGGGAGATTAAGACGATTTGGGGCTTAGGATATAAGTTTGAACTGACTGTATAAGGAGCCGCTATGAAGAAAATATTTTGGCGTGTGTTCGTTGCCTTTGGCGTAGTACTTTTGGTGTTTACAATTCTGATTGGACTTATGTTTACACGGTTTAACCGCACGAATATTGTCGGGGCGTACAAACAGCAGTTAGGGGATTTGGCAGATGGCGTTGTCACTCGGACAAGTCAGGCAGTAAAAGACCATGAAGCGGATGAATTTATGGATTATCTGCGCGCAATGGAAGATTTTGGAAAGATGCAGAATGTTGACATCTGGATTGTAGCAGACGAATCAAGTAAACATAAATTATCTGACGCATATACCAATGTGCAGATGGATGGATTGGATATTCCGAAGGAAACAGAGAATATTATCAAAACGGCATTTCGGGGGAAAAAGAAAAGTTACAGCGATTACGATGAAGTTTACCAGACGGTTATGCTTCATGTGGCAGTGCCGGTTCGTGATAAGAGTGGTGACGTGTCGGGAGCAGTTGTCGTATCGGGACCGATGGAAATGCAGGAAAATACCGTGATTCAGTACGAAAAATACATGCTGATTTGCGTTATGGTAGGAGCATTTTTGGCACTCTTATTATCCTTTTTCTTCTCTAGGCAGCTTGTCCGTCCGATTATCCGGATTAAAGAGGCAGCACTTGTGCTGGCTGCCGGAAATTATGCTCATAAAACCGGAATCCGTCGAAAAGATGAATTGGGGGCGCTGGCAGAGAGTATGGATACCCTTTCGGATAAATTGGTGGAAGCGGAAGAATTTCGCGAGGACTTAGAGCAGAGCCGCCGGGATTTCTTCTCGAATGTATCGCATGAACTCCGCACACCGATTGCTGTTATGAAAGGTTATGCTGACACGCTGGTGGCTGGTTATGTAACGGATGAAACCAAGCAGAAAGAATATTTGCAGAGGATTCAGAGCGAGTGTAACGGTATGGAACATCTGGTGTCTGATCTTTTGATTTTGTCGCGGATGCAAAATCCGGATTACGAATTAAATGTCGAAGTGTTAAATGTGATTGCCGTGGCACAGGATGCGATGCGTGGAATGCGTATTCTTATGCAGGAGAAAAAATTGACGGGCAGTGTTACCTATGACGACGAATGTTCCCTGATGAAGGGAGATTACGACAGAGTCCGCCAGTTGTTTACCGTTCTTTTGCAAAATGCCGTAAAATATTCGGACGAGGGAACAGAGATTACCATGCATGTTGCAAAAGAAGAAGGACTGATTGTGACAACGGTGCGCGATTTTGGGATTGTTATCCCGGAGAGTGAATGGGAAAATGTTTTTGAAAAATTTTACCGGGCAAGCAGCCACGGTGAAAAAGAAGGCTCCGGACTTGGACTTGTTGTGGCAAAGAATATTGTGAGCCGTCACGGCGGGCATATTTTTGTTCGAAGCGATGAAAAAAATGGAACTATTTTTACGATAGAATTTCCAGAAACTTCTGAAAATATTTCTTGATATATTTCGCTGTTTTCAGTATACTAATAGTATCAAGAAACGAACATCTCCTGGAGTGTTCGATACCTTCTGAATTTTTGAACCTACAATACTTTAAACGGGATTCTTATATCTGTAGTTGGATGTCGGGCCGTCACTGCCGCAAGGTACTATGGTGACATAGCAACGGAAGACAGAAGGCTGCATGCGGTTGCCCACCTAGCCGATAGCTAGGAGTCAAAAATCAGAAGCCGGCATTTCGGGTATTTACGAAAGAGTTGGGCAGCGATTGGTCGCTGCCCTTTTCTATATGTGGAAAAAGAAATGAGGAAAAAACGATGAAAAACGGATTTTTAAAAGTAGCGGTTACGACACCGGATTTGCGTGTGGCAGACTGCGAATATAATAAAAATCAAATGGTTGAAAAAGTGAAAAAAATGGCAGGCGAAAAAGTCTCTCTCGTTTGTTTTCCGGAATTTTCACTGACCGGATACACGTGCGGTGACTTATTTTTGCATGACACCTTAGTGGAGGGCGCAAAAGATGCTTTGGCTGCATACTGCGAGGAGACGAAATCATACGAAATCGTCAGTGTAGTCGGACTTCCGCTTGACCATAACGGAAAACTTTATAATGTGGCAGCGGTTATTTATGGCGGTAAAATTCTTGGGTTTGTGCCAAAAAGCTATCTGCCAAACTATAGTGAATTTTATGAAGCGCGTCAGTTTGTAGAAGCACCGGCAGAAAACGGAGAGCATCTCTGGAAAGAGGGTGAGAGCGTTCCGTTTGGTGCCAATCTGATATTCACGCACAAAAAATACCATCGTTTTTCCTTTGGGATTGAATTATGTGAGGATTTGTGGACGCCGATACCACCATCCGGAGAGCTTGCTATGGCGGGAGCGCATATTATCTTGAATTTGTCGGCGAGCGATGAGTTAACTGGCAAGGCGGGATACCGCAGAGAACTTGTGAAAAACCAGTCAGCACGTACACTTTCGGCGTATTTATATGCGGATGCCGGTGAGGGAGAATCCACGATGGATATGGTGTTTGCCGGTCATAATCTGATTGTGGAAAATGGCGTTGTTTTAAAGGAGAGCAAACCATTTGCCGGAGAAAAGGATTTAATTACGGAAATTGATTTGGGACGACTTCACAATGAAAGACGGCGAATGACGACCTTTACCAAAGGACAGAAAAAAGACGATTTTACGACAATTTGGTTTGATTCAAATGTGCCGGAAGAAACAAAACTTACAAGAAGTTTTGAAAAGACACCATTTGTTCCTTCGACCCGTGCTCACAGAGAAGAACGATGCGAAGAAATTCTGGCAATTCAGTCGTATGGACTTGCCAAACGCTTGCGCCATACCGGCTGCAAACATGCCGTAATCGGCTTGTCCGGCGGTTTGGATTCGACCCTTGCGCTGCTTGTGACAGTCCGTGCTTTTGATACGTTAAATTTAGAAAGAGAAGGAATTGTCTGTGTCACAATGCCATGTTTTGGAACAACAAACCGGACTTATGACAATGCGGTTCAATTAGCAAAGCAGTTAGGCACGTCATTACGTGAAATTCGGATTCAGGATGCGGTCATGCAGCACTTTAAGGATATTTCACATGATCCGGCGGTGCAGGATGTAACATATGAAAACGGACAGGCAAGAGAGCGCACGCAGATTTTGATGGATATTGCCAATCAGGTCTGCGGTATGGTAATTGGAACCGGCGATATGTCAGAACTTGCACTTGGCTGGGCGACATATAATGGAGATCATATGTCGATGTATGGCGTGAACTGTTCCGTGCCAAAGACGCTTGTCCGCTATCTGGTACAGTTTTTTGCCGACACCTGTGAAAATGACATTTTGAAAAAAGTTCTCTACGATGTGTTGGATACGCCGGTCAGTCCGGAACTGCTTCCTCCAAAAGAGGGCGAAATCGCACAGAAAACAGAGGATCTTGTGGGACCTTATGAACTTCACGACTTTTTCTTGTATTATACATTAAGGTTAGGTTACGGACCGGAAAAAATCTTCCGTCTGGCCTGCGTGACGTTTGAAGGAGCATATGACAAAAAAACGATTGCCAAATGGCTAAATACCTTCTTTCGCCGTTTCTTTGCACAGCAGTTCAAACGGTCGTGTCTGCCGGATGGTCCAAAAGTTGGTACGGTATCGGTATCGCCGCGCGGTGATCTGCGTATGCCAAGCGATGCCAGCAGGGCACTGTGGCAGACGGAGTTAGACCGGATTTGTGACCGCCTTGTTTAAGGCGGTGCGGATGCCTTCAATTAAGAGTGATTCGGTGTATTTACTTTTGTCCGAGAGAGGAACATCCTCCAATTTAGTGCCGGCAATCAACTCTTTTTCGATGGATTCCAGTGACGGCTTCACAAGTGGGTACATGGTTGTCACGGATTCTTCCAAGTTGACCAAAGCAACACTTTTTACCTGGTCGGCATCCACGGCAACTTCGAGGTTTAATGTGGTATCTCCAAGTTTAATCTGTGAAGTATAAACACCGGGCGTATAAATCTGCTTTGTGGAACCGGTCTTTTCTTTGTTTGATTTGTCCGGAAGAAACATAATAATAAGCAAAACGATGAGAAGTATACCAAGGCCGGCAAAAATTGCCGTATAAATTAATTCTTTCATTTGAATGACTACAATTTTAGTTTTTGCCATGGAAAAACCTCCTTATGGATTTTGTGCTTGCGTGTGCTTACTGTTAATATATGAGCGGCATGCTGCCGCTATGCATTCTATTTTTGAGAGGAGGAGTTTGTTTGTCATTGCACTTTATTTTAGGCGGGAGCGGCAGTGGAAAAAGCACCTGGCTGTTCAAAAAAATTCAAAAAGATGCGTCAGAAAATCCGAGTATCAATTATCTTGTCTTAGTACCGGATCAATTTACATTAGAAACCCAGAAAACATTAGTTTCCCTCAATGGAAATAAGGGGATTTTAAATATTGATGTGCTCAGTTTCCACCGTTTGGCATACCGTGCCTTTGAAGAGGTTCCGGCGCTGCGTCGAACGGTTTTGGAAGATATGGGAAAAATCATGATTTTGTATCAGGTATTTTCCAAAAAGAAAAAAGAAATGCTGTATTTTAAACGTGGGTTAAATGCAGCGGGATTTTTGGATGAATGTAAATCCCTTTTATGTGAATTGGCGCAGTATGATGTGTCGGAAGAAGCTTTGGAAGAACTTATGGAGAAAGTCGGAGAGGACTCACTGCTTGGCTTGAAACTGCATGATATCCGTCTGGTGTATCAGGCGTTTACAGAACGGATGGGCGATACGTATATGATGGCAGAGGAACTGGTGCCACAGCTTACACGGGTAGTTTCCTCACTTGAGATGATGAAACACTGTGTGGTCTGTTTAGATGGTTTTACCGGCTTTACACCGACACAGTATGAACTTTTGCGCGAAATGTTAGGGGTATGTGAGGATATGTACATAACGGTAACAACAGACCGCACCGGATACAGAGACCGTGTGTTTTCCATGAGTGCTGATACGATACGCCGTCTGACGCAGATGGCAGGAGAACGAGGTGTCCTTGTAGAGGAGCCGGTTATTACAGGGGCTGGCAGGGAAAAAATTCCTTACCGGGTAGCGAAAAATGAGGAACTTGCCTTTATGGAAGAGCGGTTATTTACCCATGGACTTAAACCGTGGGAAAAAGTGCCGGAGTCCATTCACATTACGATGTGCCACAGGGAGCGTGATGAGGTTTCCTATGTGGCGAGACGCATTTACTGGCTGATGAAAGAAGAGGGGTATGAGCCGGAAGACATTGCGGTTGTGACGGCAGATGAAGCGGCTTATGAGCCGCTTTTAGTGCAGGAGTTTGAAAAACTTGGAATCCGATACTTTTTGGATAGCACGAAAAGCATCGGGGCAAATGCGATGGCTGAATACCTCTTAGCCTTTATTCATATGGCGCAGCAGAGACTTGATTATGAGAGCACGTTCCGTTTTTTACGCTGTGCCCTGTCACCGCTTACAAGAGAGCAGACAGACTGCCTGGAAAACTATGTGATAGCCAGAGGATGCCGGGGGATGGCAGCCTATCAGAGTGAATGGGAGTATGCTGTTTCCGGACTGGATTTACTGGAAGTCAATGAATACCGGAGAATTTTTGTGAATTCTATTGCGGAGCCGCTGCAGGCATTAAAAGGCGGTAAAAAGAGTGTTCGTGAATTTACGGAAATTTTCTATAGATTCGTTGAGAAGAACGGAATTTATGAGCGCCTTCTTGCCATGAGCGAGAATTTTGAAAATGATGGAAAGCTTATTTTAGCGAGAGAATATAAGAGCATTTACCGTTTGATGATTCATCTGTGGGATGAGTTTGTGGAACTTCTCGGAGATGAAATTGTCACATTTAAAGAGTATACACAAATGTTAGAGGCCGGAATTTCAGAAGGAATTGTCGGGTTTATTCCGCCAACGGCTAAGCAGGTTATGATTGGCGATGTGACAAGAAGCCGTTTGAAAAATATTAAGGTTCTTTTCTTCCTTGGTGTCAATGATAACTGTATTCCGAAGGCGAAAGGGGCACCGGGACTTTTGACTGAGCGTGAGAGGGAGCGCATGGAAAAAGAGGGCGTAACATTAGCACCGGATGCGGAAAAAGAATCGTATAACGAGCAGTTTTATTTGTATTTAGCACTTACGAAAGCGTCTGAGCAAGTGATTCTTACCTATTCGGTTATGACGTCAAAGGGAGAGAGCAAAAGACCTTCCTATCTGATTAACCGCGTTAAACAGGTGTTTCCAAAGCTTGTTGTGGAAAAAGAGGAAATGGATACTTCTTATGAAAAAATCATGGGAAGTGATAAGGGAAAGAGTTATTTGATTTCGCATCTGGCGGACGGCACTTATGCAAAGGATGTTATTTGGTGGGAAATTGCATCCCATTATGAAAAGAAAACGCCTGGTATTTTAAAAGATTTGCTGCGGATTCGGGAAAAACGTGCAGGAAATAATTCACTCAAAAAAGAAGCGGCAAAGCGATTGTTTGGCGATGTTTTGTATGGAAGCGTGACAAGATTTGAGCAGTATGTGCAGTGTCCGTTTGCGTTCTTTGCGCACTATGGACTTTTACTGAACGAACGGCAGCAGTACGAAATCAGCAGTCTTGATCATGGAAATTTATTCCATCAGGCGATGGAACATTTGTCACATGAACTGGAACAAAGGAACAAAAACTGGCAGGATTTAAGCGAAGAAGAGGCGGTTTTACTGGCGGCTGAGTGTGTCGATGCCGTGGCAGAGCGCTACCAGGGCAGAAAATATTTTCAATCGAACCGAGTGTCCTTTATGTTAAAGCGGTTGAAAAATGAGGTGGTTCATTCAGTCTGGGCGATGTGGCACCAGATGCAGGAGGGCGACTTTGTGCAGACCTACACGGAAAAAGGATTCCGGGGCAATGACAAAGAGTGGGAATCGATGTGTATTCCGTTTGATGAAGATGCAAAAATCTGTCTCAATGGTGTGATTGACCGCGTGGATTTATGTTCTCTTCCGGGAGAGGAATTGATTAAGATTATTGACTATAAGAGTAGTGACTCACAGGATTTGTTGTTAGCAAAGGTATACTATGGATTGCAGATGCAGCTTTTGACCTATCTGGAGGCGGCAAAAGAAATGGTTGAAAAGGAGCATAAGGGCAAAGAGGCGGTTCCTGCGGCGATGCTTTACTATGCCATTAAAGAGAAAAATTTGGATTGGAAGCCGGAGAGCGAAGAAGAATACGAAAAACGTGTTCTCGACAGCATGAAGTGCAAAGGGTATGTGAATGAGGAGCCGGAAATTATCGGGCATCTTGACAAGTCGGTAGTAAATGGCGGTGAGCTCATACCCGGACAAAAATCCGGTGTGGTTCCGGTGGCTGTTGACAAAAAAGGACTTTTGAAAAAAAATTCCGGAACACTTTCCACAAAGGACTTTGAAACATTGATTGCTCACACAAAGGAAAAAATGAAAGAATGTGGAAAAGCTATTCTAGACGGTAAAATCGAAGCTATACCATATGTGTATGAAGATAACGATGGATGCACCTATTGCCCGTATGGAAGTGTGTGCGGGCATGAGTCGAAAAAAGATGGTGTGCGTGAAATGAAAAAAATGAGTGATGACGAAGTATGGGAGGCATTGTATGGGGACGATTAATTGGACAAAAGACCAGCAACAGATTATTGATATGAGAGGCTGCAATATTTTGGTTTCGGCGGCCGCCGGTTCCGGTAAGACAGCCGTGTTAGTGGAGCGCATTTTTAAGCGGATTACGGACAAAAAAGACCCGGTAAATGTGGATCAGTTTGTTGTCGTGACATTTACGAAACTCGCGGCAGCCCAGATGAAAGACCGCCTGCGCGAACGTATTGAAGAAGCACTGGCAGAAGACCCGTCAAATGAACATTTGCTGCGGCAGGAGGGGCGTCTTTCGCTTGCACACATTTCTACCGTACATAGTTTTTGCAGTGAAATCGTAAAGCGGTATTTTCACCGGATTGGTCTTGACCCGGCTTTCCGCATGGGAACCGAGGCAGAGACAAGACTTCTTATGCAGGATGTTTTGGATGAATTGTTAGAGGAGGAGTATGGAAAGGGTGAAGAAGATTTTCTGGAACTGGCGGGGATGAGTGAGTTTAACCGCCGTGATGATGAACTGGGAAATCTGGTTGGAAGAATTTATAATCAAATGATGGGGCAGCCGTTTCCGCTCCGATTTCTGGATGAGATGGAGGCATTTTATGATGTCAAGACGGTGGACGAATGGGAAAATTCAAGATTTATAAAAAATTTACTGGCTTCCACGAAAACATTTCTTCAGGGAATACTTAAGGAATACAAGGCACTGAAAGATATTTGCCATGGACCAAACCAGCCGCTTTTTTATGAGCCTTATCTGGATGAGATGCTGGCATTTTTGTCGGATTTGCCGGAGAACTCAGGATATGAAAAGTATCGTGCTTATTTTGGCAGACTTCCAAAACTTACAATCCGTGCACCAAGAGGCCTGACGGAAGAGGAAAAGGCAAATAAAGAAGCCGTTCGTTTAAGCTGCAAGGATGCTGAAAAACGCATGGTGGAATGGAAAGAACAGTATTTTGATAAAGAGGCAGAGGAACATCTTAATGATTTAAAGGATACGAGCCGGAAGATGAAGGCGTTATTCCGCCTGACCAGAAGGCTGCATGAACTGTTTGTGGCAGAAAAAAGGGAGCGGGGGATTCTCGACTTTAATGACTTAGAGCAGTTGACGATTTCGATTCTTTTACAAAAGGATGAGGAGAGCGGCGCATATGTCCGAACGGATGCAGCGAAGGAACTGGCGAATGAATTTGTTGAAATTATGATTGATGAGTACCAGGATAGTAACTATGTGCAGGATACGATTCTTCATGCAGTTTCGAGAGATGGGCTTGCCGGTGAAATGCCGAATATTTTTATGGTAGGAGATGCCAAACAGAGTATTTACCGGTTCCGTGGCGCACGTCCTGAATTGTTTGCCGAAAAACTTTTATCCTACAATAAAAAAGAGGGAACGTTATACCGCAGAATTGATTTGCAGAAGAACTTCCGAAGCAGAGAAATTGTGTTAGAGAGTACGAATGAAGTATTTTCCCGTATGATGCATACCGATATCGGCGGTGTGGAATACGACGATGAAGCCAAACTGCATTTGGGAAGTGATTTTGAAAATACAGAAAAAAAAATTGCGAAAAATGTGGACGTCTATGCGATTTTAGGAAAGCAGAATATGGAGGCGGAGGGCACACTTGCAGCACTGAAAATTCAGGAAATGGTATCGGGGGAAACGCCGCTTTATGTGAAGGATAAAGAAGGGTACCGAAAGGCTGAGTATGGGGATGTTGTCATCATCGTCCAGACAAATTCACAGGGACAGGCGTATTTCGATGCACTGAAGGATTATGAAATTCCGGCAGTGATGGAGAAAAAGAGAGGATTTTTTGATACGAGAGAAATCGGTCTTATGGTTTCCATGCTTCAGGTGATTGACAATCCGCATCAGGATATTCCTTTGGCAGCAGTGTTACTTGGACCAATGTTTTCCCTGACTGAAGATGAACTTGCTGTTATCCGCATGGAAAATCGCACGGCAGATTTGTATGATGCCATTTTAACCTATGACAAGAGTGATGCTTTGTATGAGAAATTGCAGCACTTTCTCGAGACACTTTCATATTTTAGGAAGAAGGCGTCTTATGCGGCCGTCGGGGAAATTGTGCAGGATATTTATGACCATACAGGAATTTACGAGGCGGTCCGCCTAATGCCAAATGGTGTGCAGCGAAATGCGAATATGGACAGTTTGATGGCGATTGCCTGGGAATTTGATGGGACGACCTATCACGGATTGTATTCGTTTGTTCGTTATCTGGAAAAAATTTCACAGCAGACCGAGGAGATGGGCGAAGTAAATCTCTCAGGAGAAGAAGAAAATGTTGTGCGGATTATGACAATTCATAAAAGTAAGGGACTTGAATTTCCAATCTGCATAATCGGCGGCATGGGGCACGCAATTCATGTTCCGGATAAAAGCATCCTTACGATTCATCCGGATATTGCGATGGTAATGCCGGTTGTGGATAATGAAAAAAGGACAAAGAAGAAAACGATTTATACCCATTATCTCAAATACGTAAACGCCCAGGATGAACTTGGCGAAGCGATGCGTAAACTTTATGTTGCGATGACGCGTGCAAAGGAAAAATTGATTTTATTGGGATGTGCAAAGAATACGGATTCAGCGGCGGTAACCGGGGAAAACAGGCAGAAAATAAAGACCTTTTTCAATATGGTCTTGCCGGCGGTACATATCCGGACGGATTTATTTCATCTGGTAGAAGTCGAGACGGATGATTTGATTTTACAGGTGGAACATGGTATGGTACAAGAGACGGTAAAGGAGCAGGCTCTTTATAATTTTGACACAACCATCTGCTATGATAAACCTTTACAGGAGATGTATGAATGGATGGATGCGGCGGATGAGCCGGAGCCGGAACCACTGCCGGTAAAAGTGTCGGTATCCGATTTGAAAATTCAGTCGATGGAAGAACTGGACATGGAAGATTTTACCATTCTAACACATGAGGAGAAGGAGGAAGAAAAGCCGGTTCCTGCATTTATGCAGACAGAGACAAAAGAAAAATCGGCAAACCGAGGTGCTTTATACGGAACAATCTGGCATCAGGTGATGGCGGTAATTGATTTTGTAAATACGGAAGATGAGGCGCAGATTCGTAAAGAAGTAAAACGGTTAGTTGAGACCGGCAGACTTTGCGAAAGTGATACCGAGGTGTTAAATTATAGACGGCTGTCAGCTTTTTTTGACTCGACGTTAGGAAGAAAAATGCGACAAGCACAGAAGGAAGGGCGTCTTTACAGAGAGCAGCCGTTTGTTATGGGGTATCCGGCACGTGATTTGTTTGATGAACGCGGGGAAGATGAGACAGTTTTGGTTCAGGGAATCATTGATGGATATTATGAGACCGATGACGGAATTGTGCTCATGGATTACAAAACCGATTCGCTTAAGCCCGGGGATGAAAAAGTGCTTATATCGCGTTATCGGAGACAGATGGAGTTATACCGGGATGCACTGGAAAAAATGACAGGAAAAAAGGTGGTAAAATGCCTGTTGTATTCTTTCTCACTGAGTGAGACAATTGAATGTTAGGAGGATATTGAGATGATGTATGAAGGATTTGCTAATGTATATGACCATATGATGAATCATATTCCCTATGAGACATGGTTTGAAAATCTTTTGCAGTATTTGCATGAGAAGGGCGTTTTGAGCGGAAGAATCTGTGAACTGGGATGCGGTACCGGCGTAATGACGGAGAAATTTGCGGCTGCCGGATATGACATGATTGGTCTGGATAAATCGGTGGATATGCTTGCGATTGCGAAGCAGAAGCAGGAAGAGAGCGGTTCCGATATTTTGTATCTGCATCAGGACATGGAAGAAATGGAATTGGACGGCCCGGTAGATGCGATGCTCAGTGTGTGCGATTCCGTGAATTATCTGCTTCATGAGGAGGAAATGAATAAACTTTTTAGCCGGGTGAAAACGTATGTTAAACCGGGCGGTTATTTCATTTTCGATTTGAAGACGGCGTACTGTTACCGAAACATCATCGGCAACCAGACATGGGTTGAGCAGGATGAGGAAGTCAGTTATATCTGGGAAAATTATTTTTATGAAGATCAGAATATTAACGAATATATGCTCACAATTTTTAGAAAACAGGCAGATTCCGAACTGTATGAGCGCACGGAGGAAGCGCATTACCAGCGTGCCTATGATATGGACACATTAAAACGACTGATTGAGAAAAATGGGCTTGCGTTGGTTTCTTTTCTGGATGAAGATATGAAACAGATGCCAAATGAAACCAGTGAGCGCATTTATGTAATTGTACAAGCATGAGAAGGAGAGATTCGATGAACCGGAAAGTCTTTTATACCATTTTAGGAATGACAATTTTATGTGGACTGGTGTTTTTTCACAGCGGTAAATCACTGGCGGCAAACCAGACGGGAATTGTGACGGCATCGTCATTGAATGTACGCACGGGGGCAGGTACTTCCTATGATATTTTACAGTATAACAATGCCAATGTTTTGTTGGCGAAAGAAGATAAAGTGACTATTTTGGAGAAATTGTCAGGTTGGTATCAGGTTAGTTTTGTAAAGGATAACACGACTTTGACAGGCTTTGTCAGTTCCAATTATATTGCGATTGAACAGGCGTCGACTGCGGTACCTGCACCGACAGTAACACCGGCATCTACATCAGAACCAACGATTACCTATCGCTATGAGACATCTTACCAGCCGGTTTCAGTGGGTGCAAAGGTGCTGAAAAAATCCAAGCTTTACAAAGCAAATGGAAAGAGTGTTTATAAGGTTGGCAGGAAAAAAATGTCGCTTGCAAAGGGAAAGAAAATAAAAGTAATTGGTGAAAAGACGCTGAAAGGGAAAAAATGGTTCCATGTTTCTTTTACATATAAAAAGAAAAAAAGAAAGGCATATCTGCAGAATAAATATGTGAAACTGACAGCGGGAAAAGGTATATATGCACAGATTTTCAATGTGAAAAAGGCGGCGAATATCCGTAAAAAGAAAGGAACCGGTTCAGCATATAAAAAGGTAGGCGGGAAAAAAGTATCCATTGCCAAGAAAGCGGCAGTTACGATTGTAAGTGATGTGGCAGTAAAGAGTACCAGATGGTATAAACTGCGTTTTAACTACAAGGGAAAGACCTATACCGGATATTCCAATGCGAAATATGTAAAACTTGCAAAGAAACCGGTGACGAAAAAAGTTGCGGTAGTTGCCATGAGCGATGCGCAGTTTGAGCAGGCAATGAAAAATGAAGGATTTCCGGAATCGTATAAACAGAGTTTACGTGCACTTCATTCGGCATATCCGTATTGGCAGTTTAAAGCCTATAAAACCGGTCTTGACTGGAATACGGCTGTAACGGAGGAATCGAAAACGGGTGTGAACCTGATTTCCAATGCGAGAGCAAAGGCATGGAAGTCAACCGAAAAAGATGCATACGATGCATCTACCGGCAAGTGGAAGGTATTTGACGGAAGCACATGGGTTGCTGCATCGAAAGCTGCGGTGGCATATTTTATGGATCCCAGAAACTATTTAAATGATCGAAGCATTTATATGTTTGAGTTACTGGAATATCAGTCGCAGTACCAGACAAAATCCGGTGTCAATACAATTTTGTCCAACACACCATTTTACAACAAGAAGTTTTCCTATACGGATGTCAACACCGGTGCGGCGAAAACGATGTATTATGTGACTGCATTCATGGAGGCAGCGAAGATTAGCAAGGCAAGTCCTTATCATCTGGCCAGCCGTGTCAAACAGGAAGTCGTGACAAGTGCGACAACAACGAGTACGGCAGTTACCGGTACGGTGTCCTCTTATCCGGGGATTTATAATTTTTATAATATTGGTGCGACCAGCAGCAGTACACCGGTGTTAAACGGACTGAAGTGGGCGAGTGATAAAAAGGCGGGTACTTATTTAAGACCTTGGACCGACCCATACCGTTCGATTGTCGGCGGCGCACAGTACATAAGTTCCGGCTATATTGCCAAGGGACAAAATACGTGTTATCTTGAAAAATTTAACGTGACAAGTTATAAACGCTATTCCCATCAGTACATGACAAATGTGGAAGCGGCGTATGAAGAATCGATTAAGACGAAAAAGGCATATGCCGGTATGATGGACAAATCTCCATTGGTATTTTCAATTCCGGTTTATGAAAATATGCCGGCGGCAAACAGCCCAATGCCAAAATAAAAAGGACAAGAAAGGGAAGGGACGATACGATGAAAAAAAGAATGACAGCAGGAATTATTTTGATACTTATGATGGCATTTTGCCTGCCGGTTACGGCAAAGGCGGCGAGCGGTTCGCTGCAGTTATCGGCACTGTCAGAGACGGTAAGCAAGGGAAGTCAGGTGACGGTAGTATGTCAGGTGGCATCTACCGAGTCCTTTGCGGATGTTTCATTCCGTCTTTCCTATGATGATTCGATTTTAACTTTTCTTTCCGGTGGCAAAAAGGTAAGCGGCGGAAATGGCATGCTGGAAATTGCCTCCACGGGAAATACGGTCGAAGTGCCGAAAAAGACCTTTTCCCTGCAATTCAAGGCAAAGAAAAAAGGAACCACGATAATCCGGGCAGACGGAGATATATCGGTGACAAATGCAAGCGGCGAAAAATTTTCCATGTGGAGTAACCAGGTGGCGGTTTCGGTTGTGAAAAAGAAGAAAAAGACGGGAAATACTGAGGTACAAACTACACCGAAGGCAACAAATGTTCCGGTAGTGACGGCACCGCCGGTAAAATCCAAAGAAAATCGTCTGAAAACGCTGAAACTTGACGCTGTTTCGATGACGCCGGAGTTTTCGCCGGAAGTTACGGCTTATGAGGCGATGGTAGATGCGAATTCGGATTCTTTGTATTATTCGTATGCGCTTCAGGATGAGAAAGCGAGGGTTTCGGTGCGTGGCGGCGAGAATCTTTCTGAGGGAAATAATGATGTATCGTTTGTTGTGACGGCGGAAGATGGCAGTGTGAGAGAATATAAAGTGATGGTTACGAAAGAAACAAAGGAAGAGACCGAGAGCCGGGAAGATGAGGCAGATACAACGCAGTCCGTTGGATTTGTGGTCGAGCAGAAAGGGGATAAAAAGATTATCAAAAATTCTTATGAATTTGAGGTTGCAAATCCCGATGATTTAGAGCGGGTGCCGGAAGGATATATTCAATCGTCCGTTGTGCTTTCCGGTGTTACTTTGCCGGCTTTTACGATGGAACATGATTTGGATAACAATTATCTGCTTTTGTATCTGAAGCCAAAAGGCGGGGATGCGGCACTTTACCAGTATGACCGTACGGAGCAGACGATTCAGAAATATACCGGAACGATGGTAGAACGTGTGAATAAGGGCGAAACGGCAGATGACAGTGGTTCATTTCCGATTTCCACGACAGTCCTTATGGCAGTGATTATTGTTTTGATTGTTACGGTATTGAGCCTTTTGATTGCCATGCTTAAGATGGCGATGAGGCGCCGGGATAAAAAAGGGAAGGAACTTGATTTTTAAGAGGCTATCTGTTATACTGCGGATAGAACAAAGGAGGAAATAAAAAATGTATATATCCATTGATTTTAACAGTGATGAAGCATTGTATCTCCAGCTTAGAAATCAGATTGTTTATGCGATTGTTAAGGCAGAGTTAAGAGAAGGGGAAAATCTTCCCTCCGTCCGTGATATGGCAGAGACGGTTGGGATTAATATGCACACGGTAAATAAGGCATATGCGATGCTCAGACAAGAAGGATATCTGCAGCTTGATAGGCGTCACGGTGCAATTGTGGCGGTTGATGTGGATGAAATTAAAGCACGCATGGAACTGGCGCAGACAATGGATTTGATTTTAGCACAGGCGATTTGTAAAAATGTATCGCGTGAAGATGTACACAAGTTAGTGGACGAAATTTATAACCAATATGAAGGATATCGAAATGGAGAATCATTATGAGTAGACAGTTTACTACGGAAGCAGAAAAAGCGTTGAATAAAGCTGCTAAATTTGCCATTCGTATGGGACAGAGGATTGTCGGAAGCGAACATCTTTTGTTTGGGCTTAGTGCGGCACCCGGTGTGGCAGCAAGAGTGTTAAAAGAAAATGGCATGGACAAAGAGCGGATAGATATAGAAGTTCGTGAATACTGCGGCATGTCGGATGTTGTCGAAATGGAGCCTTTGCGGGGCGAGACTTCGCCGAAACTGGAGGCACTTTTACTGGCGGCGGCAGAGGAAGCCGGGAAAATGCAGTTAAAAGAGACTGGAACCGAGCATATGCTGTTGGCAATTTTAAAAGACACGTCATGTGTGGCATATAAGATTTTGCTGGCGTCAGGTGCGCCCATTCAGAAGCTTTATACAGACATTATTCTCACGACCGGCGGTGATATGGTACAGGCAAAAAATGAACTGATTGCCAGCCGTTCCCGCAACAAGAAAAATTCGGGTACTCCGACATTAGACCAGTATGCCAGAGATTTGACGCAGTATGCAAAGGACGGAAAACTGGATCCGGTATTAAATCGTGACGATGAGATTGAGAGTGTGATTGGAATTCTCAGCCGGCGCATGAAAAATAATCCGTGTTTGATTGGTGAGCCGGGTGTTGGTAAGACGGCAATTGTGGAAGGACTGGCATCCCGTATTGTGGATGGTGCGGTGCCGGATACATTGGAACAAAAAAGAATTCTTACATTGGATTTGTCCGGCATGGTTGCCGGTTCGAAATACCGTGGCGAATTTGAGGAGCGGATTAAACGTGCCCTTCGCGAGACGAAAGCGGCAGGAAATATTTTACTTTTTATCGACGAACTGCATACCGTTATTGGTGCCGGCGGCGCAGAAGGAGCAATTGACGCATCAAATATTCTGAAACCGGCGATGGCGCGTGGTGAGATTCAGGTGATAGGTGCGACAACGAGAGAAGAGTACCGTAAGCATATTGAAAAAGATGCTGCCTTAGAACGCCGTTTCCAGCCGGTTGTCATTGAAGAACCATCTGCTGTTCAGACGATTAGCATGTTAAAGGGGCTTAGAAGCCGCTATGAGGAATTTCACAAAGTGGAAATTACAGATGCAGCCATTGAGGCAGCAGTCCAGTTGTCGGAGCGCTATCTGAATGACCGTTATTTGCCGGATAAGGCGATTGATTTGATTGATGAGGCATCTGCCAAATTCCATTTGCAGACTGTTTATGCACAGTCTGACCGCACGCAGGAATATGAAAAAGAGCGGGAAGATTTGTATGAGCAGAAAGAGCAGGCCTTGATTGCCGGTGACTTAGAGCGCGTGAGAGAGCTGCTTGCTGCGGAAAAGAAGTTAGAAAAGAAAATAGAAAAAGAAGAAGAATTAAAACAGGAACAGCGACAGAAAAAAGATAAAATTCTGCCATCTCACATTGCCCAGGTGGTTGCCAAGTGGACACACATTCCGGTAGAGCAGATGGAGGAAGCGGAAAAAGAGAGACTCAAAAAACTGGATGCCATTTTGCATGAGCGTGTCGTTGGACAAAATGATGCTGTTAAGGCTGTGGCTCGTGCAATTCGCAGGGGGCGCGTGGGCTTAAAAGACCCGAAACGTCCGATTGGTTCATTTTTATTCTTAGGACCTACAGGTGTCGGAAAAACAGAACTTAGCAAGGCTTTGGCAGAAGCTGTGTTTGGTTCGGAAAAAGATATGATTCGCGTTGACATGTCGGAGTACATGGAGAAACAGAGCGTGTCGAAAATGATTGGTTCACCTCCGGGATATGTTGGTTATGAAGAGGGTGGACAGCTCAGCGAAAAGGTTCGCAGAAAGCCGTATTCGGTTCTTTTGTTTGACGAAATTGAAAAGGCACATCCGGATGTCTTTAATATGCTTTTGCAGGTGTTAGAGGATGGTCACATTACGGATGCCCACGGCAAAAAGGTGGATTTTAAAAATACGATTATCATTATGACATCAAATGCCGGCGCAAACCGGATTATTTCTCCAAAAACACTTGGCTTTGGACAGGCGAAGACGAGCGAGGAGGAATACCAGAAAATGAAGGAAGGCGTGATGGAAGAAGTGAAACATATTTTCAAGCCGGAGTTCATTAACCGTGTGGACGAAATGATTGTTTTCCATGCCCTTAATAAGGAAAATATAAAAGATATTACAAAGATTATGTTAAAGCAGTTTGCAAAACGAGTGAAAGACCAGATGGATATGGAACTTTGCATAGCAGACGATGTGGTTGATTTTATTTCCGATAAAGGCTTTGATAAAGATTACGGTGCAAGACCAATCCGCCGTGCTTTGCAGACCGAACTTGAGGACGTTTTGGCAGAGGCTGTGCTTATGGGAGATATTTCTATCGGAGATACGGTGGATATTTCGCTTTCTTGTGAAGGAACGAAGAAGAAAATTGTAGTAAAAAAGAAGACTTTTGCGGATGAGAAAAAGTGAAGAAAAAATCACAAAAAAGTAATGGCAAAATAAGTCGAAATATTGTATACTTGAAGTATAAAAAAGATGCTGCAATGAAAAGGCGTCAACGAGTGAACGAAGGAGGAATCACAAGATGGGCGTAGTAGAAGAATTGATTCGCAAAGATGCGGATGGGACGTTAAGTTTTGGCAATTATTTGCTGGATACGAAGACGAAAAAATCGGATTTTGCATTCGAGGGTGCAACCTACAAAATCAAGACTTTTAAGGAAATTACCAAATTGGAGAAGAATGGTACGTTAGTGTATGAATCGGTACCGGGTTCTACTGTAACAAAGTTTAAGGGTAATCCGGATGTGGTTGAGTTTGAAGTGGAAGCACCAAGCGATATCAGTTTCACGCTTGAGATGGAGCCATCGACCGAGTATAAATTGGTTGTTGATGGTGTGTCGGCTGGAAGAATCGCGACGAATGTCGGAGGTAAACTTAATGCGAGTTTATCTTTGAACGAAGGCGCGAAATCCAGCGTTAAGATTGTAAAGTGCTGATAAGTATGGATACCCTGGAAAAGGAAATGAAGTGATTTTTGGGCACCGGCAAGAATTTGCCGGTGCTTCTGCACATTATATCGTGGGAAAGGTGACTATGGCGAAAGAAAAGACAGTATTTTTTTGTAAGGAATGTGGTTGTGAGTCCTCAAAGTGGGTTGGGCAGTGCCCGGCATGCCATGAGTGGAATACGATGGTGGAAGCACCTGCTAATGGCAAGCGGGGAAGAACTTCTTTAAGTGGCGGACGCCGCTCTGTGCCGATGGCAGCAAAGCCTGCTAAAATGAATGAGATTGAGACGCAGAAAGAGTGCAGACGACCGACCGGTATGAAAGAATTGGACCGGGTTTTAGGCGGTGGTATTGTGCCCGGCTCTTTGATTTTGGTAGGTGGTGATCCGGGAATCGGAAAATCCACTCTGCTTTTGCAGATGTGCCGTCTGGTGTCTGCTGAAGGTACGAAAGTGCTTTATGTCTCCGGTGAGGAATCGGCAAAACAGATTAAACTCCGCGCCGAGCGGATTGGCAAATTTACGGATGATTTGTATTTGTTTTCAGAGACATGTATCGGTACCATTTTACAGGCGGTGGATGAGGTGAAGCCGGAGGTGTTGATTGTAGATTCGATTCAAACCGTTTTTGAGGAAAGTGTGGATGCGGCACCCGGCAGTGTAAGCCAGGTGCGCGAAATTACTTCGATACTTTTGCAGCTGGCAAAAAGTCAAAATATTACGATTTTTATTGTCGGTCATGTGACGAAAGAAGGAAATGTGGCTGGTCCGAGAATGTTAGAGCATATGGTGGATACGGTGCTTTATTTCGAGGGTGATAAAACGGCGATGTACCGGATGCTCCGGGGTGTCAAAAACCGTTTTGGTTCGACAAACGAAGTCGGTGTTTTTGAAATGCAGAATCAGGGCTTAGTGGAGGTGCCAAATCCTTCGGAATATCTGATGCAGGGACGTCTCCCAAATGAAGCCGGTTCTGTGGTTGCCTGTACGATGGAAGGCAGCCGGCCATTTCTTCTGGAGGTTCAGGCTCTCGTCTGCCAGACCAGTTTCCCGATGCCAAGGCGTACGGCGGTAGGGACAGATTATAACCGTGTGAATCTTTTGATGGCGGTACTGGAAAAGCGAATGGGGGTGCGGATGGCAGACTGCGATGCCTATGTAAATGTAGCCGGCGGCATGAGAGTTGTTGAACCGGCGTTAGACCTTGCACTTGTGGCGGCACTTTTGTCGAGTTATCATAACCGGAGTCTACCAGGCGGCATGCTTTTGTTTGGTGAGGTCGGACTGGTTGGTGAGGTGCGTGCGGTATCACAGGCGGAGCGTCGTGTAACAGAGGCAATCAAAACGGGCTACACGGTGTGTGTGCTGCCGGAGAGTAACCGTGTCTATATTGAAAAAGCGGGCAATCTTGATACCCAAAAAATTAAACTTATTGGCGTTAGGCACGTGAGAGAACTGTTAGACTGCGCAGGTTTATAGAATTGTGTGTGCAGCTTGTGTAAAATATGATTAGACAAAGGAAGGATAAAAGAAATGAAACAACTTAAAGAATTATGGACGCTTGTAAACAACTGGCTTGGCAATGGAAAAAAATGCATCATTGGTTTGGTGTTTTTCCTCGTTGGTTTTGTCATGAACTGGTTTTCTCATCCGGTAGAGGGACTTTCACAGATTCCGTTTACGTTGATGACAGCCGGAGGCTTGTGCCTTGTCAATGCATTGTTTTCGAAGTGGACAGATAAAAATATCAATTTGTTGTTCTTTGTCCTTGCTTTTATTTGCGTAATGGACCTTGGAATTGTTCTTCTCGATGGTGATTTCTCACAGTTTACCACGATGGTTACTGTTACCTGTGCCTGCACAGGTTTTTCGTGGGCATTAAACTTTGCCCTTTTGCAGTCGGTAGAAGTAGACGGTGCTGCCAAGAAGATTGTAATGTCGTTTTTGGCAACGGTTTGCAGTGCCGTGATTATGGCAGCAGTGTTTGTTGGTTCGGTTTGGCTGGCATCGTAAAAACGGGGATTACCTCAACGAGACAACGTTATTTGGGTTAAAAGTCGAAAAGGGTTGCATATTTAAGAGAAAATTTTTCTAAGGACGTCCTGAAATGCAACGCTATGCACGAAATCAGTCAAAAAGAGTTGCAGAAAATAAAATAGTAATGGAAACAAACGCAAATAAAACAACGCTTTTCCTTCAATTGATGAGAAAGCGTTGTTTTTTGTCGGTTCTAAACTTGTTGACTCCTCCCACTACGCGGGTCCCTCCTCATAATATTAATTATCAGGACTCCTCCCGCTTCGCGGGCCCCTCCTCATAATATTAATTATCAGGGCTCCTCCCGCTTCGCGGGCCCCTCCTCATAATATCAATTATCAGGGCTCCTCCCGCTTCGCGGGCCCCTCCTCATAATATCAATTATCAGGGCTCCTCCCGCTTCGCGGGCCCCTCCTCATAATATTAATTATCAGGGCTCCTCCCGCTTCGCGGGCCCCTCCTCATAATATCAATTATCAGGGCTCCTCCCGCTTCGCGGGCCCCTCCTCATAATATTAATCAATATCATCGAAGAAGATAGGGAGTCTTTTTTTGAATAAGTCGAGGGCAATATTTGCTACTTCGCGCATCTGTGGGTGTGCATGGGAGTCACAACGCAGACGGAAGAAGTTACGCCAGGAGCGAAGATTCATTGTCACGACGATTTCTGTCTTTAAACTGTTTGGAAGTACCGAACGGGCTTCCTGTGGTGTGGCACCCAGTTCAATCAGCTCAAAGTAAGATTTCTCTGCATTTTCCATGGCACGCATCCATGCTTCGTATTTCTGTAAATCAGTTTCGTTGTTTAAATCATAAGAAAATCCACCGGCGATATCGATAACAGTAATTTCGTTGCCGAATTTGTCACCGGAGTAGTTACAGTAACGTGTGCTTTCCTGGCTGTAGCTGGCAATGCGGTGGCGTACAATTTCATGGGTAATACCGCGGTCACAAATCATACGGACTGTAACAGCCTCATGTTCGATGACAGATTCATGTCCTCTTTTCAAAATATTGCGGATAAAACGTTCCGCGGACTCTTCTGTAATATTTCCCTCGCTCTTGTAGCATACACGTCCGATTTTCTCTATTTTACGAATCATTTCATCGTAATCTTTCATATCAATAATTTCTACACTGGGTTTTGTTACATTCATGATTCTTCTCCATTCTGTTCATCAATTTCTTAAGGCTAAGTATATAGTATGTGTCAGTTTTTTGCAAGCATAATACATTGACCGGGTTCTTAATTATAGATAAAATATTATCAGGTATTAAAATAAATTAATGCAAAATTATATGTAAAGGGGAAATGTTGGAATGAAAAGCAGAAACAAAGAAATGACAGCGAAAGCAGTACTTATCGCACTTTTGGTAAGTACAGCAGCCAGTCCGTTCCAAAGCAGCATGGCATCATCAAAATCTGCAGCAAAAAAGATTAGTGTGACGCTTAATAAAAAAACACTATCGCTAAAGACCGGACAAAGATTTCGATTGAAAGTGAAAAAGAAACCGGCAAAGGCGAAAGTTTCTTTTTCATCGTCAAAGCGCTCGGTGGTGTCAGTAAATAAAACAGGACTTGTCAAAGCAAAAAAGCCTGGAAAGGCTTCGATTACCGCGACTGTTAAATACAAAGGAAAAAAGAAAAAGGCAGTTTGCAAAGTGAGGGTTGTATCAAAAAAGAAGACAATCAATAAGCAGATACAACCATCTGCACCGGCAGCAAATACACAGCAGCCAACACCAACGGCAACTGTAAAGCCGGTAATAACCGCTCCGACTGCAACACCAAGTGCTACGCCTAAAGGAACACCGCGTGCAACGAAAACACCAGCGCCTACGCCGGTAGAAATTACATATAAGGCGGATTATACAGTAGAACTTGGAAGCACCCTTGATGTGAAGAAAGAAGTAAAACCGTCGGAGGGAGTCATTACGGATTATAATGTTTCTACGTCGAATAGTTATGTAGCAATTATTGATGCAAGAGGAAAGATAAAACCTCTGCACATCGGCAAATGTACTCTCGTTTTGACATCAAAGACAGATGATACAAAAAAAGAAACTTATAAACTTTGTGTAACGGATGAATTTGTTGCGGAGGATGGCTATAACTTCTATAAAGAAGATATTGCACATGGCGAGGTGTCAGATTTTACATATCCTTCCCAATACCGTGAAAGCGGTGAAGGGCATGCCAAGATTTATTTTCCACCGGATTATGATCCTAAAAATAAGACATATAATTTGTTGTTCTGTCTGCACGGTGGCGGACAAAATGAGGATTATTGGACTTGCGGAAGAAAGACTTCAGCCGGAGCCGGATGTCATGCAAACAATATTATGGACTATTTGTATGACACGAAAGAGGCGGAAGAGTGTATTGTAGTATTCCCGAATGGCAACATTAACTATGATAAAAGTAAAACATATCCAAATACAGAGCCTAATCCGGTTGTTCAGAATTCGTGGAGTAACTGTTATTTGTTCGAATATGAAGTGATTTATGATTTACTTCCGTATATGGAAAAAAATTATCCGGTAAAAAAAGGCGCTGCTCATACAGGTGTGTGCGGGCTGTCTATGGGCTGTGGAGAAGCCATTGAACTGGGGCTAAAACATCCGGATTTGTTCCAGTATATGGGATTCTTCTCGGCTGGACCATTTGCTTCAACCAAGCAGACGATTGTAACGACACAAGAGGATGCCAATCGTCTGAACAGTCAGATTAAGTTGTGTTTCTTTATCACCGGACAGCAGGACCATATGATGGATGATAGTGCAAGAAGATTTGTTAATCAGTGTGATTTGCTTGGGTTAAATAATATGTTTTTGGAAGTAAAAGGAACCGGTCATGATGACAGGTGCTGGGATCGTGCCTTTTATACTTTTATGCAATATGCATTCAAATAAAAATTATTTCAGAAAATGATTGACATTGGTTTTGTTTTTTGGTAATATATTATTCGCTGGCAGTGATTGTCAGCGAAAATGCGGAGTTGCTGGAATTGGCAGACAGGCATGACTAAGGATCATGTGCTCGTAGGGCGTGTGGGTTCAAGTCCCATACTCCGCATGTCATATAGATGCTGTATAGACGATGAAATCGGCTGTACAGCATTTTCTTGTTTTAAGGAAAATGAGTGGCGTGATACGCTGTCGATGTTTCTTTACAGATAAGGCGTGATATGATACACTTTTTTATGTGGTACAAGGCTTTTGTATCACGAAAAAAATTAAGAAAATGGATAAGCAGCAAAATAGGAGGAACAGGATGAAACGAATTATTTCTATGTGTTTGTCAGCAGTGCTTTTGTTATCCCTTTGTGCGACGGGAGCAGCAAAGACAGCACAGGCAGAAGAAAAACAGAAAGTGATTGTGATTGATGCAGGACACCAGACTCGTGCGATGAGTGCAACGGAGCCGATTGGACCGGGCTCAAGTCAGAGAAAGGCAAAGGTGACCGGAGGAGCGAGTGGCTGTGTGACACATCTGCCGGAATATAAATTGAATCTTCAGGTGGCTAAAAAGTTACAGAAAGAATTGGTAAATCGTGGCTATAAAGTAATCATGGTGCGTACAAAAAATAATGTCCGCATGTCAAATGTGCAGCGTGCTAAAGTAGCGAACAAATACAAAGCGGACGCTTTTATCCGAATTCACGCAAACAGTGCGGGAAGTTCGAGTGTCAAAGGGGCACTGACGATAGCACCGGCATCTAATAACCGTTACATGACAAAAGCAAACCGTAAGGCAAGCCAGAAACTCTCCAAAAAGGTTTTAAAAGCAATGTGTAAAACGACAGGAGCAAAGAACCGTGGTGTTATGTACACGAACAGCATGACAGGCATCAACTGGTGTAGGGTTCCGGTTACAATTGTGGAAATGGGCTTTATGAGTAATCCAAGCGAGGATAGAAAGATGGCAAAAGCTTCTTATCAGAAGAAGATTGTCAAGGGAATTGCGGACGGAATTGATAACTTTTTTTAACAGAATATAAGTCCCTAAAGCACAAAAACCGCTTGCGAATCTCTGCTAAAATGGTAAAATAGAAAGTATAAAAAAGAGTTCTTTTTAACAGAAAGGCGGGGATTATCATGAATAAAATAATTACGATTACAAGACAGTTTGGCAGTGGGGGAAGAGAAATCGGAAAGAAGTTAGCAGAGGCTTATGGAATTCCATTTTATGATAATGAAATCATTTCTCGTGCGGCAAAAGACACCGGTTTTGCAGAGGCGGCTTTTGAGCGCGCAGAAGATAAAGCAAGCAACAGTCTGCTTTATTCCATTGCGATGGGAATGAATGTATTTTCCAGTCAGGATGTCGGATTTTCCGGTTTGTCGTTAGATGACCGTATTTTCTTAGCGCAGTCGAAGGTAATTCGCAATGTGGCAAAAGAAGGTCCTTGCGTAATTGTTGGCAGATGTGCGGATTACATTTTGAAAAATCAGGAAAATGTAGTCAATCTGTTTATTCGCGCAACACTCGATTTTCGCATTAAACGTGCGATTGAGGTAGAGGGAATTCCGAAAGAAAAATCAGCAGAAATGGTTATGAAAAAAGATAAAAGCAGAGCGAACTATTATAAGTATCACTCTGGTGAACGCTGGGATAACGTGCTTAATTATGATTTTGCTATCCGTAGTGACTTGTGCGGAATTGATGGCACCGTTGCGTGTCTGAAAGCATATTTAGACCAGATGTAATAAGATTAAAGGAGAACGAAGACAATGAGTAAAAAAATTAGAACAAGATATGCACCGAGCCCGACCGGTAAAATGCATGTAGGCAATTTAAGAACAGCGTTATATGAGTACTTGATTGCAAAACATGAAGGCGGAGATTTCCTTCTACGTATTGAGGATACCGATCAGGAGCGTTATGTTGAAGGTGCTCTTGATTTGATTTATAAAACGATGGACCAGGCAGGACTTAAGCATGACGAAGGCCCGGACAAAGATGGCGGCTATGGCCCTTATGTACAGAGCGAGCGTGTAAAAACCGGTATTTATCTTGAGTATGCGAAAAAACTCGTAGAAAAAGGAGAGGCTTATTACTGTTTTTGTACAAAGGAAAGACTGCAGAAACTTCATGATGAAGCAGAAGCAAGAGGGGAAAAGGCTGCAAAGTACGACAAACATTGTCTTCACTTGACCAAAGAGGAAATTGAGGCAAATCTGGCAGCAGGTGTGCCGTATGTTATCCGCCAGAACAACCCGACGGAAGGAGAAACATCTTTTGATGATGTAATTTATGGAAAAATTACAGCACCAAATGATGAATTGGATGATATGATTCTGATTAAGTCAGATGGTTATCCAACCTATAACTTTGCCAATGTAATTGATGACCATTTGATGGAGATTACACATGTTGTCCGTGGAAATGAGTATCTGTCTTCCGCACCGAAGTACAATCGCCTGTATGAGGCTTTTGGATGGGAAGTGCCAGCCTATATTCATTGTCCGATTATTACGGATGAGGAGCATAAAAAGTTATCCAAACGCCGTGGTGATTCTTCTTTTGAGGATTTGGTAGAACTTGGTTTTCTGCCGGAAGCAATTGTAAACTATGTTGCTTTACTTGGCTGGAGTCCGGCGGATGACCGTGAGATTTTCAGCTTGAAAGAATTGGAAGAAGTGTTTGACTATCATAGAATTAATAAATCACCGGCAGTATTTGATATTGTGAAACTTCGCTGGATGAATGGTGAATATATCAAGGCGATGTCCGATGATGCGTATTATGAACATGCACTTCCGATTATCAAAAAAGTGATTACCAAAGATTTGGATTTGAAAAAAATTGCGGATTTGGTAAAAACACGAATTGAAGTATTCCCGGATATTACAGAGAAGATTGATTTCTTTGAAGAATTGCCGGAATATGATGTGGCGATGTACACTCATAAGAAAATGAAAACAAACAGTGAAAATTCATTGGAAGTATTGAACGAGATGCTTCCACGATTAGAAGCATTACCGGATTTCTCATTTGAAAATGTAGAAAAAGTAGTAAAAGATTATGTGGCTGAAAAAGAATGTAAGAATGGATTGGCACTGTGGCCGCTTCGTACAGCGGTTTCCGGTAAACAGATGACACCGGGTGGTGCTTATGAGATTATGGACATTCTTGGAAAAGAAGAGTCATTAAAGCGAATTAGAAAAGGAATTGAGTTGCTTAATGGAGTGCAATAAAGAACAAAAAGAGGCAATTATGCACCGGGATGGACCTGCTATGGTATTAGCGGGTCCCGGTGCAGGAAAAACCTATGTTATTACCAATCGTGTGAAAGCATTGATTGATGAATATGGAGTTAAGCCGGAACAAATTCTTGTTGTAACATTTTCAAAAGCAGCGGCAGTGGAGATGAAGGAACGTTTTGAAATGATGACGGGTGGACGGCGTCTGCCAGTCAGATTTGGAACGTTCCATTCTGTTTTTTTTCAGATTTTGCGGCTGGCGTACCATTATGAGGTAAAAGACATTGCAACTCCGGCATTAAAATACCGTTTTCTGGAAGAAACACTCAATGAAACCGGATACGAGGTGGACGATAAAAAGGAATTTCTTTCCGATATTGAAAAAGAAATCAGCCGTGTAAAAGGGGAAGGAATCGAGATAGACTGCTATTTTTCCTCGGCGTGTTCCGCTGAAATTTTTCAGAAAATGTACCGGGGATATCAGGAAAAACTACAAAGACACCGTTGTCTTGATTTTGATGATATGGTAGTATATACATATCAGCTTCTAAAAGAGAGAGAAGATATCCGCAGACGCTGGCAGGCACAGTTTCGGTATTTACTGATTGATGAATTTCAGGATATCAACCGTTTGCAGTACGAGACGGTTTGTATGCTGGCAGAACCGGAGAATAATCTGTTTATTGTCGGGGATGATGACCAGTCAATCTATGGATTCCGCGGTGCTAAGCCGGGTATCATGCTTTCTTTCCCGAAACGCTTCCCGGACACAAAACAGATTGTGCTTGGCGTAAATTATCGTTGTTCGGATGAGATTATGAAAGCGGCAGAACGGCTGATTGGAAAAAATAATGAACGGTACGAAAAACATATTGTTGCAAACAAGGGCAAGGAACAGCCGGTGCATATGAAAAAATGCGAGAATTTACCGGATGAAGCCGAGAAGATTGTGGCACAGATACAGATGTATCAGAAAGAAGGCATTGCGTATCAGGAGATGGCGGTGTTATTTCGGACGAATATGCAGATGCGTTTGCTGGCCGGGAAACTGATGGAACATGGAGTTCCATTTACCATGCGGGAAAATCTTCCGAATTTATTTGATACTTGGATGGCAAAAGATATTATGTGCTATTTGCAGCTTGCACTTGGAAACCGGAGCCGTGAGAAATTTTTAAAGATTGCAAACCGCCCGGTCAGATACTTAAGCCGTACGGCTTTTACAGAATCAGAAGTAAGTTTTGATAAACTCCGTGCCTATTATGCGGTGAAAAATCAGGAGTGGATGGAAGAGCGAATCTGGAATTTTGAGTATGATTTAAAAAATCTGGCATCGCTTTCACCCTATGCGGCAATTCATTTTATACGAAAAGGCATTGGTTACGATGAATTTTTGAAGACTTATGCCGATGAGAGAAATGTAAATGCCGATGACTGGTTTGATGTGCTGGATGAAATGCAGGAGATGGCACGCGACAAAAAGAGCATTCCGGAGTTCCTTTCTTTTGTAGAAAATTACGGGGATACGCTGGAGGAAATACGGCAGGAGCAGAAGAAGCAGCAGGTCAAAGAAGAACCGGGTGTTTCATTGATGACGATGCACGCCTCCAAAGGCTTGGAATTTCCGGTTGTGTTTGTGCCGACATTAAATGAGGATATTGTACCGTACCGCAAGGCTGTTCAAGAGGGAAATTTAGAAGAAGAAAGACGTATGCTTTACGTGGCAATGACACGTGCAAAAACATATTTGCATCTGTCATTTGTGAAAGAGCGTTTCCATAAAGAGGCGGAGCCGTCACCATTTTTATATGAAATTTCGCCGGCTCTGAAGAATAAAATAAATAAGAAGCGAGGTAGATGAAGGTGAAAAAAGCAATAGCTTATGTGCTTGCCGGAGTAATGATGTTTGAAGTGGCAGGGCTGACAGCATCAGAACAGGCACAGGCGTCTGTAAAGGGAAAATTAAATGTGAAATCGGTTACCTTGGCAACCGGAAAATCGGTTACGCTGAAGGTGAAAAATAAAGGAAAGGCAAAGGTGCGCTGGAGTTCATCCAAGAAAAAGATTGCGAGTGTTTCTTCACGTGGTAAAGTGAAGGCAAAGAAAAAAGGAAAAGCAACCATAACAGCAACCGTTTCCTACCGTGGAAAAAAGAAGAAATTAAAGTGCCGTGTTACGGTTTTGCAGGGGGCAAAGAAACTTCGTATTGTGGACGAAGACAAAAAGAGTGTCAATTCCATTGTTTTAAATAAATTTGATTCTGTGAAATTGACCGGTGTAGTTTCACCAAAGAAATCAAACGACAAAGTGATGTGGAAGTCTTACAATCCGGAAGTGGCTACCGTTACAAGCAAAGGTGTTGTAACCGGTCAGTATGTCGGAAAAACGACGGTTCGTGCAAAGACCTACAGCGGCAAGCGCATCAAGGTAAAAGTTACGGTAAAAGCACCGGTGCTTAGTGATACGTTAAAGACCGCTTACATCAAAGATTTTAAGATTGGTGCAGCGGTGAATACGTGGCAGCTTGAGGGAGCCGGAGCCTACGCAAAAGCGAAGGCACTGATTACCAATCAGTTTAATTCGATTACAATGGAAAACCAGATGAAACCGGAGTCACTTCTGAGCAAAGAAAATCAGACACGCGGAACCGACACCAATGTTTTGATTAATGAAGAAATTCTTCAGAAAGTATTGAAACTTGCCAGTGATAACGGATTAAAACTGCGTGGACATACGCTTGTATGGCACAGTCAGACGCCGGAATGGTTCTTCCATAAAGATTATAATGTTGACAAGTCACTTGTTTCTAAGGATGTGATGCGTCAACGAATGGAAAGCTATATCAAGAAGGTTCTCACATACTGCCAGGAAAATTATCCGGGTGTTGTCTATGCATGGGATGTTGTAAATGAGGCGGTCAATGATGATGGTACGATGCGCACATCATCCAACTGGTATAAAGTATATGGTGATGCCGGCTATGTGACAGATGCGTTTACTTTTGCCCGTAAATATGCAGATAAAGATGTGAAACTTTTCTTAAACGATTACAATGAGTATGCAGCGGCAAAAAGAGACCGTATTTATCAGGTGGTAAAAGACTTGTATGACAAAGGCTTGTGTGACGGCGTTGGTATGCAGTCTCATTACTCCATGACAAGTCCGACAATTGCTGCGGTAAAGGTAGCAATTCAGAAGTACAACCAGATTGATCCGGGCAAGATTGAAATTCAGTTGACGGAGTTAGATATTCACAATACGTTTCGGACGGCAGCAGACCAAAAGAGTGTAGCAACAAAATACCAGTCATTATTTAACATGCTGGTAGACAGCAGAAGAAATCAGAAAATCAATATTACCGGTGTTACCTTCTGGGGACTTACCGATGGGGATTCCTGGTTGTCTGATTTCAAAGGAGAAACGAGTTATCCATTGCTCTTTGGAGCAGACTATGCAGCGAAATCAGCTTATTTTGCTGTGCTGAACGCTGCCAAATAAGGAGGGATTGGTTTGAATCCAATTAGTGTTCTGATTCTTGTGTTAATTGTAGTTGCGGCTATCTTTGTGATTACTTATGTGGCACATGACCGTGGTTCCTCGATGTGTTCCGGATGCCATGGCGATTGTGCAAACTGTGGCAAAAAGCCGAAAAAGAAATAGAAAAAAGAGTTCCCTTGTGCAGAGACGAGATAACGCTTTGCGTTATAGTCTCTCACAAGGGAACTTCTTGTTCTAGGCATCTACTTCAAAGGTAACGAAGATATATTTTTTGTCTTTGTTAAATTTTGAATTTTGAACTTGTGCTCCTGTTAATTTCTGGTGTTTTACTTTGATGTTTACAGATTTCTGTGTTCCATCATTAAATGTAGCAGTGCAGGTTATGGTAACATTGCCAAGTGCTTTGTTTCTTGCGTGTAATTCTGAATCGCTTTCTGCTTTTCCATCGAAAAGTGCCGTTGCATCGGCAGAAGAAATTTTACAGTCGTCATCGGTTATACTTACAGTAAACTGCTTTTCCGGCGTTTCTTTTGCGTTTATGGTGAAGAAACGGTAATTTGATTGAGAGCTTCCTTTGCACAATTCGCCCTCCTTGAAATATTTGGAGTGTTCTGCTTTTGTAACAAAGAAATGCCCCTTATTGATGCGGTATGTGACCGTTTTAATGTTGTTTCCCTCAAACTGCAACGGGGCATTTATACTGTAGGAAACAAACTGTTTGCCTGCCTCGCCGCCACACCACATCGAGGTATAACCGGGATTGGCATAGACCCTCATCTGATTTTTCTTTGTGTGTTTGATTTCTGCTGCGTTGACTTTCACAACAAAGGAATTTGTGACGGCTGTGTTCTGGGCTTTTTCCGGTTTAATAGTTTTATATCCAATGCCCCAAATAAGTGCCAGACAAGCGGCTGCGGCAATGGCGCTTTGTATTATTCGATGTTTTCTCATAGTGCTTTTCCTCCTTTTTGACCTAGACGGAGTTTCCTTTATGAGGATTTCCTCATCGGAAATATCCGGTCTGAGTGCTTGTTTTAAGATGTTTTCAAATTCAGTATCATTCATCATAAGGCAGCCTCCAATTTCTTTTTAAGAATCATTTTTGCGCGGCGCAGTCGGCTCTTTACCGTATTTTCTGAAACTTGCAGACAAGTGGCAATTTCTGAAATTTTTAAATCGGCAGAGTAGAATAGTTCGATTACCGTGCGGTACTTTTCCGGTAAATCAAAAACCATTTTTTGCACCAGTGCATTGGTTTCATTTTGCACTACCGTTTGCTCCGGTGTTTTAGTGTCAGCCGAAATAACTTTCAAATTGCCGCTCTCATCCTGTGCTTCATAACTTTCAAAGGATGCCAGCCGCTTTCGCCTTGCATATTTTCTTCTTTGATTTTTCCAGAGGAAGATGGCTACAGACAGCGTGTAACTTTTGAGGTTTTTATCAACATTCAAATGCTGTAATTGTTCCAGCAATTTCAACATCGTATCTTGATAAAGTTCATCCCCCTCTATTTTGCTCGCTGTTGTCATGCGGCAGAATCGAAGGATGTCAGCACCCTGCGCCTGCACATATTCATCAAACTCTTGTTTTGTCACATGAATCTTCCTTTCTTTTGCTCAAAAGACATCTTTCACAAGTATATTGTCATGGGAGGGGAAAAAGTTTCAAGAAAAAACTTTCCCTTTATTTTAGTCAGTGAAAAGTGTACACAAACAAATAAAAAAAGCCCCTTTGTGAGAGAATATATCGCGAAGCGATATCCCGTCTCTGCACAAAGGGACTTTTTTAGTCCTCTAATTTTTTATTAATAAATTCATCCCAGACGCTGTCGTCTTCATCCTCTTCTGCATCGTCCTCATCTTCGACATCGATATCCGACATCTCGGAATCAATAATCTGCTGCAAAACATCGACAAGCTGTTCTAACAGGGCATCGTCTTCGACCGGCGCAATTTCTAACTCGGTTTCTCCTTTCCAGTTTGTACTGCCATCAATGGAGAAGAAATAAAACTCACCGGTTTCATTCTCTGCCTCACAAAAAGCACCATAATCCTGTCCATCATATTCAAACACAAACTGAAGTTCGCACTCTGTCGTTGTGCCGTCTTCATCTTCCATGGTAAGTGTCAAATCTTCTAATTCTTCATAATTAATATCTGCCATAATTTCCTCCAATTCAGATTTCTAATTTGTTTCTTAAACTGTATCATGTTTTTAGCGGAAATGCAACTATTCTGGCGCAAACATTGTATTTTAACCCCTTGCGTCCGTGCCATCCTCGTTTTATACTATAGGTATGAGCAAAGAAAAGACGATTAAAATATCCGTAAGAAACCTAGTGGAATTTGTTTTCCGCGAGGGAGATATTGTAAGTGGCGGCGCGGGTGTGAGAAATGTAGAGGCAATGCAGCTTGGCAGCCGTATTCACAGAAAAATACAAAAAAGTATGGGCGTTGGGTATGAATCCGAGGTTCCTTTATTTACAATACAAAAATTTAAGAGCGCCGAATATGAAGAAGATTTTTCCTTGAAAATTGAAGGGCGTGCGGACGGCATTTTTACCGATGGCGATTTGACAGTGATTGATGAGATTAAGGGCGTGTATCTGCCGGTGCAGGATCTGGAAAAGCCGTTGTTTATCCATCAGGCACAGGCAATGTGCTACGCCTATATCGTGGCGGAAAATGAAAATCTGGATGAAATCGGAGTGCAGCTTACCTATTGTCACATGGAGACCGAGCAGGTGGTGCGGTTTCGGGAGACATTTTCACGAATTGAGATTGTGCAGTGGTTTCGGAATTTGATGGATGAATATGAAAAATGGGCGGTTTATCAGTATGACTGGAAAAAGCAGAGAAATGCATCCATTACGGAACTTACCTTTCCGTTTTCCTATCGTCCGGGACAGAAAGAACTGGCGGCGATGGTTTATCATACGGTGGAAAAAGGAAAGCGGCTGTTTGTTGAAGCACCGACGGGGGTAGGGAAGACGATTAGTACAGTCTTTCCGGCGGTAAAGGCAATGGGAGAAGAAGTTTGCGACCGGATTTTTTATCTGACGGCAAAAACGATAACCAGAACGGTGGCGGAAGACTGTTTTGAACTGCTTGGAAAACAAAAACTGCTTTTTAAAACCCTAACGATTACTGCAAAGGAAAAAATGTGTGTAATGGAAACGGTTTCCTGCAATCCGGGTGAGTGTGAGCGTGCGAAAGGGCATTATAACCGAGTGAATGAGGCGGTTTACGACATGTTAATTCATGAGCATAAAATGAGCCGGGACATGATTGAGAAATATGCCGAAAAACATCAGGTTTGTCCGTTTGAAATGGCGTTGGACGCCGCTCTTTTTGCAGATGCCGTGATTTGTGATTACAACTATGTATTTGACCCGAATGTGTATCTGCGGAGATTTTTTTCAACTGAGAAAAAAGGAAATATGGTGCTTTTGGTGGATGAGGCACACAATCTTGTGGAGCGCGGCAGGGAAATGTACAGTGCGAGGCTTGTGAAAGAAGATTTTCTTGCAGTAAAGAAGATTGTGAAGGCGATGGAACGACACGAAAAACGTCCGGAAGTACATTATATACTGCGGAAATTTGAAAAATCGCTGGAGGCGGCGAACCGTGTGCTGCTTGCATGGAAAAAAGAGTGCGACGAATTTGAAGTGATTTCGGATGCGGGAATGCTGGAGTTTGCTCTTCTTCGTGTGGCAGGAGATTATGAATTGGTGGCAAAAGAATATCCGGTACTGCCAGAGCGTGACACGATTTTATCGCTTTATTTTGATGTCCGCCGGTTTCTTGCAGTGCTGGAAAAATTTGATGAGAGTGACCGGATTTATCTGGATTATGATGAGGAGCGGAAGTTTCGCATTAAAATCCAGTGCATGGACCCGTCCGGCTGCCTGAAAGAAGTGATGGAACGGGTGCAGAGCACCATCTTTTTCTCGGCGACTCTTTTGCCAATCCGTTACTATAAAGAACAGCTTGGCGGGGAGAAGGAAGATGCCGCGGTTTATGCTAAATCCGTATTTTTACCGGAACAGAGAAAAGTGATGATTGCCCGCGATGTGACGACAAAATATACAAGGCGCGGGGCGACAGAATACGAAAAGATTGCGGCGTACATTGACAGTTTTATCTCAGCAAAGGAGGGAAATTATCTGCTCTTTTTCCCGTCGTACCGTTTTATGGATGAAATTGTAACAAGGCTTCCTAATAGAGAGAATCAGAAGATTCTTGTACAGATGCCCGAAATGCGTGAGCGGGAGAGAGAAGAGTTTTTGGAGGCATTTTCTGAAGAAACAGACAAAAGCGTGATTGGGTGCTGCGTTATGGGAGGCATTTTCAGTGAAGGAATTGATTTGAAAGAAGAATGTCTGATTGGCGCGGTCGTAGTAGGAACCGGGATTCCAATGGTTTGCCATGAAAGGGAGTTGTTCAAGGATTATTACGAGGAGAAAAAAGGGGATGGGTTTTCGTATGCCTATTTGTATCCGGCAGTAAATAAAGTGTTTCAGGCGGGTGGACGAGTGATTCGTACAATAAACGACAAAGGGGCAATTCTTCTTTTGGATGAGCGGTTTATGCAAAAGCAGTATCAGGATTTGTTCCCGAGGGAATGGTACCCATTTGATGTTGTGAATTGTGAAAAGATGAAAGAACTGCTTGCAGAGTTTTGGCAGGAATAAAAACGACGGATTCCATATTCTTTGGAGTCCGCCATAATTTTAGTATGCATTTTTATTTACGAAACCTTTGAAAATTGTCAGGAATAAAATTTTAATATCCAGTCCTAACGTCCAGTTTTCAATGTAATACAAATCACAGTCGATTCGCATGCGGATGGATGTATCACCGCGGTAGCCGTTTACCTGCGCCCAGCCGGTGATGCCCGGACGAACCTGATGTTTAATCATGTAACGAGGAATTTCTTCCTTAAATTTTTCAACAAAGAACGGACGCTCCGGTCTTGGCCCAACTAGACTCATATCACCTTTTAACACATTGAAAAACTGTGGTAATTCATCCAAACTGGTTTTTCGGATGAATTTGCCGATTGGTGTTACGCGGGGGTCGTTCTGCACTGTCCATGCCTGTTTTTCTTTTGAGGCGTCCTGCACTTCCATTGAGCGGAACTTAAACATTTTAAATGGCTTATTGTGAAGACCGACACGCTCCTGCTTGAAAATAAGTGGTCCCGGCGATGTGATTTTAATAATCGCTGCCACCACTGCCATCGGAATGGAGAACAGGATAATTAAAAGCAGTGCACCTACAATATCAATTGCACGCTTGCAAAAACGGTTAAACGAGTTTGAAAGCGGAATATTTCTCACGTGGATAACCGGCAGTCCATCCAAATCTTCAGTATACGGACGGGTTGGAATGATATTGTTGTAATCCGGAATAAACTTTGTGTGAACGCCGGATTTTTCTGTTACGGCAACAATCCCTTCCAGACTGTCGTAGTGGTCGATGCTCAGCGTAATTGCTGTTTCATCGTAATCATTTTCGGACAGCATTTTTTCTAACTCGTCTACTCGCCCAATCACATGAATGTCGCGGTAAGAATAGCCAAGCGGTTTATGGTTGTCCAAAATACCATGAATGGAAATACCCCATTCCGGATGTGCCAACAGTCTGTCGATGTAACCTTCTGCGGCACGGCTGTAACCGATTAATAAAATATGTTTGTGGTTCATTCCTTTTCTGCGAATCTTGCGAAGAAGTGTTGTCGTGCAAAAACGGAATAAAACTTCCAGTATAAAATTCAGCGTAACAAAAATAATAATAAATAAACGGGCGTAAGTACCGTTACGAATAAAAAACAGAAAGGCAACGCAGTAGAGAATTCCTACAACATTGGATTTTAAAATGTTAAAAATTTCTGATTTTCTGCTCTTGGTACGTTTGGGGTCATACAAGTGGAAAAAATAATAGGAAACGAGGTAACAAGGAATCAGCATAATCAAAATTTGCATGTAATCCTTTAACGAGCCGTAAATACCGACCGGTTCCTCAATCCATTCCCACCGAATTAAAATGCTATCGTTGCTAAAGCGCAGGTAATATGCGCGGATGAACGAAAATACAATAATTGCCGTGTCTATTAATATACGAAAAAGATTTAGGAGTTTTTGATTTCCCTTAATCAAATCAATCCAGTCCTTTCTATTTATAGTTTAGTATGTCCATAAGTATAAATAGTATATCTCATTTTTGCCTTTTTCACAAGAAAAATGTCAGCGGCTTTTTTATTTTCGCAATTTACCGGGAAGGATTGCTACTCATGTGCCGCTCCCGCTTAAGGTACGCGCAGAGGTATCGATATGCAAAATTCGCATATCAGATACCTGCGTGTACCTAGCACATTCTTTGCAATCCTTCCCGGTAAACTGCTGGAATATTAAAAAAGGCACTTGACAGCATTAAGTAGGAAGGGGTGGAGAGGTGCAAAAACACATTTAATGGTTTTTTAATTTGCACAGAACAACGCTTTTGGCTTGATTTGGCTCATAAGGTTGCATTTCAGCCGTGTTATTCGAGTTTGGCAGGACAAATTCGTGGATAAATGCAACTTTTTCTCTTAATTGTAGTCGTTTTGGTTGCATGATTTTGAAAAAAATTTAAAATCATGCAACGTTTTTGGGAGTTTGTAAGGATTTTGGTTGCATAACCTTCCTGCCGCCACATCAGAGCTATTTGATTGCTTATAGATGATTTATAACATTTGTGGATTGTGGGTACAAATTCGTGGGTATCCGGCATGTGTATTTTACATGCCGATACCCTTACGCAATTTGTCAAGCGAGAGCGCCCACAAGACGCAAATATTATAAATCATTCACATTCTCAACACAATTACTGTCTATAATAAACCTAACTTAAGACGAAAGGAAGTTTTAGCATGGACGAAAACAACATGGGAAATAACAATAGCATAGAAAATAACAACGATGCCAATGGATTTGTCATGGTTGACAATCCGGCACCACAGGCTTCACAGGAACCACAGGAGCCGCAGACTGAGAACCAGAATCAGAACCAGCCGGTGCAGCTGGAACCGGAACAGGCACAGCAGCAGAATACTAATTATGAGCAGCCGGTGCAGCCGTCACCGATGCCGTCTGAGGATAATACGTACCGTTTCCAGAATGTTGAAGCGCAGAATGTGAAAAAGAAAAAAGAAAAGAAAGCAAAAAAAGGAATGTCAATTCCTAAAATTTTAGTCAGTGCAGTTTTATTTGGCGTGATTGCAGCGGGATGTTTCTTTGGAGTAAATAAGGGCTTATCTGATTTGTTCGGAACAAAGAGTGAGATTCAGGGCGTGGATAACAGTTCCAATAATGGTGTTGCCCTGACAACGGTATCCGGCTCAGCAGCTACGGTTGCCGATGTGTCCGGTATCGTGGAAAAGGTTATGCCATCGATTGTTGCGATTACAGAGAAGAGTACCCAGACTTCTTACTTTGGACAGACTTATTCTTCCGAGGGAGCAGGTTCCGGATTTATTGTAAAACAGGATAATGACCAGCTCTTGATTGTGACAAATAACCACGTTGTAGCTGATGCGGATAAAATTTCAGTTACTTTTAACGATAATGAGGTAGCGGATGCGATGGTAAAAGGAACAAGTGAGTCGAATGACCTTGCGGTTATTACCGTTAAATTAAGTTCCCTCAAAGAATCCACGAAGAAAAGTATTCGCGTTGCTTCCTTAGGAAATTCAGATCAGGCGAAAGTCGGACAGATGGTAATTGCCATCGGAAATGCTCTTGGCTATGGACAGTCTGTAACCGTTGGTTATCTGAGCGCGAAAAACCGTGAAGTGTCTGCATCGGATGGAAGCGGAAAGAGTACGACGCAGGTTTTGATGCAGACAGATGCAGCGATTAATCCAGGTAACAGTGGTGGTGCTTTGATTGATACAAACGGAAATGTAATCGGTATCAACTCGTCCAAATATTTCTCCTACGGTTCAACAAATGTTGAAGGTATGGGATATGCGATTCCGATGAGTGATGCAGTTTCTGTTATCAATGACTTGATGGACCGCGAAGTTTTGAAAGACAGCGAAAAAGGTTATCTGGGTATTACCGGAAGAGACATTTCAGAAAGTGTAAGCAAAGCATATGGTATTCCGGTTGGAGTGTATGTTGCTGCAGTATCCGATACCGGTGCTGCTTATAAAGCAGGTATTAAACAGGGCGATGTTATTACAAAGATTGGTGACCAGACGGTTAAGACCATTCAGGAAGTACAGGAAAAGGTAAACAGTACAAAAGCCGGTACGACCATTAAAGTTACCGTTCAGCGAAGCAACGACGGAACTTATAAAGCGAAACAAGTAGATGTTGTGCTCAAAGGTAAAGATACATTAGATGGATTGGATGATGGTTCGACACAACAGCAAAATGATTCCGGTCAGAATTATAATAACGATAATTATAACAACAATTATGATAATGACAATTCTCAGGTAGTACCTTGGGGCGGAAGTATTTACTAATTGAGTGAAATCGGGTATAATAAGTCCCACCGCATATTTGTGCGGTGGGATTTGTGCTAAAAATGGAGGAAACTATGAGTGAAGAAATAAAAGAGATGAATCCGGATGATAAGAATCATAAAAAGGATTCCGATGGTTACGAAAAAATTTGTTATTTGTGCCATCGTCCGGAAAGTAAAGTAGATAAAATGATTACCATTCCGAATCAAATTACAATTTGTTCGGATTGTATGCAGAAAACGTTCGACCAGATAGGAATGCAGGGAATGCCAAGTTTTCCGGGAATGGATATGATGAATCTTGGCAGTATGGGTTTAGAGCCACCGAATGAATTTCAGGAGCGCCATCAGGTGAAAACGAAAAAGAAGAAAAAACAGGAAAAACCGGCACTGGATATTAACAAACTTCCGGCACCTCACGTCATTAAAGGAAACCTGGATGAATATGTGATGGGGCAGGAGCAGGCAAAGAAAGTGCTGTCTGTTGGCGTTTATAATCATTATAAGCGTGTGCTTGCCGAGCAGACCGATGACGGTGTGGAAATTGAAAAGTCGAATATGCTGATGTTAGGACCAACCGGAAGTGGAAAAACATTTATGGTTAAGACGATGGCGCGCCTTTTGCAGGTACCGCTTGCGATTACAGATGCCACAGCATTAACAGAAGCCGGTTATATTGGCGATGATGTAGAGAGCGTTATTTCCAAACTTCTTGCCAATGCAGATAACGATGTAGAATTGGCAGAGCGGGGTATTGTTTATATCGATGAAATTGATAAAATTGCGAAAAAGCAGAACACCAATAACCGCGATGTAAGTGGAGAATCAGTGCAGCAGGCACTTTTGAAATTGTTGGAGGGTGCCGATGTGGAAGTGCCGGTTGGCGCAACCAATAAAAATGCAATGGTTCCGATGACAACGGTGAACACGAGCAACATTTTATTTATCTGTGGTGGAGCTTTTCCGGGGCTTGAAGACATCATAAAAAAACGTCTTACCAGTCAGGGAACGATTGGATTTGGTTCGGAACTTCGGGATAAGTATGACCATGAGAAAGATTTGTTCCGTTTAGTAGAAACCGAAGATATCCGCGAGTATGGTTTGATTCCGGAGTTTATCGGACGTCTGCCGATTGTATTTTCCTTACAGGCGATGGATGAGGAATTGTTAGTTCAGGTGTTGAAGAAACCGAAAAATGCTATTTTGAAACAGTATCGCAAACTTTTGCAGATGGATGAAGTGGATTTGGAATTTGAGGATGATGCCATGATGGCGGTAGCGAAAAAAGCAGCGGCGAAAAAGACCGGTGCCAGAGCACTCCGTTCCATTATCGAGGAATTTATGATGGATATTATGTATGAAATTCCGAAAGACGAAATGATTGGCAAAGTTATCATTACCAAAGATTATATTGAAGGAAAGGGTTCTCCTACGATTTTGATGCGAAGTAATGGCTGATGGATAAAAGTAAGACCTTCTGCGTAAGATGAAACAAAGCGCAGGAGGTTTTTTTATGCAGTGCAGGGAAGCAGTTTTTGCAGAGGATGTTCTCATTTACGTTGTGGATAATTACCGTGGTGAGGGGTATGTAAGGGAAGTGTACAACCCGGACTGTTATATTCGGCTGGATGACAGGCAGGCAATTATTTACCAGCAGGTTCAAAATGTAAATGGTGAGGCGATACAAAAATATGGTTTTTCAGCAATTCCAAATGTCTTTGGTCTGATGAGTGAAGAAGCGCTGGAAGCCAGTGGTGTACTTCGGATTCGCAGGCAACCGTCCCTTGATTTATATGGACAGGGTGTACTGATTGGGATTGTGGACACCGGAATTGATTTTACACATAAGGCATTTGTGGCGGCGGATGGAACTTCAAGGATTGTGTCAATCTGGGATCAGAGTGTAGAAGAAGGGGTTGGAAATGAAAAATTTCCATACGGACGGATGTATTCAAGGGAGCAGCTGAATCAGGCACTTTCGTCGGAAAATCCGTTTGAAATTGTGCCAAGTCAGGATGAGATTGGTCACGGAACATTTATGGCGGGGGTGGCGGCAGGAAACGAGAACCGGGCCGAAGAATTTTCCGGGGTGGCACCATTATCTGAATTGGTTGTTGTTAAGTGCCGTCAGGCGAATGAAAGTTATCGAAATTATTATAGAATCCCGTCGGATGTGCCAGCTTATCTGGAAAGTGATGTGATGACCGGGCTTGCTTATTTACTTTCCGTGGCGGCGCAGGAGAGAAAGCCAATCATTCTCTGCCTTGGTATGGGCAGCAGTATGGGAAACCACAACGGAAGTACAGCGCTTGGCGTTTATTTGAACCGGTATTTGTCGGTAGGCAGTGTGGCAATTGTAACGTGTGTGGGGAATGAGGGAAATACAAGACATCATCACACAATACGCCGCAAAGAAGATACGATAGATATCAGTGTATCCGCAAATATGAATGGATTTATGGGGCAGTTGTGGTGGCAGACGCCGGGAAACTTGTCGGTGGATGTCATTTCACCGAGCGGGGAGACAATTCGCGAAATCCGTGCGGTTTCAGGAATCCGCTATGAGCATCGGTTTGTGCCGGAAAATACAACGGTCGAAATTTATTTTGGTGTAGCGCAGGAACTGACGAGAGAGCAGGTTGTCGTTTTTCGCTTTCAGAATCCAACGACCGGAATTTGGAAAGTGCGAACACAGTTTGATTATGAAGTTCCTAATTTTTCCATGTGGCTTCCGATTCAGCAGTTTTTGGAAAAGGAAGTTGTATTTTTAGATTCGGACCCCGATATGACGGCTACAAATCCATCGACAACGCCATTTGTGACGGGAGTGTCGGCATACGACGTAAGAGATGGTGCCCTGTATCTGCAGTCAGGGCGTGGTTTTACTCCTTTTGGTTACATTAAGCCGGAAGTGGTTGCACCCGGCGTGGAACTGACGGGAACGTATCCGGGAAACCGATACGGCACAATGACGGGAACAAGCGTAGCAGCGGCTTTTGTGGCAGGAATCAGCGCACTTTTTATGCAGGAATATGCAGATGACGGTGCAAACAGTAATACAGTGCGTGAGGCGCTCATCCGGGGGGCCGTGCCAAGAGGAGAACCCTATCCGAATACCGAGTGGGGTTATGGCATTGTTGATGCGTACCGGAGTATAACAGACTATTGACGGCAGAGAGCGAAAGGAGTATATTTAGGGAGAAAAAACGAGGAGGGTACCAATGAAAGCTTGGGAAGAAAATATCCGAAAGGTTGTTCCTTATATTCCGGGTGAACAGCCTCAGGTAAAAGATATTATAAAGTTAAATACAAACGAAAATCCATATCCGCCGTCACCGGGGGTAAAAAAGGCTCACGAAGAAATGGAAGTTTCACGGTTTGCCCTATATCCGGATCCGGCAGCAAAAGAATTAGTGACAGCACTTGAATCGTATCATGGACTGGATGCCGGACAGGTATTTGTCGGTGTTGGTTCAGATGATGTTCTGGCACTTGCATTTCTTACGTTTTTTAATTCCGATAAGCCGATTCTGTTTCCGGATGTTACATATTCGTTTTATCCTGTTTGGGCTAATGTTTACCGGATTCCGTACGAGTGTCCAAAGCTGACAGATGATTTCCGAATTTGTCCGGATGATTATAAAAAAGAAAATGGCGGCGTTGTTATTGCAAACCCGAATGCCCCGACCTCTCTTGCGTTAAGCCGGGATGAAATCGAGGAAATTATTGCGGCAAATCAGGATGTCATTGTGATTGTGGATGAAGCTTATATTGACTTTGGCGGAGAGAGCGCACTTTCGCTTCTGCCAAAATATGAAAATCTGCTTGTTGTGCGCACATATTCGAAATCACGTTCCATGGCAGGTATGCGTATCGGTTATGCGATGGGAAATAAACGTTTGATTCAGGCAATGACTGATGTTAAAGAGTCAATTAACTCGTATACGATGACGAGAGAATCTATTGCGTTGGGGGCGGCTTCTCTTGCTGATGAGGAGTATTTTCAGGAAAAGAAACAAATGGTGGTTGCAACTCGTGAGCGGACAAAAGAAGAATTGAGACGCCGTGGATTTGAGGTGCTTGATTCCAGCACAAATTTTTTGTTTGCAAAACCGAATTCAGTGGATGCCGGCTGGTTATTTGAAGAACTGAAAAAAGAAAAAATCTTCGTTCGTCATTTTAATGGGGAGCGGATTAAGGATTATCTTAGAATCTCGATTGGAACAGATCAACAGATGGATTGTCTGCTGCAGGCAATCGACCGTATTATGGCATAAAAAGAACGAAAGATTGGCACGACAGAGCGACCAAAGAAAAAAGTCTTAATTTTTTTGAGAAATTAGTTGACAAGCAGGTGGTTCTATAATATAATAGGTCTTGCGTCACGGCTCAGAGACGTTGGAAAGACACAAAAATATGTGTTCAATCCGGGGTGTGGCTCAGCTTGGCTAGAGCGCTTGATTTGGGATCAAGAGGCCGCAGGTTCGAATCCTGTCACCCCGACTGCGACTGTTTTATACAGTCGCTTAATTGTATAAAAAACCCTATGCGGGTGTAGTTCAATGGTAGAACACTAGCCTTCCAAGCTAGATACGTGGGTTCGATTCCCATCACCCGCTTTTGTGGTGCAAACAGCATTGCTACGTGTCAGTAGCTCAGTTGGATAGAGCAACGGCCTTCTAAGCCGTGGGTCGGGGGTTCGAATCCCTCCTGACACGCTGTAGGAAATGCCGTATGCGGCTTATCCTTTATGGTGGGTATAGCGCAGTTGGTTAGCGCGTCAGATTGTGGCTCTGAAGGCCGTGGGTTCGAATCCCATTACCCACCCTTCCCTTTATGGGATGTTGGGCTATCGCCAAGGGGTAAGGCATAGGACTTTGACTCCTACATTCGCTGGTTCAAATCCAGCTAGCCCAGTTATTAATAGGACTTGACTTCTAAGTGAAACGCTTGGAAGTGGGTCCTTTTTTTGGTGTTATATATTCTTTTTCTTTTCAAATTAAGGAACAACAGGAAGTTCCCGCATGGGCGCTTTCGCTCGTTAAGCACGTAGCGGTATGGGATTGTCAGAAAAACACCTGACAACCCTCATACCGACGTGCTTAAAACCCATGCGGGAAGCTTCCTATTGTTCCTAAGTTTGATAACAAAAAGATTAGTAATCATTACGGGAAAAATGTAGAGTTAGTTTCATTGAAGATGTGTGTGCAGGGCAGGTATGTGTAAATAGTTGTTGCTAATCTTTTAAGAATTCCAGTGATTTGTTTAAGAAAAGATTTGTATCACGTGGGTACAAATGCGCAAGTATCTGGCATGCGTAGTTGGCATGCCGATACTTCTGCGTATTTGTCTTAGCGGGAGCGCCCACGTGATGCAAACTTTTCTTAACAAAACACGGAATCTAAAAAAATAGCAGCAATTAATTACCCATCTGTCGTCACCGCTTATTGAAAAACCAATCCAATTGTGTTATCCTATATTATATGGGGTTACAAAGGAAAGGAGAAAGTCTAAATTGTTACTATCAGAATTAGAGCAGGGGGCTAAGGTTTTACTACTGCTTACGATTGATGGCAAACATTTTGAGTTTGAGACAATCGTGCAGGGAAAGCACAAGCATGATGTTTTGTTTGAGCCGATTCGCAAAGACCAGAAAATTTTGAATGTTCAGAGCGACCAGGTTGATGTAGACATTATGTATATGCGTGAAGATGACAAACCGATTTTGTGGAAAGAGGCGAAGATGGATTGTATTCGCCACAAACACAAAATTTACTATGCATCGGAAGCGGCGAACGAAGGTCGTGAGTACAATCGGCGCGGCGCATACAGATTGTATATCGGAGAAGAAATTCACGCAAGAATTGGGCATAGCGGGCGTGAAAAAATCGTTCATCTCAAAGATTTAAGCAACACCGGATTTGCCTTTATTTACAAGGAAGAATTAAAGGACGCAGATGGTGCATTCGTCTATATGACATACATGGCGCAGTACGAAAAAAAAGTTACGGAAATTGCCTTGTTTGGAAAAATCGTAAGGACGATGCCGCTTGACGATGGACGTTTTTTGTACGGATGTGCTCTAATGAAGAAAAATGAGATGATTGGGCATTATATTAATCAAAAGCAAATGGAACAGCTGGCGAAGAAAAATGAACGTTTAAAAAATAAAACAGCGAAAAACTTCCCATCTGTCTAAATAAATGAAAACGGAGGAATTTATTATGTTAGTTTCAGCAGAGGAAATGTTAACCAAAGCAAAAGCAGGAAAATATGCGGTTGGCCAGTTTAATATCAACAACCTTGAGTGGACGAAGGCAATCCTTCTTACAGCTCAGGAATTAAATTCACCGGTTATTCTTGGTGTGTCCGAAGGTGCCGGAAAGTACATGTGCGGTTATAAAACTGTTGTTGGTATGGTAAATGGAATGCTTGAGGAATTGAACATCACAGTTCCGGTTGCTCTTCACCTTGACCACGGCAGTTATGAAGGCGCAAAAGCTTGTATCGAGGCAGGATTTTCATCCATCATGTTCGATGGTTCTCATTATCCGATTGAGGAAAACGTTGAGAAAACAAAAGAACTGGTAGGAATCTGCAAAGAAAAAGGATTGTCTATTGAAGCAGAAGTTGGTTCAATCGGCGGTGAAGAAGATGGTGTCATTGGTGCCGGCGAGTGTGCAGATCCGAACGAATGTAAGATGGTTGCTGACCTTGGTGTTACCATGTTAGCAGCAGGAATTGGTAATATCCATGGTAAATATCCGAAAAACTGGGCAGGACTCAGCTTTGAGACGTTGGCTGCTGTTCAGGAGAAAACAGGAACGATGCCGCTTGTACTTCATGGTGGTACCGGAATTCCGGAAGATATGATTAAGAAAGCAATCTCTCTTGGTGTATCTAAGATTAACGTAAACACAGAGTGCCAGCTTGCGTTCCAGGAAGCAACACGTGCTTACATTGAAGCAGGCAAAGATTTGGAAGGTAAAGGTTTTGACCCACGTAAACTGCTTGCTCCGGGTACAGAAGCAATCAAAGCAACAGTAAAAGAAAAAATGGAATTATTTGGTTCAGTTGGAAAAGCCTGACATTAAATTTTTGCATAAAAAATCAGTCATGTGACATACTAATTTCGTAACGTATTCACAAGAATGCAGCGAAGGAGGAAATCATGGCTAAGAATTTTTTAGATGAGTATAACGATGCTCAGAATAACAGCAAAAATGATAGCAAGAATACAAGCAGAAATTCCAGCAAAAATGCAAGTAAAAACGCTGGTAAAAATGCAAGTAAGAATGCGAGCAAAAATAGCAGCAAGAACCGTGCAAAAGATTCTGCTGCAAACAATTCCAAAGATTGTTATTAATTTTCCGGAGCCGGTCGATTAAGACCGGCTCTTTGGTCATAATGACGCAGAGGCTGGAATAGATTAAAAAGAAAAGGGTATGATATGAAACCTAATCTGGTGTCTTTTTCAGAAGCGTCAAAATATATTTACCACAGTAAAACACTTCTCGTGGATTTGCGAAGCAGGGAAGCATTTGCAACGTCACATATTTCCGGTGCGTGGAATATCCCGTATGAGGAACTTTCACAGTATCAGGAAGAAATGATGAACTACGACAGAATTATTTTTTACTGCGACCATGGAAATCATAGTCTGCAGGCGGCGAGAGAACTGGCAAAAAAAGGGAAATGGGCGTCCAGTATCGCCGGAGGATACGAAGAAATGAAAAAATGAGGTTACTATGAAACAGTATGAATTGATTGCACCGTGTCATTTTGGAATGGAGGCGGTGCTGAAACGTGAAATACAAAATCTTGGTTATGAAATTTCGCAGGTGGATAATGGCAAAGTGACATTTTTTGGAGATGCGGCGGCAATCGCCCGTGCCAACATTTTTCTGCGGACAACGGAACGAATTTTGCTGAAAATTGACAGCTTCCGTGCGACAAGTTTTGATGATTTGTTTGAGGCGGTAAAAGCAATTCCGTGGGCGGATTACATACCGGAAGACGGAAAGTTCTGGGTGACGAAGGCAAACTCTGTGAGCAGTAAACTGTTCAGTCCGTCGGACATTCAGAAAATTGTGAAAAAGGCAATGGTTGAAAAACTCAAACAGACCTACCACACGGATTGGTTTGAAGAGACCGGGGCGTCTTACCCACTTCGGATTAGTATTGTGAAAGATATTGTGACGATTGGGCTGGATACGACCGGAGAGTCACTTCACAAACGCGGTTACCGCAAATTTACGGCACCGGCACCGGTTACGGAGACATTGGCGGCAGCGATGATTCTGCTTTCGCCGTGGCATGCCGATCGTATGCTGATTGATCCATTCTGCGGAAGTGGAACGATACCAATTGAAGCAGCGATGATTGCTTTGAATATGGCGCCGGGGATGAACCGTGAATTTACTGCGGAGAGCTGGAAAAATCTCGTGCCGAAAAAGGCGTGGTACGATGCGATTGATGAAGCGGAAGACGCTATCCGAAATGATGCAGAGATTCATATTCAGGGATATGACATAGACGATGAGGTGCTGAAAATGGCGAGGGCAAATGCAAAACTTGCCGGTGTGGATGAGTACATTCATTTCCAGCAGCGTGATGTGGCTGATTTTAATACACCGAAAAAGTATGGTTTTGTAATCAGCAATCCGCCGTATGGCGAGCGTCTCTCGACCAAAGAAGAAATGTTTGATTTGTACAAAACGGTTGGACGTGTGATGTCGGAAAATGATACGTGGTCGTTCTTTTTGCTAAGTGGATATGAGGATGCGCAAAAGGCTGTGGCAGCGGGCGGAAACCGAAAAAAAGCAACGAAAAACCGTAAAATTTACAATGGCATGATGAAAACGTATTTGTATCAGTACATGGGCGAAAAACCGCCGGCGAGAAGAAAGGATAAAAAAGAAAATGAGTAAAAAACGATTGGTTTTTGCAACCGGAAATCAGGGAAAAGTCAACGAATTCCGCCAGATGCTAGGCGATGACTATGAGATTTTATCTATGAAAGATATTGGTGTGGATATTGATATTGTAGAGGACGGAAAGACATTTGAAGAAAATGCTGTGATTAAAGCGAAAGCGGTTATGGAAGAGACCGGCGAGATGGTTCTTGCGGACGATTCCGGTTTTGAGGTAGATTATCTGAACAAAGAGCCGGGAATTTATTCGGCGAGATATTTGGGAGAAGATACCCCGTATTCAATTAAAAATGCGGAGATTCTCAAACGCTGTGAGGGTGTGCCGGATGAAAAGAGAGACGCCAGGTTTGTCTGCGTGATTGCCTGTGCCTACCCGGACGGAACAGTTGATACGGCAACGGGAATTATTGAAGGAAAACTTGCTAAAGAGCCAAAAGGAGAGAATGGATTTGGCTACGACCCGATTTTTTATCTGCCGGAGCGAGGCATGACGACCGGAGAAATGGAGCCGGAAGAGAAAAATGCAATCAGCCACCGCGGCATTGCAATCCGTAAAATGGTTGAGATTTTGAAAAAGAGAGGCGAGGCATAATGAAGGCACTGATTTTTAGTGATTCACATGGAAGAACCGAAAATCTTGTAAAAGCGATGGACAGGTATCCGGATTTTCAGGCGATTTTTCATCTTGGGGATGTAGGAAATGATGAAGCTTATATCCGTTCGCTGACGCCGTATCCGGTTTATATGGTGAGAGGAAACTGTGACTTTTCATCTTCGCTCAAAGAGAGTATGGTGATTGAATTTGGCGGCAAGCGCATTGCGATGTGTCATGGACACCGATATCTTTCGTATGGCGGGGCGCCGGACGCTCTGCGCTACTTTGGGCTGCAAAATCATGCCGATGTTGTTATGTTTGGACATACGCATGTGCCGTATTTAGAGAAAACCGATGATTTGATTCTTTTGAATCCGGGGAGTATTTCAAAACCGAGACAGGATAATAAAATTCCCACCTACACGGTGATGGAAATTCGTGAAGATGGGAAAATAGATTTTCGTATGTGTGAAATGCCTTACTAAAAAAGTGCTAAAATTGCGTTGAATACGCCGGTGCTGGCAACGGCCATAATAATTCCGGCAAGCAGTACGCCACCCATGCATGCTAAAATCGAGGATTTAAAATCCATATCGAGAAGACTGGCAGCGAGTGTACCGGTCCATGCACCGGTGCCCGGCAGCGGAATACCAACAAAGAGAAGCAGTGCGACGAATGTACCTCGTCCTGCTTTTTCTTTTAATTTCTGTCCGCCCTTTTCGCCTTTTTCCAAGCAGAATCGGAAGAACTTGCCAATGCCCTTTTTATCGGAACCCCAAATCAAAATTTTTCTTGCGAAAAGGTAGATAAAAGGAACCGGCAGCATATTACCAATTACACAGATGATGTAAGATGGTATAAGCGGCAGTCCGAAAACAACGGAATAAGGGATGGCACCACGCAGTTCAACAATAGGCACCATGGAAATGAAAAACAAAATCAGATATTTTACAAACATAATATTTCTCCTAATAATAAACAATTGTTGGATAAGTCCAATCCATATTGTACATGATATGTGTAGGGAGCGTCAAGAAAAAGTGTAATTTTTTTGAAAAAAGTGTTGACAAAATGGATGTTTTTGGTATAATGAAGAAGTCGCTGTGAGTGACGCATGGGATCTTAGCTCAGCTGGGAGAGCATCTGCCTTACAAGCAGAGGGTCACAGGTTCGAGCCCTGTAGGTCCCATTGAACTTTTCAATTGTGAAAAGTTTTTATATATGTCAAGACAGTTTCGTCTTGGCAGTTTAGATGGCGGGATAGCTCAGTTGGCGAGAGCACACGGTTCATACCCGTGGTGTCGGGGGTTCGAATCCCTTTCCCGCTACTACAGACCTCCGAAGGTAACTTCGGAGGTCTTTTGTATATCTTGACATAGCATGAGAAGAAAGTGAGGTAAGACACGATGAGAATTGGAATGGGATATGATGTGCACCGCTTGGTGGAAAATAGAGAATTGATTCTTGGCGGTGTGACGATCGATTATGAACTGGGACTTTTAGGTCATTCGGATGCGGATGTTTTACTGCATGCGATTATGGATGCTCTGCTCGGTGCGGCTGCTCTTGGTGACATTGGCAAACATTTTCCGGACAATGATGAGAAATATCGTGGTGCAGACAGTCTGTGGCTGTTAGAGTGTGTCCGTGGCAAAGTGAAAGAGGCGGGATATGTTGTTGGAAATGTGGATGCAACCATTATTGCACAGAAACCGAAGATGCGTCCGTATATTGAATCAATGCGTGAAAATGTAGCGAAAGCTTTGTGTGTAGATGTTTCCCGGATTAACATTAAGGCAACAACGGAAGAAGGGCTTGGTTTCACCGGAAGCGGTCAGGGCATATCGGCACAGGCGATCTGTTTGTTAGAGGAAGAACCTGTTCTTATATGAATGATATTACATGAATAAATTCCCGCAGGGACAAGACTCCGAAAAAGTGTGGTGCGACAAGGATGGCGCAAACGAAAATAATTGTCATTAGGGTGAATAAAAGCGTTCTGCGCTTTGTCCATGGATGGCAGACGCGTGCTACGACACCGAGGGAGACAACGCCACCGGCTAACAGATTCAGCGTCTGATGAAATGCTGTTGTAAAACCAAAACGAAGGGACAAAAACTGGATGGCGCAAATTCCGACACACAGAATGAGTGCGGCAGGAAGCGAAATACGCAGGACATGGCGTAAGAATCCGGTTGTTGTCGGCTCTTCGTGTTTTTCGAGGGCAAGAAAGAAACTTGGAATTCCGATTGCCGTAGCACCAATTAAGCTGAGCTGAATCGGAATGAACGGATAGGATTTTCCAATAATAATAAATATGGTACACAGAAGGACGGAGTAAATTGTCTTTGTCAGGTAGAGCGCACTGACACGCTCAATGTTGGCAATGGTAGTTCGTCCTTCTTTTACGATATTTTCCATAGAGGCGAAATTGGAATCCATCAGTACAATGTGTGCACATTGTTTTGCAGCGTCCGCTCCGTTTGCCATGGCAATTCCACAGTCAGCATCTTTGAGTGCGAGAACATCGTTAATGCCGTCGCCCACCATACCGACAACATGTCCGGTGTTTTGGAAGGCGTGAACGAGTGCCTGCTTCTTTTCCGGTGTAACGCGCCCAAATACGCTGTATTTTGGTGCTATTTTACAAAGCTCATCGATATCATCCGGAAGTGTTCCGGCATCGATATATGCATCTGCCCCCGGTATTCCGGCAAGTCTTGCAATGTATGAAACAGTAACCGGATCGTCGCCGGAAATGACTTTGACTGCTACACCTTGTTTTGCAAAAAAGGCGAATGTATCGAGCGCATCCTCTTTTACGCAGTCAGAGAGTACAATAAGAGAAAGTGGGGTGAATTCCTCGATTTCTTTTGCATCCTTGTATAATTTTTGGCACGAACCAAGCAGCAGTACACGAAGTCCTTCATTGGAGTAAGTGGCTGCTTTTTTTAATATTTCGTCATCTTTTGTGAGATAATCCGGAGCACCAAGAAGAAAACATTTGTCTTTCGTTTGGATTCCCATAAATTTGCGTCGGGAACTAAATGGAACACTGTCAGTTACCGAATATGTATCAGTTTCTTTGAAAAAAGCCTGTAGTGCCGTGCTTGTGGCATTTGTTTCAGTAAATGCATAGACAAGTGTCCCCATGATATCGTGAATCATTTCTTTGTCCACACCGAAAGGAATTACTTCATCAACGGTCAGTTCGCCGGTGGTAATCGTTCCGGTTTTATCTAAACATAATACATTTACGCGGGCTAACGCCTCAATTGCTTCCATTTCCTGCACCAGTGCTTTTTTTCTCGCAAGGCGTCCTACGCCTAGAATAAAGGAAACACTGGTTAAGAGCACCAGTCCTTCCGGAATCATGCCAAGAACACCGGCAACCGTACTTACCAGAGCATTTGATAAGGTGTCGTCCGCACGGAAATACTGAATACAGAAAAGGGCAGCACCAATTGGTACAATGGCAAAACTAACATAGCGTATAATTCGCTTAATGGCATCCTGCATTTCAGACGTTGCCCGACGTTTCGTCTGTGCCTTTTTCGTTAATTTGGCTGCATAACTGTCTTCAACGGATTTCAAAACTTTTGCCGTGCCGGAACCCGCTACAATGAAACTGCCGGAATAGAGAAAGTCACCCGGCTTTTTAAATACCGGAATGGACTCGCCGGTCAGGTGCGATTCATTGACTTCTAATCCATCCGAGGTAAGAACTTCACCATCTGCGACAATCTGGTCGCCTGTCATAATGTGTATGGTGTCGGAAACTGCCAGGGATTCAATCGAAATTTCTGTGATTGTGCCATCGGCTGCAAGTTTTCTTGCTTTTGTTGCCGTGATTACGGAAAGTTTATCGATGAGGGATTTTACCTTACATTCCTGAATAATTCCAATCAAAGAATTGGAAATGACAATTCCCATAAAAAGCATATTTTTATATTGTCCGGAGAGAATGATAAAACCTGCTAAAATTACATTCAGCAAGTTGAAATAGGTAAGCGTATGCGCCCGGACAATTTGTGAAATGGTTCTTGATGTAGTCTTCATGTGAATCCCTCCTATGCTGATTTAAGTATATCGGAGAATGGGGATGGGGTCAATAATAAAGAAATATTTCCAAGGAAGCATTTTACAGCCCCCCCTCGTTGTGATATACTGTGGGCGATAACGAACAAACATGGATAACAAGACGAGCTTTTTTGGCATATCAATAAGATAACCAAAGGATGGTTTGTTGTCGGAAAACAAGGAGGTAATTGATGATTTTTTTTGGATTAATGATTCCTTTTCTGGGAACAACATTGGGAGCAGGCATGGTATTTTTCATGAAGGGAAGTATGAATCAAAAGCTGGAGAAAATGCTTTTGGGGTTTGCCGCCGGTGTTATGATTGCAGCTTCAGTGTGGTCGCTTCTTATACCTTCAATTGAGATGACGGAGCAGGCGGGCGGCATTGCGTGGATTCCTGCGTGTGTCGGTTTTTTGCTTGGCATGATATTCTTGTTATTGTTAGACAGTGTGATTCCACATCTTCATTTGGATAGTGATAAGCCGGAGGGACCGAAAACGAAACTTGGGAAGGCAGCCATGCTTGTGCTGGCGGTGACACTGCATAATATTCCGGAAGGGATGGCAGTCGGTGTTACATTTGCGGGAGTGCTGATTGGCAATACAGGGATTACACTTTCGGGTGCTTTTGTCCTGGCACTTGGAATCGCGATTCAAAACTTTCCGGAAGGAGCAATTATTTCTATGCCTCTTTGCAGTCTTGGTGTGTCGAAAAAGAGGGCTTTTTTGTATGGCGTGTTGTCCGGGCTTGTTGAACCGGTGGGAGCGATGCTCACAATTTTGCTAACCGGTATCATTGTTCCATTTCTCCCTTATTTTCTGTCGTTTGCGGCAGGTGCTATGATTTACGTTGTGGTGGAAGAATTGATTCCGGAATCACAAATGGGGGAGCATACTAATATAGCAACCATCGGTGTGGCGGTTGGTTTTACACTGATGATGGTTCTTGATGTGGCTCTCGGATAGTAAAATAAATACGATAAAACGGAATATAAAGTGCAGTTACAAAGGGAAAACACATTGATAAAATATAGGAAAAAGAAGGTTAAAGGTGGTGTTTTCTTTTGAAGGAGAGCTTTTCTAAGAAAGCTGTTGGTGAAAGGTTGAAAGGATTCCGTTTATCGATGCATATGACTCAAAAAGAATTTGCAGAAGAAATGCACTGGGATGTGAATACATATCGTAAAATTGAGACGGGCTGCTCTTTATTAACTTCTGATAAAGCACAGATGTTATATGATAAATATGAGATTGATATCACTTATCTTTTAACAGGTAATAAGCCTGATTTTGACAATCATTTGCGGCAGCTTTGGCTTACGGCAAGTCGTGTGGAGAAAAAACTTATTCTTGCCCGCCTTATTTCTTATGTTGAAGAAATGTTGTAGGAGAATATGTGATGCGAAAAAAGGTACTTATTTTGGAGGATATGGAAACCACAAGAACTGCATTGAAGCGTATTGTGGAATCATGTGATGATGCAATTACGGCGTATGCATTTTCTGAGGTGGGACCTGCTCTTGCATGTATGATGGAAAATCATATTGATTTGTTCTTTGTAGATATTATATTAAAACCACAAGTTGCAAATGATTTTTCAGGGATAAAGTTTGCAGAGTATGTAAGGAAACAGGAAGAATATTTTGGTGTGGATATTATTTTTGTAACAAGTCTGATTGGACTTGAGGCAGAACTTTTACGAAAGATACATTGTTATGATTACATAGAAAAACCAATTCAAGAAAGTCGTGTCCGTAAGGTCGTCATGCAGGCATTCCGTAAAATGCACAGTACAGTTTTGGAGGATGCCGTCTGTTTTGTTAGAAAAGATAAAGTTTCTTACGCTGTGCATGAAAAGGATATTGTTATGCTTTCCAGCAGACATAAGAAGTTATATATTATTAAGACGGATGATGAGTTAGAAATTCCAAATCTATCCCTAAATCACTTTTTAAAACAAATTAGAACACAGAAATTTTTGATTCCAACCAAAGGAATTGCGGTGAACTACGCCTATTTGGAGTATGTGGATCCCGTGAACCGCTATGTGAAACTGCGCGGACGGGACGAACTCATAGAAATTGGAACAAGAATGAAGAAACAATTTTTAGATGAAATTGAAGAATTGCAAAGGATGAGATGATGAGCTGGCTTTGGATCTATATAACATTGATGGAATGGGTCGGGATTGTTTTGGTGGTGAAAGCTCTGGGAGATGATACAAAACGATTTAGTTTTAGAAAAACAGGGGTCTATTTCTGTGTGTACGTTGTTTATTCAGTTGCATTTGATTATTTTTCACTGCCACCGATGTTTTCAGTGACGAGTTATTTATTGTTGTTTGCATACATTTGGTGGACATACAGAGAGTCGTTTATACGGAATTTCAGTAGAATGGTTTTGGCGTTAATGATTGCTAGCTTTCTAGAACTCTTGCTCTCACAAATTGTTTATCTGATAACGCCAAGCAAAGTGCCGGTAGGTTTATTGGAAGTTATATCTGCAACATGTTTAGTGATCGTATGTTTAATTATCTCTAATGTATTTAAGCTATATCGAATTTTAAATTGGTTTGATAAATGGGATTATTCCTATGCTTTAGTAGCCGGACTGAGTATGATGGTGTTTGCACCTGTGATAGTATTAAGGGTGTTTAGAAAATTAGCTGTTCAAGAATATATCTATATAACGGCTTGTGTATTTGTTATGTGGGTGTTGGTTTCAAAGATACAAAAGACAAAACTTGAGGAGCGGATACGCAAGAAATATTTAGAAAGTTTTACGGAAATCATATCACAGATTCGTAGGAGACAACATAAAATGAAGAATCAGTTTGATACGGCGTTCGGAATGTATAAACTGTATCCGACATATGATGAACTAGTAGCAAAACAAAAAGAATATCTGGGAAGATTATGGGATTATGAGTTGCCAACAGATGCGATTATTTTGGAAGACCCTGTGGTAGTTGCCCTTTTGTATCAGAAGATTAACGAGGCAATTGAAAATGGAATTCAAGTTATTACAGATTTTTCTTGCAGTATGGTACGTCGCAATGTTTCTGATGTTATTTGGGTGCAGATTTTAGGTACGTTACTTGATAATGCAATTGAATCCTTATGTGAGCTTGAAGGGACGAAGAAATTATGGATTGAAATTCGTGAAGACGATACACGAAAAGGAAAAGTATCAGTATCTATTGTTAATGTATATCAAAAGAAAAAACAGAAAGATTTAGAGAAGTTTTTTGAACTGGGTTATAGTACAAAAGGAGAAAATCGTGGAATCGGTTTGTATGATGTAAAGATGTTGGTGGATAAACAACGAGGAAATCTTATTTTTGAAAGTATAGTGAGAGATGAACTTGATTGTTTTAAAATTCAAATTATTCTTTAGAAAGAAAGACCACAATTGAAACAAGGTATGTTTCGCTTGTGGTCTTGTGATCTTTATTTTTCTTTGAATTCTGGTTCTCCAAAGAGCAGCATACAAGGTCCATGATAAAAAATGAATCCGCCTAGAGCGATGCACAAGGAACTAAACTTGTACAAGAATGATTTGTTAATCTTTTTCATATATCTCTCCTTTCCGTGTCAACTTGGCACAAATTAATTGTATAATTTGTAAAATGATGCTCCAAAAAACGACAGAGCGATGGGGCACATTTTGCAAGGCAAAATAAAGAATGGTGTAAACCAAAAGAATTAAAGAAGACAAAAAACGCTTATTTGTATACTGTTTTTTTGTCATTACCTTTCTTTTGGCAGAGGGAACAGGTCCGATAAAAAAGAGAAGTAAATTGCTTAAAACAAACAAACTGATTTGTGCATATAGGGGAAGTGTGAACATTTCACCCATGAACAAAATAACAGCAAAAAAGCAAAAACTGAAAATAAAACAACTCCAATAATGTTTCAGATGAATACCGCCGGAAATCCAGCGAAACGGCAATAAAGCAACCAAGCAAACTGCAAATTCTGAAAATTTTCCGATGACAGCGAAAAATACGAAAAAGAAAACGAGCTTTGATAACTCATAGGCGAACACTTTTAATGTGTAGTCCATTTTTGCCATTTCCAAGTCTGTAAACTGATAGGAACTTTGAATTTGTTCCAGCGATTTATCATAGACACTCATGTTGTTCCCTCCTTTTGCAAGCCAGTATAGAAAAGAAAAAAATGGAAGAGGAAAAATATGCGTAAGTGTAAATACTGCACGGAATAAAAGCGTCATATAGTAGAAAACGGATAAGAAAATTGCTTTTGTGCAAGAAAATAAATACGTTATGAAAATAAAAACATTTAATTGTTTATAAATGATAAAATATTTCATCTCTAAATAAAGAAAAGGGAGGAATTTACAATGGACAAAGAGGTTGGAGAGAGAATACGACACGTGAGACTGGACAAAGGATATACAAGAGATACCTTGTCCATGATGTCGGGAGTATCGGAAAAATATATTTTCCAGATTGAACGGCAGCACACAGGCTTCTCGGTAGACATATTGTTAAAACTGACCAAAGCACTGGATTCATCCTGTGATTATCTGCTTAGAGGGCATACGGAGTTTCCTTATGAAAATGAAATTATAGAGTTGATAGAAAAATTTGAACCAAATCAACTGGGAAAAGTGTATCTTATGTTATCTTCGTTATATGAAATCATGAAGAGGGGGGATTTGTAAATTGTAAAAAGGCTGCAAATCGAAAGTGACTTGCAGCCTTTTTTCTTAATCTTCTTTTACTTCTTTGAAGTCAGGCTCTCCAAAAAACATCATGCACATTCCCTGTGCATAGATAAGACCGCCAAGAGCGATACATAAAGAGCTGATTTTGTACAAAAAAGATTTGTTAAACTTTTTCATGAATGAGTATCTCCTTTCTGCATAGATTCCTTTAGCGCTGCGCCTTCCCCACCGTTCCACTTCAAAAGCAGTATAAGGTGATAGTTTTTTAAAATGGACAAATATGCATAAGTGCAAGATTTTTTAGAATAAACGCATAGATTTTTATGAAATTGGAAAAGAATAATGCTTTCATGCCATAAAAGGGATGCGTTATGAAAAAAGAATATAGGCTTTTTTGGGGAATGATAAAATAGCATGTCTTTGCTTTGGTGAAGAAAAGAAGGAGGAAAAAAGAATGAATCAGGAAATTGGATTGAGAATCCAAGAGGTGAGAAAGAAAAAGGGGCTTAGCAGAGGTGATTTGGCGGATATGTCAGGGATTTCGCCTAAATTTATTTTTCAAATTGAAAAGCAGGGCTTTGGTTTTTCTGTTGATACGTTAATGCAATTGACTCGTGTACTCGAAACTTCTTATGATTATCTTTTAGAAGGTCACGCAGAATTTTAATCTCAAATGTATAAAGAACAAATCCATAAACCATACTAAATCCTAAGTTAAGCGGAAAGGATACATGGTTATGAATGAGAAAAAAATGGTAGGCAAAAGGAGCGTTTTATTTTCCAGACCGCCGATTATCATTGGTGCAGGCAGTGTTGCCGGGGAAAAAGAAGGAAACGGTGCTTTTGGCAAGTGCTTTGACATGGTTGAGGAAGACCCTTTGTTTGGCGGAAAAACGTGGGAGGAAGCGGAGAGCAAAATGCAGCAGCTGGCGACCCGGATTGCACTGAGAAAAGCGGGACTAGAGCCGCAGGAAATCCGTTATTTAGTGGCAGGAGATTTGCTTGGACAGTTAATTGCCACTTCTTTTGGTATCATGAATTTCAATATCCCGATGTTTGGTGTATATGGTGCGTGTTCAACGATGGGAGAGTCTCTGGCGATTGGAGCAATGCTCATTGATGGAGAGTTTGCCGATTATGTGGTCGCATTAACCTCAAGTCATTTTGCCAGTGCAGAGAAACAGTTCCGTTATCCGCTTGCCTATGGCAGCCAGCGTCCGTATTCTGCAACGTGGACGGTGACGGGCAGTGGCGCAGTGGTTTTAGCATCTTCACGGGCAAAATGGAAACGCAAAGAGACCGGTTATGTGGAAGTGACGGGGATTACAACAGGAACGATAACCGATTATGGAATTAAAGACAGCATGAATATGGGAGCCTGTATGGCACCGGCTGCCTGCGATGCCATTCTTCATAACTTTAAAGATATGGGAATCGGACCGGATTATTATGATTGCATTGTGACCGGCGATTTGGGAACCATTGGACAGAGAATTTTGATTGATATGCTGCGGGGCTATGGCTACGACATTGAAAAACAGCACTTCGACTGCGGTACCGAAATTTATTACAATAAAGAGCAGGGAACCAATGCTGGTGGAAGCGGGTGCGGATGCAGTGCGATAACACTTTGTGGATATATTCTTCAGAAAATGAAAAAGAAAGAGTGGAAAAGGGTACTGTTTGTTCCGACCGGTGCGCTGTTATCTACAGTAAGTTTTAACGAGGGAAATTCGATACCGGGCATTGCCCATGCAGTTATGCTGGAGGGAATTTCCGGCTCCGGAAAGGGGGTGGGAGAATGGACTATGTAACAGCGTTTTTGGTTGGCGGTGCAATTTGTGCGATTGTGCAGGTTATTATGGATAATACGAAACTGCTCCCGGGACGAATTATGGTAGGACTTGTTTGCGCGGGTGCTATTTTAAGTTTCTTCGGACTATATGAGCCTTTTGCTGACTGGGCAAAATCAGGCGCATCCGTGCCGCTGATTGGATTTGGACATCTGCTGTTTAAAGGGGTTAAAGAAGCTATTGACAAGCAGGGATTTATCGGTACTTTTTATGGTGGATTAGAAAGCGCGGCAGTCGGCATTTCCGGCGCATTAATTATGGGATACCTGGCAAGCCTTGTTTTTAAATCAAAAATGAAATGATGTAAAATATCCACGTTTTTATCGTTTTGTACATTTACTTGAAAAAGCGGTTGTGATACAATGTTTTCCAAAGAGGCAAAGGGGTGTCGTTTGGCTGATACCCCTTGTCGGTTTGGCATATAGTGAATAAGAGTTTATAGAAAGTGGTGAGCTTGTTTGAGACGACCGGGGAAGGAATTGGAAAAGTATTGGTACGCCGGACTCACGGGATTTTTTGTTATTGTGGCAGCGTTGGTAGTTTATGCAATAACGAGTAATTTGACGGGGCTTGGGAAAATATTTGGCGCACTTAATTCGGCATTGATGCCGGTGTACATAGGCGTTGTGATTGCGTATCTTCTCAGTCCGCTTGTGAATAAATCGGACCGTTATATATTTATTCCGTTGTGGAGTAAAATTTTTAAGGGGAAAAAGAAAAAAGCATCAAATGTTGCGAGGGGATGTTCCGTGTTTTTTGTGCTTCTTTTGGCGATATTTGTTGTGTTTGGAATTATGATGTTAGTAATACCGGAAATTATTGACAGTATCACAGGGCTTGCAAAGAGTATGCCGGAGTATTATAACAATGTGAAGAACTGGGGGACACATATTTTTAAGTCGAATCCGGAATTTGCGGATTATTTTACGAAAGCCTCTAAAGATATATTTGATAAATTGTTAGATTGGCTGCAAAATGATTTGCTTCCAAATAGTGATAAGTTTTTGGGGGCAATTACCGACGGTGTTATGGATGCAACCAGTGTTTTGATTGACTTTTTTATCGGGCTTATCATTTCCATTTATCTGATGGCAGGAAAAGAAAACTTCTGTGCTCAGGCGAAAAAACTGATTTTTGCGGTTCTGCCGGCAAAAAGAGCGGGAAGCGTGTTGTCTGTGTTAAGCGAAACGCATGGTGTTTTTGCAAAATTTATCAGCGGAAAAATTATTGATTCCCTGATTGTTGGTGTATTGACATTTATCATTATGAACATTGCGGGAATTCCGTACACCATTTTGATAAGCGTGTTAATTGGTGTGACAAACATCATTCCGTTTTTTGGCCAGTACATCGGTATTATTCCAAGTGCGGTGTTGGTTTTTATTGCAAGTCCAAGCAAAGGTATTTTGTTCTTGGTTTTGATTATCATTTTAATGCAGTTTGATGGAAATGTATTAGGACCGAAAATTCTTGGTGATTCCATTGGCTTAAAGAGTTTTTGGATTTTATTTTCCATTTTATTCTTTGGCTCCTTGTTTGGAGTTTTAGGTATGATTTGTGCAGTTCCGGTGTTTGCCGTTATTTACCGCATGGTGAAACGGTTCTGTGCCGGACGGCTTGCGAAAAAGCAGTTGCCGACGGAGACAGAATGTTACTGCAAGGCATGGGATGATGCCTGGGAGCCGGGGGACGAAAATAAGAAAGGATGAAGGATATGAGAAGGGGCAGCCGTTTGTTATGTATAGGGATAGCAGCTTGTATGATGTGTGGATGTGGTATTCTGCCAACAGAAGAAGAGTTTGATGCAGCACCGTTAGTAAAAGAGTACAGCGATGAAAATGTAGGAAAATATACTGTTACGAGGGGGGATATGATTCAAAGCGAATCGATTGCCGTTCGGTATGAAGGTACGAAAAAATCCGATGTGTATGGTACGGATGATGGTATCCGCATTAAGAAATTGTGTGTTTCCAAAGGGCAGCACGTAAAAAAAGGTGATGTCCTTTTACAGGAATATCTGGAAGATGAAGAAGAGTCGCTAAAGACCAGTAAACGTCAGGTCAGTACGCTTACCCTTCAGATTAGTCAGGCAAAACAGATGCGGCAGAGAGAGTTAGAACAGTTAAATCATACAGGTGGCAGCAAAGAAGAAAAAGAAAACGTAAAGACGCAGTATGATGCGCAGATTAAGAACTGCCGGTCAAGTTTAGAATTAGCAAAGTTAGATATTCAAAGTTTGGAAGAAACGATACGGGAAGCATCTTTGAAGGCGCCGATTAGCGGAACGGTGACATTTGTAGAAAAATCGCTTGAGGGCGGTTATGCAAATCAGGAAAATCTACTTGTCACGATAAGGGCAGCGAAGAAGAACCGTTTTTCCTGTAAAACCGAATATACGTCTCATTTTTCGCAGGGAAGTGAGGCAACCGTCACGGTTATGGGACAGCAGTACAAGACCACGGTGAAAAAAGGAAAAGGGAAACAGATTTATTTTGTCCCGAAGCAGGAATTGGCTTTGAAAAATGCAGTAACAGGAACGGTAGATTTGGTTTTGAAAGAAAAGAAAAATGTTCTTTATGTTCCGTCAGCACTTGTTTTTGATATGGGAAGCAAAAAAGTTGTTTACATAGAGGGAAAAGAGGGAGTAAAGGAAACGAGAGAAGTTACAACCGGAGAACAGATTCAGAATGAAATCGAAATTACCGGTGGATTAAAAGAAAACGAGCAGATATTGACAAACTAATGGAGTATTTTGCAAAAAGGGAGGAAACCATGAATTGTAAAGTGCAAAAGTATCGTGTATTGGTGATGGGACTTTTGATTTTATCGCTGATGGGACTTTCTGCCTGTGGCAGACAGGAATCGACAGCGAACGTGCCAAAACTCAAAGACCCGGTTGGCGTTGATGTGGATACGGCAAAAGTAAAGAAAATGAATTTAAGCAGTGTGAATTCCTATTCCGGCGAGGTAGTGCCGGATATGGTTGGCGCTTATTTTGCAAATTCGGGACAGGCTGGTGCCGTGAAAGTAGAAATTGGCGATAAGGTAAAGAAAGGTCAGCTTTTGGCTACACTTACCGGTTCGGAATCGACGGTGAAAGATTTGCAGAAGGAGTTAGAATCTCAGATTGCAGAAAATGCGGAGACAAATGCTTCCTCTCAGAGTAAAATCGAACAGTTAAACATCGAATTAAAAGCGGTGAAAAGACAGAAAAACCAAGCGAAAAATATGAAAGATAAGAACAACCTTGGTAAGCAGATTGTGCAGAAACAGGAAGAAATCAAAACGGAAAGACTACGGTTGAAATTGCAGAAACAGACGCAGAAACAGTACATCGGTGAATTAAAAAGTGATATTGCAAATGCGAAAAAAACAAGCAAATTGAACCGGTTGTATTCCCCGGTAAATGGAGAAGTAATTGCGAAAAATCTGGCGCCCGGAGATTTTGTGACAGGCGGTGTTTCGGTGATTACAATTGCCGATATGGATAAAACACAGATTCGCACCGAATACATTGGTTCTTCGGTGTTAGACCGTGCGAGCGGCTACCAGGCAGTGATTAATGGAAAAAAATATAAAGTAACGGCACAGGAACAGGACATTTCACAGATGGATGTGGAGATGGGAAATCTCCCGACAAGTACCTATTTTGATTATGAAAAAGATGCGAATGTTTCGGTTGGTGATTCGGTGACGCTGGAGTTTTACAACAATGCCACAGAAGACGCTTTGGTTGTACCGAGCAATGCAGTTTTTAAAGCAAAAAGCGAGCATTATGTATACCGTATGGATGGAGATGCGAAAAAGAAAGTGAAAGTGACACTGGGAACAAAGACAGATGCGTATACACAGATTACGTCAGGATTAAAGGAAGGAGATGTTGTCTATGTGCAGGATTAAAAATCTGGCAATTCTCCTTGGCTTGTGTATGGTGATTACCGCCTGTGGAAGCAGTGAGCAGCAGAAGTCTAAAGTAATGCTGTATCAAGGAGATAAAAACAAAAAGGAAGAAGAGCATTATAAAACGACGAAGGTGAAAAAAGGCACCTACGAAGAGAAAATTTCGGCGACAGCCAGCCTGGTTTATCAGAATGATAAAGCAGTAATGATTAAAGATTCCAATGCCTATCTGGATAAGATTTTGGTAAAGAACGGACAGAAGGTAGTGAAGGGACAAAAACTTGCCACCTATCACGTAAAGATTTCAGATACAAAGTTAAAAAAGAAAAAGCTGGAAACGGAACAGGCAAGGTCTGAGTATGACGTGAACCTAAAGAGCAAGAGAAACGAAGTACTGCAGCAGGAAAGAACAATAAAAACGCTCACGGATGCAACCGAAAAAAAACTGGCAGTGCTGCAGTTAAACAAGTTAAAAAGCGAGTACAAAGATTTGCAGAAGCAGGGGAAATCCATTCAGAAAAAAGAGAAAGAATATAACGATTTGGTACAAAAACGGAAATCTGCCACACTTACGTCTCCATACAGCGGAACAGTTGCAGAGATAACGGATTCTATCGGTGATGAGGCGTCCGGTGAAAATATTATGCTGATTCGTGATAAAAAAGATTTTCTGTTAAGTGCAGAAGATGCTTCCGGTCTGCGGTATAACATGACGGTAGATGTTGGTTTGGGAGCAACACTTGATAGTATTAAGTATCATTTAAAAGGCAAAGTGATTTCGACCGATAATTTGCAGCAGGATTTGCAGGATGGAAATGACAATGGCGGTGAGCAGCAAAATGAAAGCGGCGGTGCTCAGTTAATTCGTCTTTCTAAGAAAGATAGGGAATCCTATCAATTTTCAAAATATAATATTTACATCACGGGAGTGAGTTTGAAAATCGAGGATGCTCTACTCGTTGATGCGGATGCTGTATATGAGGAAACGGAAAATGAGGAAATCAAGAATTTTGTTTATCTTGTAGAAAACGGCAAATTACATAAACGCTATATTGTAAGTAACTATAAACAGGAAAAAACGTATTTGGTAAACCAAGGTCTGGAAGAAGGTCAGACGCTGGCGATTATATCAAAGTAGAAAGGAGAGGTAAGTCGTTATGATTCATTTTATCAAGCAGAAACTTCTCCATAAAAAATGGATGGTTGTAAGTCTTTTAATCGGTAATATTTTATTGATTGCCATTGCCTGCAGCAATCCAATGTATCAGGGGGCGGCACTGCAGAAAACATTGTCCTCAAAACTGGATGAGTATATCCAAGAGGAGAATCAAAACCCGGGTGTGATTTCTTTTGAGGCCAATATGAAAGGGCAGGATGGACAGGAAAAGGAATATCAGAGCATGAAGGAAGAGGCTGCCGGTGCAGCAGACCGCCTTGATGTGGAGCAAAGCTATTTTGTGACATATAACGAGTCGTCAAAAACCAGAGGACACTATGTAGGAACCCGCAATAAAGATGACATGACAAAGACAATTAAAATCAGCAGTTTGTCAGAACTGGAGAAACACAGCACGATGTTGTCCGGAAAAATGTATCAGGATAAAGTGGGTGCAGATGGTGCATTGGAAGCAATTGTTTCCCAGAAATGTATGAGCAAATTAGATATCATGGTGGGCGACATCATTGAGCTCAACCGTTTTATGGATGCTAAGGGCAATGCCATCCGAGTAAAAATTGTTGGTGTGTTTACAAATAAAGAGGCAGATGATACCTACTGGGTACAGTCTCCGTCCGATTATTATATGGATTTGTTTATTTCACCAAAAGTATTTGAAAGTGATTTTATAAACTTAAAGAAACAGTCTTTTGTAATGACCACCACATGGTCGTTGGTTTTCGATTACAAAGAACTGGCTGCTGAGCAGATTGATTCGTTCGTAAGCGAAACGGAAGATATGATGCAGGAAACATCGGATGCATATAATTGTAAAATTGATGAGCCGGCTTACTTGGAGGTTCTCCGTGAATACCAGACATCTGCAAAGAAAGTGCGCACAACACTTCTTATTTTACAGTTCCCGGTACTGGCGCTTTTGCTGGCTTTCATTTTTATGATTTCCAGACAGATGTTAGATTTGGAACAAAATGAAATTGCCCTGCTAAAAAGCCGTGGTTCGAGTAAGAAACAAATTATACTGATTTATTTTTTGCAGTCCGTTATTTTGTCAGCAATGAGTGCTGTTGTGGGACTGCCGCTTGGCTATTTCCTATGTAAAGCACTTGGCTCAACGAATGGATTTTTGGAATTTATTCAAAGAAAAGCATTACATATCACACTTGGCACTTCGGTATTTTTGTATATGCTTGGTGCGATGCTTATATCCATTGCTTTCATGGTTTTACCGGTCTTCCGTGACGCCAATGTTACGATTGTTAATGTAAAAAGAAATAAAAACAAAAAGCATAAAAACATTTTCCAGAGAGTATATATGGATGTGATACTGCTCGTGATTTCTCTGTATGGCTTGTATAATTTTACAGAGCAGAAGGAAAGTCTTATGACGCAGATGTTAGAAGGAGAATCGTTAGACCCGTTTTTGTTTATTTGTTCTTCGCTGTTTATCATCAGTGCCAGTCTGGTAGCGCTGCGCATCCAGCCGCTTTTGATTAAACTTGTTTATCTGATTGGGAAAAAACGCTGGAAACCGGCATTTTTCGCTTCGTTTTTACAGATTTTGAGAACAAAGGGAAAACAGAGCTTTATGATGGTCTTTTTGATGCTGACGGTTGCACTTGGTATTTTTAACGCAACGGTGGCGCGGACGATTCTTTCCAATTCGGAGAGTAATATCCGGTATGAAACGGGAGCAACACTTGTTCTCAAAGAGCAATGGGAGAGTAATGAGGCGTTCCTTGCGGATAATCCGGATAAGGAAGTATCCTATACGGAGCCGGATTTTTCGACCTATGAGAGCATGAAAGGTGTAAAACATGCAACGAAAGTTTACTGTGAGGATGAGATTTCTACATCACTTGGCAAAAAAATGAGTGACAATGAAACAGAAACTTCGTTGATGGCAATTGACACGAAAAATTTTGGATTGACGGTAAGTGATTTTGATTCGACACTTTTGCCGACGCATTTGAACAATTATTTGAATGCGATGGCGGGTAATCCGGATGCCATTCTTCTGAGCATGAATTTTCAGAAAAAAATGGGTGTCAAGCTGGGGGATAAAGTGACCTATACGACAAAAGATAAAAAAGAAATGACAGGAGTTGTGTATGGGTTCTTTGACTATTTCCCAAGTTATGTGAAGCAGACGCATGAACTGAATCAGCAGGATACGCTTGTGACGACAGACCATTATCTGATTGTTGCCAATCTGGCACCGGTTCAGCAGACGCTTGGCGTGAAGCCGTATCAGGTGTGGATTCAGACCAACGGTTCTTCGAAATTTATTTACGATTATGCGAAGAAAAACGGCATCGAATATACGGTGTTTGATGATGTGGCATCCAAACTGGTAGACGTGAAAAACGATGCACTGTTCCAAGGAACCAATGGTATTTTGACGATGAGTTTTATCGTTATCTTGATTTTGTGCAGTACCGGATTTTTGATTTACTGGATTTTGTCAATCCGGCAGAGAGAATTGCTTTTCGGTGTGTTCCGTGCGATGGGCATGACAAAGAAAGAGATTATTCAGATGTTAATTAATGAACAGATTTTCAGTTCCGGAATTTCCATTCTGATTGGTGCCGGACTTGGTGTTTTGTCATCCATTCTGTTTGTGCCACTGGTGCAGATTTTCTATGCATCAACCGACCAGACGGTACCGCTTGCAGTTGTGTTTAAGGCGTTTGATATGATTCGTCTCTTTAGCGTCATCGGCATTGTGATTGTAATCTGCATGGTAGTTCTTGGTAAGCTGATTAGCAAGATTAATATTTCCCAGGCGTTGAAGCTTGGTGAAGACTAGGGAGGTGTCAGAATGGAAAATATGATAGAAACGAAAGATGTGATTCAAAGCTTTCCGATTGCCGGTGGCAAGGAGCTGGTGGTTTTGAAAAACATTAACATTCAGATTCCGACCGGGAAACTTACGATGCTCCGAGGACGTTCCGGCTCCGGTAAAACGACGCTGATGAATCTTTTGAGTGCACTCGATTACCCGAAAAGCGGCGAAATTTTATTTGAGGGAAAACCGATTCAAAATTTGCCGGAACATGACAGGGAGCAGATGCGGAAAACGCAGATTGGATTTGTTTTTCAGTCGGTGGCACTGATTCCGATGATGACCGCCTACGAAAATGTTGAGTTTGTTCTCAGACTCGCAGGATACAAAGGGGACAGAAGAAAGCGGACGGAAGAATGTCTGAAATTAGTTGGTCTCGGAAGCCGTATGCATCATATGCCACAGGAACTTTCCGGTGGTGAGCAGCAGCGAGTGGCGATTGCACGTGCGATTGCACACAAGCCAAAGATTATTTTTGCCGATGAGCCGACAGCGGAGCTTGACAGCAATACCGGGCTTCAGGTGATGAAGATTTTCAAGGAACTGATTGAAAAACAGGGAGTAACCATAGTAATGACGACGCATGATACCGGATTGATGGAGATTGCCGACTGCATCTATCATATTGAGGATGGAGAGATTGCCGATGAAGATTAATTTAAAAGAAAAAATTAGCAAAGTAAAACAAATAAAAAGTCCTGAATCTACAATGGAAAATCCGGAACAGACGATGGATGTGCCGGACGATGTGATGATTGAGTGTGACAGTCTGGTTAAAATTTACAAGACCAAAGATATTGAAGTGCTGGCGCTTCAAGGGCTGGATTTGACCGTGAAGCGTGGAGAACTTATGGCAATTATTGGAAACAGCGGAAGCGGTAAGTCCACGTTTTTAAATATGATTGGTGGATTAGATCGGCCTTCAGCGGGTAAACTGTATGTGGATGGCAAAAATCTTTTTCAAATGACGGAAAACGAACTGGTTAAATATAAGAGAAGTACCGTTGGTTTTGTGTGGCAGAACAATGCGAGAAATCTTCTTCCTTATTTGACTGCGTGGGAAAATGTAATGACACCGATGCTTTTTGTGGAAGAAAAAGAAAAGGCAGTTTCTGAGGAGGAAAAAAAGAAAAGGGCACTGGAACTTCTGGAACTGGTAGGTCTTGGACACAGAAAGGACAGTAAATTAAGCCAGCTTTCCGGTGGTGAGCAGCAAAGAGTTGCGATTGCAATTGCGCTTGCCAATAATCCGAAACTGTTACTGGCGGATGAGCCAACCGGTGCCGTTGACCGAAAGACTGCGGATGACATTTTGGAAATGTTCCGCAAGTTAAATGAGAAACTCGGACTTACGATTGTCATTGTAACGCATGATAAAGAGTTGGCAAAAAAGGTAAATCGTGTTGTTTCTATCCGCGATGGGAAAACGAGCAGCGAGCGTATTATGAAAAATGATTACCGCGAGCGCATGGAACATTTGGACATTGACTGGCAGGAAGAAGAGACGCAGGAAGAGTTTGCGGTTCTTGACCGCGCCGGACGTGTGCAGATTCCAAGTGAGTTGCTGGAACAAATGGGAATGGATGGAAATAAAGTAAAACTGGAATTTATTGGAGGGAAAATCGTCATTGAAAAGCCGAAAGATTAGTGTTATACTAGGGCTACGTAATGGGAGCAGGGAATTGCTCTCGGAATGAGGTGTAAAGATGAATTATATGAAAGGTTATAATAATCGCGAGAGACGAAGAAGAAGGCGCAGCCGTTTTTCTAAAGGCTCTGATAACTATATAGGAAACAGTTCATATTCAAGCAGAAGTAAATATCGAAGCAGTATGGGACAGGCAGTGTCAGGACGATGGATTGTCTGTCTCATTGCAGTAATTGTGCTGATTGCAGTGGGTGCCGTCTGCTTGGTTCAGGCTGAGTTCTCTGATGATGAACAGCCAAAAGGGCAGGCTGTGGCGAGTGGAAGCGGTGTTACGGTAACACAGACGGCACAGGCAACGGCAGCAGTGACGGCGGCAGCGAATAGTGCAAGTGCTGCGTCACAGCAGACAAAAGTTCCTGAAAAGGGACAGGCAACCTATGCGCCGGATGGGGTTGCAAATGAAATTGCCGCGGTTCCGACACTTGCGCCGCAGACCATTCCGACACCTGTGCCAAAGATTCGCTCGAAAGCGGTTGCCTTATCGTTTGACGATGGTCCAAGCACAGTGAATACACCAAAAGTGCTTGCTTTATTAAAACAGTATCAGGCACATGCGACCTTTTTTGTGGTAGGATCCCGTGTAAAGGAAGGCGCAGAAGTTTTGAAACAGGAAGTGGCACAGGGATGTGAAATTGGAAACCATACGTGGGATCATGCCAATTTAGCAAAACTGAGTATGGAAAAAGTGAACATGCAGTATGACAAGACTGCTGACTTAGTAAAAAAAATGGTTGGTTACGACATTACACTGCTGCGTCCACCATATGGTGCCATCAGTGAGAAAATGCGTAAAAAATTGAAACATCCGATGGTACTGTGGAATACCGACACGTTGGATTGGAAATCAAAAAATACAAAAGCTATCATGAAGGAAATCAAGAAAAATGTCAAAGATGGAGGCATTATTCTGATGCATGATATTCACCCGACTACCGTGGAGGCGCTGAAGAAGGTTCTTCCGTGGCTTGTAAAAAATGATTATGACATCTTGACGGTTTCTGAGCTTGCCAAGCGAAAAGGTGCTGTTATGCACAACGGAAAAGCATATGGCGGTTTCACCGGCAATTAAGTTTGTCGTAATATTCGTACAACTTCTGTACGCCGTTTTCTAAGCGGTAGTAATGAAAGATGTACGGAATTAAAAGCACAAGGAATAATACATCCAGTGCAAGCAGTACCGGTTGCTTTGGAAGAAGCAGACTGGCGAATAAACTCAATATCGTGAGCAGCGCAAAAAGTGCCGTCACGATTAAGTGAATCAGGCGTTCGTGCTGAAAAAATTGAATTTGAATGAGCAATTGCTCTTGTTCCCTGGCGGCCTCTGCGGTGGTCAGGGATTTTTTTGTTGTTAATGTTTCGTAGTAGTTCAGATAAAACTGTAAGCGTTTCTTCATAGCAGCATCCTCCTGAGTGTTTTTGTGATGGTTTTGTTAGGTTTATTTTAATTCAAATGGTGGGAAAATGCTAGGGGGCAAGTGAGTGTTGACATTTTTTTTGCTTTCCGTAATTCCGTAGAAAAGCTTTGCGTCTCGTGGGGCACTTTCGTTCGTTGAGTACGTAGCGGTATGGGCACTGAAACTACCAGTGCTACATACCGACGTACTCAAAACCCACTCATCGCAAAGTTTTTCTACGGAATTACTGGAATTCAAAGAAAGTGCCAACGAACACTTGGCACGAAAATTGCAAATGGTGTATCAATAACCGGTGCTAGAATTTGGTTGACATGAGCTATCAACGATGTTATATTAACAAAAAAACGAGGAGAGGATACACATGAATCAGAAATTATATTCAAGATGTTATATGTACATGTATTGCGGACATACACAGTTATAAACATGCAGGGTAAATGCATTAGGTTATAACGTGTAGGTCTTTTAGTCTAGTGCATAAAACCAGAATATAAGAGAAGATTTTATATATTGCATCTTATTCGATTGGTGATATCGCACTAGACATTGTATTGGTTGGTGCGATTTTTATATTTACAAGAAAGAGGTGCAGAAAATGAACGATTTAATCAAAAATTCGAAATCGGTTGATTATGTTAAGAATCGTGTTAAGGCTAGAAGATTTAAAAAAGAGGATGCTAAAGAAGTCAGAAATCTTATTGTCAGGAATTTCTTAGAGATTAACAGTAGAGATTATGGATTATCGGCGATGGAGACGCTTGCAAAGGTTTATGATGAAGAAAAGGTCCTAAATGTGGCAAGTTATGCGCATATGTACGTTTTTGAATTTGAAGAAAAAATTGTTGGAACAGGTTCTATCTCAAGTTTTTGGGGTAGTGAAACAGAGAGCATACTTTTGTGTATTTTTGTTCTTCCGGAATTTCATGGAAAAGGTATTGGAAGCAAAATTATAAGTACATTGGAACAGGATGAGTTTTATGTAAGAGCAAATCGAATTGAGATACCGGCATCCATTACAGCAACAGAATTTTATAGGAAATTTGGATATGATTATAAGGATGGTGTTAAGGAATTGGATGATGAACGTCATTACAGATTGGAAAAATTTAAGGAGACTGTATGATGAAATTAATTGTAGAGGCAAACTTAATATCTTTCAAGGTGCCAGAGTAAAAAGTTTGTGTCAAATGTTTGCTGCCAGTTTCTTTGGGTTCCAGTAATTCCGTAGAAAAACTTTGCGACTCGTGGGTTTGAGTACGTCGGTATGAGTTGCAAGAAGTCCGGTGGACTTCTGTTATGCAACGACCGAAGCGGAGCGGAGACCACTGGTAGTTTCAGTGCCCATACTGCTACGCACTCAACAAACGAGAGTGCCTACGAGACGCAAAGCTTTTCTACGGAATTACGGAAAACAAAAAAAGTGCCAACGAACACTTGATACAAACGGTGACACAAACGATTTTAAAAGGGTACTTGTTTTTTCAAGTACCCTAGTGTATAATCTACTTAGAAAGTGAATCGGATATGACTCCGATTTGCCCACAGTGGAAACTAAAAGGATAGCATCCAGACTTTAGGAGGTTGGGATGCTATTTCTTTTTGATTACACATGAATAGTATAACATAATAGGAACATATGTTCAAGCAAAAAAATAGTTGACACAAACCAATTCTTTTGGTAGAATATCAACTCGTAAGGTCTTTTATGACCACGGTGCTGTTATAGCTCAGGTGGTAGAGCGTCGCCTTGGTAAGGCGGAGGTCACGGGTTCGAGTCCCGTTAACAGCTTTTATAGGATTCAAAAGTTTTGTGTAAGACCGGTAGGTCTTATTTTTTTTGCCATAAAGCCTTTGGCGTATCAAAAGCAACCTAAATGGGCTTTATATCATAAAAGCGTTGCATGCTGAAAAAATTATTTGATATGAAAACAACCAAAATGCATGAAAATAGGAAAAAGAGTTGTCTTTTCACTGCGTTTTATCGTAAGAATGGGGTAAATCGACCGGAAAATGCAACCATATTGACAAATTATGAGTAAAAGAGTTGCTTGTATGCTGCCCCAACCCCTAAAAATAGCCACTAAAAGCAACCGGCGCAAGCAACCGCCAAAAACCAACGAGTCAACTTCTCATCTTCTTATCGAATCTTCAACAGCTTCCCCCGGATTCTTTGCAAAGCGTTATCGATGGATTTTGGAGACTTTCCAAGGACTACGGCAATCTGCTGGTAATCGTTGCCGTCAAGGTAGAGAGTTACTACTTCTTTTTCAAACTTGCTCAGGTGCTTTTCGATGTGACTCTCGATGTCCGTTACATTTTCCTTGTCGATTACGATGTCTTCCGGATTTATAAGTTCGGAAGGCTGGAGTGTATCGGCAAGTGTCTCGCGGGAATTGTTTTCCGTGTCGGAGTTGAGCGGCGAGTAAAGGGAAACGTAGGTGTTGAGCGGCGAATTCTTGAGTCGGTTTGCGCCCTTGATTACGTTGTATAATTGATTATCAATGCAAAGAGAAGCGTAGTGTACGAAGGAACTTTCGCGGTCTGCCCTAAAAGCGCGGATGGCTTTATAGAGGGCAATCATTCCCTCCTGAATTAGGTCATCATTGTCGCCGCCAATCAGAAAAAGAGTACGAGCCTTCTTCTTGACAAGGGGCTTGTACTTTTCCAGTAAAAAATCTGTGGCAGCATCATCGCCGTCGTGGGAGCGGGCGATGATTGTTTCATCGTTTGCTGCGTGATAATCAAACATAAAATCCTCCTCAATTAGTGGTTCATACGCTGACGTACAATTTCGTAAGCAAGAACGCCGGCGGCTACAGATGCGTTAAGTGAGTCGATATCGCCCTTCATCGGAATGGATGAAATGAAATCGCAGTGTTCTTTTACTAAGCGGCTGACGCCTTTTCCTTCGTTGCCGATTACAAGGCCAATTGGTCCGGTGAGATTCTGGCGGTACATCAGCTCGCCATCCATATCAGCGCAGACAAACCACATTCCCTTTTCTTTTAACTGTTCAATCGTGGACACAATATTAGTAATTTTAGCGACCGGGGTGTAATGAATGGCACCGGCAGACGCTTTGACTACCGTAGCAGTCAATCCGGCAGCACGTCGCTTTGGAAGAATCACGCCGTGGGCACCGGCAAGGTTTGCGGTACGGATGATGGCACCCAGATTGTGCGGGTCTTCAATACCATCCAGTATAAAAAAGAACGGTGTCTCACCTTTTTTCTCTGCGAGTGCAAACATATCATCAATCGTGGAATAAGCAAAAGCGGACAAAACGGCAACCACGCCCTGGTGATTTTTTGTCTCGCTCATAAAATCCAAACGCTCTTTTGGAACAAAGTCCACCATGACATCTGCCTTCTTTGCCTCTCTTAAAATAGTAAGAACCGGACCGTCCTGACAGCCTTTCTGTACAAAAAGACGCTCAATCAGGCTGCCTGCGCGCAAAGCCTCAAGGACACTGTGGCGGCCCTCAATTCGTGAACTTGTTGTATTTTCTTCTCTATATTCTTCTTTCATGATTAAAATCCTCTTCTTTCTATAATAAAATATCCAGCCGCTCGAAACCAATTTTGCATAATTCAATGGCGCGCTCTAATCTGCCACTCAGATAAAGATAGCCAAACAAAGCTTCTAAACCGGTAGCGTTGCGGTAATCATGAATGTCTGCGTGCTTTGCCACAGAAGACGTTTTCGCGTTGCGCCCGTGACGGTAAATGCGGATTTCTTCCTCAGATAAATCGTCCTGCAGACACAAAATCAATTTTGCCTGTGAGCCGGCATTGACAAACTCACTCGTTCTTTTGTGCAGATTTTTCACAGGACCACCTGTTCGTTCCATGATTAATGTGCGGATAATGATTTCGTAGACAGCATCTCCCAGATAAGCCAGTTTCAGTGGTGATATCGTCCGGATATCGGCAGACTCATGTGGAAAATACGAGTGTATCAGGTCTAATAAATGATGTGCTTGTTCCATTCGTTCTCCTCTCATACCGGTCAAAATGCGTGTGACCGCTTGTATCTGTCCCCATTGTAACAGTTTCCTAGTTCTTGTCAAGAAATGAGAAAAAATAATGTGCAACTTATCCAAAAAAGTGGGTATTTTTTATTTATTTTGGTTGCATTTTCCCATAAAGGATGGTACAATGAGACTACATTCAATGTGTACAAGTGTCTGTACATGCTAAATATATTAAAGGAGGATAATCATGAGCAAGACATCCAAAATTGTCACAAAGACATTGGCCGGCGTGCTTTCCCTGGCTATGGTTGTGACATCTTTGTCAATCACAGGAACGACAGCTGATGCAAAAGCAAAAATCAAGTCTGTCAAAGTGAAAAGCCCCGTTGTAAACGGCGGTAAGCTGGTTTTGAAAAAAGGCCAGAAAAAACAGATTAAAGTAAAAGTCACAAAATCCGGCAAGATTAGCAAAAAGGTTACATACAAATCAAGTAATCCAAAAGTTGCTAAGATTGTTAAATCTAAAGGAAAAGTTTATGTCAAGGCAGTAGGTAAGAAAAACAAAACTGCTAAGATTACAATTGCTTCCAAAGCAAATAAGAAAAAGAAAGCTACGTTGAGAATTAAGATTGGTACACCAATCAAATCCGTTAAGCCTAGCAAGTTTGTAGTTACAACAAGTGTAACAAACACAAAAGAGGCTGACGCAACAAAGCGTACAAAGAAAACGAAGAAAACGACAAAATTCGTTTCTACCAAGAAGAGTGTACTTACTATGACAGTTAAGTACGATGATAAAGCAGCTGCTACTACAAATCAGCAGACAGCACAGCTTTATGTAAAATATTCCCCAACAAAAGTTGGTTATAAAGGAATGAAATGGAAAGCAAAGAATTCTAAGGTTGTTTATGTATCTCCATACGGTGTAGTTACTCCGGTTAAAGCTGGTACTACAAAGATTTACGGATACACCAAAGACGGTACAAATAAGAAGGTTACGATTAATGTTAAAATTAATGCAAAACCTGCAACAGCTACTCCGACTCCAAACTATGAGCCGGCAGACACAAGAACTCAGACCGTTGTAGAAGACTTCGAGAGTTATCCGGTAGGATATAACTGGGAGAGCGATGAAGAGCAGGGAACAGCTGGTAAAGCTACTAAGGGTAAAGAGTATGTGAACAGCAACGTTGGTAAAATGACAGTTGCAACTGACCCTGAAAATCCTAAGAACAAGTGCTTAAAGATTGAGTATACCGGTGATACACAGGCATACGATTATGCACCTATCTTCAACTTGAAACTGCAGAAAAAACTCGATGAGTATTCCGGTATTAAGTTCGAGTCCCGCGTGGTAGCAAGCAACACTGGTGATGTGAAGTACAAGACAGCATATGCTTACTTTGCAAAATATGGTAAAATTACACCGGAGTATTACTTTGCAACTTCTCTTAAGAAAGCAGACGCTGAGAAGAAGGGAATCTCTGAAGAACTGATTAAATTCTCCGCTGATTCTTCTCATGCATCCGGTAAGGATGAGAACTACACCGTTCCAAATAAGGGCGATGAGTTCGAGGGTATGGTATACAATAACCACTCTCTCCCAATGATGTATGATGACTGGGCAAAAGAGAAGAAGAATGAAAACCGTACCATTGGTTTCAAAGAGAGCGAAAGTGATAAATACAAAGCAGGATGGCATCCAAATAAGATGAACCTGACTAAAGGTAATATCACAGAGACCGGTCTTTTGAACCAAAAGAATGTTTCTTTGGTACTTGGAAGTACTTATACAGGAAGATATCCAAGCACTAACGCAAGTTTGACACTTTATATTGATAATGTATCTGTATTGGAAGGTGAGACACCTTGTACAGCAGTTAAAATTGAAAATGCTCCAACTAAGATGGTTAAGGGCATGAAATTGAGTATGTCTGCTGATAACTTTGCTTATACACCGGATAATACAACTCAGACTCAGTTGACATGGACATCCAGTGATGAAAAAGTTTTGAAAGTTGATTCTTCCAAAACGGATCCTGTACTGGAAGCAGTTGGCACCGGTAAGGTTACTTTGACGGCAGCTGTAACAAAGAATCCTAGTGTTAAGACATCCTTTGATGTAGAAGTTGTTGAAGGAACTGCTGCAGCGTCTGATCTTACAATTGATCTTTCTACATTGAAGATTATGCCTAAGAAAGCTGACGATGATAAGACAACAAAAGTATATTCTACAGTAGATGGTGCTAAACAGGCTGGTGGAGTATTAAGTCTTGCGTTTACTCAGGCAAACAAAGATATGTATGTACTGGATCTTGGCAAGACATATGATTTGTCAAACTACAAAGGTGTTGCATTAAGTGGTAAAGCAACAGAGCAGATGTCGATTGAATTGTATCCGGATACAGCAGATTTCCAGCAGGATAAATACTGGACCAAACAGGTACAGTTCGCTACTTATCCATTCTTCGAAGGATCTCATGCAATTCGTTCTTATGAGGGAACAAGTTATGGTGAAGCCGGTGTAGAAGAAAACTGGTGGTGCAACTGGATTGATGGCGTTGATTCAAAGAATGTAAAAGTGGATGGTACAACACCGAAAGGAAATCTTACGAATGTTCGTTATGTTGTATTGAAAGCTAATAAGTTTGATGCTAACAAACCAGAACATGTATATGAATTGAAGTCTTTGGTATTCAGTAAAGATTGGAAAGAAAATACAAATCCTACTGATAAAGAAATCAAAGCAAACCCGGAAAAGTATCCGGAATATAAATAATCATGTTGTAAAAGCTGTTTCCTGCGAAAGCGGGAAACATGCTTTGCAAATAAAAACCAAAACAATACTATAAAATAGGAGGTAAGAGTTTTGAAGAAAAGTATCAAATCCGTTCTTGCAAAATCAATGGCTGTAGTTATGGCTTTCAGTCTGGCAGGAATCGCACCAAACACTTCTTCTGAGGCAGCAGCTAAAAAGCCTACGCTTACGAAGAAAGTAACCGTAACTGTTGGTAAGAAAAAAACAGTTAAAGTAACATCTAAGAAAAAAGTTAAGAAGACAACATGGTCTCTCAATAAGAAGGGCAAAAAAGTTGTTTCTCTTAGCAAGAAAAAAGCTAAAAGCGTAGTAGTTAAAGGTAAAAAAGCTGGTAAAGCTACTTTGACTGCTAAAATCAAAGTAGGTAAGAAGACCTACAAAAAGACTTGCAAGATTACTGTTAAGAAGGCAAGCAAAGTTAATGTAACACCGGTACCTGCTAAGACAGATGTAGCAAAAGCTACAGCAACTCCGGCAAACAACAATAACAACAATGGTGGAAGCACAGCAACTGCTACACCAAAACCTACAGAAGCTCCTGTAAGCGTAATCAAAACAGAAGCCGGCACTTACACAGTAGATGAGTCTGCTACATACAATGTTCCATTGACAGAACTTAATGAGACTACATTTACTTGTGATGCTAAACGTTCTGATGGTGAGACTGTTAAAGATGGTACTTTGTACAACAAAGACGGTTCTGTAACATTCACATCCACAAAAGATTATAACTCCGGTGTATCTTACTACATCAACCCGGCAACCAAAGATGATGACATCATTGATATCTCTGATACACGTGGTGAAGGATTCATGGGTTATGACAATGGTACAAAAGACATGTCTGCTTATGACTACGTTCGTGTTAAAGTAACATCAGAGAACGAGATGAACTGCCGTACTTATAACGGAAATGACCAGCTTCGTTCCGCTGGTTTCCCAGGTTCTTCTTCTTCTGAGACATATGAAGGCGGATGGATCCACACAGATGATGAGATTTGGGAAGCTGAATCTACTTTCACTGCCGGTAACACAGTAAAAGCAGCTTACAAGACACGTACAGTCTTCATTCCTATTTCTATGCTTATGGGTAAAGGAATGAACCCAGAGAATTTGACAGCTATCGCATTCTGCCCACAGTCTTCTGGTGCTGAAGTAACAATTCACAGAATTGACTTCGTAAAAGTTAAATATGACAAACTTGTTACAGGTATTGATGTAAAAGCTGCTAAGACAGAGATTGCTCCTGGTAAGACTACAACTGTAACAGCTGCAGTTACACCTGCTGATGCAACACGTCAGATCGTTAAATGGACATCCAGCAACGAAGACGTAGCAACTGTAAACTTCGCAGGTACTGTAGTAGCTAAGAAGGGTGCAGAAGGTACAACAACAATTACTGCAACATCTACAGATGGAAGCAACGTAACTGGTTCTGTTGATATTACAGTTAAAGAGCCATCGGAAGAGCCTACTGTAATCGAAACTCATAAATTTGATTTGACAAGTGCTGATATCGTAGCAAAAACAAATCCTGGCGAAGGCGCTGGTGTAGTAGCTACAAGTTCTGCAGCAGGTCTTGAGTTCATGGCTGGAAAAGCAATGACATATGTAGACTTCTCTGCATATCTCGCAAGCAAAAACCTTGATATGGCTGACTACGATGAATTGCAGGTTGCATGGGAAGTACAGGATGCAGACGGCAAGAAAGTAGAAGATTACGCTGGTGCAGAAGGTGCTCCAACATATGGTAAAATCGCATATGCCGCAACAGCTAAATTGGATGGATTTTCAGATGGTATTGATACAGACTGGACAGGTGAAGATGATACAACAGCAAACAAATCTTGGCTTGCTAGTCCATATACAGGACAGACATCTGTATTGACGATTGCTAAGACAAACCCTACTGAACTTGCAACAGTAGCAGGATTTAACCTTCAGTTACAGTCTCTTCCAGCTAATATGCATATTGTTTTGAAGAGCATTACTCTTTACAAAGACAACAACGTATATGTTGATTTGACAAGTGATGGTGTTGTTGCTAAAACAAATCCTGGCGAAGGCGCTGGTGTAGCAGCTACAAGTTCTGCAGCAGGTCTTGAGTTCATGGCTGGAAAAGCAATGACATATGTAGACTTCTCTAAATATCTTACAGACAACAATCTTGACCTTGCAGACTTTACTGCATTGCAGATTGCATGGGAAGTACAGGATGCAGATGGCAAGAAAGTAGAAGATTACGCAGGTGCAGAAGGTGCTCCAACATATGGTAAAATTGCATATGTGGCATCTGGAAAACTGAATGGATTCGACAATGGTATTGATACAAACTGGACAGGTGAAGATGATGCAGAAGCAAACACAGCATGGTTGTCTTCTCCATTTACTGGAGAAACCTGCACATTAACGATTGCTAAGACAAATCCTTCTGAACTTGCAACAGTAGCAGGATTTAACCTTCAGTTACAGTCCTTGCCAGCAAATATGCACTTTGTTATTAAGAGCATTACTCTTGTAAAATAATTATTTGCTGATAAGGCTGACTAAAATTGAATCATGGGAGGCGCTGCTCGTAAGAGTGGCGCTTCTTTTCATGTAAAGATATTATAATTTGGACGTGTAGTGAAAAAGTGTTTTATAACACAATTGTTATAGGAAATATATGTAAGGATTTATGTTTGGAGGGAAAAGCATGAATAAGAGTTTGAAACGAGTGATTGTTTCTGCTATGGCTTTATCTTTATTGGTTCCGGCGGTTTTGGCTCCAAAGGCAGAAGCTGCAGCAAAACCAAAGCTGAGTGCGAAAAGCGTTAAAGTGACAGTAGGAGCAAAGAAAAAAGTAACTGTAAAAAAAGTAAAAGCAAAGAAAATCAAAAAGACGACTTGGTCATTGCCAAAGAAAGGAAAGAAAATCGTTTCTCTTTCGGCAAAGAAAAAGACAGGCGTTACATTAAAAGGTAAAAAGGCAGGAAAAACAACTTTGACTGCGAAAGTTAGAGTTGGCAAAAAGACCTATAAATTAAAGACGAAAATTACTGTAGTAAAGAAAACTGCAGTTATTACTGCAAAACCAACACAGGGCGCAACGAAGACTCCGGCAACAACAGCACCGGCAAACACTGCAACAGCGGTACCTACGGCAACACCAGTGGCTACATTCCGACCGTTGGCAACACCAAATATGACAGAAGTACCAAAGAAGAGTGCAGACTCATTTGCAACTACGAAACCGGAAGCTACGATTGATCCGGCTACCAAAGTTGGTTATAACGTAGATTTTGAAGATGTTACAATCGGAACAAAAACAGAAGATGCAATTACCGGAGATGGTATCAAAGGAGTTGTGCTTCGTGGACATAAAAAGGCTGATGACGGTGGCGTCGGAACATCAAAAGACTATTTGGATGTAGTAGACGGAAGTGATCTTCCGGTTGAAGGAAATAATACACATGTACTTCACCTTCACCGTGAAGATAAAACATGGCAGGGGCCGATGATGAACATCACCGATAAACTGGATGAAGGATGTACCTATGAACTTAAGGCAGATGTATTCTGCCAGAACACCGATTTGATGTGTTCTTATCAGGAGCAGACTCTGGAAGAACTGTCACCAAGTTATGGTAACTTTGGTCCGACTTCCGGAACAATTACAAAGATTCCGAAAGGAAAATGGAATACAGTAACATTTACGATTTCCGTACCGGATGATAAATTTTATTATGCACTGTATTTTGAGTCTTATAACGGAAATGGTAACGATGACATTTACCTTGACAACATTACTTTGACAAAGACATTGCAGACAAATCCGGACAAAACAATTGATTCTTTGAAGGATACTTACAAAGATGTATTCCCGATTGTCGGCGTTGGAGCAGGAATTGCTTCGATTCTTGGTAAGAATGGTTCCGAGTTTATTTCTCAGCAGTACAATGCCGTTACACCGGGTAACGAAATGAAACCGGATGCAATTCTTGGTTCTACGATTGGTAAACTTGTGAAAACAACCGATGAAGTTTCTGCGGATAAGACCGATTTCATCACAGTAGAGGATGCAAAATCCATGGGATATATTATTCCGGATAACTACACTTCTTATGATGACAACCGTTTCAAATCAGCTACGGGTGAGTATGCCGTGCCGAGACTGAATTTTGATAATGTAGATAAGCTTATGAAAGCTGCTCATGAGAATGGCGTGAAACTGCGTGGACATACCTTAGTATGGCATCAGCAGACACCGAAGTATTTCTTCCAGCAGAATTATAAAATTACGACAGGACAGAAGTACAACACATCCAAAGAGTGCATGGATACACGTCTTGAGTTCTATGTTAAGACAGTTATGAACCATGTATTGAGCAGTGAGTATGCAGATTGTTTATACTCCTATGATGTAGTAAATGAGTATCTGCACAGTGCAAATGCGGAGAAAGACTCTAAGAATATTACTTATTGGGGATTGATTTACGGCACATATGATAAGTCTGTGAAAGACCATGGTGTGACACTTCGTCCTTCTTATGTAAAGGATGCTTTCAAATATGCACACGAAATGCTTGTAAAATATGACCGTTTGGATGTTAAACTGATTTATAACGATTATAACTGCTATCAGAATCCGGAAAATATCATTCACCTGGTAGATTACATTAATAGTGATGGTAAAGTATGTGATGGTATTGGTATGCAGTCACACTTGGACATTACGGACTCGTTCCACAGTGCAACAAACTATGCAAAGGCATTGGAGTACTTCCGTCTGAACTGCCCGGATTTGGAGATTCAGATTACTGAACTTGATGCAACAATGGTTAGCACAGAGGACAAGCCATTGACGGATGAGGATCAGGCAGCATACTATGACCAGATTATGAATGCGATTTTGACTAACAAGAAAAATGGCGGCAACATCACAGCATTGATTATCTGGAGTTTGTATGATGGTGTATCATGGAGACCGGCAAAATTCCCATGTCTGTTCAATGGTTTGTATATGCCAAAAGCTGCATTCTATGCTGTAATTGATGCGAAAAAGCAGTATTGGGATTAGCTAATATAGAGATATGGTGATACACACATATAATGTTGCTTATATATACCATAAATCTTATAAAGTGATTGCTATTTCATTATTAAAATGATAAAATATAAATACGTATACGAGTACTTATACAGATAAAAAAGCGCTACTCGAATCGGGTAGTGCTTTTTTTTATAAAAACATAAAAAAGGAGGTCAAGACATTGAAGAGACAGATGAAGAAACTCATTGTTTCCGCTGTAGCTCTTTCTCTTGTTATTCCTGCGCTTAGCGCACCAAAGGCAGAGGCTGCAAAGAAGCCATCTTTGGTAAAAAAGGTTTCTGTAAAAGCAGGTAAAACAAAGAAAGTTACAGTGAAAGGTGTTAAGACAAAGCAGATTAAGAAGACAACTTGGTCTGTGAAAAGCAAGAAGGTTGTCACGCTTTCTAAGAAAAAGAAAAACAGCGTAACAATCAAAGGTAAAAAGGCAGGAAAGACAGTTTTGACTGCCAAAATCAAAGTAGGTAAAAAGACCTACAAAAAGACTTGTAAGATTACAGTCAAAAAAGCAGGCAAAGTAACAGTAACAAAAGCACCGGTGGCAACACCGACCGCACCGGCAAAGGTAACTGATACACCGGGAGCAAAAGCTACGGCTACACCGACGGCTGCTCCGACAGCAGTTCCTACACTGCGTGCACTTGACCAGGGTTACAAAACGGCAAAGGCACCGGAAGCAAAAGACCCGGATACATTCCCTACAACAGTGCCGGAAGCAAAGGTTGACCCGGCAACAGCAACTGTGTATGATGAAGATTTTGAGGATGTAGAAACGGGTACAAAGTCGACGGACTGCGTAAACGAGGATACTCCGGATCCGGAAGGATTGAAAAGATGGATTCTTCGCGCGTTCTCAGATGATAACAACACCGGAAAAGATTATCTGGAGGTTGTTGATTCGAGTACACTTCCAACCGGCAACAGTGCAGTTGGCAAGAAAGTTCTCAAATGCCACCGTGAAGCAAATTCAAAGAGCTGGCAGGGAGCTATGATTAATCTGTCCAAGAAATTAGAAGGTGGTGCTACTTACCGCGTTTCCTTTACTGCCTACAGTGAAGTGTCTTCATTGAACTTTAACGAACAGGTGATTCCGATTGAAGGTGGCGATCAGTCGTATGCTTATATGCCGACTCGTATCACGGAAACCCGCTGGAAAACAACAAAAGGCCAGTGGAAAGATTTCGACTATGAAATCACTGTGCCGGATGACATGTACTTCTATGGATTCTATTTACAGAGTGATGATGGTACAACCGGTGATATGTATGTTGATAACATGAAGATTGTAAAAACGGCACAGCCATCCAAGGCAACGGATATTCCGAAACTGAAAGATATTTACAGTGATACTTTTGGTGTGGTAGCGGTTGGTGCATCGGCAAATGATCTTCTTGGAGATACAGCTTCTAAGTTCTTGAATGAACAGTACAATGGCATTACTCCTGGTAATGAGATGAAACCGAATGCCGTTATGGATTCTGACAAAATTGATGCAGTGCCACTTGAAGATGCCAAAGCACAAGGTTTGTATATTCCGGAAGGATATGACAAACAGGCAGATAACTCTGCAACTTATAACGTAACAGAGACTGTAGACGGAAAAGACACAATTGTTAAAAAGACAGGTGTCGTTGTTCCTAAGTTGAAGTTCGATAAAATCGACCAGATTTTGACCGAGTGCCACGCAAAAGGATTGAAGCTTCGTGGACATACGTTACTGTGGCATGCGCAGACTCCTACCTATTTCTTCCAGAAAGGATTCTCTGTTGTAAATAACAAGAGTAAGAATACTTCTGAAGAAAACATGGATTTGCGTCTTGAGTATTTTGTAAAGAATGTGATGGAGCATATTTTGAAGAAAGATTTGGAACTTGCCGGTGGCGACAAGAGCAAATGCGTTCTTTATGCTTATGACGTAGTAAATGAGTATATGCATAGCGGAAGTCCTAAGGGAACATTCTGGAATACGATTTATGGCATTACGGATAAAGAGAAAAATGCCGGTTATATGTCAAGTACCGGAGTAACGCTTCGTCCGAAGTTTGTCAAAGAAGCATTCCAGTGGGCAGATGAAATTTGTAAAAAATATGACCGCGACGATGTGAAATTGATGTACAATGACTTTAATACTTATCTTTGTCCGGAAGATGAAGTTCTTTTGATTGACTTTATTAACGAGGATGGAAAGATTTGTGATGGTCTTGGTATGCAGAGTCACTTGACGGTTGGCAATGCAGCACACAGCCCGGATTTGTATGCACAGGCACTTGAGTGTTTCCGCTCAAATATGCCGGATATGGACATTCATATCACAGAGATTGATGCCGGTTACACATCGACAGCAGATAAAGTAGTAACAGATCAGGATCAGGCTGCTTACTATGACCAGATTATGGGTGCTCTTTTGCAGAGTAAAGCAAAGGGAACAAAGATTAGCGCCCTTGTTATCTGGAGTTTGTATGATGGTGTTTCATGGCGTGCAAGCAGTGTACCTTGCTTATTCAATGGCTTGTATTCACCAAAATCTGCTTTCTTTGCAGTAGCAAACGCAAAGGATGCTTATAAGTAAATAAGAGATTCTTAAAATAAAAATACCACCCGGTCAAAATAATTTTGGCGGGTGGTATTTTTTTGTGGTATTTTGCAAACAATTGTAGTATAATATACTACACAAACAAATTATGTGAGGAGGGGGTCATATGTACAAAGCAATGGAGTTATCCACGTACATCGTTTCAAAATGTATTAAGGAAGATTGTCCTATTAGTAATTTGCAGTTGCAAAAAATTTTATATTATATTCAAAAGGCTTTTTTGGATAGAGGTGACCGCGCATTTTCAGATAATATAGAAGCTTGGCAATTTGGTCCTGTTGTGCCAAATGTGTATGACCATTATTGTGGATATGGTGCTATGCCTATTTCCTTTTCGTCGATAAAATATGATGTGGCTAAAGAAGATAAGCAACTGATTGATTCGATTGTAGAAAGTAAACGAGTTTTGGCACCATGGGATTTAGTTGAAGAGACGCATAAAAAAGGTGGTGCGTGGGATAAGACTTATAAAAATGGTTCAGGATCACATGAAGTGATTCCTACAGAGTTAATAAAGGCGGTGGGATAAAGATGGTATCAGCGAAAGAAGAAATGAAGCGAAAAGAATTTCGTGATATTCTTATTGAACTTTCAAAAAATCAAGATTTCTTAAAAAGTGCCACATGTCGTTCGAATATGTATCGGCGGCTTGAGGCACTTTATGATGCAGAACCAACAGAAGAAGGTTTTCGGCATTATTATTCCGATATTTTTGCGATTTTAGTTGAAGTAAAATCGAATCCTGATTTAGGAGATATAAATATACTTGGGCAAAATTTAGATGCATTAAAGAGGAAATATAAAGTAAAAAATAAAGCGGCAGATGGAAAAAGATTGATAGACGTAAGTGGATCGATAAGAAAGTTGTATGACCATGTAAATTTAGACATTGCACGAATTGCATATTCGGATGCCACAGATAAACGAGCGTATGGAGAATCAACATTAAAAAATCTTCAAGGTGAAATTAATTATTTACAAGGGGAAATTCCAAAAGCAAAAGAAATACAAGAAGATTATGAAAACACAGAAAAAAAGATTTCAGAGGTTGAGTCAAAATTGGAGAGTTCTCAACGGGAATATATCGCTATTCTTGGAATCTTTGCTGCAGTTGTGCTGGCGTTTACTGGAGGGATTGCATTTTCGACATCTGTGTTAAATAATGTTGCCAAAGCAAGTATTTATCGAACGGTTACTGTTTCGTTGATAATTGGACTCGTGCTGATAAATGTATTATTTGGATTGTTTTATTATATTAATTTACTTGTAAACAAAAATAAAAGGTTACTTCCGCTAATTGTATCAAATGTAGTTATTTTTATTTTATTGCTGGGAACGATAGTGGCTTGGAACTGTGGAATGGTAGAAAAGCGTGCTAAAAGGATAACTACTCAGGTTGAAAATATACATATAACGATAGATGGTGATACAATGATTATATAAAAAAAGCTAGTCAAAATCGATGATTTTGACTAGCTTTTTTTATTAGATTGTCGTAATAAAGCAGCACCATTCTTTCATATAAGTTACATCAAGAATTTCAAATCCGTTTTCAATTAAAGTTTCACGAACCTCTGCTTCTTTCGTATCAATAATGCCGGATGTAATGTAAAGACCGCCTTTTTTAAGGTGAGGTTTTACAACGCCTGTGAGCGGGATAATGACATCGGCAAGAATATTTGCTACCACGATGTCGTGGCCGGTTCCGGCTTTCACCTTCAAAAAAGCGTTGGAAATCAAATCGCCGTCGTAAAGGGTGTAGTCAGAAGACGGAATATGATTTACTGCCATATTCTCAGTAGCAACTTTTACGGCTACTTCGTCAATGTCAATTGCGGTGGCGTGCTTGGCGCCGAGTTTCAAAGCGGCAATTGAGAGAATTCCGCTGCCACATCCGACATCAAGGACGGAGTCCCCGGTTTTTACATATTTATCAAGTGCCTGAATACAAAGTTTCGTTGTTTCGTGGGAACCGGTGCCAAAAGCAATGCCAGGGTCGATTTCGATAAGAATATCGGAATCTTTTTCTTTTTTATATTCTTCCCAGGTTGGCTTGATGACGATATCGTCGGCAGCACGAAACGGTTTGAAAAATGTTTTCCAGTTATTAATCCAGTCTTTGTCTTCGGTTTCCGAAAGAGAAATGGTTCCTTTTCCGATTTCACAGAATGGCTTGATTTCCTGAAAAATATTCTGTACCTGAATCATGACTTTTTCCGGGTCACAGTTTTCCGGTTCCATGTAAAAGTGAACTTTTGCAGTCCCATCGTTATCTTCCGGATCCGGCAAAATATCGACAAACATTTTTTTCTTATCTTCTTCGCTTAATGGAAGATGGTCTTCAATTTCAATTCCTTCCACGCCGATTTCGTCAAGCATATAGCTGAGCATGTCCACGGCATCTGTATGTGTATCAAGTGTAAAACGTATCCATTTCATAGAGGGTACCCCTTTCTTGTCGTATACTGGATATTATAAAGAGAAGCAGGTGGAAAGTCAAATTTATCCTTAAAATCGTTTGTGCCAACAACACTTGACACAAACTAACCTTAAAATCTACTGGAAAATCCACTGCGAATCAACTATACTTGACATATACGAAAGCAGATTAGCAAAGTGAGGAAAAAGTTGTGCGCGAAAAATGGATTGTGGAAGCGAAAAAGGGAGATTTTAATGGGTTATCGGCGAAGTTAAAGGTTTCGCCTCTGGCGGTGCGGTGTCTTATGAACCGCGGTGTCGAAAGTGAGCAGGAGATGCGGAGTTTTTTGTATGGAACATTAGATGACTTGCATGATCCGTTTACGATGAAAGGCATGAATGAGGCGGTGCAGGAGATTGTACAAGCGAGAGAGCAGGGGCGTAAGGTGGCAATTGCTTCGGATTTTGACTGTGACGGAATTTTTTCCGCTTATATTTTGTGGAAGGGATTTCAAAGGATTGGACTGGATTCTGAAATTTTTACGCCGGACCGTGTGAAAGAAGGATACGGACTGAATCGTCGTATTGTAGATGAGGCGCTCGCAGGCGGACGGGATTTTCTTGTTACCTGCGATAATGGAATTGCGGCGAATGAGGAAGTGGATTATGCAAAGAAACTTGGTATGACGGTAATTGTTACCGACCATCATGAGGTGCAGGAGCAGATGCCGGCTGCAGATGTTGTGCTGGACCCAAAGCGGGATGATGAAACATATCCATTTCACGGGTTGTGTGGTGCCGGTGTGGCGTTTAAACTGATTTGTGCACTGTATGATGTGCAACAAGTTCCGGCGGAAGCTAAGGATGAATTGCTAGAATACGCCGGGATTGCAACGGTGGCTGATGTAATGGAACTGCAGGGGGAAAACCGGATTTTGGTAAAATATGGTTTGAAAGCACTTTCGCATACGAAAAATATAGGGCTTCGCGCATTGCTTAAAGTACAGGGATTGGACGATAAAGAGATTACGGCAGGACATATTGGATTTATCCTGGGACCGTGCTTTAATGCAGCAGGGCGTATAGCGACCGTAGCAGAATCCTTTTCTCTTTTGATGGAAGAGGATGAAGAAAAGGCGTTGGAGAAAGCTGAAAGATTAAAAGAAATTAATGAATCTCGCAAGCAAATGACAGAAGACGGTGCGGAAGAAGCCTATTTAAAACTGGCGGAGAAAGAGAATGAAAATAAGCTTCCAAAGGTGTTGATAGTATTATTGCCGGATACGCATGAGAGTCTTGTTGGTATTATTGCCGGACGGGTGAAGGAGCGTTACAACCGCCCAACGATTGTTTTTACGGAAACGGAAGACGGTCTTGTGAAAGGCTCCGGGCGTTCGATTGAGGCGTATGACATGTTTCATGAATTGTTGGCGTGCAAAGATTTAATGGAGCGGTTTGGTGGTCACAAAATGGCGGCAGGCATGACACTTCACAGGAAGGATTTGCCGGAGTTAGAAAAGCGGTTAAATGAAAATTGTGTGCTGACAGAAGAGGATTTTCGCCCGGTCGTAAGAATTGACGCACCGATGCCGATTGGCTACATAACAGAAACATTGTTAGGTGAAATTGAACAAATGGAGCCGTTTGGCGTGGGAAATCCAAGGCCGATTTTTGCAGAACAGCATTTTCGTATTTTGTCGGGGCGCAAATTTGGCGTTGAGGGGACAGTGTTAAAGCTGCAGGTGCAAAACGATGTCGGCAATCGCATCGGAGCGGTCTGTTTCCGGCGGACCGAGGAGTTTGAGCAGTTTGTCATTGCGGAGTGGGGAGAAGCTGAGTTAAAGCGGATGTACGAGGGGCGCGAAAATCTGTTAGACATTGCATTTACCTATTATCCGTCGGTGAATGAATATAATGGACGCCGTGAGTTACAGATACAAATTGCCGGTTGGTGCCGGATTCCACGATAGGAGGATAGAATATGATTGAGATTAGTTTATGTATGATTGTGAAAAATGAGGAGAAAATTCTCACACGCTGTTTAGATAGTGTGGCGGATTTGGTGGATGAAATTGTGATTGTTGACACCGGCTCCACGGATGCAACAAAGAAAATTGCGGCAAATTATACAGATAAAATATATGATTTTACGTGGGTGGATGATTTTTCGGCAGCGCGGAATTTTGCTTTTTCTAAGGCAGAAAAAGACTATATTTACACAGCGGATGCGGATGAGGTAATTGACGAGGAAAACAGAAAACGCTTTCGTGAATTAAAGGAAGTGCTTTTGCCGGAAATTGAAATTGTGCAGATGAAGTATGGCAATCAGTTGTCTCATGGAACTGCATATAATTTTGATGAAGAATATCGTCCGAAACTTTTTAAAAGACTCCGGGAATTTACATGGATTGAACCGATTCACGAGATGGTTCGCTTAGACCCGGTTGTTTTTGATTCGGATATTGTCATCGGGCACTATCCGGAGAGCAACCACTGTAAGCGTGATTTTGCTACTTTCCGGAAACACATTCACAAAGGGCTTCGGCTGTCAAAACGGCTGCATCACATGTATGCGATGGAGTTGTATATTTCCGGGGATGATGAAGATTTTTTGGAAGCGGAAGAATTTTTTGCGGCGTCTGTCATGGACCCGGAGCGGAGTGCGGATGAGATGAAGGAAGCTGCATGCGTGGTCTGCCGTGCGGCAAGAATCCGGAAGGACGCGGGCATTATGATGAAAATGGCATTGAAAGATATGCTCACCGAAGGCTCCGCCGAAATGTGTTTTGAACTGGGCGAGTATTTCCACGAGAGAGGCGATGATTCCGAGGCGTCACTGTGGTATTACAATGCGATGCATGAGGCGCCGAGCATATTGAATATTCATACGTCGACGGATTGGCCGGAGAAACGGCTGGCGGAGATTGAAAAATAGCAGATATATCGAATAAATAAGGAGCGATTTATTATTTTATCAGTTATAACTGATAAAATTCAAAATTGTTCCTTGTTTTTTTGTTGTAAATTGGATATACTATAAGTAAGAAATTGAGAAAATGGAGGGATGTTCAGTTATGATTAAACGAGAATTGTATATGAAAAGGATTCGTCCATTTATAGGAAATGACCTGATTAAGGTTATGACGGGGGTGCGGCGTGCCGGAAAATCGGTTATGCTTGAATTGGTTCAAGAGGAATTACTGGAAGCAGGTGTTATGCAGTCGCAGTTTATTTGCATTAATTTTGAGAATATGCAATATGCACATTTACAGACAGCACAAAATCTGCACAGTGAAATTTTAGAACGTGCGGCAGAGATAAAGGGCAAAGTGTACCTTTTCTTTGATGAGATTCAGGAAGTTTCCGACTGGGAAAAATGCATTAATTCCCTTCGGGTAAGTTTAGACTGTGATATTTATATTACGGGTTCTAATGCCAAATTGCTGTCAGGCGAACTGGCGACATATCTTGGCGGGCGGTATGTTGAGTTTGTCATTTATCCGTTTTCTTTTGCGGAGTTTCTTGAATTGTACCGTCAAAAGATGCCGGATGAAACAGAGACTTTGGCATTTCAGAAATATCTGCTTTTGGGAGGAATGCCGTATTTGGCGAATCTTTCTTATGAGGAAGAACCTTCCAGACAGTATCTGACAGATGTTTTTAATTCTGTTCAACTGAAAGATATCGTGAGGCGTAATAAAATTCGTGATATTGATTTGCTGGAGCGTATTGTTGCCTATGTGATGGCGAATATCGGAACTACATTTTCAGCGTCATCGGTTGCTAAATTTTTTAAGAGTGAGCGCCGGGTAGTGGCAGCAGAGACAATATTAAATTATATCAAATATTGTTGTGATTCGTATTTATTTTATCAGGTGAAACGTCAGGACTTGCAGGGCAAACAGATTCTTGCATCAAATGAAAAATATTATTTGGTGGACCACGGATTAAGAGAAGCTGCTTATGGTGGAAATATGAGGGACATTAACCTTGTGCTTGAAAATATTGTGTATATGGAAATGCTTCGTCGTGGTTATACGGTCACGGTGGGAAAATACGGAAACCGGGAAATTGATTTTGTGGGAGACAAACGCGGTGACAAATTATATGTTCAGGTGACGTATCTGTTAGCGGCAGAGGAAACGATTACAAGAGAATTTGGTGTTTTTGATTCCATACGAGATAATTATCCGAAATATGTGGTTTCTATGGATGAATTTGATTTTGGGCGCAATGGAATTAAGCATAAGAATATCCGTGATTTTTTATTGATGGAAAAATGGGATTAATTTTGCGAAAGAAGTTGAAGTGCGGCGTGTTTTCATGTATAATATTAACGCATGTGCTTTTTGATGCAAATAATCGGTGCCGCGAAGGCGGGACATTAAGGAGGAATGGCTATGGTAACAGCCGTTGTAGGAGCAAACTGGGGAGACGAAGGAAAAGGAAAGATTACGGATATGCTCGGTGAAGAGTCCGATATTATCGTACGCTTTCAAGGAGGCAGTAATGCAGGTCATACTATTGTAAATGATTATGGTAAATTTGCCCTTCATATTCTGCCGTCCGGCGTTTTTTATAACCATACGACAAGTGTTATCGGAAATGGTGTTGCGCTGAATATTCCGGATTTATTTAAGGAAATTCAGGGAATTGTTGATCGTGGTGTACCGATGCCGAAGATTAAAGTTTCGGACCGCGCCCAGATTGTGATGCCATATCATATTTTGTTTGACCAGTATGAGGAAGAGCGTCTGGCTGGAAAATCATTTGGTTCGACAAAATCCGGTATTGCGCCATTCTATTCTGATAAATATGCAAAAGTCGGAATTCAGGTTTCCGAGCTTTTTGATGAAGAACTTCTCCGTGAGAAGTTAGAGCGCATTTGTGTTCAGAAAAATGTTATTTTGGAACATTTGTATCACAAACCGACATTGAATGTTGACGAGTTGATGGATACGCTGCGCGAGTACCGCAAGATGGTTGAGCCATATGTATGTGATGTGTCTGCGTTCCTTTATGAGGCAAGAGAGCAGGGTAAGAGAATTTTGTTAGAAGGACAGCTTGGTTCCCTGAAAGACCCTGACCATGGTATTTACCCGATGGTTACATCTTCTTCTACACTCGCAGGCTATGGTGCAGTGGGAGCAGGACTTCCACCATATGAGATTAAGAGAATTGTTACGGTTGTTAAGGCGTATTCAAGTGCTGTTGGAGCCGGTGAATTTGTTAGTGAAATTTTTGGAGAAGAGGCAGATGAATTAAGACGCCGCGGTGGTGATGGCGGTGAGTATGGTGCTACGACAGGCCGCCCAAGACGTATGGGGTGGTTTGATGCGGTAGCAAGCCGTTACGGATGCCGGATTCAGGGTGCGACAGAAGTTGCACTTACCGTGCTTGACGTACTTGGTTATCTGGATGAACTTCCGGTATGTGTTGGCTATGAAATCGATGGCAAAGTAACAAAAGATTTCCCAACAACAGCTTCTTTGAAAAAGGCAAAACCGGTATATGAAGTGCTTCCGGGCTGGAAGACAGATATCCGCGGCATTACGGAATACGATAAACTTCCGGAAAACTGCCGTAAGTACATCGAGTTTATTGAAAAGGAATTAGGTGTTCCGGTTAAATTGGTTTCCAATGGACCGGGAAGACATGAGATTATTCATCGATAAAAATTTGCTCCAATTTTTTGGTTCCACAAATTAGAAGAAACTCTTTGCGTCTCGTGGTTCTACGTTCCACTCCGGTCCGCGCAGGTCAGAGGTTCCCCGAACCTCTTGCGCCGCTTTCGCTAGTTGAGTACGTAGCGGTATGGGCACTGAAAACACCAGTGCCACATACCGACGTACTCAAAACCCACGAGTCACAAAGGGTTTCTTCTGATTTACGGGAAAACTAAAAGATTACAAGCAAATGCATGAAACGGTGGTTACTTGGATTTTTTGCATCTGGGAGGAAAAGAAAAAGATTGTATCACGGGTGCTTGACTTTTTTGGCTCAAACATTACGTTTTTATTCCTATGTGGTGAGTGTGCTACAAATACGAAAATATCAGATAGACGTCTTTTGTCTATCGATATTTTCGTATTTGTTAAGCGGGAGCGGCACACGAAGCGCATAGGAATAAAAACGTAATGTAGAACCTAAAATAGCCTCAAGCCAACCGTTAATACAATCTTTTTATAATCCCAGCAAAACATCAAGCAACGCATCATTCTGCTCCGGCATCATAAAGCAGAGTCTGATATATTTATTATTCAGAAACGGAAATGTAGAGCAGTCCCGTATCATCAGGTTTTTGCGTATGCAGGCGTCAAATGCGTCCTCCGAAGTAAATTTATCGGTCGTAATTTTTACGAGTACAAAATTAGCGTGTGCATGATAAACCTTAAAGTTCGGACTCTTATCAAGGCGTGCACAGATTCGTGCTCGTTCCGAAGAGATTAACTCTCTCGTTTTTTTGATATAATCCTCATCCTGAAACATTATTTCTCCGGCGATTGCAGCCAATGAGTTAATCGTCCAAGGATTCTTTTTCTGATTGATTTCATTGAGCAAATCACGGTTTCCGCAAATGGCATAGCCAAGTCTGAGTCCCGGTGCTGCAAAGAATTTTGAAATACCGCGCAAAATGACAATGTTATTGTAGTATTCGGTAAGTGGAATCGCGGTTACTTCATCTGGTTCCTCGGCAAATTCCACATAAGTTTCATCGACAAGCACGGTGATCGATTTGCGTTTGCAGTAATCCAGAATTTCACGCATCTGCTGGCGTTTGATGACAGATGACGTTGGGTTGTTTGGATTACACAAAATCAGCAAATCGACATTGGCGGAAAGTTCCTCGGTGAGTGCTTTTGTGTCCAGTTCAAATTCGCTGGCTTCCGTGAGGCTGAAGTAATGGGAGCGTCCGCCACCCATTGCGACTTCCCGCTCGTATTCGGAATAGGTCGGGCCGACAATCAGTGCCTTCATCGGGTGTGTAATCTGGATAAAGAGCGAAATTAATTCTGTCGAACCATTCCCGACAACAATATTTTTATAGTTTGTGTGTACATAGTCTGCAATACATTTGCGCAGAGATGTGTATTCACGGTCCGGGTAGGTCGTGATAGCGTCAATGTGATTCGTTAAAGTTTCTTTTAAACGAAACGAAACACCAAGTGGATTTACATTCGCAGAAAAACTTATAATGTCTTCTTTTTTTATTCCATAGACGGCCTCGATTTTCTCTAAATCGCTTCCGTGAAAATGTTCTTTTGGTTTTAGTGCCATTTGAGTCACTCCTCTCTTTCGTCCTCTCCTTATTATAGACATACTGCATGAACTTAGCAATACAAAAATAGATTGATTCTTACTATTCACAGAATGCATAAAAAATGGTATACTATAGAATTGAGGTTAGGAGGTTATCAATGAGAGAAAAGATTTTGTCATTGGCAAAAGGAAATTTCATATATGAAACGCCAAAACTTTGTTTATCAATTGAGAAATTGGTGTTTGAGGTAACAGCGGGAACACATGGGACGGCAAGCTTTCTTTTGGAAAATTCTTTCGGCACAAGAGTGAAAGGATTTGGCACTGTCGAGGAGATGTGCATTGATTTCCTGCCTTTTTTTGATGGGACAAAGAATGAACTGACGGTTGATGTGGATGCCGGCGAATTAAATCCGGGGGAAAAACTAAAGGGAAATCTAGATTTAATTACTGACTGCGGCGAAGAAAAGTTGCCGTATGAGATTACAATTGTGTCTCCTGTGCTTCGAGATGAAGAAGGAGAGATTCGGGATTATCCGACCTTAAAGAAGCGGATCGAGAAAAATCCGGAACATGGCGTTGATTTATTTTTGGCACCGGAGTTCCGGGATGCCTTTTTATATCGGGATGAGAGCGGGCGCATTTTATACGACTGTCTGTTAAAGAAAAATACAAAACTTCAAAGTCTGGAAGAATTTCTGGTGGCGATGAAGAAAAAGAAAGCCATCCGCTTTGAAACAGAGCATCCATCCGGCAGAGAACTGGTATATGAATTAGATGGAACAGACAAAGCCGATGCAATTTCGATTCGTGTGAATACATGGGGACATGCGGGGATTCATGTCCGCACAACGGCAGATTTTATTGAAGTGCAGACGCATGTTCTGTGGACGGATGAATTTGTGGATGGACGAGACGTTTTGGAATTTACGATTTGTGCAGATAAAGTACCGGCCGGCAGACGCCACGGTGATTTGATTTTGCAGACGCCGTATGAGAAAAAAGTAATACATATTACAGCGCACAACCGAATTGGCGAAAAAGAGCGAAAGATTCAAAGAGCCAGAAAAAAAGCGATTGCCATGGCAATTCGTATGTTTTTATCATATCAGGAGAAGCGGGTTACGAGAGAGGCATTCGGAAAGTTCCTTAAAAAGAATCGTGAAATTCTCGAAAAAATCAGTGGCACATATGAGCAGGCGGTGCGCGGATATATTGCCGTGATTCTGCGCGAGAAGGAAAATATTCTCTCCTTTTTCCAGGAGACGGAAAATTTAAAAATGCCGCCGCTAGGGGAATCACTGGAAGAGGTAGAAAATTATATCTTGATTCAATTTATTAAGATTATGGATTCTGAGCGCAAAGAGGACCGCATCGGACTGGCGAATCTGATTTCTTCGTATGCGGAAAACGGATATCAGAGTGATTTACTGACTTACCTTTTAACGCAGGTGGACGAGCGTTACCGCTTTGGGCATTTGTTAGAGAAAGATTTGCGCGCGCAGTTGGAGAGTGGCAGCAACAGCCCGCTTTTATATTCGGCGATGATGCTTGCTTACCGCGAGGATGCCACCCTGATTTCCAGTCTGGATGACGTGACAATTAACGCAGTAAACTATGGGTTAAAACGTGATTTAACTACGAAAGAAGTATCTCTTGCCGTTAGTTTTCTTGGAGAACGCCTGCCACACTTTGATGCCAGAGTGTTTTCCATTTTACAAAAACTGTATGAGTTCTTTGTCATGACCGATACGCTCCATGGCATCTGTGGAATGCTCATCCGAAATGAAATCCGCGATGCAAAATATTTCTCGTGGTTTGAAAAAGGTGTCAACAAGCATTTGCGGCTGACGGATTTGTATGAATATTATATGTATACGATAGATACGGAGAAAGTTCGGACGCTTCCGGATGCGGTCTTATCGTATTTTCAATATGAGAACCATTTGAATGACAGATGCAAAGCGTTTCTGTATGCTTATCTGGTAAAACATGCCGGTGAGAGACCGGAAGTTTTAGAGGCTTATGGCGAGCAGATTCATAAATTTGTAGAGAGAAATCTTATGCACCACCGGATTACAGAGGATTTGGCGCTGCTCTATGAAGCGTGTGTAACAGAAGAAACGCTGACAAAGGAAATGGCGGATGACCTTTCTGAAGTGATGTTTTCACATCGGATTACCTGCGGCAATGACCGGATGGACGGTGTGGCGGTTGTGCACCGTGAGACGAAGGATCAGACCTATTATTCCTTTGAAAATGGACAAGCGGTAGTTTCGCTTTATACTCCGAACACACAGCTGTTTTTCGTGGATGAGAGAGGGCTTTATTATTCGGGTACGGTTGATTACCGGATGGAAAAAATGCTTTCGATGGAAAAGTTAGCGCCGGTGTGCTATGAACTGGGTGCAAGAAATCCGAAGTTGATTACGCACTTGGCATATAAGGCAGAGCGTTCTGCAAAAATGACGGATATGCAGGCGCTGGTGTTACAGGATGCACTGCAAATGGATTGTTTACGGCGGAAAATGCGGGAGAAAATTTTGCTTTGTTTATATGATTATTATCACCGCGAGGGCATGGCAGAGCCATTGGTTTCGCTGATTGAGCAGTTTAATCCGATTACACTTAAGAGGGAACGGATTGCGGATGTGGCGGCGGACTGCATTGCACAAGGAAAATACGAAAAAGCACAGGTTATGCTGCTGCGCTATGGTGTGCCGGAATGTGATAAGAATGCATTTTCCACGCTCGTAGAGGCGCTTGTGAAGGAACATAAGGACGAGTCAGAGCCAATGCTCGTGAAATGGGCGCTTTACTTGTATCATCAGGGCTGTGCCGGAAAGGATGCAATGAAATATCTGCGCCGCTATTATACCGGAGATTTAATTACTTTTACTTCTCTTTACGAAAAGTGCCGGAAAATGCCGGAAGTCGGGGCGGATGAAGATATTACGGAGCGTCTTTTGGCACAGGTTTTGTTTGTTGGTGCCAGTCAGGAGCCGTATGAGCCGATTTATCTTGAATATATGGAATCGGGTGAAAACCGGATGTTAGTGAAGGCGTTTTTGTCGCAGCTCGCTTATGATTATGTCGTGGAGCGGCAGGAGTTGTCGGAACCAATGTTTGTTAAAATTGAAAAAGAAGCGATGTATGAAAAAGATGCGGTTATGGTTTTGGCTGCTTTGCGCCATTACCGGTTAGAGGAGCATTTTGCCAGCAAGCAAAAAGAATTTGTGGAAATGAATCTGGAAAAATTTGCGAGCGAGGGAACTGTTTTCGCCTTTATGAAAGATTATATTGGCAAGGTGAATGTTCCGTTTGAAATTGAAAATACCGTGATTATCCAGTATTATAGCGGCGCACCGGGAGAAATTCTCCTTTGTGAGACAGACCGTGACGGCAAAGTGAAAAAAACAATGCCGATGCGGCAGGTTTTTTCGGGTGTTTATGTGTATGAAATGCTGTTGTTTGACGGCGAAGAAAAATATTGTTACATTGAGGAGCAGACAACGGGAGAGAGAACGGAAGTGATGTGCGCCCGCCGCACAGAGCAGGCGAAAGGCGCGCTGGGATTTTTCCATATGCTTAACGATATGATTGCAGCAAAGAATACAGGTGATATGGAGTTGTATGGCAGTCTGCGCAGACGTTATGAAAAAGACCGCTTTGCGGCTAAGAAATTATTTACGCTTCAGTAAAGAAAAGGGAAGGAAAACGGAGAGAGCACATGACTGAACGAACACTGCTGCTTGGGTTTGACCTGGGCGAAGAAAAATCACAGATGGCTGTCTATGACAGAGAAAAGAATATACCGGTGCTTATCGGACAAACGGAAGAAAATCCGGAAGGGCTGATTCCGACCGAGATTGCACTTTCGGGCGAAAAGCCTTTGCGGGATTTTCTTGTGCGGATTCGCAGACAGGAAGATGTGGTTGTTGACGGCAAAATTTCAAAACCTCTGAATATGCTGTCTTACTTTTTTCGGAAAACACTTTCCCTTACGAGAAAAGATTATCCTGGCGAAACGATTAAGCAGCTCGTTGTTACGGTAAAGGATGCGGATAGAGAATATATGGAACTCATTTATGCGGCACTTGAACAACTCGGAATTGGCAGGGAGCGTGCGATGGTGATTAGCCACAAGCAGGCATTTCCGTATTATGTGCTAAACCAAAAGAAAGAACTGTGGATGAATGATGTCGGCTTATTTGATTATGAGGGAAATACGTTGACATATTATCAGATGCAGGTAGATAGAAGCAAAAGTCCGATTTTGGTTGGTGTTTCCGAACGCGATTATTCGGGGGCGGTTTCTCTACCGGAGGAAAATAAAGAGCACAAGGCGGCCGTTTTTGAAAATGTTGTGTATGGTGCGATTCACAAAAAACTTTTGTCAACGCTTTACATGGCCGGAGAGGGCTTCGAAGGCGGATGGGCAGATTCGCTGTTCCGTAAATTGTGTGTGGGCAGAAGGCTTTTCAAAGGAAGAAATCTGTATGTGAGCGGTGCCTGTCTGATGGCGCGTGAGATGGCAGAAGAAAAGCGGTTAGGAGATTATCTTCTGTTAGATGAGCAGATGGTGACTTCGCAGGTTGCGGTGAACTTATATGCGGAGGCTAAGCAGCAGAAGGTAGTTCTTGTAGAGGCAGGAGTTCCCTGGTATTTAGTCGATGAAGAATTGGAACTGATTCCTTCGGGTGAGACCGAGCTTGCTTTGCAGACAAAAAATGTATTAACCCAAAAAGAAAAGCAGTTTATGATAGAACTTGACCCACTTACCGGACGGCTTGACAGGCGCTGCCGGCTGGTGTTACGCATTCGTTTTGAGTCACCGAGCCAATGCATTGTGACAATAAAGGATGAAGGATTCGGAGAGCTGTTTCCAACGTCAAACCGGATTTGGGAAAAACAGGTAGAACTGTAAAAGAGAAAGGAGAGGAAAAAATGATTCTTGCCAAAGGGAAAATAGCCAAAAAGCCATATGAATTATCGTATTTAGGGCAAAATATTTATTCCATCGAAGAATTGTGCTATGTCATTTACCACAATATTTACGGCATAAACGAGGAATTTTTTCAGATCTCTCTGGCAAAATGGATGAAGGAAGAACTGGGATTAAAAGAGTTAGCAGAGAAATTAGAGGCAATGATTGTGGGAGAGCATGGGCTGAAAGATTTGGTTGTTACGACACTTTGCGGCTGTGATTACTACAACGAAGAAGAAATCCGCGGGATTGTTAAGGTATTAGATGAGATTGACCATTTGCCGTCTTATCAGAAAAAGAAGATTAAGGCGGACAATTATGTGCGCACCGGACATTACGGAAAGGCAGTGATGGCTTACCGGAAACTTTTGCAGGGACCGGATGCGATTTCGTTTACACCGGAAGAGTATGGAGATATTTTACATAATGAGGGAATTGCTCATTTTTACACGTCTTCGTTTTTGGAGGCGGGGGAGGATTTCCGCGAAGCCTATATCCGGAACAATAAAAGAGAATCGCTGCAGCATTATTTGTGGATTTTGCTGATGGAAGAAAAAGATAAAACGTTTGAGGAGGAGAGTTTGTCGTTTGGCTTAAAACCGTCGGAAATTGAGCAGATACGGTTAAAGTATCAGGAAGTGCTTGCCGGTTTTTATGTGCCGGAAGAAACGGAATCGATGATGGATGATTACAAAGAGCAGCTGCGAAGGGCATTTGCTTACTAGGCAGGAGGTGACATGGTGAAGGAGAAAAAGGATACGAAGGAACTGTTAAATGAACTGGAACAGGAAATGGTTCGTGTTGAAAAAGAAAAAGTGGATTTGCGCAATGACAAGGAGCGCATTGCTTATTTGGAGCACCTCTGCGAGAACATTAAAGAGGCCAAAAAGCAGTGTGAAGATATTAAGTTTGAATATGGACAGGTAACATCGTATTTAAAGGACATTCAGCTTATTGACCGCGCACCAAAAGAGGAGCAGGAAAAACTTCTGGCTGCGGCAAAGCAGATTGTAGAGTTGACGAAAGAGCGCAAAAAGAGCCAGAAGCAGGAATACAAATTTACGGAAGCCCAGCGCCGTGCCATGGATAATTATGAGGACGTGGTGGAAGATGATATTAAAAAATTAACGGAATACGAAGAATACCAGATGAAAATCAAACAGGATTTGCGTCAGCTTTCCGGTGAGAAAAATCTTTTGCTTGCGGATAAACAGGATATCATTCACAGGCAGGGGATGTTAAAGGTACTTGGAAAATGCCTGACAGCACTTTTGATTGCAACCTTTGCAATGCTTGCGGTTTTGATGGCATGCTTTAAGGTGAATATTAATGTTGCGTTTGTCGTGACGGTTTTTGTGACGTTTGTATTTGCGGCTATTATTTTGAATGAAGCCAGAAAAAACCGGATTGATATGGTGATTACGGAGAAGAAAGGCAACCGTGCCATTTTTCTTTTGAACCGTGTCAAAATTAAATATGTAAATAATGTCCGCACACTGGATTATATGTATCATAAATATCAGGTGCGCAACGCGGCTGAGCTTTCTTTTGTCCGCACGCAGTATGTCCGTGCCAAGAGAGAATGGGAAAGACAGCGTGAGAGCAGTATCCGGATTCATGAGGCGAATCAGGTGGTTTTGCAGGAACTTCGCAAGTTGGAGGTTAAGGACTGTGATATCTGGTTAGGTCAGGTGGAAGCGTTAGTCGAGCCAAAGGAAATGGTTGAGGTAAGGCATGATTTGAATGTGCGCAGACAGAAACTGCGTGAACAGATGGATTATAACACCGGCATTATGGAACAGTGTCTGGATGAAATTGATAAAATCCGGAGTAAGAAACCGGAGTATGCAGTTGAAGTGGAACGAATTTTAGGAGGAATGTAACATGAAACCGGATATTGATTATACGTTGTATTTATGCACCGACCGAAATATTATGACAACGGAGACCATCGAGGAATCAGTGGAACTGGCAATTAAGGGCGGCGTGAGTGTTGTCCAGCTGAGGGAAAAGGAGTGTTCTTCGAGAGAATTTTATGAGATGGCAAAGGCCGTAAAGACGATTACCGATGCGTATGAAGTGCCGCTTTTGATTAATGACCGCATAGATATTGCTTTGGCAGTAGGTGCGGATGGCGTTCATTTGGGACAAAGTGATTTGCCGCTTGATGCAGCCAGAAATCTCTTAGGTGCTGATAAAATTGTAGGGGCGACAGCCAATACCGTGGAACTTGCGCAAAAAGCATGGCGTGAAGGTGCCGATTATCTTGGCGTTGGGGATGTGTTTGGCACGACCACAAAAGCGGATACCCGTCATATTACATTAGAAGAATTAAAAGAAATTAAAGAGTCCGTACCAATACCAATTGTTGCCATTGGCGGGGTAAATGAAGATAATATTGCTCTTTTGCGTGAAACCGGTGTGGACGGTGCAGCCGTTATCTCTGCCATTGTCGGACAAAAAGATATTACGGCCGCAGCAGAAGAACTTATTTCAAATTTTCGAGGAGCATAACCGGCACCCGTAAATTTCCTTCGCCGGTTCCGATGTCCAAATCCGGTTTGTTTGCACCATGGTAATCGGTGCCGCCGGTGATGAAAAGACCATAGTCGTTTGCCAATTTCCGCACAAAAGCTTCGTCGTTTCCGCGGTTTCTCGAATACATTGCCTCGATTCCGCGAAGACCGTAGCCGCATAACTCATCCAGTAAATGATGAAGTTCGGTCACGGACATTTTATATAACAGGGGATGAGCAAGAACCGGAAGTCCTCCTGCATTTTTAATTAATTCAATTCCCTTTTTGGGTGTCAGATAGTGCCGTTTTACAAAATAAGGACCATCGGCTGCAAGAATCTTTTTAAATGCCGAATCAATGCTTGGAATTGCTCCTTTTTCCAATAAAAAGCGGGCAAAATGTGCACGGGTAAGTATTGTGTCTCCAAATCGCTCGATTAAGGAATCATAATCAATCGGATACCCGGCTTTTTGCAGATTTTCGCACATTTTCTTATTGCGGTCGTCACGCTCTTTTGCGACAGCTTCTAATGTATCAAGAAGTTCTTTTTGTTTCCAGTCAATATTGTAGCCAAGAATATGAATTTCTTTGGAACGTGTCGGTGTAATCTGATACTCACAAGATAATTCGACGCCCGGGATAACCTGCAGATGCTTATCTTTTGCAGCCGCCAATGCCCGTTCAACGCCGCCAACTGTATCGTGGTCGGTTAAGGCAAAAGCAACCAGTCCCTGCGCAGATGCTTTGTCTACCAGTTCCTCCGGAGTGCAGGTGCCGTCTGAAAAAAGTGAGTGAACATGTAAATCAATATATTTCATAATTGCCTCCTGATGTAGTGTTCATGTATGTTTTGAAAGACAGCCCTTTCCTGCGTGGACGCATAAGGAACGCCTTTCAAGACATACATGGATGTCAACAAATTGCTTCGCAGCAAGCTGCTCCCGCAATTTGGTCAAACATTCGGAATCCGCAGATTTGCACAGCAAATCGCTCCTTCCTCATGTTCGGGCGGGTTTCAAAGTCCAGTGTACCACAGTTCTATTTTTTTGAAAAGTATCATATTGTAAGAAAAGAGAGTACACGGTAATGCCGGCGGGGGTTCGCCGGGAACGGAGGGGTTATGAAAAAATCGAGTGTGTTGACATTGACAAAAGGTGTTGTTTTTTCCTATCTGATATCTGGTATCTGCCTGCTGATTCTGGCATTTTTATTGTTTCAGTTTGAACTGCCGGAAGGCGTGCTGCGGGGTGGCATTATTTTCTCGTATGTGTTTTCCTGTTTCCTTGGCGGCATGGTAGTGAGCGGAAAGCAGGAAGGAAAAAAATATTTGTGGGGGCTCTTAGCAGGAATCTTGTACTATGTCATTTTAGTTGCCGTTTCCATGATACTGAACCGGGAAGCATTCACAAGAATCCCGGGCGTTTTTCCTGCATTATTTCTCTGCGCATTCGGTGGCATGTTAGGAGGCATGACACAGGCGGGAAGAAAGTAAATCTTGCAGAACTAAAGTGTTGCTTGGTCTCAATGCAACGTAAATCGGCTTGATAATGGAAAAAGAGTTGTCTGCGAAGCTTTTCATGTTACTTGAACAAATCCAGAGCAAGCAGAGCGGGATAATTGTTGTTAATCTTTTTAAGATTTTAGTAATTTAACAAAAAGTTTTACGAAGAGTGGGTTTTGAGTACGTCAGTAGGGGCACTGGTAGTTTCAGTGCTCCTACTGTTACGCACTCAACGAGCGGAAGCGCCCACGAAGCGTAAAACCTTTTGCTAAATTACGGAAAATTAAAAAAATCACCCTACAATTATCTTGCACAACACAAAAACCTATGCTACAATAAGAGTTACGAAAACGAAACGATGGATTTAAATGGAGGCAATCATGAAAAGAATTAAAACTTTGACAACAAAGAATTTAAAAGAAACATTGAAAAAAGGTGGATGCGGAGAATGTCAGACATCCTGCCAGTCAGCTTGTAAAACATCCTGTACAGTAGGAAACCAGAGCTGCGAAAACAAATAAGCAAGGAAACTGTTTGAATAAACGGTGATTATGAGCAATGGAGGGCTGATCGAAGGAGACTTCGGTCTAGTCCTCATTGCACGTTATAGCGTCACCGTTATAGAATGAGAGGTCAAGGATGATACATCAGTATAAGAATAATGGATATAATATTGTGTTAGATGTAAACAGCGGTTCCATTCATGTTGTGGATGACGTTGTTTATGACGTGCTTTCTCTGATGGATGAAGAAAATGCAGATCGCTATGGAGAAGCCGAATTTTCACGTATTGCCGACGTTATTTTGAAGAATGATTATAAAGAAGAAGTTACGAAAGAGGATTTAAAAGACGTCTTTTCCGACTTACAGGAATTAGAAGAGAACGGAACACTTTTCACAAAAGATGTCTACAAAGAAGGCGTGATTGATTTCAAAAAGAGACAGACGGTAGTAAAAGCACTCTGCCTGCATATTGCCCATGACTGCAACTTGGCATGCCGTTACTGTTTTGCCGGTGAAGGAGAATATCAGGGCGACCGCTCTCTTATGAGTTATGAAGTAGGAAAAAAAGCATTGGACTTTTTGGTAGCCAATTCCGGAAGCAGAAGAAATCTTGAAGTGGATTTCTTTGGCGGAGAGCCGCTTCTTAACTTTGATGTTGTAAAAAAATTAGTAGCTTACGGCAGAGAAATTGAAAAAGAAAAAGACAAGCATTTCCGTTTCACCTTAACGACAAACGGTGTTTTGTTAAACGATGACATCATTGAATTTGCAAATCAGGAAATGGACAACATCGTCTTAAGTATTGATGGACGTAAAGAAGTGCATAACCACATGCGTCCGTTCAAAAACGGAACCGGAAGTTATGACTTTATTATTGATAAATTCAAAAAAGTAGCAGAATCGAGAAACCAGCAGAAATACTATGTGCGTGGAACATTTACCCATAATAATCTGGATTTTGTTGAAGATGTGCTGCATTTGGCAGATGAAGGCTTTGAACAGATTTCGGTTGAGCCGGTTGTAGCAGACCCGAATGAACCGTATGCCATTCAGCCGGAAGACATTCCTCAAATCTGTGAGGGCTATGACATTCTTGCAAAAGAGATGCTTGCCCGCAAAAAGCAGGGAAAAGGATTTAATTTCTTCCATTACATGATTGACTTAAGCGGCGGTCCATGTGTTTACAAACGTTTGTCCGGATGTGGTTCCGGAACAGAATATTTAGCGGTTACACCGTGGGGCGATTTGTATCCTTGTCATCAGTTCGTGGGTGAAGAACAATTTTGCTTGGGAAATGTAGATGACGGTGTTGTAAATACGGATATGCGCGATACATTTAAATTGTGTAATGTATATGCAAAAGAGGAGTGTAGGAACTGCTTTGCCAAATTCTATTGCAGCGGCGGCTGTGCAGCAAATGCTTACCACTGCCACGGTGACATTAACAAACCGTATGAAACCGGCTGTGAATTGCAGCGCAAACGTGTGGAATGTGCGATTATGCTCAAGGCAGCAGAAGCCTATGATGAGGAAAATTAGGGCAGCATAACCTTCGTCGTTTCAAAAAGATGGAAATTTTGCAAAAAAAACTTTGAAATATTTGGAAATACGTTTATAATATGTATAGATAATGGGAATGCTATACAGGTATACAGGAGATAGTGAAAGGAGATTAGTAAAGTGGCTTTTGATATTGGAATTGATTTGGGTACCGCCAGCATATTGGTATATGTAAAAGGAAAAGGCGTTGTATTAAAAGAGCCTAGTGTTGTTGCTTTTGACCGTGACACAAACCGGATTAAAGCAATTGGAGAAGAGGCGCGTCTGATGTTAGGACGTACGCCGGGAAACATTGTAGCAGTTCGTCCTCTTCGTCAGGGTGTTATTTCTGATTACACCGTAACGGAGAAGATGTTAAAATATTTCATTCAGAAAGCGGTTGGTAAACAGAGATTTCGTAAACCGCTTATTAGTATCTGTGTGCCAAGCCAGGTAACAGAGGTTGAGAGAAAAGCTGTAGAAGATGCTGCTTTTCAGGCAGGTGCACGCGATGTAAAGATCATTGAGGAGCCGATTGCAGCTGCAATTGGAGCCGGTATTGATATTGCTCGTCCTTGTGGAAATATGATTGTAGATATCGGTGGTGGTACATCGGATATTGCGGTAATCAGTTTGGGAGGTACTGTTGTCAGTGCTTCGATTAAGATTGCCGGAGATGATTTCGATGATGCGATTGTCCGTTATATGAGAAAGAAACACAACCTGCTGATTGGTGAGAGAACCGCTGAGGATATAAAGATTCGCATTGGTTCTGCTTATCCACGGCCGGAAAGTGTGACAGTAGATGTCCGCGGACGTAACTTGGTGACCGGTCTGCCAAAGACCATTACCGTTACTTCTGAGGAAACAGAAGAAGCATTAAAAGATACAACTTCACAGATTGTAGAAGCAGTACATAGTGTACTGGAAAAAACACCGCCGGAATTGGCAGCCGATATCGCAGACCGCGGAATCGTACTCACTGGTGGCGGAAGTTTGTTGTATGGATTAGAGGAATTGATTGAATCCAAAACAGGAATTACAACGATGACGGCAGAAGATCCGATGACAGCAGTTGCAATTGGTACCGGTCGTTATGTGGAATTTTTAAGTGGAGAAGTGACTATAGGGGATGCTAATTAAGGTTTCCGGTTACAGGTCACAAAAAGAACAGGAGGTATGATATGTTCCGAGGTCTTTATACAGCGTGGACCGGTATGGCAAATGAACAGAAAAGACTGGATGTTATTTCCAATAATATGGCGAACTCAAATACGGTTGGCTATAAAGATGAAAAAGTTGCCAGTCAGGCATTTGACCAGGTGCTTGGAATTAAGATTCGAGACGGCTCACAGGCATATCACAATGAGTGTATTGGAAGTTTAAGCCTTGGCGTAAAAATCGGAGAAACTTATACCGATTATTCGCAGGGTTCGGTCAGACAGACCGGTGGTACATATGATTTGGCATTGAGTGGCAGTGGATTCTTTGCAGTGAGTGTAACGGACAAGGCAGGAGAGGTTCATACGCGTTACACAAGAGACGGAAGGTTTCATCTGACGAAAGACGGCCTGCTGGTAGATGCTGATGGAAATGCCGTCCAGGGACAAAATGGAAATATTACCATCGACCCTTCGTCGAAAAACGTATCAATTTCGGCGACCGGACAGATTATGGCAGACGGCGAACTTGTAGATACTCTTAATATTGTTGATTTTGAGGACTACGATTATTTGAAAAAATACGGAGATACTATGTATGAACCAGTGGACGGAGCCACGACCAAAGATGCAGAAGGAGAAATTTTGCAAGGTTATACCGAACAGTCAAATGTTAATGTTGTGCGCGAAATGGTCGATATGATTACTATAACCCGTGCTTATGAAGCAAGTCAGAAAGTGATTCACTCATACGATTCGATGTTAGACAAATCGGTTAATCAGGTAGGAGCACTTAAGTAATAGTTTATTTGGAGGTGGCAGCTGATGATGCGTTCTTTATGGACTGCAGCCAGTGGAATGATTGGCGAGCAGAGCAATCTTGACGTGATTGCAAACAATTTATCAAATATTAATACAACCGGATACAAGACTCAGAAAGCAAATTTTAAATCACTGATTTATCAGAATTTGCAGGCAAAGTCAACGACAACGACCGGAGAACCAAAGCCGGTAGGAGCACAGGTTGGACTTGGTGTCCGTGTTGGCTCAATTTCTTCTGATTTTACACAGGGAGCCTTAAATGCTTCAAATGGCGCGTTTGATTACGCCATTCAGGGCGAGGGATTTTTCCGTGTACAGTTAGCAGACGGAAGTATTGCTTATACGAGAAATGGTCATTTTAATATGTCCATTCAGGGCGACAGCATTGCCCTGACAGACAGTGAGGGAAATCCGGTACTCGATGTAAACGGAAATGCAATTACTGTTCCGAATACATACCGTTCCAGTAAAATTGGCGTTGACCAGTTTGGTAACTTGACTTATCCGGATGCGAATAACAACCAGCGGAATATCGGAATTCAGATTGGGCTGGCATATTTTCCGAATGCCGGTGGGCTTGAGAAAACATCAAACTCGAATTATCTGCAGTCGGAAGCGTCAGGAGCACCTACGGTTTACACGGCAACAGAATTAAATTCGAAAATTGTATCCGGCTACTTGGAGAGTTCAAACGTACAGGCAGCCGATGAAATGGTAAATATGATTATTGCCCAGCGTGCTTACGAAATGAATTCAAAAGCAATCACAGCATCGGATGAGATGCTTCAGCAGGCAAATAATTTACGTTCATGATAAGTAAGGCGAGGTGAGACATATGGCAGTATCTTCAATTGGTGATACTTATTTTACAAATTATTCGACCGAGGCAAACGATGCAGTGTCGCAGAAAATGACAAGCCAGATTCAGGATGCCGAAACGGATGAAGAAATGTTAGATGCGTGCAAGCAGTTTGAATCGTATCTGGTGCAGCAGATGTTTAAATCCATGGAAGAATCTGCAAAAGTATTTTCGGATGATGACGAGGATAACAGCAATGACTACGTTAATATGTTTCAGGACAATTATTTATCTGCCATCGCTGACCAGATGGTAAACAGCGGTCAGGGACTTGGCATCGCAGACAAACTTTACGAATCAATGGTGAACAACAAAGTATAATGCGAAAATCAAAGAAAGAATAAGCCTTTGACGAAAAGAAACACAGTCAAGGGCTTTTTACATATTTAGGAGGCACTCATGGAGGAAAGAAGAGGGTATGTGTCACACATCGTCTATCGCAACGTGGAAAATGGGTACACGGTATTTGAATTGGAAAATCCCGATGAAGATGTGGAGGAAACCTGCGTCGGAAATGTTCCATTTCTAAACGAGGGAGAATATGTATGTGTGAGGGGAGAACTTGTTACGCACCCGATTTATCAGGAGCAGTTGAAGGTGATGTCCTGTGAGGTGCAGGAACCGGATGATGAACTGGCGATGCTCAGATATCTTTCGTCCGGTGCGATTGCCGGTGTGCGTGGCGGACTGGCAAAGCGGATTGTGGATAAATTCGGGGATAAAACCTTTGAAATCATAGAAAAAGAGCCGGAGCGGCTTGCGGAGGTCAAAGGAATTACGGAAAAGAAAGCACGTGCAATTTCCGAGCAGTTTGAGGAAAAAAGAGAAATGCGCGGAGCCATGCTTTTCTTACAGGAGTATGGCATTTCAAATGCGCTTGCCGTAAAAATTTATCAGACCTATGGCAGCGCACTTTATGAAATTGTCCGTGAAAATCCGTATCGGATGGCAGAAGATATCAGCGGTGTCGGATTCCGAATTGCGGATGAAATTGCAAGAAAAAGCGGCTTTGCGATGGACTCTGCACCGAGAATCCGTGCAGGTATTTTGTATGTGTTAAATGCGGGAACCAAAGAGGGCTATGTCTACATGCCGGAAAAACTGCTTTTACAGGAGGCGGTTTATCAGCTTGGTGTGTCGATGGATCAGCTGATGGATTCTTTAGAAGAATTGGTATATGATAAATCCGTGATTGTGACTGAGGAGCGGGATGTTTACCTGCCGTCCTTATATTATTCGGAAATGAACTGTGCCAGAATGTTATTTGACCTAAATGTGCCGGTGGAGCGTCCCACGAAGGCTTTGGATGAACTAATCTCGCGTGTTGAAAAAAGTCAGGAAATTGTACTCGATGACCAGCAGAAAATCGCGGTGCGAGAAGCTCTCACCAGTGGATTTTTAGTAATTACCGGTGGACCCGGTACCGGTAAAACAACGACGATTAATACATTGATTGCGTGTCTTATGGAAAAAGGGTTGTCGATTTTGCTTGCGGCCCCAACCGGACGTGCTGCTAAGCGAATGGCAGAGGCAACCGGTCAGGAGGCACAGACCATTCACCGTCTGTTAGAGTATAATGGAGCGGCGGCAGAACAGGAAAATGTGAGCGAGGAACGCTCGGATTTATTTGGCAGAAATGAGTGGAATCCGCTTGAAACCGACGTCGTAATTATTGATGAGATGTCGATGGTAGATATTTTCCTGTTCCATAATTTATTGAAAGCGATTGCTGTTGGAACCCGTCTGATTTTGGTGGGCGATGTAAACCAGCTTCCGAGTGTGGGACCGGGAAATGTGCTGCGGGATGTAATTAATTCTCACTGCTTTAATGTTGTGAGGCTGTCTCATATTTTCCGTCAGGCAGCGGAAAGTGATATTATTGTAAATGCCCACCGCATCCATCGCGGAGAAGAGATTGCGCTGGATAATCAGAGTAAAGATTTCTTTTGCTTAAAACGGGATGACAGCCATGGAGTGCTTGAAGTGATGCTCTGGCTTGTCCGAGACCGGATGCCAAAATATACGCATTGCACGCCGTTTGATGTGCAGGTCTTGACCCCGATGAAAAAGGGAGAACTGGGAGTTCACCGATGTAACGAAGTTTTGCAGCGGTATTTGAATCCGGAAGCACCGGGGAAAAATCAAATGGAACTTCACGGTGTTTTATTCCGTGAAGGTGACAAAGTCATGCAGATGAAAAACAATTACCAGATTAAATGGGAAATCCGCGGGTACAATCATATGATGATTGAAGAGGGGAGTGGCGTGTTTAATGGCGACTGCGGAATCATTACCGAAATTGATACATTCAATAAAGAGGTGACGGTGCGTTTTGATGATGAAAAATATGTCACTTATCCGCAGGGAAATCTGGATGAACTGGAACTGGCGTATGCCATTACCATACATAAGTCGCAGGGAAGCGAGTATCCGGCAGTTGTGTTGCCTATTTTATCGGGACCACGGCCGTTAATGAATCGAAACATTTTGTATACAGCGGTTACACGTGGCAAAAAGTGTGTGACGATTGTCGGAAACAAGGATACTGTGCGTGAAATGATACAAAATAAATCCGAGCAGATGCGCTATTCTTCGCTGTGCCGCCGTCTGCAGGAATTGGAGCAGGAGTCATTGGAAAAGTAGTAAAAAAAGGATGCAAAATGAGGAAAAATTTGCTATGATAGAAGAAGGGGAGGAGTGCCTTTGAATCCATTTGGATTTTTATTTCCACCGGCTTGTCCGATTTGTGGAACAGTATTGAAAAAGACAGAGAAAAAGGTTTGTTTATCCTGCCGCAGAAAATTGTCTGAAGCGCGTGTAACAGAACCTGCCTGTGCCCGGTGCGGAAAGCCGTTAGAGGAGATTGAGACGGAGTACTGCGTAGACTGCGAAAAGAAACGCCGGGGAAAGTATGACTTTCTACGTCAAGGGACAGCGTTGTGGGTTTATACGGATTCGCTCAAGGAAGCAATGGCGTCATTCAAATACGAAGGCTGTTATGAAAATGCAGCATTTTTCGCGGAAGAATTTATTCGATTCCGCAAAGAAAAACTGCTGGCATGGAAGCCGGATTTTCTGATTCCTGTTCCGCTACACAGACACAGAAGGTGGTTTCGCGGTTATAATCAGGCAGAGATTCTTGCGGAGGAAATCGGGAAGCGGTTACATCTTCCGGTAGAAACCGATGTCTTGTGCCGAAGTCTCGATACGAGTCCGCAAAAGCAGCTGGATGATAAGGCGAGATACCGGAATATGTCAAGTGCTTTCTATGTTCCGGAGAGTGCCGGTTATAAGTTAAATGGCAAGCGGGTTGTATTAATTGATGATATTTATACAACCGGTTCAACGTTAGAAGCGTGCGCCGGAGAATTAAAAAAAGCCGGTGTTAGTGAAATATATTCTGCCTGCCTTTGCATTGGTAGAGATTATTAGAGGAGGAAGGTACAATGGAAATTGTTTCTTGTAAAGAATGTGGAAAATTATTTAATTTTATACGTGGGCAGCGAGTCTGTCCGGCGTGCTCCCGTAAATTAGAGGACAAGTTTATGGAAGTAAAGAAATATGTCAGAGAGCATCCCAATGTAGATGTAAAGGAATTGTCGGAGGAAATGGATGTTTCTATCCGTCAGATTAACCGCTGGGTGCGTGAGGAGAGACTGGTATTTTCGGATGATTCACCGGTCGGACTTCCTTGCGAGAGCTGTGGCGTAACAATTAAGACCGGACGTTTCTGTGATAAATGTAAAGCAGAGTTAGCGACCGGATTCCGCCATGCGGCAGGACAGGATAAAAGACCGGCACCGCAGCCGGCACCAAGAAAAAGCGCCGCGGATAGCCGTATGCGCTTTTTAGATAACTAATTTATTAAAATTAAATACGTTCAATTCCGCTATCGGTCAGTTTGATTTTTCCTTCCTTTAACAGCCGGCCGATGGCTCGTTTGAAGGCGGCTTTGCTGATTTTGAATTCACGCTTGATAATCTCCGGAGAGGTTTTATCGTGGAATGGCAGGAAACCGCCTTCTTTTTGTAACCTCTCGTAAATAAGTTCAGCGTCTTTGCCCATTTGCACTTTTGTCTTTTCCTGTAAACTTAAGGTCAATTTTCCTTCTTCGGTAACTTCTTTGATGCGTGCCCTCACGACATCGCCGATGTGAAGTTCTCTTGTCATTTCGTTGTGTGGAATTAAAGCGGAATACTGATTGTCCACAGCAACAAATGCACCAAAAGAATCCAAAATTTCATAAATCAAACCTTCTACGTGATCCCCTTTCTGGTAAGGGCTGTCACAGGAAAGATAGTCATACACCTTCATAGTTGCACATAAACGGCTGCTTTTGTCGATGTATAAAGCGACTAACACGCGTTCACCCAAGTGAACTTTTTTTGTCTGCTCCTTAAAAGGAAGCAGCAAATCTTTGGCAAGTCCCCAGTCTAAGAAAGCACCAATGCCGGTTACGTCTTTGACTTCCAAAACCGCAGTTTCACCGAGTGAAAGATACGGTCTTTGTGTGGTAGCAATTAAGCGGTCCTCAGAATCTTTGTACAAAAACACCTCGTAAAAATCGCCTTTTTCGGTCCCTTTTTTTACCTGGTTATTCGGGAGCAGTACTTCCAAATCTTTTTCTTCAAAAGAGCGAAGCATCACACCGAATTTTGTGATTTTTGAAACATACAATCTGGCAAATTTGCCAAGAACTTTTGATTCGTTCATATTATTCTCCATTCTTTGTCGGGGTAAATTCGCTGAGGAAATAAGGATTTTCCTCTTTGTCCGTAAAGACTACATAAAATTTGCCATTTTCACTGGCTGTGCGAATGTACATGGTGTCTCCCATTTTGGCAGCCAGACGAAATTCGGCACGGAATTCGGAAACTTCAAAATCAATTGGCAGAACATTCACAGCCAGACGAATATACTGTCCGTTGTTTACATGGTGGTTTGTGTCAAGATAATTCTGGCACACATCGACTTCTTCGACAAGTGTCAAGTTTTCCGGACATTTTACCTTTCTGGAAGAATATTCCATGTCGTAAGCAGGTTCTGTCGGATAGGCGGCCTTTTCACTGTCATCAATTTTTGTTGGCTGACCGGTAGACGGGTCAAAATAAAACCATCTTGAATCGGCGTAGGCAAGAACCTCTTTTTCCGGCGTTTCCATTAAAAAATTACGACATCCGAAAATGCCTTTAAACTGATACGGCCATGTGTGTACTGTGAAACGCTCTCCCATAATCGGGCGGCGTTTGAATACAACATGCCATGCGCTCACTAACCAAGCGCGGTTTTTCTTTAATAAATCTAAGGCAGAATGTCCGACGTCCTCGCTGTGAAACAGGCAGCAGTCCTGCATTGCATTTACGGTATCGGAGACACCGAGCAGTCCGTCCTTATCAATTCTGCTGTAAGATACTCTATCATGATAGGAATACATGCGATTTCCTCCCTTCGTTCAAACAGTTTCATTATACTACCCTTACCCGAAAAAAACTAGTGAATTTTTTTTGAAAATGTGGTAATATCAGCTATGAAAACAATGAATAGAAAGGTTGTGTTTTAATATGAAGAAAATTATTTCAACAGATAAGGCACCAGCGGCAATTGGTCCTTATTCTCAGGCAGTAGAGGTAAATGGTCTTGTATTTACATCAGGTGTGATCCCGATTATTCCGGAGACCGGTGAATTGGTTGAAGGCGGTATTGAAAAACAGGCGGAGCAGGCAATCGGTAATCTGAAGGCGCTGATTGAAGCAAGTGGTGCAAAAATTGAGGACACGATTAAAACAGTTGTATTCATTAAAGATATGAATGATTTTGCCAAGGTAAATGAAATTTATTCCCGCTTTTTTACGGGAGACTGCCCGGCACGTTCCTGCGTGGAAGTGGCAAGACTGCCAAAAGATGTTCTGATTGAGATTGAGGCGATTGTTGCGAAATAAATAGTCGAATCCTGTAGAATAAATGTAAAATTAATTTTCTCGGTAAAATTGTGGTAAAAATTAGTAGAAACAATGAGTTTACAAAGGTTGACAGATGCGGACAGAGTTGTTATACTGAAACAAGTATTTAACAAATTTGTAACATTTAGAATGCCGGATGAGTTTGAGGCCGGCAGATGAGTGACAATGGAGGGAAGAAAAGTATGCAACACACAAGGCTTGTGAAATGTGCGTTGGGGGCAGGACTTGTTTTATCCTTTGGAATATTTGGCAAGTATATGGTTTCATCTTCAACTACGATGGGTTCTGAGACAGAACTTGCCGGTATGGCTTATATGTTAGACCAATACTGTACGATTCAGGTTGGTGCAACACAGTCAAATCCGGAAGCAATTGTAGCGTTTGAGGATATGCCGGGTAACACCAATAATGGGACAAGCGCAGTAAGTGGTTCTGCTGTCTCGAATGCAACACCGGAGCCGACGAAAGAAGCGACAGCGACGGCGACACCAAAACCGGAATCGGAATATGCCAATGTTGGTATTTCCATTGCGGCAGATTATGTAAATATTCGTAAGAAACCAAATACGGATGCGGAAATCGTTGGTAAATTGTACCGTGGAAGCGCAGCTACGATTGCTAAGACGGAAGGGGACTGGGTATACATTAAGTCCGGTTCGGTTTCCGGTTATATTATGAAAGATTATTTGGCAATCGGCTACAGTGCAGAAAAACTGGTAGACCAGTTTGGTACGAAGTGGGCGACCGTTACCACGGAGACGCTTCGTGTCCGCGAGAAAGAAAGTGAATCGAGTAAGATTCTTGACCTTTTGGCCGGCGATGAAAGTTATGAAGTGCTAAAACATGAATCCGGCTGGGTAAAGGTTCGTGTCGATGGCGATACAACCGGTTATGTCAGAGATGATTATGTAAAAATCTCAGTTCAGTTTGAAAAGGCTGTATCGATTGAGGAAGAACGCGAAGAAGAGAGAAGAAAAGCGGCAGCAGAGGCAGCGGCGGCAGAAAGTGAACGTCCGGCGAAGTCTTCATCGAATTCAGGAAATAGTTCGTCAAGCAGCAGTTCGTCAAGCAGCAGTTCTTCAAGCAGCTCAAGTCATAAATCGTCATCAAGCTCAGGAAAGAGTTCTTCGAATGGTGGCGGTGGAAGTCATAAATCAAGCAGTGCATCCTCCAGTAATGGCGGCGGTGGTGCAAAAGGAAGTTCCGGCGGCTCCAGTAACGGTTCCGGTGGCGCAGGTGGAAACAGCAGCTCCGGTGGATCCAGCAATGGTTCCGGTGGTGCAAGCGGTGGTTCCTCATCGTCCGATGGCGGCAGCACATTGGGAAGCGGTGACGGTTCTGCAATTGCTTCTTACGCTTTGAAATTTGTTGGAAACCCATATGTATATGGCGGTTCCAGTTTGACTCATGGTACGGACTGTTCCGGATTTACCATGTCAGTATTTAAGAAATTTGGTATCAGTTTGCCACGTACTTCCGGCGCACAGTCGGGAGTGGGTAAGAAAATCAGCCCATCCAGCGCAAGAGCCGGTGACTTGATTTTCTATGCAAGTGGTGGACATGTCAACCACGTTGCACTTTGCATCGGCGGCGGCAGGGTTGTACACGCAAGTAACCCACGTACCGGAATCAAGACAAGTAATATGTATTATCGTAAACCATATTGTGCGAGACGAGTTCTTGGTTAAATCTAAGAAGTCATACAACTCGAAAACGAACGCCTGTACGCAGACAATTGTAGTCATGTGTGCAGGCGTTATTTATCAACAATTAAAACAACGAAATTGCGATATTTGTTAGTTGTGAACAAAGTTATAAACATTGTCAACAATTTAAGTAGACTTATGTAGCATGTTTTCGACTATAAGACAAGTTAATTAATTGTATGACAACTTGATGGCACAAGGTTAAAATGTTTATCTGATTTATGGATTTTTATGTTGCCGAACAGAGGTTTTTGTTGTATAATATGATTACGAGATGAGCCAATGGACATCTTGAAACTTATGGGCAAAGGAGCTGATTAGTATGAACTTAGTAATAAGTGGAAAAAACATTGACATAACGGAAGGATTGCGTGCAGCAGTTGAGGAGAAGATTGGAAAACTCGAGCGGTATTTCAATGATTCAACAGAAGTTCATGTTACATTGAGCACAGAGAAGAATCGTCAGAAAATTGAAGTTACGGTACCGATGAAAGGAACCATTATCCGTGCAGAAGAAACAAGCACCGATATGTATGTATCGATTGATTTGGTGGAAGAAGTTATCGAACGCCAGCTTCGTAAATATAAGAACAAGCTGATTCAGAAAGAGCAGAACGTAGCACAGTTTAGCAAAGGATTTGTTGATGAGGACACATATGATGAAGAAGAAATTTCTATCATTCGTTCTAAAAAATTTGCGATGAAGCCGATGGATCCGGAAGAAGCCTGTGTACAGATGGAACTTCTCGGACACACGTTCTTCGTTTTCCGCAACTCGGAAACCGACGAAGTAAATGTTGTTTATAAGAGAAAAGACAATACATACGGTTTGATTGAGCCGGAATTCTAAATGAAAAATAATAATCACCCCCGGTGGCAAGCGGGATATTTGATTCGCAAATATAGCTTTCCCCGGGGGTGATTTTTTTTTCACAAAAAAAGGAAGAGAAGAAATAGAAAAGGTTGCATTCTCCCCCGACTAATGATAAAATACCATATTGAGACAGTAACGTCTCTTGTTAGGATGTATGGCATGTAGCAGCGAGAAAATGCTAAAAAAATAATTGGAGAGTGACAAAATGGGATTATTTAGTAAGGTTATAGGAACACATAGTGAACGTGAAGTGAAACGTGTGATTCCGATTGTTGACAAAATTGAATCACTTGAACCAGAAATGGAGAAGTTATCTGATGAAGAACTTCGTGGCAAAACGGCAGAGTTTAAGAAACGTTTAGCAGATAAAGAAACTTTGGATGACATTTTACCGGAAGCGTATGCGGTTGTACGTGAGGCTTCTAAGAGAACCATCGGACTGAGACATTTTCGTGTACAGTTGATTGGTGGTGTCATTTTACATCAGGGACGTATTACCGAGATGCGTACCGGTGAAGGTAAAACGCTCGTATCTACTCTCCCGGCTTATCTGAATGCACTCGAAGGAAAAGGTGTTCATATCGTAACAGTAAACGACTATCTGGCAAAGCGTGATGCAGAGTGGATGGGGCAGATTCATGAATTTCTTGGTCTGACAGTCGGTGTTATTTTGAACAGCATGGACAATGACGAGAGAAGAGAAGCATATAACTGTGATATTACATATGCGACAAATAACGAACTGGGATTTGATTACCTGCGTGATAACATGGTTATTTACAAAGAGCAGTTAGTACAGCGTGATTTACACTATGCCATTGTCGATGAGGTTGACTCGGTATTGATTGACGAGGCGAGAACACCACTTATTATTTCCGGTTCCAGCGGAAAATCGACAAAGATTTACGAGGCGTGTGATAACTTAGTGCGCCAGTTGAAAAAAGGTACTGAAAAAGAATTGTCCAAGATGGACATTATCATGAAAGAAGATAATAACGAAACCGGTGACTATGTTGCAAACGAAAAGGAAAAGACAGTAAATCTTACCGAGCAGGGTATCAAAAAGGTAGAGCGTTTCTTCCATTTGGAAAACTTAGCCGACCCGGAAAACTTAGAGATTCAGCACTGCGTAAACTTATCACTTCGTGCACATGCGTTGATGCATCTTGATAAGGATTATGTGGTAAAAGATGACCAGGTACTTATTGTAGATGAATTTACCGGACGTATCATGCCGGGAAGACGTTATTCGGACGGTTTACATCAGGCAATTGAAGCAAAAGAGCATGTAAAAGTGAAGAGAGAGAGTAAAACTCTTGCCACAATTACATTCCAGAACTTCTTTAATAAATATGATAAGAAATGTGGTATGACCGGTACCGCTCTCACAGAGGAAAAAGAGTTCCGTGAGATTTACGGCATGGACGTTGTTGAAGTGCCGACAAACTTGCCGGTGAAACGTATTGACCACAACGATTCCGTATATAAAACAAAACGCGAGAAATTGAATGCAATTGTTGAAGATATTGTGGCAAGTCATGAAAAAGGACAGCCGGTACTTGTTGGTACGATTACGATTGACGCTTCGGAAGAATTGTCACAGTTGTTGAAAAAACGCGGAATTCCACATAAAGTATTGAATGCGAAGTTCCATGAACTTGAGGCAGAGATTATCGCAGATGCCGGTCAGGTTGGAGCAGTTACGATTGCGACAAACATGGCTGGACGTGGTACAGATATTAAACTGGGCGAGGGCGTAACCGAACTTGGCGGTTTGAAAATTATTGGTACAGAACGTCATGAATCCCGACGAATTGATAATCAGCTGCGTGGTCGTGCCGGACGTCAGGGAGACCCTGGTGAATCGAAATTCTACATTTCGCTGGAAGATGATTTGATGCGTTTGTTCGGTTCCCAGAATCTGATGCAGATGTTTAATTCGCTTGGTATGCCGGAAGGTGAGCAGATTCAGCACAAGATGCTGAATAAAGCGATTGAGCGTGCACAGAAGAAGATTGAGAGCAACAACTACGGAATCCGTAAAAATCTGTTGGAATATGACCAGATTAATAACGAGCAGCGTGAGATTATTTATGCAGAGCGCCGCAAGGTGCTCGATGGCGATGACATGCGTGATACTATTATCAGCATGATTGATGAACTGGTTGAAAAATATGTCAATATGGTAATTGGCGATGACCAGGGACCTTCCGAGTGGAATTTGAAGGAGTTGAATGAAATTCTCATTCCGATGATTCCGGTTAAACCGGTTACCGGAGAGGGTTGCGGTTCAAAACAGGAATTGATTCAGAATTTGAAAGAAGAGGCTCTTCGTCTGTATGAGACAAAAGAAGCAGAATTTCCGGAGCCGGAGCAGATTCGTGAGATTGAGCGTGTCGTTATTTTAAAAGTAACGGATAGCCGCTGGATGGATCACATAGACGATATGGATCAGCTTCGTCAGGGAATCGGACTTCAGGCATTTGGACAGAGAGACCCGGTTGTCGAGTATCGTTTACAGGGCTATGATATGTTCAACGATATGACGGAGTCCATTCGTGAAGAGACGGTTAAGATGCTGATGCATGTCCGCATTGAGCAGAAGGTTGAGCGTGAGCAGGTTGCTGAAGTGACAGGAACCAATAAAGATGATTCGGCAAATGCACCGATTGTCCGTAAATCGGAAAAAATCAGCCGAAATGCACCGTGCCCATGTGGTTCCGGGAAAAAATACAAATATTGCTGTGGCAGATAAGCAGTGAATGACTGCGTTTGCATAAAAAAATTAAGGTGGTGATTTTGTGGTTGAATTGGATAACATCCGAATCGAACTGAGCAGTTTTGAAAAACCACTTCTGGAAGTAAGGGATTCACTTTAACTTAGCAGAGAAAAAGTTAAGGATTGAAGAACTTGAGAGAAATATGGAAGCACCTGACTTTTGGGACGATGCCGAGAAGGCAAGTGCGGATATGAAGGAATTAAAGGACTTAAAGAGTATTGTTGAACGTGCCGATGCACTCAGCATGGCGTATGACGATATTATGACGCTGATTGAGATGGGGAATGAAGAGGCGGATGAGTCACTGGTTCCGGAAGTTGAAAATGAGTTTGTGCAGTTCCAGAAGGAATTTGAAGATTTACGAATTACAACGATGCTTACCGGTGAGCATGATGCCGAGAATGCGATTCTTACCCTGCATGCAGGAGCCGGTGGCACAGAGAGCTGCGATTGGGCAAGTATGTTGTGCCGTATGTATGAGAAATGGGCAGACAAACGCGGCTTTAGTGTAGAAGTTTTAGACTCACTGGATGGTGATGAGGCAGGACTGAAATCCGTCACATTGGAAATTCAAGGAGATAATGCTTATGGTTATTTAAAGAGTGAGCACGGCGTTCATCGTCTGGTGCGTATCTCACCGTTTAATGCGGCGGGAAAACGACAGACTTCGTTTGTGTCGTGTGACGTCATGCCGGATATTAAGCAGGATATTGATATTGAAATCGCAGATGATGATATCCGAATTGACACGTACCGTTCGAGCGGTGCCGGTGGACAGCATATCAACAAAACGTCATCGGCAATCCGAATTACCCATTTTCCAACGGGTATTGTGGTACAATGTCAGAATGAGCGTTCACAGCATATGAATAAGGATAAAGCGATGCAGATGCTCAAAGCGAAACTTTTGATTTTGCGTGAACAGGAAAATCTTGCAAAAGAATCCGATATCCGTGGTGAAGTCAAAGAAATTGGCTGGGGCAGTCAGATTCGCTCTTATGTTATGCAGCCGTACACGATGGTAAAAGACCATCGGACCAATGCAGAGACCGGAAATGTTTCTGCGGTATTAGATGGTGATATTGACATGTTTATGAATGCCTATTTGAAATGGATTAACAGTTAGAAGGGGATAAGGTATGAAAGAAGTCGTTACATTTTTTTTGAGTGGCAAAGAATACGGAGCAGATGTTTCCGAGATACAGGGAATTGAAAATTACGTGGAATACGCAAAGGAGCCCGGGCTTTCCGATGGCTTTTTAGGCATTGTTTCAATCCGTGATGAGTGGGTTCCTTTGCTAAATCTGAAAAAGAAACTGGTTCTGCCGCCGGTGCCCGTAACAGGGGACACCAAGTATCTAGTGTTTCAGCTGCCGCAGGGGAAAGCAGCCGTTTTAGTGGATGGTGTTTCGAATATTATTCAGGCGGATGGCGATGAAATACAGGATTTCCCGGTACTTGTGCACACGAAAAAGACGGCGTATGCCGACTTTGTGGTAAACCACAAGGGACGGTTGATTCTTAGTATTAATCCGGGAAGCCTTCTCACAAAAGAAGAGTGGCAGGAAGTTGATAAAGTGCTGAAAAGCAAAAGTGAAGAGTCTAACGAAGAGTAAGACTTTTGATCTGGAAATGGAGGAAAAAATGATTCGAATTGCAGTGTTAGGTTATGGAACGGTTGGTTCCGGTGTTGTTAAGGTGATTCAGACAAATGCAAAAATTATTGCAAAGAGAGCCGGACAGGAAGTTGAAGTGAAATATGTATTAGACCTTCGTGATTTCCCGGACGACCCGATTCAGTCCAAAGTAGTACATGATTTTAATGTTATCTTAGAAGACCCGGAAGTGGATATTGTTGTAGAGACCATGGGCGGAACGAAACCGGCTTATGAATTTGTGAAAAAATCTTTGTTAGCCGGAAAAAGTGTATGTACATCCAATAAAGAATTAGTGGCTGCTTATGGAGCAGAGCTTGTGCACATCGCAAAGAGCAAGACGGTAAACTTCTTGTTTGAGGCGAGTGTCGGCGGTGGTATTCCGATTATCAGACCGTTAAACCAGAGTCTGACTGCTGACCGAATCGAGCAGATTAATGGTATTTTAAATGGAACGACAAACTATATCCTTACGAAGATGGCACAGGAAGGTTCTGATTTTGCCGACGTTTTGAAAGAGGCACAGGAACTTGGCTATGCAGAAAAAGACCCGACCGCAGATGTGGAAGGATATGATGCCTGCCGTAAGATTGCGATTTTGACTTCTTTAGCATACGGACAGCAGGTGGATTACGAGGATATTTATACCGAAGGAATTACCAAAATTACGGCAGAAGATTTCAAATATGCAAAAGCCCTTGGCGCTGCTATTAAAATCTTTGGCACAAGCCGTAAAGAAGGAAATAAATTGTATGCAATGGTTGCACCACAGATGATTCAGGCAGACAATCCGCTGTACGCAGTGAATGATGTATTTAATGCAATCTGTGTGACAGGAAACATGCTTGGTGATGTTATGTTTTATGGTAAAGGTGCCGGAAAAGAGGCAACAGCAAGCGCAGTTGTATCGGATGTGGTTGATGCAGTAAAACATATGAATGTCAATGTGATGACAATCTGGGAAGATGAAAAACAGGAAGTTGCTCCGATGGATGAAATGAAAAACCGTTTCTTCGTCCGCATCGGCGCAAGTGAAAAAGCAAAAGCAGAAGATTTGTTTGAAGAGGTTACACCGGTAGATGGTGGAATTGCAGATGAATTTGGTTTTTTGACAGGAACCATGACTGAAAAAGAATTTAACGAAACCATTTCTCAGTTTGACACATTTATTACGAGAATTCGTGTTGGATTCTAACAAAAGAGAGACTCACTGAGAAGGAGGAAACTATGGTATCAACAGGACAAATGATGGGCTATGTGATGGCAATTTTGCTGCCACTGATTGCCGTTTTGATTCCTTTTTATATCTTATGGAAACAGTCCAGTAAAGTGGAGCGTGGAATGCTCGGAGCCATTGGTTACGGAATCATGGGATATTTCTGGCAGGAAATTATCTACAGTTTCTTAGGACTTCTTGCACTTACGAAAATGCGTGATGTTTTAAATGCGACCGGTGGAAATGCGGTTGTGGTTGCGTTTGTTGAAGCACTTGCGGGCAGTGTTTTTGTTGCAGCAGGATTGTACTGGGGTGTTTATTTGACAAACACCAAGCAGCGTTCCTTGTACCGCTCAACAACGGTAGGACTTGGCTTTGGTCTTGGAGCCGCACTTCTTACTTATGGATTCCAGCTTTATTATGCGATACGGATTAACGTAGGAGCATTTACCGGAACGGATATGGCAAAAGCGAGTATTTTATCGACATCTACCGCATCGTTATATTTAGACGCCATCCGCAACATTTTAGTGGTACTTGTTTACATGGGCGTTGCCTTTTTGGTTGGAAAGAATTACTTGGAAAAGAAGAGACTTGCCGCATGGCTTACGCCAATCATTGTGTATGTATTTATCCGATTCACTGACGTGATTTTAAATACTTATGCACCGGCACTTGTCGCTAAGATTGTGTATATGGTTGTACTCGCATTCGTTGCCGCCGTATCTGTGTGGATGGTAAGAAACTGGTATCAATCAGAGAAACAAGTAAAAAGTTGAGATTTAAAATTAGCGAAATAATAACTATTCAGGACTTCTCCACCTATCAAGTTGAGATTTAAAATTAGCTAAATAATAAAAAAATTTAAAAAGAAGAAACGACAAATCAGCGAGAAATATAATTCGCATTGCGAATTCCCGATTTCGAGTCGATTTGTCGTTTCTTCTTTTTTGTATATTTTGCTATTATTTTGTAATGTTTCCTATGACGCTCAAAATCTGGTCCGGCTCAAAAGGCTTTTGAACAAATTCGTTTGCGCCTAATTTAATGGCATCCACCATTTTGCTTTTCTGTCCGGCAGCAGTAACCATTACTGCGTGTGCATTTTCATCATAAGCAATGATTTTCTCCAATGCACCAAGACCGTCCAAAACCGGCATCGTGATATCCAGTGTTACAATATCCGGTTTCAATTCAATATACTTTTCAAATCCAATCTGACCATTCTCTGCTTCCCCGATGACTTCGTGTCCATTCTCGACGAGAATGTTGCGAAGCATACGACGCGACGTACGGGAATCGTCAACAATCAATATTTTTGCCATAGTTCCAATCTCCTTTATCTAGCCTAATTTTACAATAAGGTCTGAATGTTTGCCGTCAATGTAAACCGGCAATACATAGAACTCGCCTTCTCCATCAATGGATGAATCAAATTTAAATTCCGGCGGCTGCATATCGATGGTTGTATCCTGATAACTTAATTCAGTAGCATACAGTCCGTTGACACAGTTTGTAAATTCACAAACCGAATCCAAAGCGTCTTCATCGACCGTATCAAAAGTTTCTTTTGCGTAACCGTCGGCAAGCGCTAAAATGCTGTCATCATTACAGGTGAAACCAAGAAAACCATTATAATCACCGGTTGTATGCTGGTAAGCAATATACTTTGCACTGTGAGAGGTGACAAACTGTCCCTTCTCGATGCGTATGTAAGAACTTACAAAACGTACAATGTTTCTTAATGTAAGACCAATCAACGACTGGTAACGAGAATCTTTTGCATCAACAAATGCAGGAATCATACCTTCGATATTACCATCCTGAATTGCTTTTAAAATTTCATCGGAGAAACCATTCTCCTTTTGGAATGTATCAAGAGCTGTCTCGATTTCATCACGGTTCATAATACCGTTTTCTTCCAGCCCCTGAATGAAAATCAGGTACGGATTTCCCTGGCGACCAAGCAGATAATTTACATCTGCTTCCGTTAAGTAACCCTTCTCCACAGCCAAATCACCAAAACGTTTGTCTGTCTGCATTTGCAAATAATTCAATTCATTCGCTTGATTGCGAGTTAATAACCCCTCGTTTTCTGCAATTAACCCCAGTTTGACGCGATTGTCTTTAATGTATTTCATGCAGGAGGAAAATTGCTCAGCGGTGATTTTCTGGTTATCTAATAAATATTGACCAAAAAACTGACTAAACATAAAAATCTCCTTTCAATTGTTGTAAAGTTATTATACAATAGAACGCAGAAAAGTTCAATGAAGAAATGTAGAGAAAGGAAGTGTTTGTCGTATGGCAGGTTCAGTATGGGGAGAAGTGTTTCGCGTGTCGACATGGGGAGAATCTCATGGCGAGGGAGTAGGAGTTGTTGTCGATGGTGCGCCGGCTGGCATTTCCCTTTCCGAAGAAGATATACAAAAATGTCTCGACAGGAGAAAACCGGGCGAGACGAAATATTCGACGCCCCGCAAAGAAGGCGATAAAGTAAAAATTATGTCCGGTGTATTTGAAGGAAAGACAACCGGAACACCGATTTCCATGGTTGTCGTGAACACCTCGCAGAAATCCGGTGATTACTCCAACATTGCAAATGTATTTCGTCCGGGTCATGCGGATTTTACATTTGATGCCAAATACGGATTCCGCGATTACCGAGGCGGTGGACGTTCCTCCGGACGAGAGACCATTGGACGTGTGGCAGCCGGTGCCATTGCCATGAAAATTTTAAGTGAGCTTGGAATCACTGTAACTGCTTACACAAAGCAGATTGGACCATTTGTATGCGAGGAAGAAAAGATGTCTTTGGAGAACATTGAAAAGAGTCCGCTGCGCATGCCGGATTTGGAAAAGTCTTCTCTTGCTGAAGATTATCTGGCAGAAAAAATGGAGGCGCATGATTCCGTAGGAGGCATGATTGAATGTGTAATCAGCGGCATGCCGGCAGGAATCGGAGAGCCGGTTTTTGGCAAGTTGGATGCTATGCTGTCCGCAGCGATTTTCTCCATTGGTGCGGTAAAAGGTGTTGAAATCGGCGCCGGTTTTGCCGTTGCTGATAAATGTGGTTCCGAAAATAATGACGGTTTCTATATGGGAGCGGACGGCAAGGTGAAAAAACATACGAATTTTGCCGGTGGAATTTTAGGTGGTATGAGCGATGGTGATGATATTGTACTTCGCGCTGCATTCAAGCCAACGCCTTCGATTTTCCAGCCGCAGGAAACCGTAAACCGTGATGGTGAAAATGTACAAATCGAGATTAAGGGCCGCCATGACCCGGTTATTATGCCACGCGCGGTTGTTGTGGTAGAATCCATGGCAGCCATTACACTTGTTGACCGGCTTTTCGTCGGAATGACCGCGCGCATGGATAAGATTCGTGAATTTTATAAAGGCGAATAAGTGGAATTTGGGGATGGGATGACTGGTATTTCAAAAAATGCAAAATAAGTCAACGATATTTGCGAGAAAGTTGACCTAAAAACAAGTTTTTGTCAAATAAGTCATCCGAATCGCACATTGGGGGTGACTGGTTTTTCAATATTGTGGATTCAAGTCAACGAAAAAGGGCGAAAAGGTTGACCTAGTTGAGAAAAAGCTTAAAAGCAGTCAACAAAGACAGCGAAAAAGGGTGACTGTTAGAACGAAATTTGAATTTTCAGTCAATTATCTGGTGGATTTATGAAATAATAGTTCGAGGAATAGGAGGCGGGTATGGATGAGTGAGTTAAAATGGGTGTTTTTAGATGTAGGTTCAACACTGGTTGATGAATCGGATGTTTATGAAAGCAGATGCAGTTATGTGATAAGTGAGAAGGGCTTGGAACGTGATGAATTTATGGAAAAAGTGCATCGGGCGGCAAAAGTAAGTCCTACACCGATAAAACAGGCGGCACAGGCTTACGGAGTCACTTTGCCGGAATGGGACAGTAGTTTAGAAAAGCTTTATTTAGGAACAGAAGATGTGCTAAAAGCTTTATCAGGCAAATATAAATTGGGCATTATTGCAAATCAATTAGCGGGGACAAAAAAGAGATTACATAATTGGGGAGTTTTGCATTATTTTGATGTTGTCACAGCTTCCGCAGAAGCGGGGTATGAAAAGCCGGATTTGAGAATCTTTAGGTTGGCGCTTGAGCAGGCTGGCTGTAATCCACAAAATACAATAATGGTCGGAGACAGACTTGAAAATGATATTGTTCCGGCAAGGCAGCTCGGTATGAAAACGATCTGGGTACGTCAGGGATTTGCAAAGTATCAGAGCGTTGAAAAAGAATATGAAAAACCAGATTATATCATAGAGAATATAGGTGAAATTGTGAAAGTGCTTATGGGTAGGACATAGTAAAATATGGCTTATTGAAGGAATGGAAGGCGTCAACTATACTGACCCGTGGAAGAAAATTTTGATAAAACGAGGACTGGCTACCATAATGTATTTGGTTCTTGCTTTTGCGGTGGCAGGACTTATTGTGTTGATAGGGGTGATATAAAATGAACCAACTAAAAAAGAAATATGCAGCCTCCATAATGGGCTTGGTCATCGGAGATGCCCTGGGAGTTCCGGTGGAGTTTGTGTCCCGTGACGAATTGAAAGAAACTCCGGTAACGGACATGATAGGATATGGAACACATAATCAGCCGGCCGGTACATGGTCAGATGATTCCAGTATGGCAGTTGCAACGATGGAGTGGCTGGGAGAGATGGAAGTAGCACAGCCGGATTACAAACAGTTGATGGACAAATTTAGTAATTGGATTTTATATGGTGATTACACACCGTATCAGGAAAATTTTGATTGTGGTATCTCTACCTGCAAAGCAATTATGAATTATGGCAGAGGAACAGAACCTCTTTTGTGTGGAGAAAAGGGAGAGTTTAATAATGGAAATGGCTCGCTGATGCGGATACTTCCGGCAGCACTTTATTATGGGATGGACGCTCTTCCAAAGGATTGGCTGGCAGTTATTCCGAAAAAAGAGTGGATTATGGAGCTTGCAGAAAAAATGTAATTTTTCGACAAAATCATGCAAAAACATTACCGGTAGTTCCTGAAAATGGAGCTACTGTTCCTTTTCAAATAAACTTTTCTCTATTATAATAAAAAAATGAACGAATAAATAGAGAGGAGAGTTTAATTATGAAAATAACAGAAAGAAAATGCAAACAAATTGTTGGCGGAGCGGCCGCGGCGGCACTGCTGCTATCGGGAGTGCATTTACCGAGGGCGGCATGGAAAGAGGTAAAAGCGGATACCGTATCAGTCAATGCGAAGATTACCAAGGAGCTAATCAATAAAAGAAACCGGTTCCTTAAGCAGTTTGCATTATCCGATGGAAGTTTTACGGCAGTCGCGTATTCGATGCCGGTTCACTATAAAAAGAAGGGCGTATGGAAAGAAATTGATACAACAATGAAAAAAGTGGGAAAGAAAAAATATCAGACAAAATCTACGGATTTAATCATTCAAGTATCAAAAAAATCCAATAAAAAATCGGTGATTACCCTAAAACGTGGTTCCAATTCTATATCGTGGGCTTTGAAAGGGAAAAAAGTAAAATCAGCAAATGTAAAAATCAGCAATCCCAAGAAATCCAAACAAACCGATGTATTAAACCAAAATGTCGTTTCTTACCCCAAAGTGTTAAAAAACACAAGCATCACTTATAACATTTTTCCGGAACGTGTGCAGGAAGTTATTACCGTGTCGAAAAAGCAGAAGGCAAAGAAGTGGACGTTCAAGATCAATGCAGGAAAAATGAAAATCAAGGGTAAAGGAAATCAGGTATATTTCAAAACGAAAAAGGGCAAGAAAAAATACCAGCGTCTGCATACAATTGTGACCGATGCCAACGGAGTTTCTACTTCTAAAGTAAAAGTGAAATATAACAAGAAGAAAAAGACACTTACCGTGACCCCATCAAAGAAATGGTGGAACAGTAAAAAGAGAAAATTCCCGATGGAGATGCGAACCAGTTATCTGACGGATAAACACAGCAGAAATGTAAAAGTAGGAGCAGCCTACAGCGGAGCACCAAACGGAACATTTACCTATGATAAATCACTGCTTTTACAGGCGAATAAATGTATTGGATTTGTTCAGATGTCAGCGATAGCGGATTTGAAAAAGCCGAATGCACAGATACGAAGTGCAGCGTTACATATCAAAAATAAAAAGACATTAAAAATGGGAGCAGGAAAAACATTTGATATTTCTGTGCACAAAGTAAAAGATAAATGGTCTGCGAAAAAGCTGACGTTCAACAACCGTCCGGCTTATGAGGCAGAGGCAGCAGCCAAGACCGGCATCCAGAAAAAAGGAAGTTATTCACTGGATGTGACAGCACTTGTGAAAGGATGGCATCAGGGAGAGAATAATTATGGTGCCAGTCTGGTTGCAGAAAATACAAATCGCACATATCAGGCGGAATTAGACAGAAATCCGTATTTTACCGTGAATTATGAAGTAGTAGGATTTGATGGAGCTGTTCAGTTAAAGGAAAATGAGCCAATTACCAGAGACATTATCAAAGAAGGTCAGGAAAACTATTTCTACTTTGACACGAATCCGGGCATTGCGTATGAGGTATATACCGATTCTGCCATTGATACGCAGGCAACCATGTATGACGAGAGCAAAGAGCGGGTTGGCTATGCGGATAATACCGGAACGAACAAAAACTTTTCCTTTGTGGGCAGTTATAACAAAAGACGCTACATAAAGGTTAGTGCAAAAAACAAAGCAACCGGCAGTTATACGCTGCATTTGCAAAAACGTTTTGCCGTGCCGGAAGTGACAGGGATAAAAGGACAGGACAGTTATACGCTGACATGGCAGCCGGTCGAGCATGCCAAAGAATATGTTGTCTGTATTTACGATGGAAGCAGAAAAATCGGAGAAACGATTGTGACCGGCACAAGTTATGAGTATCTGTATACAAATGATACCGTTGGAAAGACACTTGGATTTACCGTTACGGCAAGAGAAAATAAAACGCTGACCGGAGAAGCCTCACGTATGGTTTACAACACGGCAAGCCAGTCGGAATGGGTCTATCAGACACCGATGGAGAAATCACGTAAAAATGCATCGGTTGTAACAGCAGGTGAGAAATTATATGTACTTGGCGGTGAGAATGAAACCGGTTCACTTTCCTCCTTTGCTGCATTTGATACGGAAAAGAAAACATGGGAGAGTTTGCCGGATTATCCGGGAAATGTCTCCGGTATCTGCAAGGCAGCCATGATTACAGACAACAAAGATATTTACGTAATCGGTGGACAGACAAGCACAAAGCCAGATGCGAAAGCATTGAAAAATGTCTATGTATATCATACAGAGAGTAAGCAGTGGCAGAAAAAAGCAGACATGAAAGAGGGAAGAACGAATCTTTCCACAGCCGTTTGCGACAAGAAAGTATATGCTTTTTCAAAAGCAGGAGCTACAGACCGGGTGGATGTTTATGACATGAATACAGATACATGGGAAACAACCGTTATGCCGGGAACCAGTACGATTCTTGGAGCGGCAGCCGTAGATAATCGTGTGTTTGTTTTGAAAGAGAAAGAATCAAGTTTATTTTTTGAGGAGTATCTGCCGGAAGAAAATACATGGGAAGAGCCGGGAACGGTGTGTCCGTATACGGTTTCTGACCGTTTTGCGGCACCGGTAGTGATTCGCGGTAAAATTTATCTGGTAAAAGAAAGTGAGACAAAAGACGTTTATGTATACGACGCTTATCTGGATGAGTGGAGCGAAGTATCTGCCATGAATCTGAAGAAACAGGAGTCTGTTTTAGCGGCCTGTGGCAATGAGCTTTACAGCATTGGTGGTGAAATGACAGGCTTTGGTGTACTGGATGTGGTTGAACAGTACACCGTCAAAGTGCAGACGACCAAAAAACAGATGGAAGTCAGACAGGGCAGTCATTATGAATTGCAAATCAACGCCGGAAACTTAAAAAAAGGACAAAGTAAAGTCGTTACGATTTCCGTAAATCCAAAGGAACTGGAGATTCAAAACGCATCTTCTTTTGCTGAGGAAGATGATTTAAAAGAAGGCGTGGAGGGCGTCACGTTATTAAAATACCAGCCGAAAAAAGGTGTAATGGTCTGGAAATTAACCGGAAGTCTGGAGCGTGGTGAATCTTGTGAAACGTATCAGTCCATTCCGGTAGAGGCAAAAAAAGATGGTAAGACGGAAATTGCTTATACCATGACAGAGCAGTCATAAGAGACAGGGAGGGAGAAAACAATGAAACAAAAGCAATGTGGGAAAAAAATAATATTTGTGGCGGCTACAGTAATTTTATGCGTTTTCGCTGGATTATTTTTACTGCAGAGGAAAGAGCCTTCTACAAAGGGGCAGGGGGATAAGCTTTACCGGTCCCTTTCCAAAGATGACCGACAGGTGGCAGACGTATATGCCACCTTGTATGAAACCGACAAAGAAGAAGTAGCCAGAATACAGAAGAAGACAAAAGACTGGGAAAAGACAAACAAACAGCTGGAAAAAGAGTTTTTTACAATCGATGAAA